>Ga0326597_10002472_pt1 | contig 27587 bp, 27 predicted proteins | sample RVTome_12_FD_203789 | JGI IMG/M metagenome (GOLD analysis project Ga0326597, IMG submission 203789) | Soil microbial communities from uranium-contaminated site in the Upper Colorado River Basin, Wyoming, United States - RVT100D185 | ecosystem: Environmental > Terrestrial > Soil > Contaminated >... | reverse complement strand
CCAGATCGAACAACTCTTTCTGGACGGCCGACTCCCCGGGTTCGTCCACACCTATCTCGGAGAAGAAGCGATCGCGACTGGGGTGTGCGCCCAGCTCAACCCCGAGGATTACATCACCTCGACACACCGGGGACATGGTCACGCCATCGCCAAGGGACTGAGGTTTGAGGCCTTGATGGCCGAACTCTACGGCAAGGTCACCGGGGCCTGCCGGGGACGAGGGGGTTCGATGCATGTCGCCGATTTCTCGCTGGGGATGCTCGGCGCCAATGGCATCGTAGGTGGCGGATTCGGCATCGCCGCAGGCGCAGCCTTTTCCGCCGTGTATCGCAGGTCCGGCCAGGTGGCAGTGTGCTTCTTCGGCGATGGCGGCATCAACAAGGGAACCTTTCACGAGGCCATGAACTTCGCCGCAGTCCACTCCCTCCCCGTGGTCTATGTGTGTGAGAACAACCAGTACGCACAGTTCACCGCCCGACACCGGACGACGGCCGTGGACGACCTCTCGGTGCGCGCCACGGCGTATGGAATCACCGGGGTGGAAGTGGACGGGAACGACGTAGGAGCTGTGTGGTCGGCGGCTGGGACGGCGATCGACCGTGCCCGGTCTGGCGGGGGGCCCACCCTCCTCGACATGCACACATATCGTTTCGGTGGCCACTATGTGGGTGATGCCGAGATCTACCGTGACGCGTCCGAGGTCTCCGACCGTAAGCAGCTCGACCCACTGAGGAGGTGGGAGGCGGCCCTCTCTTCTCGAGGCTGGATCACGAAAGACGAGATTGCTGCTGTATGGCAGGACGCGGAGCTTGGGGTCAAGGCGGCACAGAGATTTTCCGAGGAGAGCCCCGATCCAGATCCGTCTACCGCTCTCGATGATGTCTTCACCGAGGCTGGGCGATGACTGAGACACGGATGACGTTCGGACAGGCAACCGTGGCAGCGATGCAGAACGCGATGCGGGCGGACGACCGGGTGTTCGCACTCGGGGAGGACATCAGCTGGGGCGGGAACTTCGGTCAGTTCCGTGGACTCATCGAGGAGTTCGGCCCGCGTCGGGTCGTCGACATGCCGATTTCCGAAGCGGCCATCATGGCAGTGGCGGTGGGAGCTGCCACCACCGGACTCCGGCCGGTTGCGTCGATGAGCTTCGTCGAGTTCACCCTCGGGGCCATGGACGAAATCGTCAACCAGGCCGCCAAATTCCGTTACATGTTCGGCGGGCAGGTGTCCGTGCCTCTCGTGCTCAGGGCGTCTGACGGAGTCCTCCGCTCGTCCGCCGCCCAGCACTCTTCCAGCCTGGAAGCCCTCTTTGCCCATATGCCAGGTCTGAAGGTGGTCGCACCGTCCAATCCGGCCGATGCCAAGGGGCTGTTGCGCAGCGCGATCGATGACTCCGACCCGGTCGTGTATCTCGAACACAAGAAGATCACGTCGCGTCGCGGTCCGGTCCCGGATGGAGACCATCGCGTCCCGCTCGGGAGAGCGACCGTGGCGATGGCCGGATCCGACGTTTCCGTGATCACCTACTCGGCGATGGTCCCGACATCACTCGAGGCGGCCGAGCGTCTGGCTGAGTTGAGTATCGCCGTGGAAGTCGTGGATGTGCGCAGTCTGGTGCCTCTCGACTTCGAGGCCATCGCCGCATCGGCGACAAAGACCGGACGGGTCGTAGTGGCGCATGAGTCATGGACCTTCGGGGGCTTCGGCGCAGAACTGTCGGCGCAGATCACCGAGGCATTGTTCGACAGTTTGCTTGCGCCGGTTGCACGGGTGGGAGCGGCCTCTGCCCCGATTCCGTTCAGCCCGGTCCTGGAGAGGGCCGTGGTGCCCGGCGTAGACGCGATCGTCGAAGCAGTGCTCCGCACGACGGGAGACCGGCCCTCAGAAGGATGATGTGGAGAATCTGCGGTGAAAGGCCAGTGAAGTGCCTTCGCATCGTGAACCCTCTCCCCCGTGAACGGCTCCTGCCGGCCGGAAGCAATAGCCCCCCGCCTCGTAGTCGAAGATCTCGACAGCCTCCTCCCCATGCTCGGTCAGCGAGAGCGAGCCCTCGAGAACGAACATTTCCTCGGCATCTTCGTGACTGTGCGCCTGATCGGCGTCCGCGATCCAATTCTTCGCACCGCCGATCCACGCCCGACCTCGCGGTCCGACCCCGAGCGGCCGTAAATAGCGGCCGGGACGATCTTCTTCAGGCTGCCACGAGATTTGTGACCCTCTCACCACCTCGACCCGGGCGGGTCCGCGGCCGGCGTTGATCTCGAATCGAACAGGGCCGGACGTCATGAGTAGTGCCAAGGTCACCGAGGACGCGCGGACACCCTGCAGAGAGCGGTTCGACGGAATCGAAACGTAGTCCAGCACCCCCACCTCCTCACGTCCGACTGTCATGGCCCCCCGTACGACGAGCAGCTCGACGCCGGCCGTGAACGATCCAACGAGTCCTGTTCCCCACCCCGAGGGAATCTGTACCAGCCTGGTGGCGTCACCTCGCATGTCGGTGGAGAGGATGCGAGCGCGGATACTGCCTTCGATGCCGGCGATCGTCATGGTTCTGGAAGGCAATGACGATTCTGACACACCAGCGATGAGGGTCCTTCGACGGTCAACGACAGCAGGATCACTCCCGATGGTCGTTGCCTCGGATCGCTCCACGTTCACCAAGTCACTGTACCCAAGGCACAGGGTGGGGTCCGGACCGCACTGTTTGGTGCACCCTCCCCGCTCAGGCCTCTGGCACCTCGTAGATCTGAGCGATCAGTCCACCATCGACCACGAGGTTGTGTCCGGTCACATAGCCAGCATCCTCCGAAGCGAGATACACGAACGCTCGTGCCACGTCGTCAGCGGACGCCAACCGTTTCATGGGAACCGCCGCGAAACTCTCGCGGAACTTCACCATCATCTCCTCGCCGACGAGGTCCGCGGATCGTTGAGTGTCGGCAGGACCAGGGCTCACACAGTTGACACGTATCCCGAAGGGAGCCAGATCGAGCGCCATCGACTTCACGAGCGAGACAATCCCGGCCTTGGTCACGCAGTAGGACGCCAATCCTCGACTGGCTCCGAATGCACTGATCGAGGCCGTGTAGAGGATCACACCTCCGCCCAGTTCCTTCATCACGTGCCCGGCACGTTGGCCGAGGAGATAGGACGCCGTGAGATTCACAGCGAGGTCTTCGTCCCAGGTCTCCGCACTCATCTTGAGGAAGGGCTCGATGTCGCGGGGCGGTGCTGCGTTGCTGATGAGGATGTCCAAACGGGGATCAGCCACGAGTGCCTCGTCCATCGCGCGATGGCAATCCGCCCGGCGACTGAGATCGGCGACAATAGGCACTACGGAAGCATCCGACGTCCTCTCGACTTCAGCCGCTACCTCTGATGTCCGATCTCCCGCGATATCGACGAGGAAGAGCGTGCGCGCACCCCTCATGTGCGAATCTGAGCGCCGATGCGCGTCCGAAACCACTTCCCGCCCCAGTGATCAGCACGTTCTTGTTGCGGAACTTGCCATCTGACATATGAACTCCTTCGTCTGTCGACAGATCGAGACGACTCTCGTCTCACCTACCCTGGATCAGTGGAAACCAACGTCTGCTTTCTCCGGTCACCCGCTGATCCACGCGATGTCTTGGAGGAACGGCACGAACGCCGCAAGGCACTCGTCAGCACGGGTCCGTCACGCTTCAGTCAACTGGTCGGAAGCAGGTCGGCGAACTCATCGAGAAAGCGGTCGATCATTCGACGTTCCTCGCCATCCATGACATACCCGGGTCGCCGGCAGTAGTCGCCGGCGATGAGTCCTCGTCTGCGGAGAATCGACTTCTCGGCCTGCACGATCAGCTCCACGCCTTGCATCCAGTACGAGGTGAAAGGAAGGAGTCGCTTGTGGAGAAGAGTGAAGCCCGGCTCGTCACCCATGTCCCACAACCGCATGAGCTCGACATAGACCTCGGTGAAGGAGCAACCGGGCTGAACGCCGAGGGCACCTCTCCGCAGGGCGTCGGGGAGCTGGACTCCCGCGTAACCAATCAGGGAACCAAGCGCCCCGCTCGACGTCGCCGAGATCGCCGATACATACGGACCGGGGGGTTGGGCCTCGACCTTGATGAGCGCCAGGTTCGGTCGGGCCGCGTGGAGTGACGCCCACACTTCGGCTTCGATCCTGACTCCGGTTTGTACAGGGGCGTATTGCACGATCACCGGTACCGAAACTGCGTCCAACACCGCCTCAACGTGAGCGACGATCGCGGCAGCTGAAGGTCCAAGGAAGAACGGGGGTAAGAGCATCAACACGTCGGCTCCCGCCGCGACATGACGCTGTGCTCGTTCGACGGCCACCTCGGTCGCGTGGTCCGTGACCGAGACCACGGCAGCAACATCGGGCTTGGAACGTGTCTGCCCGATCAACGCCACCACCAGTCGTTCGCGTTCCGCGTCCGTGAGTTTGTGGAATTCCGACGCCAGCCCGAAGAGCGTCACTGCCGACACGCCCGTGCCAACCACATGCTCTACGACCGACTCAAAGCCGCCGACATCGAGGCCTCCGCCATCGGAGAAGGGAACGGCGAGCACCGGGCAGACACCTCTGATGGCAGTCATGCAAACCGCGATCCCAGTCGGGGACACCACACCTCGTCCACCGGCGCCGTCACAAGCGAGTGCGTGCGGACCACGATCAGAAGAAGGTCCGAACGGCGGCCACCACGCGATACCCGTCGTTCACGACCGGGACGAGGCCCCACTTGTCGAAGGCTGTGCACGGATGCGAAATGCCAAACCCGATGACGTCGCCGATCTCCAGCGACGCCCTCTCGGGCACATGCACCATCGCGTGCTGGTCATTGAGAGTGGTGACGATCAGGCCCGGATCGGGCTCAACCAAGGCCCCGTCAGAACGGCGGATCGCGATCGGAACTGGAAGACCGGCGTCGTATGGCGCGTCCCTCTTGCCGAACCCGACTATTGCCAGGTCCGGGTCGGGCCGGGAGAGCACCAAACCCCAGATCTCGAGTGCCGGAATCAGCGAGCCAGCTTCATGCCCGGCCGACTGACTGAAGGGGGACACGGCGGCGTACAGCCCGTGATCATGTGTCAGGTAGCACCCGCTGCGCAGGACCCTCCTGGTCGGCTGTGATGGTGCCCAATTGTCTCCGAACACCTCGGCGACCAGGTCCGGAAAGGCGCTGCCGCCGGCACTCACGATCGCTTCCGGCCTGCCCGCGAACGTCCCTGCGCCAATCAGTTCCTCCATGAGGCTCCTGATGGACAGCAGAAAGTCGCGTACCTCACCAACGGTCGTCGCCGCTCGATCGGTGCCGATGACACCCTCGAACGCCTCCACACCGGCGAGCACGAGACGCTGCGCGCGGGCTACGGCCGCCACGACGGCCACCGCCTCTTCCCGGCTGCGCGCTCCCGCCCGTCGGCCTTCGACGCCGAGCTCCAGGAGGACGGGGAGCGCATCCGGGGCTGCAGCGGATACCACCAGACGATCCAGCTGTTCGACAGCCGACACCGAATCCACCAGGCAATAGAGTTCGAGAGGCGGGTTAGCACCCATCGAACTCACCGCCCAACGAACCCCGGCCGGGTCGAGGAGTTGGTTGGCGAGGATGACCCGCGGAACGCCGAACCGATGGAACAACGCCGCCTGTGGCGCCGTGGCGGCAGTCACCCCCCACGCACCCGCCTGAATCTGACGCTGGACCAGCTGAGGGGCCATCGTGGTCTTGCCGTGCGGGGCGAGGTCGAGGCCGTTGTGGCGGCAAAACGCCGCCATGACTTCGATGTTGTTGGCGAGCGCGGACTCCTTCAACAACATCACAGGAAGAGAGAGATCCCCCTCCAGGGCACGCCAGCCTCTCTGCCCGACGTCACCGAGAGCGACCGGTCCCGAGGCTGGGGGTAGGGCCTTGTGTGAAGAATCGAGAACCTGCGACAGCATGTCCTGGATTGAGACATCCATCGGGGTTACCGTGCGCATCGCAGCCTCAGAACAAGAGACAGGGAACAGCAATGACCAGGCAGAAGATCATCACCGACACCGCACCCGCCCCTGGGGGCGCCTACTCCCAGGCCATCGTCGCCGGCGAGTTCGTCTTCTTGTCGGGCCAAGGCCCATTCCTGCCAGGCTCCGGGGAGAAGGTGGAGGGTTCGTTCAGCGATCACGCCCGCCAGACTCTCCGCAACCTGGCCGCGGTGGCGGAGGCTGCCGGAGGCGGGCTCGACGACGCAGTGCGGGTGGGCGTATTTCTGCGCGACATGGATGACTTCCCGACCATGAACGAGATATTCGGAGAGTTCTTCAACGAACCCCTCCCGGCACGTACGACGATCCAGTCGAACCTGCCTGGGTTCACCATCGAGATCGACGCGATCCTGTACCTCGGCGGATGAGACCAGAAGCGGAATCATCTTGAGCATCTAGTCGGGCGCCACAGACTGGGCGCCCGAACCGTGTTCTGAGGTCTCGGCCGTATCGACGAGCAGGTCTCGCCCCTGATCCGACTCTTCTTCGTCGTCGGGGGACTCGTCGAGGAAGTCGCGAAAGCCATCTCGCAGTTTCGGCCACAGTCCGCTCGGAGCAAGCACCGCGACGGATGCGAGAGCCAAACCCAGGACCAACGTCCGGAAGTCGGCCAAGTCACGAAGTCCCTCCTGAAGTCCCAAGAGCAGCGCCGTTCCCAGAATCGGTCCGCCAAAGCTTCCCCATCCACCGATAACGATCATGGCCAAGACGTTGATGAGGACAGAAAAGGCGAAGATGGACTGTGAGATCGAGCCCAGATAATGCGTCATCAAACCTCCGGCCAAACCCGTGAAGAACGCGCTGAAGCCAAAGAGGAACAACTTGATTCGGAACTGGTCGATCCCCCGCCCGATGGCGTAGCCCTCCGAGTCACGCAGCGCGGCGAACGCCACTCCAATCGGCGACTGGAAGACCCACCAGATCGCGAATGTCGCGACCGCGAAGAAGAACAGTGCGAGGTAGTAAGACGGGACCAGATGGCTGAAACTCGAGAGTGGGCCGAAGTCGAGTCTCGGAACACCGATCAGCCCATAGCCGCCGCCACTGATGACGCGGGGACCGTTCGTGACGTAGTTTCGAAGGAGCTCGTGGAAGGCCAACGTCAGGAGCACGACATACACCCCGCGCAGGCGAAGACTCGGTAGTCCGATGACGAGAGCCGCCGCAGTCGTGACGATCGGAGCGAGAGCGAGGCTCAGCCACGGGTTCCACCCGTAGCTCATCGAGAGAACGCCGGTGACCCATCCACCTACTGCGAACAGTGCGATCTGGGCAAATGAGTAGATGCCGGAAACACCGAGCACGAGGTTCCAGGACTGGGCGACAACGCTCCACAGGAAAAACGTAATAAGCAGGTGGACCATGAAGGTCCCAGCGCCGAAACGTAGTAACACGATCGGAAGGACCAACGCCAGCACGCCCAAGGAGGAGACGGCGCCCCACTTTGGACTGCGCCACGGTGCGGCGGCCCGATCGATGAGGTCGACTGCCCGGGGAGGGTTCGATTGGGATGTGGTCACAGTCGTTGCGCCTCCGGGACTCCAAACAGCCCACTCGGTCTCACGATCAACATGAAGATGATGAAGCCGAACAGCGCAGGAAGGGCCCACGCCCCGCCGAGGTACACCTGTACCGAGGCCTCGAGCATTCCGATCAGGTATGCGGCGACGATCGTGCCCTTCACGCTTCCGAGGCCACCGAAGATGGTCACCAGCAACGCGATGATCATCGGCGTGAATCCCGACGTCGGGGATAGGAACAGGACCGAGGACAGGAGCACCCCTGCCAGACCGGCGAGACCGGCGCTGATGATCATGACCAATGCGTATGTGCGATGCACCGGGACACCCATCAGAGCTGCGGCGTCCATGTGCTGGGATATCGCGCGAATGGCCATTCCTTGCCGGGACGACCGCAAGTAGAAGAACAGAGCCACGAGCGACACCACCGCAACCAGCACGATGACGAGCCCCTGGTACGAGATACGGACCGATGAGATGACGGTCGACCCCGAAACCACGGCAGGAAGCTGCTTCACACGTGGCCCGAAGATGAGGAGGATGGCCGCCTGAAGGGCGATTCCAACACCGACAGTCGCGATGATCGAGGCGCTATCCCACCCCGGTCGACCGAGCATCGGGCGAATGATGGTCGCGTGCATGCCGTATCCGAGTGCGCCTGCAGCGATGACCGCAGCGGGAATACCCACCGCCAACGGAAGTCCGACGTTGATCACGGTCCAGGCTGCGTACGCCCCTGCCACGTACAGCGCCCCGTGGGCGAGGTTCAACAGTCGCACTGCCCCCCAGATCAGCGTGAGCCCCACGGCCATGAGCCCGTAGACGGAGCCGGCGAGGACACCTCCCCATGTGGCTTGCAGCAGTTCACTCACACCGGTTCCCTCATCCCAGATACGCAGCCAGAAGAGCTTCGTCTGCGAGCAGGGTGTCGGCTGGCCCCTCACGCACGAACAGACCGCTCTCGAGAAGCAGAACACGGTCTGCTAGACCTGAGATGTGATCTGCGTTCTCGTCAGCCAGAAGGATTGCAAGCCCGCTCTCCTTGATCGCCTGGATTTGTTCGTAGACCTGCTCGATCAACAGCGGTGCCAGGCCCAGAGAAGGCTCATCGATCATCAGTAGCTTGGCGTCTGCCATCAACCCTCGCCCGATGGCGAGCATTCGCCGCTCGCCTCCTGAGAGGTTGCTCGCCACCAAGTTGTGACGACTCTTCAACTGCGGCAAGAGTTCGTACACGCGCTCGACCCGGTCATGGCGCTGTTCCCATGCAGCCTTCACGAAGGAACCCATCAACAGATTGTCGTGCACCGTCATCTCACCAAACAACGCATCCGCCTGAGGGATGTGAATGAGACCTGCTGTGGCGATTTCGTCCGGGCGCCGCGCGGTGATCTCCTCGCCTCCGAATCGCAACGTCCCCGCGCGCGGCGTGAGAATCCCTGAGATGGATCGGAGGAGGGTCGATTTACCGTGTCCGTTCGGGCCGAGCACCACGACCCCCTCGCCCTCCGACACGGTGAGATCCACACCATGGAGAACTGTGGCCGGGCCATAGCCGGCTTCGAGTCCAACGACTTCCAGGATCACGTCGCCTCTCTCGGTCCATTGCGTCGTGCTGCAAGCCCGCCCAGGTAGACCTCGACGACCCGTTCGTCACGCAGAACCTCGCTGGGTTTTCCTTCCGCCAGTTTCTGGCCATGGTGCAGGACCAACATCCTCGTCGCGAGCGCTTGCACCGCTTTCATGATGTGTTCGATCATGAGCACGGTGACGCCCGTAGCGGCGACGCGCTCGATCAGGTCGATGAATTCCTGTCGTTCCGAAGCGTTGAGTCCACCTACTGGCTCATCGAGCAGCAACAGGCGCGGGCGCGTGGCGAGAGCGGTTGCGAGCATCAACCGCTTCCGGTCGAGAATCGGCAATGTCTCAGCTGTCTCGGCCTGACGGTCGACCAACCCCACCACAGCGAGTGCCTCCATGGCCGATTCCCTCGCGTCGTCGTCGAAGTGGAAGCGGGATCCTCCGCTTTCCGCGCCGAACACCGCTGCCACGAGCGCGTTCGTCAACACCGTCTGGGTATCGAAGGCAGTTGTCGTCTGGAACGTCCGGGTCAACCCCTGACGGCACGTCAGATGGGGGGACGCTCCCTGGATCTCCTCGCCGGCGAACCGGATCGTTCCCGTCGTCGGCGGCGCGTGGCCAGAGATTGCGTCGAACAGGGTCGTTTTCCCGGCACCGTTCGGCCCAACGATCGCGAAGAACTCACCCTCCTCCACCGCAAATGAGAGGTCTTTAACGGCGATCAGTCCACCGTACCGCTTCGTGACGTCGACACACTCAAGTACAGCCACTGTGCCTCCGTCTGTGCCCTCGTTGTGCGATCACACCCAGGGCGGGGTCTGGAACTCTCCGTCCGTGTAGGGATCGGGGAAGATCACTCGGTGCTCACCGTCTTGGATCTGCACGATGATCTGGGACTGCCCCAAGGTCGGATCCTGGGTCTCGGTCGGATATTGCCGTCCCGTGTGATCGACGAAGGAGATCCCACCTGTGATGCCGCGGTGGATCACGCCTTCCGTCGCTTGGGAGACCGCCTCGTAATCGTTCGGGTCGCCAGAAGACAACACAGCCTTGGCCCAAGTGTTTATCAGGTCATAGTTGCCGGGTGCATTCGCCCACCCAGGAGTGGACCCGAACTTCGCCTCGTATCGAGAAACCCAGTCCTGGCCGATCGGATCGGGCAGTCGTCCGAGGACGGTGGACCACACCACTCCCTCAGCGGCATCACCCGCCAGATCGAGATACTCCGGCACCGATGGACCGTACTGCTGGTACAGCACCGCAGGCATCGGATTCTCGACGAACTGCTGGGCCATCGCGGCGTTGTCGGCCGGACTGAAGGTCGTCGTGAACAGCACCGAAACGTCATCCTGGCGGACCTGCGACAGGAGCGGCCCCCATTCCGCCACCTGACCCGGGGTGAAGTTCTCTCTCCCGGTGACTTCCCAGCCGAGTTCCTGCATCGTCTGTTCGAAGAAGTCGGTGATCGACGAGCCATACGGATCGGTCGCTCCGAGTATCGCGGCGCGCTTGGCACCGCTGAAGGCCCCCGAGTCGATCAGTTCGTCCATCCATTGGGCGAAACCGATCCCATACCAGGCTTCGGTCGGGTCGACCTGGAAGATGCTCCAATAGCGGTTAGGGTCGGACCGATAGAGATCGACCCATGCCGTCTGGGTGTTGAGGTTGTAGTAGAGACGCCCAGCGTCGGCGACGATGTCGAACTCTGGGCCGGTGGCGAGGTGGTAGCCCGACACGATCAGATCGGGTTCCTCGGTGTCGACCGCACGCCGAAACGCGTTAACGATGTCCTCGGTGAAGGAGTCGCCGTCATCGATCTCGATGAATTCGATCGGTCGACCGAGAAGGCCGCCCCGCCCGTTGATCTCGTCGATCGCCATCATCGTGCCGTTGCGCATCTCCTGTCCGTCGGCGGCAACCACTCCCGTGAGCGGAAAAATGCCGACGACACGAATCGGGTCGCCGGATGGTCCGTCGCCGATCACGGCATCTGTAGTCCCGGGATCACCGATGACGTATCCGCCGACGCCTCCGAGTACGAGGCCACCAGCCCCGATCGCCGAACGCGTCAGCATCTCGCGTCGGGTCAAGCCCTTTTCAGCCATTGCTCTTCCTCCTCATTCGTGGTGTCGCCACCGGACCGATCACTACTGGTTGCCGGTCAGCTCAAATCCACCTTGACCGGTACGCCGCCCTGTGCCGCTGATTCGTCCATGGCAAAACAGATCGCCATCGACTTGTAGGAGTCGTGTATCGATGCGTGCGACTCGACGTTGTTCTCGATGCATTCGATGAAGTGAGCAATTTCCGGCACGAAGGGATGGTGCGTGACATCGCCGCTGTCCGGCTCGATCGTCGGAAACTGCCAGTAGCCCGTGGAACCCGGATAGCGCTTCGACGAGAACACCTGATTGTTCTGAATCGAACCCTCGGTACCGAAGAACCGCGTGTTGAAGATGTAAGGCGTATCCCCGTCGAGGATGGTGGAGAGCTTGCCGACCGCGCCGTTCTCGAACTTGATCGACGCCACGATGTTGGGGTCGTAGCCGTAATCGAGGTTCTTCTTGGCGGGAGCCGAAAAGGCCGATACCTCGACGACCTCGCCGCCGAGCCACCGGAGCGCATCAACGGCGTGACAGCCCCCGGCGATGAACGCACTCCCGCCGATCTCCTTGCTCACGATCCAGTCGTAACAGGGGTAGGACTTGCTGATGGGATGCCAGTAGTCGGCTTCTGCGTAGACCAGGTCGCCCACCACCCCGTCATCGACGAGTTGGCGGATGGTCTCGAGTTGGGGATTCCACCGGAGGACGAACGACGTCACCGACTTGACACCGCTCTTGGTGATCGCATCGCGGATCTGCTTGACCCCATCGGGGGTGAGAGCGACCGGCTTTTCGATGACGACGTGCCGTCCGGACTCTGCGGCACGGACGATGTGCTCTGGACGGACATCCGGCGGAGTACACGACGTAATGATCTGGACCCGATCGTCGTCGAAGAGCTCGTCGATGGTTGCGTACTCACGGGCCGCCACACCATGAGACTCGAGCAGCGCCGTCGCCTTACCGGGTGTGCGGTTGAAGATACCAAGGAGGTTCGTCTGCGGATGATCCCGGAAGGCTTTGACGTATTCGCCAGCGACCCACCCGGCTCCGATGATCGCAACTCCGTACGTGTCTCCCATTGGAACCGCTCCTCGCTCGTCGACCCATGCCCGGAGGCGGATGATATAAAGTAGCGAGCGGGCTGTCAACGGCCTCACTGCACCGCAATTAGCGAACATTTTCACCACAGGACAGGAGTGAGGAATGGACCGATTCCGAGGGTTGATACCCCCCATGGTCACACCGATCGCCGCCGGAGTGCCGGATCCCCGCGGGATCACCGCCCTGGTCGAACATACGGTCGACCATCTCGATGGCATGGTCGTCGGCGGAAGTTGCGGCGAAGGCCCCAGTCTCGGAAGGACAGGTCGCATCGCGACGCTCGGCCACTTCATCGACGCTCTCGCAGGCCGCCTGCCCATCATCGCTGGCGTTGCGAGCACCAGCCTCTCGGATATCGCGGACCTTATCGCGGTCGGTGATGGCATGGGGGTGGCGGGCTACCTCGTCCCACCCCCGTTCTACTTCACCAACTCGGCGACGGGAGTGATGTCCTTCTTCCGTGAAGTCGCCGGGATGACAGACCGTGAAATCGTGATCTATGACAATCCAAAGACGACCAAAACCCCCATGCCCGTGGAGCTGTTGGCATCGATCGTCGAAGGTTCCGCCAACATCAACCACGTGAAGGTGACGGACACGGACCTGGAAAAGGTGACAGAACTCCACGAACGGAGCGACGCAACTCTGCTCGCCGGATCGGACGAGGTCATGCATCATCAGGTGTTGCGGGGATGCGAAGGAGCAGTGACCGCCGCCCCTCAGGTGTTCCCCCGCCGGTGCCGGGCATGGTTCGATGCGGCGGTGGCCGGCGGAGGGAGGGCCGAATACGACCGCCTCCTCCCACTCGTCATCGAACTCATCCAGGGGCCGGACCAGTATCCAGCAGTGGTCAAGCACGCTCTCCTGACACTCGGAGTGCTGGCGAGCGACGAGATACTCCCGCCTTTGACACCGCTGGACGACAGACGCTGTGGAGAGATCGCTGCGGCGATACACGGCGACGGAACCGACGAGTAGCGGAGGAACAGTGCGCTTCAACAACAGCGTTGCGATCGTCACCGGAGGCGGATCTGGGATTGGCGCCGTCATGGCTCGGATGTTTGCCACCGAAGGGGCCGCGGTCGTCATCGCCGACTGGAACGAGGAGGCCGCCGACGAGACAGCCCGTATGATCGATGGGCAAGGCGGACGCGCCCAGGCCGTGTGTGCGGACATCAGCACGCCCGAGGGTGCCGAGCAGATCGTCAACATCGCCTTGAAGAGCTATGGGGCGGTCGACGTCTTGATCAACAACGCGGCGATCGCCGACGGTGACGACGTACTGGCGACCGAGCCCGAAGTGTGGGAGCGCGACGTCGCAGTGGTGCTGAACGGGACGTTTCTCTGTACACGTGCCGCCCTACCTCACATGGTCGAGCGCCGGGGAGGCGTGATCGTCAACATTGCATCGGTGAACGGAATCTCTGCGCTCGGCAACGAGGCCTACAGCGCCGCCAAGGCCGGTGTCATCAACTTCACCCAAGGTGTTGCGATGCGCTACGGACGCCACGGCATACGCGCCAACGCCATCGCTCCGGGAACGATCCGGACCCCGATCTGGGTGGAGCGCGTGGAACGCGATCCACGGGTGTTCGAGCGCCTCGTCAAGTGGTATCCACTGGGACGCGTGGGTGAACCAGAGGACGTGGCGAAAGCTGCCATGTTCCTGGCGTCGGACGACGCGAGTTGGATCTCGGGGACCGTGCTCAGGGTGGATGGCGGTCTCCTCGCGGGGAATGAACTCATGACCCGAGAGCTGCTGGCGATGGCCGGCGACGAGGTTTGACGATGGCAGATGTGGTATTGCGTGGGGGCGTTGTTCTCGATGGGGCCGGCAATCCAGGTTTTCGCGCCGACGTTGCCATCACCGGTGACCGGATCACCGAAGTTGGGCATCTCAGCGACTCCACATTCACCAAAACGATCGACGTGTCCGGTTTGACGGTCGCACCCGGATTCATCGACATGCACTCCCATTCGGATCTCCAGATCCTCACCAACCCTGCCCACGAGGCCAAGGTGCACCAGGGCGTCACTCTCGACGTTCTCGGTCAGGATGGCCTCAGCTATGCCCCCGTCAACGACGAAGTTCTGGAAGAGATGCGCCGCCAGCTACGCGGATGGAACGGGGACCCCGCCGACTTCGACTGGAATTGGCGCTCAGTCGGGGAGTACCTCGACCGACTGGACGAGGGGATCGCCGTCAACGCCGCATACCTGATACCTCACGGCACCATTCGAATGATGGCAATGGGGCAGGCCGACCGTCCCTGTTCCGAGTCCGAGCTCGACCACATGCGTCGGTTGGTGGCCACCGGGCTCGAGGAGGGCGCGGTGGGAATGTCAGCCGGTCTCACGTATACGCCGGCCATGTTCGCCGAAGACTACGAACTGGCGGAGTTGTGCCGCGTGGTTGCTCGGTATGGTGGCTACTACTGCCCCCATCACCGCAACTACGGGAGTCATGCGCTCGAGGCGTACGCCGCCTGTATCGACGTGGCACGTCGGTCAGGTGTCGCTCTCCATTACGCACACGCCCACCTCGGGTTCGAGGTCAATCGGGGCCGTGCCGGCGAACTGCTCGCCATGGTCGACTCCGCCCGAGCGGACGGGGTGGAGGTCACATTCGACACCTACCCGTATCTGGCAGGCTCCACCTACCTCCATTCGGTGCTGCCGAGTTGGAGCCAGGCCGGCGGGCAAGACGCCACGTTGGCCAGGCTCGGGGATCCCGATCTGCGCGAGCGGCTCCGCGCCGAACTCGAGGAAACCGGTTCGGACGGCTTCCAAGGCGTACCCATCGAATGGGGAAGCATCGTCATCAGTGGAACAACCAGGCGACACAATGCGCACTTCGTCGGGGTGGACGTGGCCGAAGCGGCCTCGGTGGCGGGACAACGTCCGATCGACTTCCTCTGCGAGTTGCTCATCGACGAGGAACTCGGGACGTCATGCGTCGAACACATCGGTAACGAGGAGAACGTCCGCGAGATCATGACACATGTCGCCCACATGGCCGGCAGCGACGGGATTCTCGTCGGGGAACGTCCCCACCCTCGAGCATGGGGCACCTTTCCTCGCTATCTCGGCCACTACGCCCGCGAATTGGGGATCATCTCGATCGAGCATGCGGTACGGAAGATGACGTCGCTTCCGGCCATGCGACTCGGGTTCACCGACCGAGGACTCGTGCGACCAGGAATGGTCGCGGATCTGGTGTGCTTCGATCAGGAAACCGTCGTCGATCGTGGCACGTATGAAGACCCCCGCCGGATCCCGGACGGGATCCCGTTCGTCATGGTCAACGGCGAGTTCGTAATCGATGAAGGCAAGCACACTGGCAGGCTTCCCGGCCATGCTTTGCGGCGTCGTCGATCTCACCCAGCAAGCGCAGCGTGAATCCGATCCAATGTCGAGAGACGCATGAACCCGTAGTGGTAGAAGTCTGCTCGGATCAACCCCATCTCTCGGCACGTCGCAAGCTTGGCGGCGAGATTCTCGGACGAATCGCAATCCGGATCCATGGGACGCATAGCCACTGAGAAGTCGGCGTTGTCGTCGATGAGATCGAGGTACGCAGCCAAGTCGAGTTGAAGCCGTTCGGGGTCGTAGGCGTATCCAATCGCCTGAATGGCATGGCACGCCTCAGCCAACTGGCCGATGTCCACTCCCAACCGCCACGCGATCGACGGTGCTGGCGCGCCTTGGGGCCGTCCCGTTGCGTAACCCTTCACGGCACCGGACAGATCCATGAAGGTGAACCGTCCACCTCGCGCGTCGACGGCTTCGGCGATTTCGCTCGCCAGGGTCGAAACCGCATCGGCTCGCATGTCCAGATACTCGCCGAGCGCCCCTCCGAACAGGCTCCGCAGCACCTCTTCGGAAACTTCAATTTCGCCCGCGTCATGCGGTGGCTCATCGAACGCCTGCTGGATCTGCTGACGGGCATCCACCTTGACGCCGTCTGCGTCTATTCCTCGCACGCTGGCCCTGTTGAGACAATGCTGGCAGAAGCACAACCCGAGAAGGAACCGGGCCGTCGGTCCGAAGTCGACGAAGTACCGCTCGTGATGAAATCCGTGCTCCAACGGGTGATAGTGGAGCGACTCCGCCAGCACGCCGTCGAGTCCGTACCGCATCACATCGGCCGCGAGTGTGACCGCGTATTGCCGAACCTCTGGGTTCGCCGGGCACAAGTCGGTGACGTAGATGTCGTCGAAGGCATTGCGAACCGCGCAGTCCGGGTACCGGGTACCCAACGTCGTGTTGTGCAGAAACACGGTCCACGCATGGAGTTCCATCGAACGGTGCTCCGTTTGCTGGCGGGCGTCTGCGAAGACGTCATGTTCCTGGGCGAGAGCGGAAATGTGAGGTTGGATGCGACCCGCGAACGCCGCCGCATCCGGCCGGAAGAAGACCGCTCCTCCCTCCAGGAAGTGCACCTTGCGCACCGGATTGTGGGGAAAGATATCGCGGCCGTGGTGATAAGACGCCGCAACCGTGATTCCATCGACGCCTCCCCGCTCGGCGACCGTGTCGAGTACGGGCCCTGTCCCCTCGTCGTGCAGATCTGTGGCAAAGGCGAAGACCGACGTCCGCATCGCTGAAGCCACCTCAGAGTTCGCGGTCCATGCAATGGCGGTAGATGTCCTGCCATGGCCTCATCCGCTCGAATGCCCCGCTCGCCGCCAGGACGTCATCGTCGGCATAGCGGCGTCCGATGATCTGCATACCGACGGGGAGTCCATCCACCAATCCGGCCGGGATCGAAGCCGAAGGGTGCCCGGAGAAGTTGGTAAAATATGTCATACACCAGCCAATGAGTTCATCGACCTCGACACCTTCGACCTCCGAGGGTCCCACGGTGTTTCCGTCGTCGCTGTTCGGGACCGGCATCGTGGCGAGGGTCGGGGTCACGAGGAGATCGTGCCCTTCGAATACGGCCTGGATGGCGTCATACACCGTGGTCCGCATGTCGTAGTCCCGATTGATTTCGACGGCACCCATCGTGTACGCGTGGTCGATCCACCGCAGATACTCAGCCGGGAAGTCATCGCGATGATCCGCCAGCAAATCAATACCGAGACTCTTAAAGTTCTCGAAAGTCCCGAGGTTCACCAGCATGATCTGGCGGCACCACAGGTCACTGAGCTCCCGCTGGTCGAACGGCAGATCGATCTCCACCTCCTCGACATGAGCTCCAGCCTCTTCGAACGCCCTCACCGCTTTGGCCACCGAGTCCGCCACCGCGCGGTCGACCGGATAGACACCGAAGTCGGGGCTGTATGCGATCCGCAGCCCGGCGATGGAGGAGCGAACCGAACCCGTGAAGTCGCGGTCTTCGTCCAGACTGAACGGATCGCGCGGGTCGTAACCAGAGAGCACTGTCAAAGCAAGGGCAGCATCGTCCACGTTACGTGACAACGGCCCTTCGTAGATGAAAGGCATGGTGTTGCCGAAAGCATTGGGGCGGATGACACAAGGGATCCGGCCGAAGGACGCCTTGTACCCGTAGAGGCCGCACCAAGCAGCCGGAATGCGGATCGAGCCACCGCCGTCGGTGCCCTCGGCGAACGGAACGAGCCCGTCAGCCACGGCCGCGGAACTCCCACCCGAGGATCCGCCCGTGTTCTTGGTCGTATCGAACGGGTTGCAACTGGGTCCGAAGAGCGGGTTGTCACACGTGCCGCGGAAGCCCATCACGGGACTGTTCGTCTTTCCCATGATGATGGCTCCGGCCCGTTCGATCCGCTCGGAGAAGACACACGAGAAGTCGGCGATGAAATCCTGGAACGCCCGGACACCGCCGAAGGTGGCGGGCCATCCCGGCTTGAAGTCGAAGAGATCCTTGATCGCAGTCGGAACACCATGCAGGCGGCCAAGCGGTGCCCCGGAGACCACATCCTGCTCCGCCTGCTTCGCTCGGGCGCGCGCGTCATCGAATCCTTCGAAGATGAAAGCGTTCAGACTGGGATTGCGCATTTCGATCCGATCGATGGTGGCATCGATGAGCTCGACGGGTGACAAGTCCCGTCTGCGGATTCGTGCCGCCAGGTCAGTGGCAGTCATATAGGCGAACTCGTCGTTTGAAACCATCATCCACTCCGTTCGATCGACCTCAACGAGGGGCTGGCAGATCATATAACCTTTCGCTCGACCCCGCCGGAGCCAACCGCGGCACCAGTTGCGTGACGACGCTCAATCGGGAATTTGGCGAAACAGTGGGCCTCGATCGATGACAGCCTCGAGGAGACCCTCCTCCACGTATGACGGATATATGTCAGGGGTGACAGGGGAAGCGTGTTGGCCCGAGTAGCCGAGGAGCCGGACAACGTGGGGATTCGTGTAGTACCCGCCGACCACGGTCAGCACGAGCGCCTCGTGACCCTCGGGATCAGTCGACTGGATTGCGTTCAGAAATTCGGGAGCGGTCATCTCCTTTCCTGGCTTGGAGAGGACCCGGCGAAGCGGACCGACCAGGTCGGGACGCGCATCGGCCACGACTGTGAGTTGGGTATCGGCTACTCCCGCTTCCGAGGCGGCCGGCATCTGCCCATCCGCCGGGATCAGTTCGTCCGCGAGCTCGATCAGGCGATCCCGCAGACTCGGGGCGAGAATCTTGGTACCGGGAGAACCGTCGCGCGATCCGACGCTCATGAGGATCTTCTCCCCCACCGGGGCTGAGCGAGAATGGCTTCAGCACAGCGCAGCGCGAGTGCGCTGATCGTGCTCGTCGGATTCACCCCGCCTGAGGTCACGAAGATGCTGGCATCAACGACGAAGAGGTTGTCGACGTCATGGGCCCGACCCCACGGATCGACGACCGATTCGGTTGGGTCGACCCCCATTCGGGCTGTACCCATGATGTGCCAGCCGGACTCGCGCAGCAGTTGGCTGGACTCGATCGTGTGAGCCCCGGCCTCGACGAGTGACTCCGTCGCGCGGGCGACGTGAAACTGCAGCAGCCGCCTCGTGTTGGCACTCACACGATATGTGATCTTTGGGGCGGGCAGTCCCACCCTATCCCGCAGTTCTGGATCGAGCTCCACGCGGTTGGAGACGTCGGGCAGGTCCTCTCCGAAAATCCCCCAACTCAAGACATGGCCGAAGCGGCTCCTCACACGGTCGTGGTGGTCCTCGCCCCAGGAGGCCTCGCCCGCACGCGCCGGCATCGCTGCATTGATGGGACCACCGGTACTTGGAGCCATGCTCCACTTCGCTCCCCGTAGGAACCCGCGAGACTCGTCGGATTCGTAGAACTGCATCGAGCTGATGCGACAGCCCACATGGCCTCTCCAGGTCTCGAATGAGTCATCGAAGACACCTGTGACCACGGCGAACGGATGCATCATCAGCCGACGTCCCACCAGCCCGCTCGAGTTGGCCAAACCGTCGGCGTGTCCCCTCTGAGCCGAGACGAGCAGCAAGCGGGCACTCCCGATCGCGTTGGCCGCGAGAACAACGATGCGTCCCTCCTGACATCCGTCGTTCCCGTCCTCATCCGTCCATTCGACTCCGCGGGCACGGCCGTCGGAACCCAACCTGACTCGGGTGGCACGAACCCCGGTCTTCACACGGGCTCCGCTGGCAATCGCTGCCGTCCAGTGGGTGAGATCGGCCGACGCCTTGGCTCCTTCCGGACATCCCTGCATGCACGCACCCCACTGCACGCAGGGTCGGCGTCCGTCGTAGGGAGCCGAGAGTATGGCGTTCGTCCCCGGCCACCAGTGCCAGCCGAGGCGAGTGTGAGCTCGGGCGACGGCCAGGCCGCTCGCCCCGATCGGCAGTGGGGGAAGAGGGGGGTCGGTCCCCGGCGGATACGCCGGGTTGCCACCCAGTCCTGACACGCCCATGTCGGAATCGGTCCGCTCGTAGTAGCGCTCGAGTTCGCCGTAGCTGAGGGGCCAGTCGTCGCCCACCCCGTCGAGGGACGCTGTCCGGAAGTCAGCTGGGACCATGCGCGACCAGTCTGCCGCATAGAGGATCGTGCTCCCGCCTACCGCGTTGTACATGAGAGGCTCGATGTCAGAGTCCGTCGAGTCGATCGGATAGTCCTCGGGCAGGCGACGCACGTTGGGATTGGGCGACCACTGCTTTCTCATGACGAGTTCCCATTGCGGATGCTGACCCGGAAACTCGGACGCATCGTGCCATCGTCCCTGCTCGAGGCACACGACGGACATGCCTGCCTCGGCAAGGCGTTTCCCAACCACCCCACCGGACACGCCGGCTCCGACGATCACGACGTCGACAGGACCGGTCCGACCCGCGACCGCTCCGTGCCTCCCGGTCATGCTTGTTCGATACCGGCCACCGCCAGAACTGTGGCCATCCGGGAAGCGGCCATTTCGGGATCGGCCAGCAGGCCTGCTCGGTCGGCGAGGACAAACTGGTGGGCGAGATGGAGAACCGGACGGGCGCTCTCCAGTCCGTCGACCATACGGAAGTGGTTCTGATGGCCGTTGAGATAAGCCATGAACACCACCCCCGTCTTGTAGTAATAGGTCGGAATCGAGAACACGTGCCGGGACAGCGGCACGGTGGGCGCCAGTATTTCTTCGAAGCGCCCCGCATCACCCCGATCGAGTGCTTGCAGAGCTGCCGAAGCTGCCGGAGCGATCAGGTCGAAAGCTCCGAGAAACGCGTGACTGTGGGCAGTACCGTCACCCAGAATCATCTCCGGGTAGTCGAAGTCGTCTCCGGTGTAGAGACGCATCCCGTCAGGCAGACGTCGCCTGAGCTCCACCTCCCGCGACCGATCGAGAAGAGAGATCTTCACGCCATCGACGTTTGACGCGTTCTCACGGAGGATATCGAGGAAGTGATCTGTCGCCGTGTCGAGATCTGCTCCACCCCAATACCCGGTGAGTGCCGGATCGAACATCTCGCCCAGCCAGTGGATGATCACTGGTCGGGTGACCTGTGACAGCACGCGGCGATAAACCTCGTGGAAGTCATCGGCGCTCCTGGCGGTTGCCGCCAGTTGGCGACTCGCCATGACGACTGCTTGACCACCTTCTCCCTCGATGAGGGCGATCTGCTCTTCGTACGCTCGGACGATCTCGTCCAGAGATGCGCCATGGGCAGGAAGCTGATCGGTCCCGGCACCACACGCGATGTCACCGCCTTCGGCGGCGGCCTCGGCCAGCGACCTCGTGATGAGCTGGCGGACGACTGACCACTCGAGACCCATCCCGCGCTGGGCCGTGTCCATCGCTTCGGCAACAGCGAGACCGTATGACCACAAATGCCTCCGGTAAGCCAACGTGGCGTCCCAATCGAGGCGCGCACCCGACCCAGGGCTGTTGTCGGCGAGTGGATCAGCAACGACGTGAGCAGCGGCGAAGGCTCGACGACTGGTGATCGGAGCGGTCGGGGGAGGAAAGTCCCCAGGAGGTCCCAGTTCGTAGACCCGTACTTCGTCAGAACCGATTGGCAGACGCAAGCTGGTCATCGTCCACCCCCCTGTACTAGGCAGTCGATGATGCTCTTGGAGTCGACGACGAGGGAATACTTCATCGACATTCCTCGCAGGCTCGCCTCGTGGAGATCGGAGTCGAACGATGCGACCCCATCCTCCGCCACCACCATTTCGAGGCCGTGGTGAAAGCCACTGCGGACCGTGTCTTCGACACAGATCTGTGTGACCGTCCCGACGACGACCACCTGGCTCACGGCGTTCGCCCGGAGCGCATCGGCCAGGCTCGTATTAAAGAATGCGCTGTATCCAAACTTGTCGATCACGGGCTCTCCTTCGCCCGGGGTGAACTCGTCGATGACGGCCGGACCTTCCAAAGCGTCTGCCCGATCGTTGTACCGGCGCCGATGTCCCGGCCAACACGATCTGGTCTCCTCTGCGCACTCCGGCGAGAACGCCCACATCAGCGTTCGGGACGGGCCAGCGATGAAGCGGGTGAAGAATACAGGACGTCCGCTCCCCCGGAAGGCCTCGAGGAGACGCTGGATTGCCGGGACGATGATGCGGGCATCCGGAACCTCCTGTGGAGCGCCTTGACGAACGAAGTCGTTCTGCATGTCGACCACCACGAGGGCCTGGCTCGCAGGTCGGAGCGGAAAGCCCGTGTCCATCATCGCACCCCTCGCGCTGCCTGCACCAACCCAAGGAAGAGCGCACGGGTGTGGTCGGCCTCCAGTAGTTCAGCATGCCACTGAATCCCCAGACACCACCACGACCCATCAATGGACTCGACCGATTCGATGGTCCCGTCGAGGTCCCGTCCCACGACTGCAAGGTCCTGACCCGGACGGTCGACCGCCCAGTTGTGGAACGAATTGACCTCCAGTGTCTCGGATCCAACGAGACGCGCCAGTCGTGAACCCTCGCCGATCTCCACCTTGTGATGCGGCATCGACAGCGGCCGTTCCTGGCGGTGGTCTGCCACTCGCGTGAGCGTGCCACCGAGTGCAACGTTGATGGCCTGCGCGCCGCGACACATCCCGAGCAACGGAATCGAGCGGGCGCGGCACTCCTTCACAATCCCGGACTCCATCGAATCCCTCCTCAGATCGATCGAATCGCCGCTGTCAGAAGACCCGAATCGCGTCGGATGGATGTCTCCTCCGCCTATCAACATCACGCCTTTCACGATGTCGAGAGGGGCCTGCGACATTGCCGACCAGATCATGATTGGATCGCCGCCCGCGTCTGAGAGGTGATCGAGATACGACTCGGGTACAACAGCGGCCACATGCGGTCCCAGCACGGACTCAAACTCCCTGCGATGGGTGACGACAGCGATGCGCGGGCGTTGTGGGCTCATGCGAAGACCATGAACTGGTCACGTTCCCAGTCGGTGACGTGATCATGCCATTCCGGAGTTCCGTACGCGGGATTAGCGGTCCGGGCCTTGGCGATTTCATGACGCTTGAGTGCCCCGTAGGCGGCCAAGAACTCAGGATGGAAGTAGGACCGCAGCCGGGCGTCGTCGTCGAGATGTTCCAATGCCTCCTCGAGTGTCTCGGGCACCACGTCGAGGTCGTCACGGTGATAGGCATTCGTACGGATCGGTTCTGGTGGGTCGATCTGTAGTTCGATTCCGTCGAGCATGGCGGCGAGCATCCCGGCCATGACGAGATAGGGGTTGGACGACCCACAACCGAGACGGTTCTCGATGTGCGTGTGCTCATCCCGCCACGACTTCACCCTCACAGCGACCGACCGATTCTCGAATCCCCAACTGATGCTGGCGGGCGCGTACGTGCCCTTTCGGAAACGCTTCGAGCAGTTCACGGTGGGCGCAAAGAACGCGCTGAGCGCCCGGGCATGCGCCAGCTGTCCGCCGACCGCCCACCAGAACGGGGGCGCGAGGCCGTCGACAGCACCGGAGTCTGCGAACACGTTCACTCCCTCGGAGTACAGACTCATGTGGACATGACAACTCGAACCGCTTCGCTCCGTCCAGGGTTTTGTCATGAAGCTGAGCAAGTAGCCATCGACCGCAGCGATGTCCTTGGCATATGTCTTGTACGTGAAGGCCATATCGCCGGCTTCCAGCCCGTCACCCGGGTCGAAGTTGAGCTCATATTGGGTCGGGCCCCACTCCTGATTGAGAGTCGTGGGTGTTAGACCGAGCGCTCGCAGGTCGCGCATAAGCCGCATCAGGACCGGCAACCGCTGATTTGTGAGCGTCGTGGTGATGTCGGTCCCACCGAACGGTGGCTGGCGGGTCTCGAAATCGAGCAGATAGAACTCGTATTCACCCTGCATTCGGGCCGTGTATCCAAAATCAGCTGCACGGTCGACGAGTTGCGCAAGAACCCGACGAGGACTCGCCTCGACTGGCCGGCCATCCGAATACTCGACATCGCAGATGACCCGAGCCTGGCCAGGCGCATGCGGAAGAACTCGGAACGTCGAAAGGTCCGGACGCATGGTCAAGTCGGCGAACGTGAGGTCTTCGCCAAACCCCGTCCCGGTGGCGAGCCAGCATTCATGATCCCAGCAGTAGATGTCACTCACCAAGGCCAGTCCTCTCTCGACATACTTGGAGAACTGCTCGGCCGCCACACTCTTGCCCCTTGACACTCCATTCAGATCGGGTGTTTCGAACCGCACGAGTTCGATGCCCTGCGCGGAAATCTGCTCCTGGATCTCGGCCAGGGCGGCGACAGTGTCGGGAGCACTCAATGGAGACCCCGGATGTACGGGAGGAGGGTCTCCGCCCACCTGTCGAGCTGGTGCAGCGACGGCTCCAGGGTGTGAAAGATGAAATAGCGGATTCCCGCCGAAGCCCTCAGTTGAATCTTCTCGATGATCTCGTTGGTGGTTCCCGTCAGGTAGACTTGGTCGAAGTACTCGAAAGGTCGACCATCGCCCATGATCTTGGTGAAGGCGAGCTTCTGCTCCGCTCTCGCCTCGTCAGGATCATCGGTATCCACGAGGTGGATGAAGTTCTCGTGGGCGAGGGTGAGGTCCGTGATGTCACGACCGATGTCTTCGAAGTGGGCAGCTATGTCACCGAGATCGAGCCCGATCTGATCCGGGGTGGACGTGGGACGGGCGATCCAGCCATCAGCACGCCCGATCCGCTCCAACACCCGCTTCGGCATCTCCGGTCGTTCGGGAGAGTTGGCGTGGGCGACCTGCCGGCCGCCGCCTACCCACAATCGCAGCGGTGTCGTCATCGCAGGAGCGATCGAGACACCCTCCAATCGGGTCCGACGTCCCACATAATCCAGGGGATCTCCCGTCAAGAGCCCAGCAACGATGTCGATTCCCTCGTCCGTCTCGACCCCTCGAAATCGCTTCTCGGTTCCGGCCACCGTGAATTCTCGCTCGTCCCATCCTGTTCCCGCACCGAGGATGAAACGGTCTCCACTCAACGCCTGCAGTGTTGAGATCTGCTTGGCGAGAAGCACCGGAGGACGGGTAGGCATGACGAGTACCGAGGTGCCCAGGTCCACCGTCTCGGTGACGGCAGCGGCGTAGGTCAGGGCCGCAAGAGGCTCGAGCCAGGGCACCGCGTAGAACAAGCTGCCATGGAGGAGATGGTCTGTCGCCCACAACGAGGCCAATCCGATTTCTTCGGCGGAGGCGGCGAAGGCTGCGATCTCCTGACCGGTCCTCCCCTCGTCGTACACGAATGTCGGTAGGAACGCTCCAACCTCGACCTCACTCATGAAACCTCCTCTTCGTCCCGACCCTCAGATCTCTCTATCAGCACGCTGTCTCACCCACCCGCCATCGGATCGTTGGCCGCGGGTGACGCAGTTGAGCCGCGAATGACGAGTTCTGCCGGAAGCGTCGTTGTCCGCCCGGACTGCCCGGCGAGGAGTCGCAGGACCAGGCGCCCTCCTTCCTGGCCCAGAGCAAAGGTCCCCACCGCCACGGTGGTGAGGCCCGGCCCGACGAATTCGGCGATCTGGATATCGTCGAAACCAGCCACTGAGACCTGGTCGGGGACCTTCACACCGACGCTGGCCAGGTACTTGAGTGCTCCGAGCGCCATAATGTCGTTGACGGCGAAGATGGCGCTGATATCGGGGTGGTGTTCGAGCAGATCGGCGGTCGCCTTCGCTCCGCCTTCCATCGTGAAGCGCCCAGATTCGATGAGCATGGGGTCGAAGAGCCCCGCATGTTGCATCACGTGCCGGTATCCGTCCTCACGCACTGCGCTCGTTCTGACATTCGGAGGACCCCCGACGAACCCGATCCGCCGATGTCCCAATTCGATCAGATATTCGGTCATGGCCGACGAACCAGCCCGGTTGTCGGAAAGAATCGATGGAGCGTCGTACGCGTTCGGGGCGAGGAGGACAACGACGCCACCGTGTTCCCGGTAGTCGTCAAGCAGGGCCGCGAGCTTGTCCTGATAGGCGTCGTCCTCGATTCCGCCACCGACCAGCACGATGGAATCGACTCTCTGTGAGAGGAGGTGCTCCACGTAACCAAGCTCGCGTCCAGGGTCGCGATCAGAACTGCATGCAACGAGTTGGTACCCACCGACATGACATGTGTCCTCCAGGCCGCGCAGTATCTCACCGAAGTAGGGGTCGGCAACGTCGTGGACTATTGCGCCGACGGTCCGCGTGCGAGAGGTCACGAGACTGCGGGCCACGTGACTGGGACGATATTTGAGCCGAGTCGCAGCCTCGAGGACTCGCTCCCGCGTCTCAGGGGTGACAGGATGGTCGGCCTGCGATAGCACCCTCGACACGGTCGCAGTGGACACACCGGCTGCTTCAGCCACCGTCCGTATAGACACGCTCGCACGTCGGGGGCGGGGATGTTCCATGGACCAGTGACCTCTGACTCGACGATCTGTGACTCTACGGATGGGCGATTCGCGAAGTAAACGTTTACCTCCGCAGACTGGCAGTCAAATCGTCTATTCGTCAAGTGATACAGGGCTTCCCACATCTTCCGTTACGGAGTACACGCACGTAGGATTACCGTTCACCCTTTCAAGCGGCGTCCCAAAATTCCCGGCCCAGAACAGGGCGCCCGCGAGCCAGGAGTCCGAAGGAGTCGATCGATGACAACCACGCGTATCGAGGGAGCAACGAGTTTGGTGGACCAGGTCCTCACGCTCACCCGCCAAAGGATCCTGTCCGGCGAATACGCGCCCGGTTCGCGGCTACCTGTGCACATGCTGGCCGACGAGTCGGGCGCCAGTCTGATCCCCGTGCGGGAAGCCCTCCGCGTCCTCGAAGCAGAGCGGCTTGTTGAATCGATCCCCAACCGAGGGGCGAGAGTCACACCCCTCTCGATCGACGACATGGAGGATCTCTATTCGGTTCGCATCCTCCTCGAAACCGAAGCCCTGCGGCAGGCACGTCCCTTGGATCCCGATGAAGTCGCCAAACTCACCGAGCTATTGGAACGGATGAGAGCGGCAGTGGCCGCCGACGACATCGACCTCATGATGGCGCTCCACCGCCAATACCACTTCGCTCTCTACAGCCGAACCGAGTCGAGCTGGATGCCGTATATCATCGACATTCTCTGGAAACACGCGGAGCGCTATCAACGCCTCGCTCTCGCCTTCCGCCATGACGGCGCTGACCTGGAACATCGCAGCGTCCTCGAAGCGCTGGCGCGAGGTGACAACGACCGGGCTGCCGAGGATCTGAAAGCACACCTCGAAACGACCGGGCGGCTCGTCAGCGAAGCGCACCGGAGTGCCGCTGCATCCGCCAACTGATGCGACGACAGGGTTGGTGAGCGCCCAGTCCCCTCGATCTGGATCTTCGATTGTTTTCGTCACGCAGTTGACGGCAAGT
>Ga0326597_10002471_pt1 | contig 27595 bp, 44 predicted proteins | sample RVTome_12_FD_203789 | JGI IMG/M metagenome (GOLD analysis project Ga0326597, IMG submission 203789) | Soil microbial communities from uranium-contaminated site in the Upper Colorado River Basin, Wyoming, United States - RVT100D185 | ecosystem: Environmental > Terrestrial > Soil > Contaminated >... | reverse complement strand
TTTATAATTACTCCTTTTAATTTATCTTATAATATATTATAACATATTTTTAATGGAATGTAAACGCCATTGTTCCCATCTCCAAGTGTCACGGCACATGGCATGGATATCCCGCTTTGCCTGCCAATTCAACAATGTCGATGCGAGTGTCGCATCTGCATAACACTCAGCCACATCACCAGGACGACGAGGGGATAAAACATAGGGAACTTCTTTCCCACTCGCAGCAGCAAACGCACGAACCATTTCCAACACTGTGTAGCCGCACCCTGTACCTAGGTTGACAGTAAACATTCCGCTTTTGGCTACAAGCGCGTTAAGTGCGGCTACGTGTCCTTCGGCCATATCCATAACATGAATGTAATCACGCACTCCTGTACCATCCTTGGTAGAATAATCGTCACCGAAAACCTCTAACCGTTCCCTCCGCCCTGCCGCCACGTCAGTTATATAAGGCACGAGGTTATTAGGTACACCAAGTGCCGCCTCGCCTATCATACCACTCTCATGCGCCCCAACTGGGTTGAAATAGCGCAAACATGCAATACTCCAAGTCGGGTCAGCCCTGAAAATGTCCGCCAGGATATCCTCAATTATAAGTTTACTCCGTCCGTAAGGGTTGGTTGCAGAACATGGAGAATCCTCACGAATTGGCAATGTCTGTGGCTCTCCGTACACTGTTGCGGACGAACTAAAAACCAGCTTCTTCACACCCACCTCTACCATTGATTCACATAATGCAATAGTCCCACAAACATTACAATCATAATATGTAAGAGGAATAGCCACCGATTCCCCCACTGCTTTTAAGCCAGCGAAATGTATAACACCATCAATACCTTCATCATTAAGTAATCTACGTACTAAAGAGCGATCACGCACATCCCCCTCAACAAATTGAGGTTTCCACCCTACAATCCTACCAATACGATCAACCACATCACATTGACTGTTTGTGAGGTTGTCTAAGATCACCACTTCGTGACCAGCTTGCATCAACACAACACATGTATGTGACCCTATATAACCCGTACCACCTGTAATTAATAGACGCATATTCTCAATTTCTCAATTGGAAGAGGTTGATCATTATTTTGCAATTGATCACACCAAACCATTTAGGGTTTGTTTAATGATACATCTCATTAAATATATTATAACGTATTTTTAATGAGATGTAAACCAGACTATGAAATTAATAAACCCCATTTCTTTTGGAAGTATTTCTTTGAATTGATGTTGTGTTGTTTACAACCCCTTACAGCCAAGTAGTCTTTGGCTTTTGGATCATAATTGTTTTTGATTTTTAGCTCTGGGATATCTATGATGCCAATTTTCCATTTCTTTCTCATCTGCATACAGAAATCGAAATCGGCCCAGCCTATATAAAAGTTTTTATCATAGACCACTTCTGAATTGTCAAGTATTTGGCGTTTGAATAGCATTGTCCCAGACCCAGATGCATCTACATTGATATCAAATGGTGGTATAGGTGTTCTTCCCACCAACTTGTCACCTATTATATTCCAAGCATTATAATGAGGCGTACAGGTCACGCTACATGCACCCAATTCTTTATTTGTTTCAAGCATGTATCGTTGTATTATTAATGATTCTGTTTTCCATAACATATCGTCATCGGTGGTTAATATATAAGGAGTATCGAAATGCTTATATGCTCTTTCTATAACATCTGCCCGTGGTGTACCGGTTCCGTGGTTCCCTCTTGTAAATTGGATATCGTGACCGCTGAACGCATCAACAAATTTTAATATGTCTCTTTTTTGGAAATATGTTAATAACTCAGTACCCTGTACCCTGATACATAAATTAAGGGGTATATGGAGCGATAAGAGGTTTTTAAGGGTTGAGATGAGCCTGTCATACCTCATAAATGAAAGCATCGCTACGGTGATTATAGGAGCATTTAGAGGCATAGGGTATTCTAACAGTTTTTCATAATTCAGAAAATCATATCTTTCACACACATCTTTTAATATTTGTTTCATATCTATCTCCCCCTTCTTATACTTTTACTTTTTTCTTTTTCTTTTTCTTTTCATGCTCCTTGGTATATTCCTCTACCACCACCATGGCTTTCTTGCATAAACTTGTTGTCATATAAGCGATGGTTTCAGTATTCTGAATTGTCAATGGAATACCAAGATGATCAACAATGCTGTGAACGAGATGCACACATTCGTGGATAATTGTGTAAATATCATGTGTTCGTAAAACAAGTATATAATATGCTTGAGCGTTTCCATCTAGTAGATATGCATAACAACCGTTGATTGCTTCCCATTGCAGATTCCCCATTCTTGTATCATAGATATCGTTCATTTCTATGAACGCTTCAAATTGTTTCTGTGAAAGTAGTACCGATACGTATATATCAAAAACATCAACCATGATAGTTTTTGTTTTTAGTGGTGTGTATATCATATCTATCTCCTTTTAGAATTTCTCTTTTACAAATTCTCTAATTTTGTCTAAACATTTTTCTTTGTTAAAATTATAAATTTCTTCATCAATTATCATTAAACCAATACCTTTCTCTTTACATTTTTTAAACAGTGCCACGTCTCTTTACATTTTTTAAACAGTGCCAATAAACACCGTTGAATTCTATTGCTTTATTTAATTCTGGAAGATATACGTCTAATTCCAAATTACAACCTGTTTCTGGATTGACTATTTGTGTTCTATCGTTAGAGATTGTTTCACCATCATAAATGTTTTTGATAAATTCAAAAATTTCAATTTCTACTTTGGAAGATGTTGATTCAGCATAGCACTCAGGGCATTTATGTCCTTGTTGAAATCTATTCCATGTTACTATATATTTATGTCCATTTGGACACTTTACTTCAAGTTTCACATGAGCATTTTCATAACTATCGCTTAAAAAGTATACCCCCCCCTTTTTTTCAATTTGTTCTTTAATATGTTCGTATGTTAATTTCTTCATTTCTTATTATTTTTTAGTATTTCTATCAGTTCTCTTGCCCTGATAACTGTTGTATGTCGCTCTTGTATAAGTCTCAAACTGTTCATTGATAACTCGTTTAATCTATTCTTATGACCAAGAATTGTTTTGACCTGACTATGAATATTATCCCGATCAACTTCAAGCATGTTTATGTTAGGAATAAAACCAAGGTCTTTCAACTCTGGAAAATATGAACTATATATAACACTGTTACATGCTCCTATCTCGAAAAATTTCATGACAGGATATTGTACATCCGCACCACAGGTAACTGTTAGGCAAGCCTGATTAATCAACTTGGCATAGTCTACACCGACAGGCCATGGTGTTTTTGAAGTCTCCACAGGTCTTGTTATCTGTTTTAATAATTGTGTGTTTTTCAAAGACTTCACAACCTCATTTCTGATAGTGTACATCTTATATAAAGCACCGACTTGTAGAACAGAGAACTCTTTCTTTAATCCATAATCTTTAAACACATCAACATCAACAGAATGGGGGAACCAAACACATTTTATTTGATCTGGAACATCAGTAAAAAATTTATTAAACTGGTATCTGTGGAGTATTTTTATGTTATTCTTTATAGAAAACTCTACCGTTTTCTTGGCAATATCACCATGTTGATCTTCTAATATCATAAATTTTGGAATATTTATAGCATCCCAATCTTCTTGCATAAAAGCAAATAAAGAATCCGTTACGATACAATCATAATCTTTATGACCCTTTATATGATCTGTTATGATATGTTCCACTTTTATCTTACCATTAATAACTTTCTCTATAAATACCATAGGGTGATCATCGCCTACCCCATGGGTCAAAACAGTGACATTAGCTACCCTCTTAACCTGTTTTAATAGACTATCAAAATGCTTTGCTACCCGATGACTTCTATCTATATTACACCATAGTATTTTCAGTGGTTTCCCTTCGAGTCTTGACACAGGGTATGTGTTTGTAAGGGCTTTATAGCTATGATCCTCTACAAGAGACTCATATACCCTCTTACCCCAATCACATCTACATTTCATGTGATCACGCCAATCTTTCTCAGAGAAATCTTTCATAACACTAATGGTATTATATCTTGTCCCATCCCTATGAGTTTTGTGATCATGATTGAAATGATATACACCAGATTTGAATATGTTTCTTTTGTATCCAAGTTTCTGTAACTTCATTAACATTGCATTATCTTCACCACCCCATGTACCCCTAAAATCCTCTGGCCATCCACCTATATCAATAAGGTCTTTTTTTGGTATTATAGTAATACCACCAGCCGCACCCATCATGCTTGGGGTTCTTACTCTCTCATATGCTGGTATAATTTCTTTTGTTCTCAGGTAGTGGTTTGTTGCTTGTTTATTGAGATTAAACATCTTACCCCACCCGATATATAATCCCAATGATGTTTTTACTTCTTCCAACCACTCCTTTGTTATAAGAAGATCAGCATCCATAAACACAAGCCTCTCACCAACATCCATACACCTGATAGGAACATTTAGACTCCAGCTTCGATGAAACACCTCATCCCACTGAGAGTACATATATTTTATATGATACTTTTGCAGGAAGTCTCTTTGAAGGGTTCGCACTGGTCCTGTCTCATGAACGATAATTTCCATTTTTGGATCGTTCTTTGCAAGAGAATACAGTCTTTCAATGGTGGCCTCGAATAGAGGGAACCTATCACCAACAAACATGAAAGGAATGATGAACGATGTTTTTATATTGCTGATTACAGGTACGGGTACAGGTACGGGTACAGGTACGGGTACAGGTACGGGTACAGGCTCAACAACAACCACAGGTTTTTTCTTTCTTCTTGTCTTTCTCTCAACAACAACTTTATTATAATTTGGGGTAACGCCCTTCTTGGTGATCTCTTTAATCTCTTTGTGATCTATAAACTCAATACCACCATCGAAACTCTTCATCACTGATTTTATGAAGTCTGTGATTGTTGGATATGCACTGGTAGTTTTCCTATATGCTCTCTTATCAAAACACACCCACAGGTTATCTGTCATATTCTGTATTCTGGAACCAGGAATGGTGTCACTATATATCAACTTTTTATTATTATACTTATTCCTGAAAAGTGTGAGAATATCCTTTGGATATATTGTTGATGTTGGTGATACAAATACAATTCTACTATTCGCCGCTTTTGTTATGTGTTCATTGGCGTATTTGTATATGGTGTCACCGGTTGCATTAAAACAAATAAGTTCATCATTGGCATCTTTATTGTTTAGGATAAATTGGCGTATATTCGATTGTGTGGATGGTAGGATAATAGTTATACCGTCTGTCTGAGTTATACCAACATCGAACATTTCAACCACTTTACTAACAAGAGGATAATCCTTATTGGTTCTCTCTGTACCGGCAACTTTATAAACCCTTGCGTTATATACATACTCAATGAGACAACCCAACCTTTCTTCACCGATCTTACAAAAAGCGGTTCCATGGCTATAGTCTTTAGAATCTTTGAATATGTGATTAAACAGACCAATCTTCATTCCTGTTGTTTTAAAGAAAGACATACAATTCATTCTACATGTTAAGTAGTTTGATGTTATCCCTACACGATCATCAGGGGTTGCTGTATTTCCTTTAATGACATCTGTTCGGCAAAGAAGTATAGAGTTGGGTTTCTGTCTACCCTTTAGGTATTTAAAGAAGTTTCTTGAAAGGGAACATGTGGGGTCAATTATGATTATCTGCTTGTTATAGGCATGTTGGTTCACACATGTATTGATCATCTCACATTCTGTTACATTACCATAGATGTGTTTGACAACAAGACTTTTTGGATATCGTATATTTTCATCTGTCCCAAAATTACCAATAATAATTTGGTCTTCCGGTGACATAGTTGTGTATATGCTTTTAATACAGGCATCCAAGTATTGGTATGTGTTGTCACTTACAGGTATGATTATTGAAAACATTTTACTTCCACGTAATAGTTGGTTTTACATTGGCTTTAAGTATGTTTCTTTTTTCTTTTGTCAGTGTGTGATTTATTCCATATTCAAGAATATGTCTTATTTCATCCTTGATTGTTCTGGAAGGAACATAACCAAACCCTTTTAATATATCAGAAACATAATTGTAATAATGATCTGATGTGCTTTCCTTTCGAGGTGTTGGAATATGTTTTGTTTCTACATTGATAGAATATTCCTCTGCAACATCAACAACCATCTGTGCGATATCATTAATTGATTGCCATTCCGATAACTGATTCCAGACCTGAACTCTACCCTTTGGTGCTGGGTTGTTCACAGCGATCATAAGAGCCTGTACGCTGTCATTCAATGAAAGGAAACCTCTCTGGTGCTTACCTTCACCATAGATAGTTAGTGGTTCACCAATAAGAGCCTGTACACAGAATCTATTAAGAACCGTTCCAAAGCATTGATCGGTATCCAATCGAGTCTGGATACCAGTTTCTTTGATGTCATCAGTATAGATACCGAATACAACAGCCTGTTGTACGTCTGTACATCGTATATCCCATGAACGAGTAATCAGATCAATCAGATATGTGGACGCTGTTTTTGACGTATGGTAGATAGAACCTGGGCGGCGGGGGAAAATCATCTCTGCTGATTCTCTGCCATTGTGGGTAAATTTAAAGTACCCCTCTTGGATATCAACAAGGCTCTGGTGGTCATATTCGCCCGTTGAGCCGATTGTTATGTAGTGGGCTTCTGGGCAATATTGTTTCATTGCCCATAATAGATTATTGGTTCCGATGATATTATTATTTAAAACATAGTTTGCATGTACTTGATCGACCATAGAAAATGGCCCCGATGGACAATGTGCGAGATTTATGATATTATCGAACTTACCATATGCTCGAAATTTTAAATGAAGATATTCTGTTTGTGGGTCTGCAATATCAGCAACTAAAAATCTGATATTACCAAGAGTTAATAGTTCTTTCTTCTTAGCATTTATATCAAGAATATCTGTAAACGAAACACTGTTCATTTCATTAACAGCGGTCCTTCTATCATAATTATCAAGAGCGACAACTGAATGACCTTCCCTGAGTAACCTCTGAACAAGTGCTGTCCCAATATATCCATCCCAGCCACAAACTAGTGTTTTCATACCTTTCTCCTTTTTTATGTACAGCTTACAATATAAATTCTTTTACTTTTTGTAAACAACCTTCCCTATTATTTATCCAATTTTCTTCGTTGATTACCAGCAAATCAATACCCTTTTCTCTGCATTGTTGGTATTTAATATAATCTCGTTGTACTACTTCTGGAAGTGTGTGCCAATATCTTCCGTTAAATTCTATAGCCTTGTTTAATTCAGGTAACCATATATCCAATTCAAGATTACAACTTGTTAGTGGGTTTATAATCTGTGATCTATCGTTTTGTATTATTTTATTTGTATATATGTTATTAACAAAATCAAATAATATATTTTCAGGTTTTGAAACTTTCTCATTAAACACACATTCTGGGCATATTGGATTTTGTTGGAAAACATACCACTTTCTACTCACAACATGACCTTTTGAACATTTAATTAATAAATATGTTTCTTTATTCTTATATTCATCACTTACTAATTCAAACCCTTCTTTTTCAATATATTCTTTTACATAATCATATGATAGTTTTACCCCACCAACACACTCAGGACATCTCTTGCCTTGTTGGAAACAATTCCATGTTACTTTATACTCATGTCCTACAGGACATTTTACTTTTAATTTAGTAAATGCATTTTTATATTCCTTACCTAATAATTTATACCCTTCATTTTCAATTTGTTCTTTTACAGGTTCATATGTTAGTTTTTTATTACCAGCACATTCTGGGCATCGATAACCTGCTTTCCAATTACCAAATGTTATATTATGTTCGTGACCTTCCGGGCAATTGGTTTTTAATTTACTATTAGCATTTATATATTCTTTACTTACTAATTCAAATCCTTCTTTTTCAATCTGCTCCTTTACATAATCATATGATAGTTTCTTGGGCATATTTAATCAATCTTCTCCATAGGGCTTAACATTTTTTCCTTCTGCTTTTTGTTTCTTATATTCCATCCAGTATTGTGAGGACTCACCCTGCCACGAACACATATCAGTTTTGTTATTATAAACAAGTTTGAAATGACTACAGTTACAATTTTTTACCATTTGTTCCTTACACTTATCACATAACCGAACATCCTCATATTTTGCATAAACGTCTATCTTTTCCTCTCCACACTTGGGGCATCTGTAGTCATAGATTGGCATTTGTCTTCTCCTTACATTTTACCTATATTTTTTTATAGTTTTTTTACTTCCACATTGTGGACAAATACCGTTGTTGTCTGTAAACTCATGCTTACAGAGAATACAACAGTATTCTTGCATTGCTATTCCCTATTTTTTAGGATTGGTGGAACCGTACCAACCGGCTCCTTTCAAACTCCAGTTTGTTTCTGACATTATTTTCTTTGCTTCTGTACCACAGTACCAACAGTCATGGGTTTTTGTGCCGAACGGTACAATCTTCTCCGTTACTTTCCCACAGACCCTACATTTAAATTCATACATTGGCATCCTAAAATCTCCTCGATATCTCATCCATCACATATTTTACATGATCAACTATTCTTTTATTACTATCACCCTTGTTATGGGGTATTATACTATTCTTATTACCGAACCCAAAAATTCCATCCTCTTTATATATAGATGGTGACTCACCCCAACTTATAACAGGCCATCCCTGTAGGTTGCACAAGAAAGTCCAATGGCTACAGGGTGTTACCACCAACTGTGCATTGTTGAGTAAATTAAATATGTATTTATATCCATTCTCAAAGTAGTCAACTCTTTTGAGAAGAATGTTTTCATCTGGAAGATGACATTTCATATCACCTATTACAATTACATTATACAACTTTTTTAGCTCTTTGTAAATGTGCTTTGATTCTTTAACTGAAATACTGTTATCTGGAACGAAAACAGTATAGTCACCCTTTTTGAATTCCCTCATGAACTTGGTGTTCATGTCAACTTTTGGAATTTCAATAGGATCGAATATTTTATTATATATTGAATATCGAGGGGTTGTCTTTAGGTACTGGACGGTGTGGTGGTCTATGTCTCGTTTAAGAGCATTTGTTTTGATCGAGGCAAAATCCTTGAATGATTTCACGAAAATATTATAGTCACGGGCTGACACGTATTCATGTATGTACCCGTGTTGCTTGCTCTCATCTCTTGATAGCATTCCATATGTTGGTAGAAAATTTTTATCATCTATCCAATCATACATAAATCTTCTATTGCGATGAGATGATAAAAATGTTACTGGTTCTCCCAACACAAAATGAACGTAGGTCATCATTGGCCTGAAACACATTATCTCTTGCTCGAAATCGCCTATATATGGACCACAACACAAAACCGACATTAATATTTTTCCTTATATTTTGTATGTTTTATCATCAATAATAAGATTACCAAACCAACCATTGAAGATATTAACATTCTCTTCATATTTCTCTCCGGTGACTATCATTACCTCGGTGTTCAAAAGAACATCTTCTAAATCAACAAGGAAAACGAATTGTCTTTCGAGTTCGGTAAGTTTGGTGGTGTCAAGTAATACCTTATTGTTTTTCTTATAGAAAGTAATAAGTCTATCACCCACCCTGTTACTTATGTAGTATTTTTTGTTTGTGTTTCTTAGAAAAGAATTATAGAACCTGATATTATCATCAACAATGAATCTGTTGGTTTTCGGAAACATATCAAGTAACCAATTCATTTTTTCATTTGTTGGATCACAGAAATCGATCTTTATTAAATGAACCCTACCAAAATCATGTTTGGAAATAGTATTATAATCACCGTCATCGATCCTAATCACATCACGCCCCTGATGAGCTATCTTCATTGTTGACCTCCAATATAAACAATAGTAATACAACTACACTACTATTTATATTAATAAGAGGTATTTAATTTGACTTTTGTGAGAAATTTAAAAGAATTGTTGGTATTTTTTAATATGAAATCATATACGTTATCAATATCCTTTTTCATAACCAACTCATTAAGGTCTTTGACATTATTATATGGCATTAAAAAATATTGAACCAGTTTGGAATGGCGATAGGTAGAATTCGTTACGAATTTTTTTATTTCTTCACTGCCGGTCTTGTCGATCTTGATATTATCAGGTGCTATGATAACACCCCTATCAGTGTGTGGTAATAATAGGTTGATGAACTCATCTTTATAACACCCACCGAGAACTGTAGTCCCTTGGTCATAGTTTACCATATATGCATCCAGTAAACCCTCGGTGATGATGATAAATTTATCTCTGTCAAAATTGTCGATGTTCAATACAATCGATCTCTTATCGACCACGGGGTTTAAAAATTTAGGCTCCATCTCATCGAATATTTTCCTTGCTTGGAAATATTCAAGTTTGCCGTGAATCCACAAAGGCAATATGATTCTATTTTTGTATCGACCCCTTACAGCAATATAAGCCTCAATGGGAACCTTTCTTCTTGTAACAAACCTTCTAAGAACTTCCTGATACCGTTCATCTATTTTTGTTGTTGTCTCACTTGAGAGAGATATACAATCATTTTTAAGATCAATATCAAGAAAATTATTTTTAACATCCTCTTCAATAATTGGTGAGGCTGTGACTGTGCTCAGACGTTTCCGAATGGTGTCTTCATTATATACTGGATCAACCAATTCACGGTACGCTTCTTTTTGGGATATACCCTTTACAAAAGCATATAGCGTAAAAATGTTTCCAGTGCCGGGATTACACCCACCATTGTAGCATTTGAATACCCACTCGTCATATTTTCCATAATAATCGAGATGGAACCTTTTGATTTTTTTGGATTTTTTAGAGTCACCACAGAAAGGACACCTTGCCCATACACCACCATTGGCGGTTATAGAAACATTGACAAGGTGCTGGTAACATATTTCATGTACTTTACTTTGGTCTATCATTATGTATTAATTATAATATATATTTTATTTATTGTAAACATATTATATTACCCTACAAAAACAGAATCAATTCTGTCAAACAACCATTTTGTAAATCTATATCTACATTTCATGTGATCACGCCATTTGTTCCCATTAAGATAAACATTATATCTATCATTACCATTATCTATTTCATGTTTACTTTCTAAATGGTGTCGTGTTCTGTTTCTTGGATTATGAGTGTATAATTCAAAGACAGGATAGCTTTTAACTGGTCTGCTAAGTATAGAATAAGCGGCGTTCAATTTCTACCAGTCTGGTGGCTGGCCTCAGACCACATATCTTACACATCTTTTTAATTTTCATCTATTACCCCCCTATCTTTTCTTACAATTAAATTGAATGACCTCTGGCTCTGGAAGAAAATGAATATCATCTTCATGTATCCACCATTTTATAAACCATATAAATGTTTGGTGCTCGACAAAGATGTCATCTTTACCATATGACCCACTTTCCATTCTCCATCTACCAGTAGGTTTTAAAATTGTATAAGAAACCCAATCTCCATGATATGATTCAATATATGCTATATCCATGATCGCCTTTCCTGTAATATTATTTCATGCATAATACCCACCTTGATCTATTGGTGGTGGTTCTGGTGTATCATTTCTCATAGCCCCATCACTTTAAAAAATTAATTTACTCTGGTCTTCTCTCATACTCAATACATTCAAGAATAATTGGTGTAAGGAAAACGAGTTGGTTTATTGTCTTACCGGAAAACATATCGTTTTCACATGAGAACCACCCTCTGTCATCTACACAATATATACAGGTGCTACATGTCGGGGTGTAATTTCCATATTTTCTTGGCATCTTCTTTAGCTTCCTCACGAATTTTTGACGGGAGCATTTGAAAAAACTCCTCGATATCATGAGGTGTTTGGTTGTTTACCCCCAAGATATGCATCATAGCATTTACCGTTTTCCACGGTGACTTATACTCTTCGAGAACTGAGTTATAAATTTTCCCCATTGCCTTTTTCAGAGTTTGGGAAACGTTCTGCCTTGTTGTACCCGTACCCCTTGCGATCTCTGAGCATGTCATCGGTTTGTTTCTCATGTTGTGTACCTCAATTGAATTTTTATCTTAAAAACACAATACCACATTTAAAATAAAAGTCAATAGTTATTTTTTCCTAACGGCGTTTCGATGCCAAATATTATACTCTCCACCAGTGTCACTGATTGGTATTACATTTTTTACAGCATCCTTTTTACCTTTCTGATATGCTCTATAAGAAAGTGGCATCATAAGGTTCACCAATACCATCTTTTACACCCCACTTATTAAACCATTCTTTAAAGTGTTTTGGTATAAACACTAAACCTCCCATCCTTCTAAACTTAGATCACCGGCATCCATTGCCATGTCCCTACTCACATAACTCTGTTGATTGCCACCATCGTTAAGATAATTGCTCATGTTGTCTTGGCACATACAACAAATCTCTTTGTTAATATATTGGCTATATACAAAAGAGCCATATTCAATCTTATTTCTACATGTTGGGCATTCTACTAATTCGTTTGGTTTCAGCATTTCTTATTCCTCAGTTATCAAATGAAAATTCTTGGCCACATTTTTCACACTCGACAAGATGATCATAATACCCCATGCCATCACAATATGTACATAGTGTATAGTTACCATCAAACAACTCATCTACCTCACCTGATCCACTACACTCAGGACATTCTATATTTACCCAATCAGCTTTACAGCACGGGCTTTTTGGTGAACACAAGTTCAGCTTCATATCATCACGACCCCAATAAAATAAAAGTTGGTGTTGTGTTTCTATTGAGTCTACAAATTATATGATAGATATCCAACATGTGATTTTTGTCTTTAAACACGAAAGATGGTTCATCAACATATACTCTGGTAAACCCAAATATTTTACCATCTGATTTATAATGATCCACTCCCGAGAATTTTGAATCACCATCAAGATATCGAGTTTGGTTCTGTATATACAAACCACCGCTATCAATTTCATGTGCTGTGAAGATCATACCTTTTGTGTTTCTCAGGTTTCTTCTAATATGATGATTAGCAACAATCGTTAATGAATGATCATCGGCATGTTCTTCTATGTATCTGGTCTTCCCTACCCTTCTGCCTATGTTAAATCTTACTGTACAGAAGTCAACGGCAAAAGAACCAGCTGATATATTCATACGTATATCAGGGTCTAAATTTTTCCTGATCTTCATATTCAACTTAATTAAATTGTCTATAGCATCTGATACTTCATTATACTCAAACATATTATCCTCTTATTTTGTAAGTATTGTTGATGGTACTCCTTCTGGTGCCTTTACTTCACCGATAATGGCTTCTGTTCCCGGGGCACAGGTTCCGCAATTTGCACAAACCAAAACTGGTACTTGGGCAATCTGCTCTGTTCCAGCTATAATAGCTGATACACGTTTCAGAACTGTTTTAGTATCCCATACAGGACAGTTACATTTTGGACAAACCATTGTTTCCGCTTGCCTAACATCAAAACTAATCTGTTGTGGTTGCTGTTGCTTATTCATTGAAATAATCTACTCCCCTTTTCCACACTCTTTGATTTAGGGTGGTTAATTTTAGACCGTATCTTTCAACGGTTCCGTATGTCAGTGATTCAACATATCGGCCTGTCTTTATATAATCACACATTATACCTATTTCTGGAGAAATATCATCGAGTTCATATCGAGTAAACAACCAGATTGCTTTTCCCGCTTCTCTTAGATCACCAAGAAGGGTCATCAATTCAAATAATGGTTGGTCAAGTGGTTCCCCACCCATAACAAAAATGTTATCAACGATATCTGAATTATTGGCAATCTTTTCTAAGATAAGTTTACAAGTAACCTCATCATATGGGTGACCCACATTAAAATCCCATGCCTCTGGATTGTGACAACCCTGACAATGTGGTGGATGACAGCCTGATAGATATATATCTATAGACTGTGTTTTTAACGTATAATCAACACCTGCAATATTCATAATTTTCTCCTATAAATACTTTACTATAATTTTTGTTTTTAAAAGCTATATATCCCTTATTTATTATATTTTTCATAGAATTAATAAAAAATTTCGGTGATCTTCTTTTCTTTTTATACATTATACTAAAATATACCCGTGATGTCAACTATAATGGTTTATTTTTAAAATTTTATATCACTGTTTTTATAAAACACCCTATTTGGCTCGTCAAGCTCTCTTCTGGTCTTATTCCATGTGCGTGTCGCTGTGAGAAAACCAACAACTCGTTGATATGTCTCTATTATATCAGCACCACAGTAGCACTTATCACCCCTACCGACACTCATGTGACTCTTTGCACATCGCTGTAACGTGTAATTCACGGCGAAATAGATAACACCTTTCTTCACAGCACTACGAATCAATTTCTTTACAATATTATAGTCCTCAATTCTCTGCTCTACATTTAAATGAGCAATGGCCCCGCCGCTGAAATGGCTATCAAATAATCCCTGCAATGTTATTCTGTCTAACAAATCAGCTTTACATATAAGGGGGATAAATTGGTTAGAGTAAAAATCATATTTGTCCTGAATCCTAAACAGCTTATCTTTAGAGGCCAACTTAACACTGAGGCTTTCCCCAGGAACCTGCTCGACATTATGAGGTGCTTCGTATTGTTTCTGTAGTCTATCATTTACAGTGTTCAGGGTTTCTAAAATCATTATGGCAAATTCCTGTCCTTCATTTGACATTATATCATATCCCATTTCAGTTACGGCCTCATAGAAGCCATTAACACCGATGGTGGAATATTGTTTGTTTATATCCATAAACCCATGATCATACAGTGGAAGGTTACCGGACTCAATACGCTTTTTAATAATGCTTCTTTTTGCATTATTTACATGCTGACAATCAACAGCAAGTTCAATCAGCTTATCAATAAAAGCCTCTGAGTTTCCTTTATTTTCAAAGGCTATTCTCGGTAAGTTAATTGTACACACTCCAAGGCTTCCTATCTTGGTTGAACCAGACCCAAAAGAGTTAAAGTATTCGTTTGATTTATCACTGCGAAGTCTGCAACAGCTTGATAACGTTGATGTTTTTCCAGCATACATATTAATAAATCCGAATTCTATATTTTCTTTGCTGATCAAATCTAAAAAGTTCTCATCCTGAATATTATGATCCTCATCAACACTAAAACACGCCGTTGTTATTGGGAATGTTATAGGTGTTCGTCTTAGTTCATGGTTCATCGAATGAAGAAACATTTCTTGTAGCTTTTTGATTGTCGATACCTTTGGAGTTATGACTTCATCACCCTCAACGAATCGATAATCTGGTGCTAATTCATTAAGGAAATTATCATCAAATATTGAAATATTGGTGAATGGTGAGTTTCCAGATATAAAAACCTTCCCATTTTTTCTAAAAACAACAACCCCGTCTTTTGTTGATGGACACCACACTTTTCCTTTATAGTGAATTTTTTCTTTTTTACATGCATCCTTATTAATTCTATTATAAGGAATGAGATATATTGTTTCTTTTTTATTGTTGCCAATTAGTCTGCTTGTTATTCTGCTTCCTCTCCCAGCAAGAAAACAAACATGTTGTAGTTGATCCGCAATTTTATAATTATCACACTGTAACTTTTGTCTATTATCACCGTTATAACCATCAAATTTAGACCATAAATCAATAGCTATATTTGCTTGTCTTTTGCTAAGATTAAAAAACCAATAGGGTAGTTCTTTTTTTGTACTATTTAATATATTTAAAATTTCTTGTGAGTTATCTGTTGTTATATCATAATGGTTTACTGTTCCATCAAAAACAGATGGTCTTTCTATAAGACTATAATCCACCCCCAATGATTCCAAAGTTTCTTTTATTAATTTGTTACCATACCTTTTGGGTGACTTATATAATTTAATCCTACCATTTTTTTCTGTATCGATATTCCCATCTGTTAAAATCATAACACAAAGTTTTAACATATCATCAGATATATTATAATCTTCTCTGTCATCCTCTATCATTGCCACTGGCACTGTTAATGGAGTTTTTTTATCTATTAGATTACATGACTCTGATAATAAATACTCATCCCTATTATTATTCTTCTTGTGTAGTATTCTATGGTTTGGTGTTACGCACTGGCAAAAATCCCTTCCGGTATAGCAGTGCATTTCACCATCATAATCATATACATTAACTCTATCAACCTTTTGAATATTGAGTTTGCCGTTATCCCATGTATAGATGCTATCGCCTTCTGATAACATATCATATGTTTTAAATCCAACAGGTGTTAAAACTTCTGTATCCTCTGTTACGCACTGATTACCACGGTTTGGTTGGTTCACTGTATATATAAAAGACACAATGGTTTCCTTTATATATAACCAAGCATCCTCTTCTGAGGCAAATGCAAAACTTGCATCTTTTCCAGTTCTAAAAATCTTATCAACATAATAAGCCATGACAATCAACATATCTGCAAGGCCGGTGGCCCCAAGTGTGCTGTTCGCCGCAATCACAACGAACTGTTCCAGCTGTGATTTGAAAGAATATAAATATTTTGGTGGACTACTGATAATTTTTTTGATCATCGGCAATCCCAACAGGGCCACATCATACGTGCTGTAATTCATACAATACGGTATTCCAGCACCTACACCTGTAAAATCATTGATATAAATATCACCTGTCAATTGTTTCTCGACAATTTCATTTGCTCTTGCTTTACCATATAGTTGTTTCATTTTCTTCCATAGAACATAGTAGCTGTTCAGCTTGAAGAAAGGTTTTGGTAGTTCCTTGGTATATGTTATAACCGACATATCATCAACGTTACTGTTGTCATCAACAGATACATCAGATGCTACTGTTTTCGTTGTGAAAAAATCCTTTGAAAACAAGGACATATCTGTTTGTTTACCTATACCCTCCATGTCAAATAATCTTCTCGGATACTTTGATTTCAGATGCATGATCAAATCATCAAATTGTTGTGCGTATGTTACTTTTAAATACATTAACTCCCCTTTATTAGTTTAATTTTTTACATTCTTGATGAGTAGTAGTCAGCCCACACTTCATCCCAATGTTTATCTGCGTCCTCTTGACAAACTGGACACAATACACACATATTATCCGAATCTGGATACGCTGTTCGTTGTCTGTTATTTGTTGCTTCCATATTTCCACACATACAACATTTTAGATCACCCTTCTTATACCCCAATATTTCTCTTGTTCGTCTTGCTATGTGATGACCATCGAATCCTGTAACATCTTATTAATATCTACTGACATTTTATTTCCTTCCGGTGCTGTTATAAGCACCATTACCTCGTTCTGTTTCATCCAATTCCTCAACCGGCCAAAATCTAACAACATGCACAACTGGACATATAACACCCTGTGCCAATCTATCACCAGCCTCCCAAATCTGATCTCCATCCGATAGGTTGATTAATAGAATTCCAATTTCTCCGGTGAAATCAGAATCTATTGTCCCAGGAGAATTAATAATGGTTAATCCGTTTTTTATAGCACAACCAGAACGTGGTCTTATCTGCATTTCAAAACCTGATGGGATTCCTATTTTCAACCCTGTTTTAACAATAGTCCTTTGCAGTGATCTTAATCTACCACCCTCACTTGCCCTCAAGTCAAAACCAGAACTTCCATCGGTTTCATATCTGAGAAGATCACCGAAATAATGAGGTAAATAAACAACATTCAATATCATGTTTTCTCCTTCTTACAGTTTTATTTATAAAAGTTGTTCTAAATAGTCTCAAAAAATTTTAGTAGTAATATCAGTACCGTTATATATAAGTATCCTATTTTGCTACATAAAATATTTTTAAATTTTTGATAGGGTAAAACTTTTTCTTACCCTATTTTGATTTAAGTCGAGTCGGCATGTGTTGCGACTTAACCCCAGATAGTCTCGTTATATCGCCACATTTTGCGAGTTAATATAGTCTGTATAGGTTATTCTCTACAGCCGTTAATTTCTCAATATATGTAGGCCACTCATGATCTTTGAAAAAGTTATAAATCATATCAGGTGGTGGAAGAACATAATCATTATACTCTTTCAGCACTGTCGCTTTGACATCTTCCGGTATCATTCTGAAATCCATTAGGCGAAGGTTGAACTTGAACCGGTCAACCAGATTATTATCTTGTAACCACCCATACCACCCATATACCATAACTTTTTCAAGTGCCGCTGGACCAAACCCTGGTTTTCTCTTTCCATGAGGATGATCAAGGGGTGTGATAATATTATAGATATCATCTTTTTTCTGGCCAATTAAACATTGCTCGATCAAGAAAATATCTGGATTTGGATGTGACACATTTGTTTTTTTAAGGGGGTCATATATACTAACCCGATCACAGCTTAATTGTAGAAAGTCCTTATCCATTGATATGATATGAATCTTCTCTTCTGTGTTAAGAGTCAAAACCCCTATAATATCATCAGCCTCACATCTCGGCACTTCCATAAACTTAAATGGGAAATGGGTCTTTAGATCGGCTATAAGCTGGTTGTAATTTACAAAAAATAAATCCCAATCGAGAGTTGAAACATCTCGTTTTGCTTTCCGAGATTCCTTGTATCGATTCCATATCCCAAGCCGCCACGATGGCTTAGAATCGATAGCAACTATAATCTCACTCACGTTCTTTACAGCAAACAACGCACCGTATAAACTTGAGAAGGTATAAAGTCTCCATGTTTCCCAATCCACATCGATGATTTCTTTCTTATCATTTCTTGTGAGAACATCAGCACTGAAAACTGTTCGTATAGCCAAGTTGTTAAAATCGAACATTACCTTCGCCATTATTTGTCTCTCTTTGTCATTGACAGTCTATTGTATTTCCAATGTTGGTATCTGGAAATGATTGAATTATACATGTTATATACCCATCTAATCAATAGACCAATCAAATCGATAGCCATTATAATGATAAGATAAGCGACTATAATTACACCGACAAGTACATATAAAACCATAATAGACAATATAGGCATTATAATCAACCCAAACATAACAATAATCATATTAAAAAACAAATTAATCATTTTACTTCCTCCCATTTTTCAAATAAAGGACTTAACATCTCATCGTTATTAAGCCTGTTTATTATATTAAGTACAAATTTATCAATGTTAAAAACCGTTAACGTTGATGGTCGATCTTCACTGATCGGTAAAGTATTTGTAACATATACCTTATGACCTTTTAATCTATCAAATGCTGGTCCAGAAAACACCCCATGAGTGGCTATAGCGGCCACATCAGAAGCCCCAAGTTTGAATATATTCTTCATAGCACACTCAAGGGTTCCAGCCGTATCAATGATATCATCAAATATCAACACCTTTCTACCACCCACTTCACCGATAACATCCATTGAATCAACTTCATTTATTTTCTTTCTGGTCTTGTTGATGATTACATAATCTTGAGCACCACATAAACCACCGAGTTTTAGAGTTCCTTTAACTGCCCCAATGTCCGGTGAACAAAACACCCAATCTTCTATATCGTCTATTTGTTTTTTGAGATGGTATGCGAGGAACGCACAAGAATTTATATGATCAAACCCAACCTTGTTAGGCATGAACCCCTGTATTTGTGCGGCATGTAAGTCTATTGTAACTACTCTAGATGGTCTGACAGAACATAACATTTCACATACAACTTTGGCTGATATGGGAGTACCACTATCGTGTTTCTTGTCCTGTCTTGAGTATGGGAATATGGTTAAAAGAACATTAACCGCTGATGCTCCCGCTCTCTTGGCGGCATCGATCATCAACATCAATTCCATTATATTGTTGTTGGTATCTGGAAATGATTGAATTATATTTACAATTTTACCACGCACACTTTTCTTGTATTGAAAATTTATTTCACCGTTTGCAAACTTATTATTTACAATAGGTATATCACCGCGTATACCCAAGTGCTCTGCACCTGAACCAACAACCACAATTTTCTTAGACATATTATATACCTGTTTATTTTAAATCACAATTTATACTACACGTTTCAGTTTATCACCATAGGCACTTTTGTGATACATATCTTCCCATGTATCTAATATACCATCTAAACAACCTTCACAAACACCTTTATATATTTTACTACTATCAAAGTTTTTTTTACAAAGTTCACAATGACCATAGACCTTCTTTTTTCTTTTAGGTATTTTGCTCACCTGTCGTTTGAGATTATTTTTCAATTTTTCTTATATACGCCTTACCATTTGGATCAGTATGACGAACAAAAAATGGTCTTTTATATCTGGTTCCCCTTAGATACGTTCCAGCTTTTGACTCAGCACCGAATCGTAATCTTTTTCGTCCGTACTTCATATTCTGATAAAACTCTTTATCATCAACATCAAATACAGGATAATTTTCGGTTCCAACCTTTACTTCGGCATCTGCTCTACACCCCTCAACATCTGTTGCGAAACCTTCTGGTGTTTCTCCTGTTGCCACCGTACCTGTTGATACTCCCTTGTCAGTCGCCGCTGAATCTGCTGGTGTTGTTCCATCTGTAAATGCACCCATTATTTACTCTCCTTATTATACTCTTCTGTTAACACTTTGTCAATCAACCTTTCCATTTTGTCGTTTGAAATAAGACAACCTGTTCTGATCCTGTAGCTCCTCGCCTCTTTTATTACTCTTTTAATAATTTCATTAAGAAAACTGTTATCACCCTTGTTACGGAAAGCTTTTTCTTTGGATGTTCTGTCTGGGAGAATATCAATAGTATTTCTGACATTATCTTTCCCTTCAAATACATCTTTTATTCTTTTAAACTGCATCCTTTGTTGAGAATCGAATTTCAGAAATGCTTGTAGAAGATGTGATTTCAAACCACCTCTCTCCATTCTTTCCACGATATCGTTAAATCTCTCGTTATCACCCAACATCTCTTTCTTGTGTATCATTTTATTTAACAAAAACGATATTACGAAATCAACAAACTCATCTGGTGTTACTGTTATTTTGCTCATAGTTTTATGTTATTATAATTATGTTTTTACCCGATGTTATTTCAGAGATTAAACGTTTTGCGTTTAGCTTCTCTTTCGGGGAGAAATTTGTTTGCATTTGAAGTAACAGGTTATCAATAGCCTTATCTACTACTTCACTTGTAAAGGTTTCCATCTTGTCACCAACCGCTTCCGATCTTTTCATTGTTATATTTTCAATGTATAACAACATTAGATTTTCAAATTCTGTTGGTGTTATCTGGATATTCATTTTATATTAAACCTTTTCTTCATTAATTCGGGTGTTATCGTATCAAAGAATTCCTTATACTCATAAAGATATGTGTCCGGTAAATCTTCTGCCCAATGTAACATCACAAACCTCAAACCTTTTAATTCTTTGGCCAGAATCTTCTTTACATTTTCATCAATACCAACCCAAGGGGTAGGCATCCCTTTCTTCTTATAGATGAGCAATGGTCTTTTCTCGGAAAGATTTGCATCATCTATGCACTGAACCCAGAACGCTCTAAGGGGGTCAGACTTATTATATTTTAAAAACTTATCAAGTGATGCATCAGGATAACCGGTCTTTATCTCAACACTATATATTCCACAAAACCATTCCGAAGTTGTATTAATAGACCTTATATCTCCTGATAAGTTTTCACTATTACGTCCGTCTATAGTTGACAATCCACCACTTGCCGGTTGTCTCCAAAAAAGATATGGTTTTTCGGTACCTTGTATCCAAATACTGAGATGTTTACATATTTGTCTCTCATATCCACTTCCTTTTGCTTTACCATTTACCATTTATCATCCTTTTTATACATATTTTACAATTTATATTTTACTGTTTTTTTATAGTATATCATCTATAATTGTTTCCCATTCTGATGTGATATTTTGTATTGCTATATTTCATACCATGATCATCACACCATTTTTCAATAATACTATTCGTTCTATTTTGCTTAATTCTTTCTTATATTTTGATGAAAAAATTTTGTTTTACTGTTGCTCCATACGGAATTTTATAGCACTGACCGCATCCGGCAGGTCAATGGCATACTCTTTCGCCTCATAAAGCTCAATCAGGGTAATAAGCAACTCAAGCTCATCACCTTCCGGCGTGTCTGGGGTCGCATTCATTAACTCATCAATGCGGAGCAGCGCATGGTCGTACTCAGTCTCTGTCTTGATTATTTTTGCCTGTATCATATTTCCTCTGCATTAATTGCATCATTTTACATTTTGGTGTGCCGCTACATCCTTCTTTGCCTGCGCCGCTGTCTTATGTGAACCTCTCCAATATGTACTGCCTTTAGCTTTATCAAGCATACTGGCACAAAGACCGTTAACCATTTCAGCATTATCCAAATGCTGTGACATTCTCTCCACTCACTTCTTGAAGAAACCTTCCTTGTCAGTGCTTGCCGCTATCGTCTTGGCAAACTTTTGAACGCTGTCTTTTGTCCAGCCATCCGGTAAGGTTTCAAGAAGATATTTTTCATAAATCTCCATTTTCGTTACTCCCTTAATAGTATTTATATAAAAAATTTAAAATAACGACAAAAAAGAAAAACCCCAATTCCTTGATATCAAAGAAAAAGAGGGGTTTTCAAAGTGTTCTTATTTTTATACGTCTATGTCTTGCCAACCTTTTTTTGCTATGAGATATGTTGCCCAGACCCCCATACCATTACCTTGCCTGTGGAGTGTTGTCATCTCAAGAGTTTCAAATATAAATGGTCGGCCATTAACATATGATGTATATATAGGGCTATTAACACCAAATTTGCCCTTTTCAAATTCAAGTTTTTTACCATACCCAGGGAATCCATTAGGACAATGATTTGTTCCTATTAAAAGTGCTTTCTGTTTTCTTTCAACAGCACCCTTTGGAACAAACAATATGGAATCCTGCTCAAAGATTTCTCCGAGTTTCAGTAAATCCTTTTCAAGCTGTCCATCGTCATCCATGTCAACGACAAAATAACTATCTTCCTTGGATGTTTTACCACCCTCTGGGTATTTTCCAGATATCACAGTTACAGAATAGCCCATGGCCATTAATTTTGCTCTGAGTGATTTATTACGTTGTTGGTTTTCCTTATGTGTATATAATCTACCCTCACCACAACCCTCTGCTCTACGCCATGCCGTTAAAGCCCCACAATCGTGTTCTGTATTGTGTTTCCATAGCCTTGACAATGATGATTCATTGACTATATATTTTTCTGATATTTCTTCTTCTGTCTCTGGAACATAATCATCAAAATCATCAATCGAGTCTACAAAACGAACATGCCGTTCTGCCAATTCTTTTTCTTCTTCTGAAATACTTCCACCACTTGCCAATTTTGATAAAGATGTTCTCATTAAACCTTTCCTTCCACCAATTTCTGTGATGTCTATATCAGCAAATTTATCACTTGCTTTGGGTAATACGGTCTTTGCCCATACCCATAATGTATCATTTACTTTATTATTGATCTTCCATACCTGAACGCTCCACCTGTTCTTGTATTCTCTGATACGAACATAGCCTCGTTGGATGATCTTTGTGATAATTTCATCTCTCGCCTTTCCTTCTATTCCATAATTTTCGTTATATTTATCATATATTTTTTGAATTGATTGTTTTGATAATCCAAACTTATTTGGATTATCAAAAACTATCTTTATATGTGTCCCCCCTGTCAATTGTAATATTTTTCCTTGTGGGTTTATCCAATATGCATCCATATTATTTCTCCTTGTATTGGTATTTATATGGATTTTATGGAAAAATATTTAAAATACAAAATAAATTTTTTTGGTAGGGATAAGGGGAATCGAACCCCTGCTGGCTGTTAGAAAGACAGCTGTTCTGCCACTAAACTATATCCCCATTTAATTATTTGGATGCAAAGTGGGGAATTGAACCCCAGCGTGAGAGCTTATGAGACTTCACCAGACACCGGTCTACTTTGCGTCACATTTAAATATATAAATCGTCTGCTGTTTTATTCTGATCATCAGCGATATCAGCAAGGTCATGGTTACCACCTTCTATGGCGATCTCAATTATTCTTTGTGTGTTTTCCTTTATCTTATCAACAATATGGTTGTGAAATCCGTAGTGGATAATTCCAAGAAACACAAAACAATCCATGATTTTATTTAAAAACGGTATGTAATACTTTCCTATAAAAGTACATCTGTACAATCTTACTATCCTCAAAACAATTTTTAGCTTACTCATTTTGTTCCTTTAATCTTCGATGTAAAGGTTTCTATAGGCTCTATCAGCCCGATCTACAAATTTTATGATGTCTGTAAAATCAGATTCTATAATAACCTTCCTTAATCTTTTGGAGTTTGCCAAATGACAGCCAACAGTCCAGTTAATTAATGTCTTTGGAAGGAAACCAATATAAATTATCCATCGACATACATCCAAAATAGAATCCAGAATATATTTTGCTTTCCAAGTGTACCAATGCATCTTTACAACCCTACAAAATACTTTAACAAATTCATCCATATTAACATCCTTTATTTAATGGTAGCGGTGAAAAAGAATCGAACTTTAAGTCTGTGCCTTATCAGGACCACGGCTCTACCACTGAGCTACACCGCTATATTAATATTGGTGGTTCCGAAGAGACTCGAACTCTTATGACTTCTCCGTGTAAAAGAGATGCTTGGCCAATTAAGCTACGGAACTATATAAAACTTTTGGAGCGGGAAGGGGGAGTCGAACCCCTTATTTACTGGCTGGTGTCCAGTTTACCAATGCCCTTGGCTTATCATACCCGCTTATTTTCAATTTTTACATCTTTTCAAATGATGATATTCAGCATGGCAATTTTTATGAAATTCAGATATATCCTTTTTTGATCACATTTCAAACATATTTTTATCATACCGTAAACCTTAATGGTGCTCTGAGGTGGAGTCGAACCAGCCATTAAACAACTATAAGTTGTCCGTTCTACCGTTAAACTATCAGAGCATAAAATTATTTTACTCTCCTCAAACTTGTTTTCATTCTACCTTTAACTGGTGGTGGTTCAGTACAAACGAAACAATCAAACCAGTTTATCATATCATCAACAAACCCCTTATCTTCTTTCATTCTGGTTGCAACAGCGGCGCACATTAATGTTGGTATTGAAACCCCTTCACTGTCTACATTTTCATCAATTTCGGGCATCAATACTTCCCAGACTAAATTCCCATTTTCATCATCTGCTAAAATTAAAACACTTTCATAATCTTCAATTTCCAAATTTATAGGCATTGTGAATCCTTTTTTAAATTGGGGTACCATATAGGAGTTGAGACTATCAAACGAGTTTCGTAAGCTCATTGCCAGAAACCTATTGTCTGGATGGTACATGTATTATTCGTTCATCGTTTCCCTACAGCCACAAACTTTTTGTTGTCTCTTGTATCTATATTCATTACAATATTGGCATTGTGTAAGTGTCATAACTCCATTGATACAACTCTCACAAACCATGGCCGGTCTTCCATTGACTAATGCCTGTACTGCTTCATCACCACACTCTGGACATTTTATTCCATTCACCTATGGCCTCATCGAGTAATATATGTTCGCCGGTGGTTTTTTCACAATCCTTACAATAGATATATGATCTACCGCAAAAAAGTTCTGGTATAACATTCTTACTTCCACATTCACATTTTTCAATATCCATACTTGTTCCTATTTGGTGGGGAGTGAAGGATTCGAACCCCATGTCTATCAGGGGTTGGTTTACAGCCAACCGCCAGACCAATCCAGCCTTATTTGCACTCTCCATATTTTATATTAACACTTCGTTACGAGTCTTAACGTAAACTCTATTTTTTCTCCACCCTTTACAGGGATGATAATGGTCTTTACCCAAATCTCATTATTCTTAATAAATGCCACACTATCAACCCAATATACCATCCTCTCACGAACTGCAAAGTTACAATAACCATCCAGTGAACTTTGTAATAATATTAACGTTAACCTTGATGGTATTTTTTCTGAATAATATTCACACCATGCTCGAATTTCTTTTTTTACCTCCACAACATTCGTATTGCTTCCTTGGTTCTTGGTTTGTTGACTCATCCCAGAATATGCGCTAAGTTTTTCAAACGATGGTGACATAAAAACCATCAGCGCTAAGAGTATATATACAATTCTCATCATTGTAACCTTCCCGTGATAACACACCTTGACGGTTTCTTATTATTTGGAACAATGGTTAATTCTACATAAACTTTTTTACTATCGGGCCATAGCTCATCGCTAACGACTTTAAACTCGACAGTGATACCATCAACGTACCCCTTGTCGATAAACCGTGTGACGATCAAATTGATCCCCTTCTCGGCTTTTTTGATGGCCCTATGTACTGGCCACGTTTTCATCTTGCCCATATTTTCACTACAATACTCAGTGACTTGTTTGTTAATATCATTTACCGTAATCTGCTCGGTAACACCCAGCGTTCCACAACTGGTACATTCTTTTTTTGCCTGTGCGCTCATTGGTACTGACAAAAACATTAATACAATCAATATTCTGAATAAAATTTTCATTTTGCTGTCTTCTCTCTTAACATTACACTGATAATACATGCCGCTTCCTTATCCAGTGTTGGTTCGACAATCACGAACATCCAAACATCACCCTCTTCGTAATAACCAATCTGACCTGAAACCACTTGTAAAAGACCCTCTTCTGTTAATTGGGTTGCCAATCTTTGAAGATCGGGTCGAGTCATTGCCAAAACCTCTTCCGGTTTAACTGCGTTTGCAAGTGGTATTATATAAGCACCGTATGCTGTAAGAAGTTCGTGAACCATATTAACTATATTGGTTTCGCCATCCGTGAGCGGTTCACCCAAACACTCCATGTTTGCTGATGCAACTACCGGTAACAACAAACTCAAACATATTATCAATACTAAAAACAATTTCTTCATATCTATCTCCCTTTTGGTTATTTACTATGACTTATACTATCAATTTTTTGGTTCCATTTCAATACTGCCATTTCTGGACTCGTACAATTCTCTGTAGTATTTTTACAATTAATACAGATTACATAATGACAATTACAAAAAGATTCTATCTTAACTTTCCTGCTTCCACAACTACATTTAAATATGCACATGGTTAATCTCCACGATGATTAATCTGGTATGAGAGAGGGGAGTCGAACCCCTAAAACCTTCGGTCTAAGCGAAGTATGTATACCAGTTCCACCACTCTCCCATATTATTAGTATTTATAATAAAAATACACATTTATTTTTGGCGGGGGCGGGGGGAATCGAACCCACCATATCACGATTCAAAGTCATGTACACTACCATTGTGTTATGCCCCTTCATTATTTCTTTGGTTGAGATGATGGATACTCTGCCCCAATATATTGTGATTACAAGCCACACACCTCAACATAGAACAAAGAC
>Ga0326597_10002470_pt1 | contig 27597 bp, 26 predicted proteins | sample RVTome_12_FD_203789 | JGI IMG/M metagenome (GOLD analysis project Ga0326597, IMG submission 203789) | Soil microbial communities from uranium-contaminated site in the Upper Colorado River Basin, Wyoming, United States - RVT100D185 | ecosystem: Environmental > Terrestrial > Soil > Contaminated >... | reverse complement strand
CTAACCGGATAATCCATCTTTCCGCGCCGGGCGGAAAAATCTTTTGACCGCCGCCACCGAAACCGCGCATGCTGTTTAATAGCCTCCCGTTTCTCTACGGCTTCCTGCCGGTCACTTACATCGTCTTTTGGCTGCTCAAATCGAAGACGCAGCGCTACGCTTGGCTGGCGCTTACCGGGTACGGCTTTTACGCCGGGTGGAACTACAAATTTTGCGCGCTCATGGCGTTTTCGACCGTGGTCGCCTACCTGGCGGGTATAGGCATGCTGCGCTGGCAGGAGCCTTCATGGAAGCGGCGTCTGTGTTTGGTCCTACCGGTGACGACGGATCTCGCGCTCCTCGGATTTTTCAAGTACGCCAACTTCACGCTCGCAACCGCGTCCGAGTTGGGCGCCTGGCTGGGTTCGCCACTGGTCCTGCCCAAGCTCGACGTCATCCTTCCCGTTGGAATATCATTTTATACATTTCACACGGTGACCTATATCGTGGATGCCTACCGTCGCGTGATCGTCCCGACCAAAAACTTTTTCGAATTTTCCTGCTACGTCTCGCTGTTCGCGCAGCTCGTGGCGGGACCGATCGTGCGCTTTCGCCAGATCGAAGCCGATCTCGAGCGCATCGACCAAGCCGACCGCGCAAAACACCTCGACATCGGCTGGTCTTTCTTCGTCATCGGCTTGGCCAAAAAGGTGCTTATCGCCGACACCATCGCAGCGGTCATCGATCCGGCATTGTCGAGATACACCGAACTCTCCTCGCTCGATGCCTGGCTGTGCGTTTTGGGTTACACCTACCAGCTCTATTTCGATTTCACCGGTTACAGCGACATGGCGGTGGGATTGGGCCACCTCTTCGGTCTGCGGCTACCGCAGAATTTCAATTCGCCTTACAAAGCTCTCGACATCGCCGACTTCTGGCGGCGCTGGCATATGTCCCTATCCACCTTTTTGCGCGATTACCTGTACATTCCGCTGGGAGGCAACCGGCGCGCCACGCCGATGGTCTATCGCAACATCATGATCACCATGCTCCTGGGCGGTTTGTGGCACGGCGCCAATTGGACCTTCATCGTCTGGGGTTGCTATCATGGGGTTCTTCTGCTGCTCTATCGAATGACGCAACGCTGGTGGGACCCGCTGCCGGCGCCCGTCCGAGGAGCGTTGACCTTCGTCATGGTCGTCATCGGCTGGGTGATCTTTCGCTCCACCGATCTGGCGATGGCCGAAGCGTTGTTGCGCGCCATGTTCTCATGGCAGCCCGGCGGCGGCATGATCGGCGCTAACGTATTGATGGTGATGCTTTGCCTTGCGGCGCCGATTGCTCACCTTGGGCGGAATACCTTCGAACTGCGACACCAGTGGTCTTCCATAACCGCGGTCGGTATGGCTTTGTTGTTTGGTCTTTCGGTATTTGTCATTTACGGCGCGCGCTCGACGCCGTTTCTGTATTTTCAATTCTGACACCGGGTGGCGCATGGGAAAACGATGCGATTAGAACTTCGCCGCAATGTCGGATATCTGGTGCCGGGCCTTCTTCTACTTTTTGCTGTGACGGACGTCGCTCTTCGGCTTACGCAAGGGGTCTGGGGAGTCTTTGGCGCGAGCAGCGCAATGCGGCGGTCTCAGACGCCCGGCAAAGCATTCCTCCCCAACCTCAGGTTGGAAGTGCCCGTCACCTACGGCGACCTGGCGCGCATGGCCAACATTCAAGACCGCGACGAACGGCGTTCACAGCGATTTTCCACCGACGCCCTGGGATTTCGCAACGTAGAAACGCGCGGGCCGGTGGGGGGAATTCTGTTTGGGGATTCGTTCGCGATGGCGGGCGACGACGACCGGGAGACGTTATCGGCGCAATTAGGGCAACGAATTCGCTGCACCGTATACAACGCCGCCAGCCCGGACGACGAGTTCAGAAGACCGGACCTAGCCCTGGTGCAGTCGTTGGCGAAGCGCATCGGTATGGCGAACGGGTTCGTCATCGTCGAGCAGGTCGAACGGCGCGCCCTTGAGAGCCGGAACCGGCGTGAACGCCCGGTCAGAGGCAAGTTTCGCCAAGCGTGGTCGCAGTTCTGGCAGCAGTTCAAAATCCTTACCCGCGACTCCCCGTTGAAGCGGTCTGCCGAAAACGTCATGAAATCGATTCGCGACGATCGCATTCTGCCGAACAATTACCTTGACAATGTCGTAGAGGGAACGCTCCGCAACGGGGTCCGTATGTTATTTCTCCCGAGCGAGATCAAGACTTATGAAGTTAGCCGCCTGCCGCCATTGGACTACTGGATCAAGCTGAACCAGGAACTCGGCAAGCTCCAGCTTAAACTTATGATCGTGCTGGTTCCCAACAAACACACCGTTTACCGGCATTTGTTGAAAGGCGAGCAAAAGAAACCGATCGGCGGTCAAGACCTGCTGCCAGAGCTTGCAAGCGCTTTGCGCGCCGAGGGTATTTCGGCGATCGATTTGACGCCGGTTCTAAGACGGCAGGCCGACGCCGCGTTCAAGCAAAATAAATACATCTACTGGCGCAACGACACCCACTGGAACTCTGACGGGGTGGCAATCGCCGCCGATGAGATCGCGCGAACGTTTCCGGAATTGAGAACTAGCTGCCGATAGATGCAACGGCGCTGACCGAGGCCATCGAAAGTGTTTTTGGCTCGAATCCGTTCGGAACCCTCCGACCCTGGAGGACGTAAATTGCCGGGCGTTTTCACCTCCACCGGAGCGCTTCGCTAGGCGCTCGGACTGATGGGTTATGATCCGCCGGCGAGCGCCATTGCCTCTTTGAGCATGAAAGCGCCGCTGTAAAGTGCCTTGCCGACAATCACCCCTTCGACCCCTTCCGTCTCCAGGGGCAACAGCCGCCGGATATCCTCCAGTGTGGCGACACCACCGGAGGCGATGATGGGAATCTTTACGGCTCGCGTGATCTTGAGCGTCTCGTCGAGATTCACCCCTTCCCGCGTGCCGTCGCGGCTGATGTCCGTATAAATGATGCGCGAGGCGCCATCTTGTTCGCAGCGCTTGGCGAGTTCGACGCCGTTCATTGACGTCGTTTCCTTCCAGCCCTTGACGGCAACTTTGCCCTGGCGGGCGTCGATGCCGACAACGATCTTGCCGGGAAACTTCTTGCACAGAGTCCGCAAGAACTCGGCGTTGTCGTAAGCCGCGGTGCCGATGACGACGCGAGACACGCCGAGCGCCAGCGCGGCTTCCACGGCTTCAAGCGATCTAAGCCCGCCGCCTAGTTCGACCGAAAGGCCGTTTACCTGGCAAATGGATTCCACTTCGCGCGTGTGCACCGGACGGCCTTCGACGGCGCCGTTCAGATCGACGATGTGAATGAAGGTTGCGCCTTCGCTCACCCAATGACGCGCGGCATCCAGCGGATTTTCAAAATAGACTGTCTCCTTGTCCATTTCGCCTTGAAACAGACGGACGCACCGGCCGTCCTTGATGTCGATGGCGGGAATGATGAGCATGGGTTAGTTTGATGCCACGACGCGGCCAAAATTCGCAAGAATCCGCAGCCCCAGTTCCTGGCTCTTCTCGGGGTGGAATTGGCAAGCAAACAGACGCTCGGTGGCGATGCTCGAGACGAACGGGCTGCCGTAATCCGTCGTTGTAGCGACGATCGAGGAGTCTTTTGGCACAACGTAAAACGAGTGGACGAAGTAAACATAATCGCCGCTCGATAGGCCGTCCAAAAACGGCGAGTCTTTCTTTTTCTCGATCCGATTCCAGCCCATGTGCGGTACTTTGAGGCCGTTGCCGGCGTGAAATCCGACGACTCTGCCGGGAAACAGGTCGAGCCCTTTTTGCAATCCGAACTCTTCGCTCTCGGAAAAAAGCAATTGAAACCCCAGACAGATTCCCAAAAAGGGTTTTTGCTCCCGCACGATCCGACGGATCGGCTCGATCAGCTCGAAGCGCTTAAGATTTTCCATGCAGGCATGAAACGCGCCCACACCGGGAAGCACGACGCCGCGCGCCGAGGCGATCTTGCCCATGTCCCGCGTCACCTCGGCTTGAAAGCCGACGCGCTCGAACCCCTTCTGCACGCTGCGCAGATTGCCCATGCCGTAGTCAACGATCGCGATCATGGAACTTCCGTGGGGTTTCGCACTCCTTGAACTTGGAACCTTGAACCTTGAACTCCGAATTACACCGTTCAACGTTCAAGGTTTAAGGTTCAATGACCACTTCTATAGACTCCCCTTCGTCGACAGCACGCCTTGAATCCGCGGATCGAGTTGCGTCGCCATGTCCATCGCCCGGGCGAAAGACTTGAAGCAGGCCTCGATAATATGGTGCGGATTCTCCCCACGGATGACGTCCATGTGCAAATTCATCCCCAGCTGATTGGCGAAGGCGGCGAAAAACTCGTGCGGCAGGTCGGTGTCGAAATCGCCGACGCGCCCAGGGCGAATCTTGACGTTGTACGAAAGATAGGGCCGGCCGCTGATGTCCACCACGACCCTGGCGAGGGTTTCATCCAGCGGGCAACTCGCCTCGCCGAAACGCCGGATACCCTGTTTATCGCCGAGGCTATCTTTGAACGCCTGGCCCAAGGCCAGGCCGACGTCTTCCACGGTGTGGTGATAATCGACCTCGATATCGCCCTTCGCTTTGATGCGGATGTCGAACAGCCCGTGGCGCGTGAAGCTCTCCAGCATGTGATTGAAGAACGGCATGCCGCTTTCGATCTCCGCCCGGCCGCTGCCGTCGAGCTCCAACTCGACGCTGATCACGGTTTCCTTGGTCTTTCGCTCTACTCTCGCCGTCCGTTCCATAATCGCTCCCTCATGAAAGTGAAATAACTACGCTCTCCCGGTTCCGAGTCGAACTCGAAACCCGAAACTCGAAACTAGAAACGGTTTCTGAACCGCGCTTCGACGGCGCGCGCGTGGTCGTCGAGCCCTTCCAGCCGCGCGAGATGCGTGATCTTCGGCGCCAATGCGCGCAGCGCTTTCTTTTCCGCGTGAATGATCGTCGTCCGTTTGAGAAAATCATAGGTCCCCAGGGGCGAAAAGAAGCGCGCGCTGCCCCCGGTGGGAAGCACGTGATTGGGCCCGGCGAAATAATCGCCCAAGGGAGGCGCCGAATAGGGTCCGAGGAATATCGCCCCGGCGTTGCGAATCTCCCGCGCCCATCGCTGCGGCTGCTTGACGATCAGTTCGATGTGCTCCGGCGCGATGGCATTGGCAAGCTCGATCGCTTCTCTAAATCCGCGCGCGACGATGATTGCGCCGTAATTTGCCAGGGACTTGAACGTGATCGCCCGCCGTTTGGTCTCCGCCAGCCGCGTTTCAACCGCCTGTTGAATCTTGAGCGCCATTTTCATCGACGGCGTCACGCACAGCGCCGCGGCCAACTCGTCGTGCTCGGCCTGAGATAGCATGTCGGCGGCCACGAGCACCGGATCGGCCGAATCGTCAGCCAGCAGGAGAATCTCGCTCGGCCCGGCGATGGAATCGATATTGACCTCGCCGAAAACCAGTCGCTTGGCCGTGGCGACGAAGATGTTGCCCGGGCCGACGATCTTATCCACCTTCGGAATCGAACGGGTGCCGAAGGCCAGCGCGGCGATCGCCTGGGCGCCGCCGACACGAAAAATGCGGTGGACGCCGGCGATCCTGGCGGCGGCGAGAATGATCGCGTCGTCGTTGCCGATGGGCGAGGTCATGATGATTTCTTTCACACCCGCGACTTTGGCGGGAATCACGTTCATCAGCACCGTCGACGGATAACAGGCCTTGCCCCCCGGAACGTACACGCCGACCCGTTCCAATGGCGTGATTCGCTGTCCGAGGAGCATTCCCAGGGGATCGCGATAGGCCCAACTCTTTGGCACCTGATGGCGATGAAACGCGGCGATTCTTTTCGCGGCGAGACGCAGAGTGTCGAGGTCCCGCTTAGAGACCTTGGCCATGGCCCTTTCGATCTCGCTCGACTTCACCTTTACCGTCGCCGGCGTCAAGCGCACATGGTCGAAGAGCCGCGTGTAACGGAATAATGCCCGGTCTCCCTGCCGCGCCACCGCGCGCACGATCGCCTCAACGCGCTTTTCGACGCCGCCCTGGCGGGTGCCGCGCCGCGCAAGAATTTTTGCGAGCAACGGCTTGAAAGCCGCCTCCGTGGTTCTAACCAGCCTGATCCTCATCACCGCACACGAATTTTGGATTTTCGATTTCAAAACTTTGAACTCTTGAACCTGGAACTTTGAACCCTTTCCAGCCCTATGCCTTCACCCGTTCAATCCGCGCGCCCAACTTGGAGAGCTTTTGCTCGACGCGCTCGTAGCCCCGGTCAAGATGATAAACCCGAGAGATCTCCGTCGTCCCGCTGGCCACCAGCCCCGCAAGAATCAATGCCACGCTGGCCCGCAGATCGCTCGCCATCACGGGAGCGCCGGACAATTCCTTGACACCGCGCACCACCGCGCGATTCCCCTCGAGGCGAATATCCGCGCCCATGCGGTCAAGCTCCTGCGCGTGCATGAAGCGATTTTCAAAGATTGTCTCAGTAATCACGCACACCCCGTCGGCCACGGCCATCAGCACCATCATCTGCGCCTGCAAATCCGTCGGAAACCCCGGATACGGCAGCGTCGTGACATCGACGCTTTTAAGCTTGCCGTTGCCTTTGACCTTGATGCTGTTTTCATCTGAGCTGAGCGTCAATCCGGCTTCCTTGAGCTTGATCAGAAAAGCTTCGAGGTGCGCCGGGCGTGCCCCTTTGACTGAAATCTCGCCGCCGCTGAGCGCTCCGGCAATGACGAAGCTACCGGCTTCGATTCGGTCCGGGATGACTCGATGGGTGACGCCGTGGAGATCGCTCACGCCTTCGATCTTGATGAGGTCGCTGCCCGCGCCTTCGATTCTGGCGCCCATTTTATTCAACGCGGCCGCTAGATCTTCAATCTCGGGTTCTTTGGCGGCGTTTTCGATGATCGTTGTTCCCTCGGCCAAGGCCGCCGCCATTAGTAAATTCTCCGTCGCTCCCACCGAGGGCAGGTCGAGATAAATTTTAGCGCCGCGCAGCCGCGCCGCGCGCGCCACGATGTAGCCGTGGGTCTGCTCGATGGTCGCGCCCAGCGCTTCAAGTCCTTTGAGGTGCAGGTTGACCGGCCGCGCGCCGATCGCGCAGCCGCCTGGCGTGGAAACCCGCGCCTCGCCGAACCGGGCCAGGAGCGGCCCCATCACCAGAAACGACGCCCGCATGGTCTTGACCAGATCGTAGGGCGCTTCCAATTTTCCGACGCGCTCCGCTTGCAGCGTCAAATCGCCATCGCGGCGCGCCCAAGTCTCCCGGTCGAGTTTGACCCCCAGTCCCGAGAGCAATCGCAAGGTCGTGTGAATATCGGCCAGGTTGGGGATCGACTGATAGACGCAGGGCTCGGCGGTCAGCAGTGACGAGATGAGAATCGGCAGCGCGGCGTTCTTCGAGCCACTGACGGTCACTTCGCCTTCCAGGCGGCGGCCGCCCTGAACGATGATCTTATCCACGGTCGGTTCCTTCTCGCGTACCGGCCGCTGGCAAAAGTTTGGCCGCTGCGATCACGCGCTCTTTGCCGGCATAATCACGATAGACTTGCGCGGACTCAAAACTGCCAGAATCGGCAAACAATCGCGCGACCGCCTCGCCCATGGCGTCGCCAAGTTCGAGCAGGATAGAACCGCCGGCCTTCAGGTAATCCCCGGCCCCGGCGATAATCCGGCGATAATACAGGAGGCCATCTGCTCCGCCGTCTAGCGCCATGATAGGCTCCCATTCGCGGATTTCCAGCGCGAGACCTGCTAATTCTCCGCTACGAATGTAGGGAGGATTGGCGACGATCAGATCGTAGCCTTCCCGCTCCTCGGTTACGGGTTCGAAAAGATCGCCGCGGAAACATTCCATTCGCTCTTCAACCCCATGCCGGCGCGCATTCAGGCGCGCAATTTCAACTGCCGCGGAAGAAATATCGACGGCGCAAACTCGCGCCTGCGGCAGCTCCTTCGCCAATGAAACGGCGATGGCGCCGCTGCCGGTGCCGAGGTCAAGGATTTTTAGCGGTGGCTTACTATCGAGGCGCGCGAAAGCATCAGACCGTGAGTCTCTCCCCCCCTCTCTTTTACCTTCTCCCCCGCTAACGGGGGAGAGGGAAGGGCGAGGGGCAACAATTGTTGCGCGAGCCAAAGCCAGTTCCACCAGCAATTCGGTTTCCGGTCGCGGGATCAACACGTCCGGCGTAACAATGAAGTCGAGGGACCAAAACTCCTTGTGGCCGGTGATGTAAGCGACCGGCTCTCGGCCCGCCCGGCGCAACAGCAGTTTTTGAAATTCCCGCTCGGCCGCCGCGTCCATTGCTTCCTCCATAGAGAGGTAGAAGTCCGTCTGCTCCATTCCCAGGACATCGCGCAGCAACACCTCGGCGTCGAGCCGCGCGCTATCGATGCCGGCCTGGCGTAAATACTCGGCGCCGGTCTGGATCGCTTCGCGGACCGTGGCTGGCACTCTAGCGACTACTGCAGATGTTTGGACTTCCATGATGGTTGGTTCTTTGGGCCTTCAGCCTTCTGCGCCGCTAACCGCAGAGGCGCTGAGTACGCGGAAGTAACATTTTTTCATTCATTTCTCTGCGAGCTCTGTGTCTCCGAGGTCAGTCTTCTGTTTCAAACGGCTTGAACGATTGGAACATTTTGAACGACTTGAACCCACGCAACGCGGTCATTTCTAGCGAACTCTGCGGTGAAAATGCCAGCACAATAAAGCCGAGGGGCGACATTTTCACCCCGTCGCCCTCAACACTTCCGCCTGGTAGTGCGTAATAAGCCCCTCCACAATCTCGTCAATGTCCCCTTCCATGACCCGGTCCAACTGGTAAATCGTCAAGTTGATGCGATGATCGGTCAGCCGGCCTTGGGGAAAGTTGTAGGTGCGGATGCGCTCGCTGCGGTCACCGCTGCCGACCATCGACTTGCGCGTGGCGGCGATCTCGGAGCGCTGCTCTTCCTGCTTTTTCTCGAGCAGGCGCGCGCGCAAGATTTTCATCCCCTTGGCGCGGTTCTTATGCTGCGACTTCTCGTCCTGGCACGAGACGACGATGCCGGTCGGAACATGGGTGATACGCACCGCCGAGTCGGTGGTGTTGACGCTTTGCCCGCCGGGGCCCGAGGAGCGAAACACGTCGATCCTGATGTCCTTCGGATCGATGGCGATTTCGACTTCGTCCGCCTCCGGCAGCACCGCAACGGTCACCGCTGAAGTATGAATGCGGCCGGAACCCTCGGTCGCCGGTACCCGCTGCACGCGATGGACGCCGCCTTCGAATTTGAGCCGGCTGTAGGCGCCCTGGCCTTCGATGTTGACGATGATCTCCTTAAAACCGCCGAGCCCCGTTTGATTGGAGCTCATGATTTCAACCCGCCAACCGCGCGACTCAGCGTAGCGGCAATACATGCGATAAAGCTCGCCGGCGAACAGCGCCGCCTCGTCGCCGCCCGTGCCGGCGCGGATTTCCAGGATGACGTTTTTGCTGTCGTTGGGGTCTTTGGGAAGAATGAGAACCTTGATCCGGTTTTCGATCTCTTCCTTGCGTTGGCGCAGCCCGGCTACCTCTTCCTTGGCCAATTCGCGAATCGCCTCGTCATTTTCTTCGAGCAACTGGCGATTGCCCTCGATCTCCTGCTCGACCTTGCGCCATTCCCGGTAGTTTTGGACCAGCTCGGCCAGCTCGGCCCGCTCCTTGGCCAATTTGGAATACTCCCGCTGTTGGCCCAGGAGCTGGGGATCGTTCATCATCCGCTCCAGTTCCACGTATCGCTTTTCAACTTCGGCTAGTTTATCAAGCATGGTTACGTCTCTGATTGAGATCAAGGTGACCAGGCAATAAAAAAGGGCAAAGGGGTAGTGACCGCCCTTTGCCCTTCTTGATACCGCAAATGCCTAGTAGATCACATTTGGCCTCAATCCTCCGCCGGACTTAATTCTTGAGTCCGTACTTCTTTCTATACTTCTCGACACGCCCCGCGGCGTCGATCAGTTTCTGCTTGCCGGTAAAGAAAGGGTGGCAGTTCGAGCAAATATCGACGTGGATCGTGGCGACGGTGGAACGGGTCTCGACCACATGCCCGCACGCACAATTGACCGTCGCCTTTTTGTACTCCGGATGGATCCCTGCTTTCATGACTTCCTCTCAATCTCCGGGAATTTATAACACATCGACGAGGCCGCTTCAATCGCCGGTCTTGGTTGACGGCCCGGCTGACCGGTGGAAAGATGTATCCATGACATACGTAGAGAACACGCCAGGGCCTACTTCTAAGGCGTCAGAGCGTCTTAAGAACTTCATTCAAGAACAGATGCGGATGTCTCACATCTACCAGCCCGTGATGATAAAGACCCTCCTCGGCAACGCTGGACGAGCCACTATCCGCGAAGTTGCCTCTGCCTTTCTGGCCCACGACGAGAGCCAGATTGAGTACTACGAGCACATCATCAAGCAGATGCCGGGAAAAGAGCTGAAGAGCCACGGTATCTTGGAACGACAAGGGCAGCATTATGCTCTGTCTCCGGAATTTGCGGGGCTCTCCGATACTGACAGGACAGAGCTAATTGCCCTGTGCGATGCAGCGGTTGAAGCGTACAAGGCAAAAGTCAGAGAAAGCTACGACGCCCGAGCGGAGGGATGCCGTTTCTGCCAACTCGTAGCGGCGCCCGTAGGTTCCAATGCTCTCTGTTATGCGATACGTGACGGAAATCCCGTGACACCGCTTCACACACTGATCATTCCACAGCGGCACGTTGAAAGTTTCTTTGACCTCCATGGCGGGGAACGAAACGCAATCTTTGCGCTGCTGGACGAGCTGAAATCGGACATCCAACACAAGGACGGCACGGTTGAGGGCTTCAATATTGGGGTCAATGACGGTGAAGTGGCTGGCCAGTCAGTGCCGCATGTCCACGTCCACTTGATTCCACGCCGTCGCCGGGACGTTGAGCATCCACGTGGGGGCGTTCGTGGAGTAATACCACGAACCGGCAAATCCCCAAATTCGAGATCCGAAATTCGAAACAAATCCAAATGATCAAAGCTGGAAAGCACCAAATTCGAAGCACGAAATCCGAAACAAATTCAAATGAGAAAAAAGACAAAATCGCAAACAGAACTCCGGTTCGAGTGCGCGCTTGGCTGCAGGATTTGATTTTGTTCTGATCTCTGTTTGTTTCAGGTTTTGGACATTCGGATTTAACTGATTTCACGTTTGTTTCGGATTTCGATATTCGGATTTCGGATTTGCTCCTTTGGCTGTTCAGTTGTGCATCAACACACGTTCTTCGTATTCTGTTTCGAAGAACAGCTTGTGCTTGGCTTCTTCCTTGGCGAGACCGACGAAGACCTGCTTGAGGTTGGCATCCGGGACTTTCTCGGCCATGTCGCTATAGAGTTCAAAGGCAGCGCGTTCTTTCTTCGCTACAGCCGCGGTGCCCGCGTTGGCCAAACGCACCGGGCGCATCTTGGGCGAGTTGGGTTACAATAGGAGGGATATTGCCACGCTACGGGAAGCAGGCGTGGTGTAAGTTGCATTAGCCAGAGTAGCCTGAGGAACAATATGGACCTGCGGACCAAAGCAAAGAAGCAGCAAGCTACCGTGCCACCGAGCCAAGCGCTGTCGGAATTCCTTGCCGCGCTGCGCTATGAAGATCTGCCGCAGGACGTTGTGGCGCGCACCAAGGATCTCTTTCTCGACTGGTTTGCTTCGGCGCTTGCCGGGAAAGCTGCGCGACCGGTGCAGGTGCTGGAAAAATTTACTGCACAGATGGGACCGGCGAGCGGGCCATCTGAGGTCCTGACGTCGCGCCTGCGCACCTCACCCGTGTTCGCTGCGCTAATAAACGGCGCGGCGTCGCACGTGGTGGAGCAGGACGACATCCACAACGGGGCGGTGCTGCATCCCGGTGCAGTTGTTTTTCCGGCGGTGCTGGCTGCGGCGCAGGAGACCGGCGCTTCAGGTAAAGAATTCATCGCAGCAGCCGTCGCCGGATATGAAGCGGGCATTCGCGTTGGCGAGTTTCTGGGCCCCTCGCACTACAAGGTTTTCCATACCACCGGCACTGCCGGCACACTTGCCTCCGCCGCCGGTGTGGCACGGCTGCTCAATCTCGATGCCGGCCGTTTGCAGCACGCGTTGGGTTCGGCGGGCACGCAGGCAGCCGGGCTGTGGGAATTTTTACGCGACGCTGCCGACTCAAAGCAATTGCACACCGGGAAAGCCGCCGCCGCCGGGTTGTTCGCGGCCTACATTGCGCGTGACGGGTTCACTGGCGCGCGGCGCATCCTGGAGGGCGAGCAGGGCATGGCGGCGGCCATGTCCTCCGATGCTGATCCGCGCAGGCTGACCGACGGCCTCGGGTCGCGCTGGGTTTTGCCGGAAACGTCACTCAAGTATCACGCCTCGTGCCGGCACACGCATCCAGCGGCGGATGCGCTGCTGGAGCTGATGCGCGAGCACGAGCTTAAGGCTGACGACATTGAGTCGGTGACCGCGCATGTGCATCGGGGCGCGATCGACGTGCTGGGACCGGTCACCGATCCGCAGACGATTCACCAGTCGAAGTTCTCGATGGGCTTCGTGCTGGCGCTGATTGCCAATTACGGCCGGGCGGGACTGGCCGATTTCACTGACGAGGCACTGCGCAATCCGAAGCTGCGCGCGTTGCACGATAAGGTGAAGATGGCGCTCGACCCGGAGATTGACGCCGCCTATCCCAAACGCTGGATGGGGCGGGTGACGGTCCAGACCCACGAGGGACGCCAGCTCGAAAAACACGTGACTTCACCTAAAGGGGATCCCGACAACGCGCTGACGCGGGAAGAGCTGGAGGAAAAGGCGCTTCGGCTCGCCGCCTACGCCAACGGCGCAACCGCCGCTGAAATGGAAAGAGTGATCGTCAGGATCTGCCGGCTGCACGATGAAGCCAACGTGCGCGATTTTCTCAACGCCAATTGATCGGTGCCTTGTTGGCGGCTGCTCAGTGATCTATGTTAGGCAGAATTTCACTCACGAGAGAAGAAACTGATGTTGCTGTTAACGAATGAGGACGTTGAGCAAGTCCTTACCATGGACGTTTGCCTGCAGGCGGTAGAAGATTGCATGTCGCTACCTGGGGCTCACTGTGACCCCTTCTTCCTTTTTCACTCCCCTTCCACTCCTCGCCACAAAAACGTTCCTGATCTCTCTTTAATATAGAGCGCTGTCTCCCCACCCTTGTGCCTCGATCTGATCGTCGTTCGGGTCGTCGAGAATAGCAAGTCATTGGTTCGTTCAAGGGAACGTTCGAAGCGCTCGCGAAGCTCAGACCAGGGGGTCCCTTTCGCTTCGCCGGACCGGACCACGTTCGACAATGGCGCGGTGCACTCATTTGAGGGTCTGCGCGGACACCTTTGGCGCAGGGTTTCTATACGCCATTCCACATAAGTCGTGAATATACGCCGAAGCGCATAATTCTGTTTCATACGGGATAGCGTATATTGACATTTATACTATATAACGTATATTTAGAAATCAAAAGGAGTGCACTATGGAGCAGATTGCTAGAACCTCGATGCAGATCGGTACGGCGCTCCGCCGCTGCCGGCGCGGCGCCGGCCTGTCCCAGGATGCGCTGGCGGCCAAAACCAATCTGCGCCAGGCAACTATATCGGCACTGGAGAACGGCGAGGCTGGCACGCAACTGCGCACGCTGATCGACGTGATGGCGGCGCTTGGCCTTGAGATGGTGATCCGCGAGCGCACAAAGGCGGCAAACAACATAGAGGATGTGTTCTGATGGCCCGGCCTCGGACCCGCATTCCTCTGAACGTTTATATGAACGCGCGGTTAGTCGGACGGCTCCGCCGCCAAGCAAGCGGCGCGATCGACTTTCAGTACGATCCGGACTGGTTGTCCTGGGCGCACGCTCTTCCAGTGTCGCTCTCTCTGCCCCTCCGAGAGGATCGATACACGGGTGACCGCGTGATCGCGGTCTTCGACAATCTCCTCCCGGACGATGAGGGGATCCGGCGCCGGTTGGCCGAGCGGGTTCACGCGGAGGGGTCCGATGTATACAGCCTCCTTGCCACAATTGGCCGCGACTGCGTCGGTGCTCTCCAGTTCCTGCCCGACGGCGTTGCGCCAGGACCGGCCGGCGCCGTAGAAGGACGGCCCGTCAACGAAGACTACATCGCTCACAAGATCGGCGATCTGACCGCCACACCGCTTGGCATCGATGAGGATGAAGAGTTCAGGATCTCTCTTGCGGGCGCACAGGAAAAAACCGCATTCCTATTCTGGAAGAAGAAATGGCACGTGCCACACGGCACCACGGCCACCACGCACATCATGAAGCCGCAGATCGGCGTGTTGCCCAACGGCATCGATCTCACGCGCAGCGTTGAGAACGAATATCTCTGTTTGAAGCTCACAGCGGCCCTGGGTCTGCCGAGCGCTGATGTTGCAATGGCGGATTTCAAGGGAAACCGCGTTCTCGTCGTTGAGCGCTTCGACCGGCTCTGGACCAGAAACAAGCGACTGCTGCGCCTGCCCCAGGAAGACTGCTGCCAAGCTCTGTCGGTAACTCCGACGCGCAAATACGAATCGGATGGTGGCCCTGGCATGGCCGCGATCCTGGACCTCCTCAAGGGCAGCGACGATCCAGAAGCGGACCGCCGATTACTTCTGAAAGCTCAGATTGTCTTCTGGCTTCTTGGGGCGACTGACGGCCACGCCAAGAACTTCAGCATCTTTCTGCGCCCCGGTGGCCGCTTCCGTCTCACGCCGCTGTATGACGTAATGTCGGTGCAGCCGGCAGTTGATGCGAGTCAGCTCCGCAGGAACAAGATGAAGCTAGCACTCGCGGTTGGCGACAGCCGGCACTATGTGGTCCATGAAATCATGCCGCGGCATTTCCAGCAGACAGCCGCCAAAAGCGGTATTCCAGCTAGAGTCGTCCAAAGCATTCTAGACGAGCTCCTGGAATCTGCACAAACCGCAGTAAGCAAAGTCATGCAAGACCTGCCGGTCGGATTTCCAGCAGAGCTGACTGGGAGCATTGTCGGCGGACTGCGCTCACGCTTGCGCTTGATAGAGCGGAGCCCATCGTAATTGCCGAACGTTGCGGATTCGATTTGCCCTTTAATAATAAACGGGCAGTCGCGGTCACACTCCGACAACTCGACTATAAGAGAAGACCTTCGATCCCCGCTATAGCCAGATAATTTAAAAGCTTCCGTGGCCTAACCCGGAGTCACTGTCGTCCCTGCCCGCGTAAGCCGATCATATTTCAGCCAGTAATCTGGCCAACGTCATTGGACGAGGGGTCGGATTGATTCTCCTACAACCCAATCGCCGCAAGTCCGTTCTGTTCGTTTTTTTTTGCGTGGTCCTCAAAACAACGAACCCCAAAAGTTGCCCATGAAGGCAGTACCTTACAGCATGATTATTGGTACAGTTAGTAGGAGCTGACACCAGAGCCGTTGCTAAAATTTTCACTTAAGATCGAGTGAGGCTTTGTCCCAAGTTTTGGCCTCGCCGGTCAAAACTCAAGAGCACCATGCGACCGCGCCGACCGTATGCAGCCCAAAGTGAGGGGGTAAAATTACCGGGGTCGATTTTTGAAGTGTGGCATTGATTCAGGTGATGATTTCTCGATAATCTCAAGCTGCATAAGCTCACTTCATAAGTTAAGGTGCGCTGCGTGGAGAGCCCACAAGAAAGGCAAATCCGGCACGTCGAGTTCGCACGACCGGCTTCGCTCCGTACTGACGGCTGTTATTAGATTATTGCTCGCCTTGTTCGTGAGGGAAAGAACTATTGGGTTGCAGTGAATACAGCAGCCGATCCGCCGATGTGGGCGTGCTTTGCCGTGTTCGACGATTATGGTCGCGAAGTCGAGCCCGACAAGGCTATGTCGAGAGTGCTGTCGAGGCGATGTTTGCACAAATGTTTTTTCAAAACCCATGGCCCACAATTCCATATGACTCAGGGCGGCTATACCAAGCCACACGCCAGAGAAAGCTACGACGCCCGAGCGGAGGGATGCCGTTTCTGCCAACTGTAGCGGCACCAGTAGGTTCCAATGCTCTCTGTTATGCGATACGCGACGGAAATCCCGTGACACCTCTTCACACGCTCATCATTCCACAGCGGCACGTTGAAAGTTTCTTTGACCTCCATGGCGGTGAACGAAACGCACTCTTTGCTCTGCTGGACGAGATGAAATCGGCCATCCAACAGAAGGACGACACGGTCGAGGGCTTCAATATTGGGATCAATAACGGTGAAGTCGCTGGCCAGTCAGTGCCTCATGTCCACGTCCACTTGATTCCACGCCGTCGCGGGGACGTTGAGCATCCACGTGGGGGCGTTCGTGGAGTAATACCACGGAAAGCAAGCTATTGACATTCATCTATGCAAGCCTGACCCCTACTCGTTGCCCATCTCTTACCACACGCTGGTACTAGATTCGCAATCGGTCAATCAAACTAATGAGGAGACGTGAATGGAAATCGCTCTTTACTACGCGCCCAACACCTGCGCGCTCGCTCCCTATGTCACGCTGACCGAGGCGGGCGCCGATTTCGAGGTCCGGCCGCTCAATTTCCACAAGCGGCAGAATTTCTCGCCCGAGTACCTGAAGATAAACCCCAAGCACAAGGTGCCCGCGCTTATGGTCGACGGCAAGATACTGACCGAGAACGTCGCCATCCATCAATGGGTCCATCGGACCTTTCCCGACGCGAAGATCCTGCCCAGCGATCCATGGGACGAGTTGCAGGCGATCTCGCTGCATGCCTGGTGCGCCAGCGGCATCCACCCCTATCTGAGCCGGATCAACAACCCGCCCAAAGTCTGCGACGCACCGGGCGCGGCCGAAAACGTGGTCAAGTTCGCGACGGACGCTCTGCTGGAGAACTTCCGGATCGCCGACGATTTGCTGGCCGGACGTGAGTACTTCTTCGACCATTTCACCGCCCCGGACGCGCATTTCTTTTGGTGTTGCCGCCGCGCCACCCAGTTGGGGGTTGACGTCTCAGGCTTCCCCAACGTCGCGGCGCATTTCAAGCGCATGCAGGAGCGCCCGAGCGTCAAGAAGCTGCTCGCCTACGAGAAAGAAGTGAATGAAGGGTTTGCCAAGACGGCCTAGGCGAGTTGCGCAGACACGCGCAGTTGCGGAGAAGTGAAAGTCTGAGGCCGGGCTTAGCTCCACCACCTGGAGCAATGTCAAAGGTAAATATTTGATCCTATCACCTCGTCTCTTGCACTACGTCGGCAGGATATTGTAACACCATTCCGAAGCGCTCGATGCGCTTCGGTTTGACTCGGGCATCGGCATGTAAGAAGGACGCGGACCATGAAACGAAGCACTGACCGGATTCTCACGACGCATGTCGGCAGCTTGCCGCGGCCGGCGGACTTGCGGGCCATGTGGGCGAAAAAAACCGCCACGGCGGAGGACGAAGTGGCGCTGCAAACGCGGCTGCGCTCGGCCATCGGTGAAGTCGTGCGCGCGCAGAAGGACGTGGGCATCGACATTCCCAACGACGGCGAGTTTGGCAAGCCCATGCGTGCGGCCACCGACCGGGGCGCTTGGGGCAATTACATCTTCGACCGCGTCTCCGGCTTCACGCCGACTTCGGGACAGACGATTGCACCCGATACTGCCAAACCCGGCGCGCCGATGCGCATCGTCGGCGTGCGCTGGGAGCAGCGCGAGTTCGCCGAATTTTACTCCGACACCGGCCTGGGTGCGCCCAGCACCGCCGCGCTGCGCCCGACCTGCACCGGCCCGATCGCTTACACCGCGGAACAGTTTCTGCGCGACCAGCTCGTCAACTTGAAGCTCGCCGCCAACGCTGCCGGCGTCGAAGAGGCCTTCGTCAGCGCCATCGCGCCCGGCAGCCTGGAGATGTTCTGCCGCGATCAGAACAGCTACTACCCGACCACCGAGAAATTCTTAGAAGCGATTGCCGATGCGATGCGCGAAGAGTATCGCGCCATCGTTGACGCCGGCTTCATCCTCCAGCTCGACGACCCCGGTCTCACCGGCGCCTGGGACATGCTCGATCCCCAGCCGAGCGTCGAGGAGTACCGCCGCTACGCGTCACAGCGGGTTGAGATTCTGAATCACGCCCTCGAAGGCATCCCGGTCGATCGCGTGCGCTATCACATCTGCTGGGGCAGCTGGCATGGTCCGCACACCACCGATTTTCCGCTGCGCGACATCGTCGACGTCATGCTCCGTGTCAACGCTCAGGCGTACTTGATCGAAGCCGGCAACGTCCGTCACGAACACGAATTCAAAGTCTGGCGCGACGTGAAACTGCCCCCCGGAAAAATTCTCATCCCCGGTGTCGTCAGCCACGCCACCGATCTCGTCGAGCACCCGGAACTGGTAGCCGATCGCATCATCACGTTCGTTGAAATCGCTGGCCAAGAAAACGTCATCGCCGGCACCGACTGCGGGCTCGGCGGCCGAGTCCATCCGCAAATCGCCTGGGCCAAACTGCGCGCCCTACGCGATGGCGCGGCGATCGCGAGCAAAAAGCTGTGGAGTTGAAATTAAGAGTGCCTGTGCAGGATGAACACTTCTCTTGGTGCTGCCGCCGCGCCACTCAGCTGGGGGTTGACATCTCAGGCTTCCCCAGCGTCGCGGCGCATTTCAAGCGCATGCAAGAACGCTCGAACATCAAGAAGCTGCTCGCCTACGAGAAGGAAGTGAATGAAGGGTTTGCCAAGACGGCCTCGGCGAGTTGCGCAGACACACGCAGTTGCTGAGAAGCAAAAGTCTGAGGCCGCGCTTACCTCCAGCACTTGTAGCAATGTCAAAGGTAAAGAGAGTCAACTCTCCAGGATTGCGCGACCGCACTGCTCCAGAATTGATATCGGCAGCCCGCCAGGGGTCTTGCGCGTTCAGGCGTGAGATAATACACACCATAAGAGAACGGTTCGAGGAGACCAACCATGAAAAACCATTTCGATGGCGGCAACGCCATAGTCGAAGCATTCCGCAAGCTCGGAGTTGATTATATCCTGTCCTCGCCGGGCACCGAATGGGCGCCCGTCTGGGAAGCCATGGCCGACCAGATCCACCGGCGCAAGGAGGGCCCCAAGCTCCTGGACGTGTGGCACGAAACGCTCGCCGTAGACATAGCCGCGGGCTACACGCTGGCGACCGGTCGGATGCAGGCCGTGTTGCTGCACGCGGGCGCCGGCCTGCTGCAGGGCGCCATGGGTATCCACGGCGCCTTTGTCACCGGGGTGCCGATGGTGGTGATCTCCGGAGAGTCGATGACCTACGGCGAGCAGCCGAAGTTCGATCCGGGCGCCCAGTGGATCAACAATCTCAGCATCGTCGGCGGCACGACCCACCTGGTCAATTCGATCGTCAAGTACGCCTCTGTCGCGGGCAGCGTCTACACGCTGTATGAAAGCGTCATCCGCGCCGGCGAGCTGGCGCAGCGGCAACCGACCGGACCCACTTACCTATCCGTTTCGACGGAAACGCTGATGGATGCGTGGACGCCCCCGGCCAATCCACGCACGGTTCCGCCCGCGCCGCGCATGCTGACGGCACGGGAAGACATTGAAAAGCTCGCCGCCCAGATCTCCAAGGCGAAGCACCCGGTCGTGCTCACCGAGGGCGCCGGCCAGGAGGTCGAGAACTACGAGGCTCTGGTGGCGCTGTGCGAGAAGTTCGCTCTGCCGGTGGTCGAGAAGCCCGGCGCTCTGTTCGCCAACTTCCCCAAGGATCATCCGCTTTATCAGGGAACCGACATCAAACCGTTCTGGAATGACATGGACCTTGCGATCGTCGTCCGGGCGCGCGCACCCTGGTATCCGCCGAGCAACCGCCCGCCCAAGGCCGTGATCGCCATGGTGGACGAGGCACCGCACAACTCGACCATGGTCTACCAGAGCCATCAGGCCGACATGTACCTGGAAGGCAATGCGGCCCAGACGCTGCGCCATCTGGCCGATGCCGCCACTGTCGAGAACGCTGCGGTGGAGGCAAGACGCAAGGAGGTCGCCGCTGCGCACGATGCCATGGTCGAGAAAAAGAGTGCGGCACAGGCGGCGGCGCGCAAGAAGACACCGATCGATCCGGTGTGGCTGTGCGCTTCGTTGAACGCTGTGCTGCCCAAAGATACGATCTATATCGACGAGGTGACGACTCACACCGCCACTCTGCGCCAACATCTCCTATGGAACCAACCGCAAAGCTTGTTCACCCGCCAGGGCGGTCTCGGACAGGGGCTGGGTCTTTCGCTGGGGATCAAGCTGGCGAAGCCGGAACGGCCGGTCGTGACGCTGATCGGCGACGGCGCGTTCCTGTACAACCCGGTGCTCGGCAGCCTCGGCGCGTCGCGCGATTACAGCCTGCCGATCATGGCGGTAATCTTCAATAACAAGAAATACGCCGCGATGCAGGGCATGCACCAGAAGATGTATCCGGACGGGATCGCGGCGGAAATCGATCTCTACCACGGTACCCACATCAATCCGCCCGACTTCGTGAAGGTCGCCGAATGCGTCGGCGGTTACGGCGAGCAGGTGACGGATCCGGAGAAGCTTCAGGATGCTCTGAAGCGCGGCCTCGAAGCCAACCGAAGCGGCAAGCCAGCGATCATCGACGTGATCGTTGCATAGATGATACGGAAGAGGCGGTTGTTCCGAGGGTAGTAACCGTTCTTCACACGCTCTATTGGAACCAGAATCCAGAACCTACCAGTGTGGAAATTTCCGTCATATGCGCATTTGCGCAATTGAGCAAACCTGACGGACCTCACGTTTGTGAAATGCCGAGACCAGGGAAGGGTTCCAACATAGGGCCGGCCGCTGGACCTTTTTAGCAACTGCTTGGCCCATCCGCAGTGGCGATGGTCTCTGAGGGTCGGATCGCGCCCCATTCCTCCGGGCGGACCCGCGGGACAAGCGCAATTCAATCATCAAGAAAAAAGAGTCAGCACTGACCGGGTTGAATGGGTGAACGCGGCACAAACCGAAGCTGAAATCGAAGCGCTGCGGAAGTGCGTGAACCGCGGCATGCCCCACGGCACGGAAAGGTACAGATCGCGGTTACGCTCGAATTGAATTCCACACTTCAGCCCTCCGGCAGACCTAAAAATGGCTTAACGGATACCCAAACGGTTCGCGTCACCATTTCTTCTTCCCCAAGTATTTGATTTCCGCTCTTTGATGACTATAATTTTGGTCAATGGCGCGGCCATCCACATTTTCGATCATTTACGCGCCGGAGACGTACAAGCATCTGGATTGGATTGAGCTTAAATATCACCGTTTGGTAGCGACGACGATCAAGGAGCAGCTTTCCCACGCACCCGCAACGGAGACCAGAAACCGCAAACCGCTTGAAGAGCCGGCCTCGTTCGGCGCGACCTGGGAATTGCGTTTTGGGCCGAAAAACTCATTTCGTGTCTTTTACGACGTGAATCATGAGGAAAAGACGGTCTCTGTCTTGGCGATCGGCGTGAAAGAAGGCAACCGGCTGTTTATTGGCGGAGAGGAGTTTGAATTATGAAGATCGCAGCGCTAGCGGACGTGAAAGCCCATCTCAGTGCCTATGTAGACGAATGCGAGAACGAGGGCCCCGTCATTATCACGCGCAACGGCAAGGCCGCTGCGGTATTGCTGGCACCCAAAGACGACGACGATTTGGAACGGCTGATGCTAGCCCACTCGCGCCGGTTCCAGGCTTTGCTCAGCAAGTCACGAAGAAGCATCAAAGCAGGCAAAGGCGTATCACACGAGGAATTCTGGAAGACTATCGCCCAGCGCCATCGAGCCAAACGCCCTTCGCAAGTCCGAAAACGAAGCCTAAAATCGGGTTCGTAGATCCGTCAAATGGGTTCAGCTCCCCTTTTCTCCCCTTTCGGAAATCTCCCAGCCCAACCATTCAGTCCCAGGTCTGGCTCCCCATGGGAGCAGCTGTTTGTTGAAGACTGGTCGCTGTGCCTGCAGCACAACGAGATGCTCACCGGTTTCCGTCAATTGCGCATTTGCGCAATTGAGCAAACATGACAGACCTCACGTTTGTGAAATGCCGAGACCAGGGAAGGGTTCCAACATAGGAGCGCCGGCCGCTGGACCTTTTTAGCAACTGCTTGACCCGTCCATGGCGAAGCATTGACGCTAATCTGCGGGCTTGATTGGAGCTGAACTTGACAGATCAGACGGCGGCGAATACGCTCCCTCCTCGGGATCGGCAGAACCGTAGAATCCATTGATTCAACGCGGTCCCGACGTGCCGGTGGACGGTTCTGAGATAACCGATCGTTTTATGAGAAGAGAGAGTCGCTAAAAAATTTTGTCATTGCACGGAGGAAGTAGGCGATGAAGAAACTGCAAGAGGCGCACGTGGCGTATAATACTGGCTGGGCCGGAGAATTAAAAAAAGGCCAGGTGATTCGGATCCTGGCGACCACCACGGTCGATTTCGTTTGCATGAGGGTGGACAACTTTAAAGAGCGCTTCGACCAGGCGCGCACCAAGGTCTATAACATGAAAATTTTCATTACGACCGGCGACAAACTGATGGGGCGCAATAACCAGCATATGATGACGATCATCGAAAATACCAACCGGGAAGGAACGCACGATTTGCAGAAAGGAATGTGCAGCGGTTACCGCTTTCAACTCGCCAAACAAGAGGGAAAGTTGCGGGATTATTACCATCGAGATTATAAGGATGAGGAGATTCCGGATCATGGCTGCTACGAAAATCTTTCGCGGGCCTTGGCGCCGTACGGCATCGCTCCGGAAGATATTCCCAGTCCTTTCAACCTCAATCAGCACATGAAAATCGACGGCGTCACCGGCCGCATGGACCATACGACGGTGCGGCCCAAGCCGGGCAGCTACGTGGACCTCAGAGCGGAGATGGATCTGCTGGTCGCGTTAAGCGCCTGCCCGGATATGCCGGTCGGAGGAAGGCCGGTCGATCTTTTGATTTACGAGCCGTGAGGATTTTCAGCTTTGCGGTTTGATTCCGCCGAGAGACGCCCCGCGACGGCGCGCTCCATCTGAGAAGTCATCTCATGGCTCGCGTGCGGCGGTTTTTGAGATTTGGCGTGGCACAGGGCAGACTCGCCTTCGGTATGCGTGGACTTTTCTGCAAAGGAGATCGAGATGAACACGGTGAGGCACCGCTACAGCGCAGAGATTCAGCGCACCAAGGGTCTGCTGGAATTGGCCGCCGCTCTATACGATACCTCTCTCTCTTTTAAGACCGAGCGGGCGGCCGAACAGGCGATTCAAACGGAATCGCGCGTCGGCTACTCGCTCACGCTGGCGCTTACGGCAACGCGTGAAAAGGGGGTTTCTTTCTCTTTTGCGGCCGATGGGTTTCGCGAGTTGCAGGCGGTCGGCCGGGGGACGCTCACGCTCGCCTGGATCAATCCTTCAGTGGCCGCCACCATGGCCTTCAAGGGCAAAGGACTGTTCTCCAAGCGGCAGCCGATCAGGACCATCGCCGTGTTTCCTTCCTATGACGTCATGGCGTTTGCCGTCCACGAATCTACCGGCATCACATCGCTGGCCCAGATCGCCAAGGAGCACATCCCGCTCCGAGTCTCCACCGGAACCATCTCCAAAGCATGGCTCAAGTACAGCCCGACAATGTTCACCGTGGCCGCGGTCATGAAAGCCGCGGGATTTAGCTTCGCTGACTTGCGGCGCTGGGGCGGCAGTATTCAGTCCGTTCCGCGCCCCAGTCACCCCGACCGCCGTGAGGCCCTCGATAAGGGCACGATCAATGCGGTGTTCGACGAGGGAATAAAGAGCTGGGGGCAGAGCGCCATCGATGCGGGCTTTCGCTACCTGCCGGTGGAGGGGAGCGTTCTAAAAAAATTGACGGTGATCGGCTATCGCGCGTCGGTGTTGCCCAAGTCCCGGTTTCCTGCGCTACCCTCGGACGTGCCGACGGTGGATTTCAGCGGCTGGCCCATGGTCGTGAACGCGGCCATGCCGGAGGACGTCGCCTACGCGCTTTGCGAAGCGATAGAAGCGCGCAAGGCTTTCATGCCTACGGATAATTTCAAACCGTTGGACATGGCGCAGCTTTGCGCCAACGATCACGAGGCGCCGTACGATGTACCGCTCCATCCCGGCGCGAAGCGCTTCTACCTGGAAAAGGGCTATCTTAAACGATAGCCCGGGCCGGGGCACATTTTTACCTTTGACACTGCCGTCTCTGTGAGGCATCCCAAGGCAACTGGTTGGATTTAGCCGTTCCAGCCGTTCAACCGCGGCGCCGCATTCAAGTTGCTTGATCATGGTTGCAGCAACGCGTCGTTCTCCGATCCGACTGCCGGGCGCAGCCTATGGCGAAGAGTCCATGGAGATCGAGAATCGCTGCTGGGCCACTGGCCCTTCGATAGGCCGGCAGAGTGGGTTGAATGGGTGAACGCGGCACAAACCGAAGCCGAAATCGAGACGCTGCGGAAGTGCGTGAATCCGCCATGCCCTACGTCACGGAAACCTGGAAGCCACAGATCGCGGCTACGCTCGGCTTGAAATCCACACTTCAGCCCCGCGGCAGACCCAGAAAGCAATTGGAATTAACGAGTACGCAAACATAAAAAAGCTTCGCGTCCCCTTTTCTCACCTCCGCAGCGCTGCGTAAGCGCCCGGCTTGAATCACGGATCGAACGGCGTTCCTTGATCATGGAGCCGCTGGGGCTTCTCTGAAGATTGCCAAAAAATGAATGGTCTGACCAGCGGCTTCCACCGTTGTGCTTCGATAATAGACCTGACCCTTAGCTCCTTGCTTAGCTCTCTCTGACCCTTAGCTCTCTTTTTCCATATTACGGCTAGGGCCGCGCTATTTTGCACTCGCTCATGCCTTCACCCGACTCTACGTCCCAGAATCCGTTTTCTCGGGGAACAATCCCGGCATCCAGCGCGACGCGAGAGCCGCCGGAAATCTCAGATAGACTGGTGACTTTTGCGTATCCGCGGCAAGAACATGTCTTTCTATCAGCGTGCTGACGACGCGCCTTGCCTGACGCTCACCGACGCCCAGAAGAGCCGGTATCTCGCCACGCGGCAATTCTCCCCGGTAAAGCACCGCTTCCAAAACCTGGCGCGCCTGAGCCGGAATCGCACCCAGCCTGACTTCCTCTTCGGCCCACATGTGAATCCGCGCGCGCAGACGCTCCGGCTGCGTTAGACTTTCCATGAATGTGACCTGATCAACGCAGACTTCGAGAAAAAAGCGCGTGAAACCCGCTAACGCCTCTTCGCTGAGATTGCCACGACCATCCAGATCATCCCGGCGCGGCAGGTCGCAGTTCGCCAGATGCGACTTGTAGGCGGCGACATTCCTCGCCAGCCCGCGCGCAATCGACCACAACCCGCCCGTATCAAGGAGATCCAGAAAGACGGCATGGGACATCAACCGCGCCACGCGTCCGTTGCCATCAATAAACGGATGAATCCACAAGAGCCGGTGGTGCGCCGCAGCCGCGGCCAAAATAGATTCCGATTTTCCAAGGCGGCTGAAAACAGCTTCAAACCGCTCAAGAAAACGCGGCACGGCGCCGGCACTGATGGTAACATGTCCCCCCACAGCCACGTCCCTGCGCCGCAATTCACCCGGCACGACGGGGACGCGCTCGTTTTTGTCCTTGTCCTCAATCCACAACATATCCGGCGGAAGAAGATCACAGAATCGCTTATGAATTTCTCGCAGGCTGGAACTTTGCAAAGCGGCGCCCTTTAAATTGCCTTCATCGATCCATTTCTGCACGGTGATATGTGCCCGCGCTTCAAGCTGCAAATTCCTCTTCTTCGGATCTTCACTGTAGTCATTGCTCATCGCCCGTTCAGCGGAGATAGGGTGGGTATCATGCCCCTCAATCAGGTTGCTGTAGTAGCAGTTCATTGTCCGCACCATGTCGGCAACGCTCGTTTGCATCCTCAAAGGAAGGCTGCGCCTGAAACCCGCCGCCTTGGCCGCCAGGTCAATCGCGAGATCTTGCAGCGGTCCCCGGTGCCTGGAGGATTGCGAGATCAGCATCGGCTCCATTAAAGAGGCTTGCTCCCCTCGGTCCTCTGCCGCTCCTATGTCCGTTTTATAGTCCTTTGGTTTATTCGACATAACACCAAATATATCATGTACTTATAAAATTCAAAGTGAAATGTTTGTCCGTCAGAATGTCCGGTTTTATGTCCGTTTTAAGGTGTTTATTTTGTGACGCCTTTGGCAAACGCGGGATGGCTCCAGTGCGGTGATCCCGTGTGGTATACATACCACACTGGATCACCGCATCCATCATGGCTCGCCGTACAGAACTAGACGATCTTAAATTATCCGTTATCGCGTCCTTCCACGCGCGTGGAAGAAGGATTTTCACCTATGCCGACTTAGGAAAAATTCTCTCGGAACAAAGACGCGATTGGCAGCTCGCCAAATCAATGCGATCTCAGGACTTCCTATCATTTCTTGTTGATCACAAACTCATCCGAATTCAAGAGATCAGATTTCGCTCACGCAATTACGTAAAGTATCTTCGGGGCAATGTCGAAATTTACGATCTGCTTTTGTCTCTCCATCCCGAGTCCTATTTTAGCCACCATACAGCGATGCACATCCATAGTTTAACGCCGCATAAGCCCAACGCTATTTATTTGAACGTCGAGCAAAGACCCAAAATCGCGATGACGATGCACAATTACTGCAGGACGCGATAGACAACGGAGGAGAAAAGGGGACGCGAACCTTTTCCTTGACGAGGTAACGAAGATCGATGTATGCGTTGCTCGATGCCCAGACGAGCACGCATTGCTCCCGGTGAAATAATTTACCACGCTCTTAACCGCGCCAATGGGCGCAGCCAACTTTTTGACAAGCCCGAAGATTACGCCGCGTTCGAGCGGATTATGGTTGCAGCGATGCGCCGTTCTCCAATCCGGCTGCTGGCTTACTGTTCGACGCCCAATCACTGGCACATGGTCCTGTGGCCGAAGAAAGACGGCGAGATGACCGAGTTTCTTCGCTGGCTCACGCTCACTCACAGCCAACGCCTACACGCCCACCGCCACACCGCCGGCTACGGGCATATTTGTCAAGGGCGGTTCAAAAGTTTTCCCGTCGAGCAGGATCAAGCCGCGCTCAATGTGATCCGTTATGTGGAACGCAACGCCTCGCGAGCCCACCTCGTCGACAAAGCGCACGACTGGCGCTGGTGCAGTCTGTGGCGAAGAGTTCATGGGGATCGAGAATCGCTGCTGAGCGACTGGCCCTTCGATAGGCCGGCAGAGTGGGTTGAATGGGTGAACGCGGCACAAACTGAAGCCGAAATCGAAGCGCTGCATAGAAATAGTGGTCACCCATTAGCCGGCAGGTCAAGCAGGCACAGACGTTCCCGTGAAAAAGAATGCTCTTCTTTCCTTCTTTTTCCCTTCTCGCACAGGCCGTGATCTTTCGGTAACGCGCCCCTGTTTTCTTTTCATGCGGTGTCGGACTCTGGGTCGGGTAAGGATGCGGCGTTACCGCCGCCTCCTCCCCTAAGAACCGGACTGGAACGTTTCCGCTCATCCGGCTCAAGCCG
>Ga0326597_10002469_pt1 | contig 27600 bp, 22 predicted proteins | sample RVTome_12_FD_203789 | JGI IMG/M metagenome (GOLD analysis project Ga0326597, IMG submission 203789) | Soil microbial communities from uranium-contaminated site in the Upper Colorado River Basin, Wyoming, United States - RVT100D185 | ecosystem: Environmental > Terrestrial > Soil > Contaminated >... | reverse complement strand
ACACCATCAGCAGCCCGGCTGCCTCCTCCGGGAGCTCGTAGTCCTTGCCCGTCACCGGGTCGCGCCGGGTGCCGGCGGAGCGCTTGATGCGCAGCACGTGTCCGTGCTCCACGCCGTTGCGTTCCCCGAGACTGATCGCCACCACGGCCCCGGGCCCGAACTCCTGGACGCCGTCGAGCACCGTAAGGATCCGGCCTCTCACCGTCGCATCGGGCGCATGCGGCTGGTAGTAGGGCAGCGGCAGGTCGTCGGGGGACGGAAGCATGCGGTCGCCTGGAATGATCTCGCGCTTCGACTCGGTCACGAGAAGCTTCGCCGGGTCGCCGGGCGTGACCATGCGGGCGCGCCCGAGGTAAATGGCCTCCTGGCCGAGGGGCTCCTTTGTATCGGGATCAATCAGCGCTTCGCCGGGCCGGAAGACCTCGTACGAGCCGCTGTCCGACCGGGCGAGCGCGCGCGCATAGAACTCGCTGTGCTTGCCGAGCACGAGCTTGTCGTCCAGGCCGACGGCCACGTATCCCGCCGATTTGAGCGTTCCGTCCTCGATGACGAGTGGGCGTGACAGATAGGGCAGGATGGCGTTCGGCGGGATGGTCGGGATCGCGCCGTCGATCGGCGAGGTGTAGATCGTCGGAGAAAGCTTCACCGTGCGACGCTCGGAACGCAGCACCTTTATCTCGGGCGCGCCGTTCTCATCGATGGCCAGGACGACGACGTCGCCCGGATAGATCAGGTGGGGGTTCTTGATCTGCGCGTTGCGCTTCCACACCTTCGGCCAGAGCCATGGGTCCTTGAGGAACCTGGCCGAGATATCCCACAGCGTGTCCCCCTCGACCACCGTGTAGCGTTCCGGGTGATCCGGGTTCAGCGCGACCTCATCGGCCGAAACGGTTGAGCAGGCGATCAGGGCCGCGGCGGCAAGTACGCGAAGCAGTGAATTCATCATGCAGTGTGTGCCCATTTTCGAGGCAGTCTAGCCCAATAACCAGGAGTCGCCAAGGAGTTTGCCGCCCCCACCAGTGGCGAATGAGAGCCGTCGGCACCGTGCCGCGGCGCGGCGCCGACGGCCGGTAGGTGGCGGGGTGACCGGCGGCGGCGGCGCCGCCGTGGCGCTGACGATTGAAAAGCACCCAGCGCGCCACAACATGCCGATATACTATGCGCGCGACCGCGCGCGTGCTTCAGTCATGACGATTCTTGGCATTCTCACGTACCCCGATCCGCGTCTGGAGCAGCCTTCCGCGCCCGTGAAGGACGTCGACGCGAAGGTCGTACGTCTCATCGAAGACATGGCCGAGACGATGTACCAGGCGCCAGGTATCGGTTTGGCCGCACCTCAGGTGAACGTGCACAAGCGCATTATCGTCGTGGACGTCTCGGAGGAGCGCAATCACCTTCTGGCCCTGGTCAACCCCGAGATCATCGAGCGCGACGGCGAACAGGAATTCGAGGAGGGCTGCCTGTCCGTGCCGGGCGTCTATGCACCGGTGTCTCGGTCGGCGCGCATCCGTGTGCACGCCCTGAATCGCGAAGGCAAAGCATTCGAGTTCGATACCGACGGCCTGCTGGCGGTGTGCATTCAGCACGAGATCGATCACCTGGACGGCAAGGTCTTCGTTGAATATCTGTCTCGTCTCAAGCGGGAGCGAATACGCAAGAAGCTGCTCAAGCAGCAGCGGCAGGCCATGTAGGCGCGGATGACCTTGCGCGTGGTCTTCGCCGGTACGCCCGAGTTCGCCGTCCCCAGTCTTCGGGCGCTGCTCGAGGCCGGACACGACGTGGCGGGTGTGTACACGCAGCCGGACCGGCCGGCCGGACGCGGACGGCGTCTCCTGGCTTCTCCGGTCAAGCGGCTCGCGCTCGATCGCGGCATCGCGCTGCGCCAGCCGCACACCCTCAGGGGAGAGATCGACACGCTGCGCGCGCTCGCCCCCGACGTCATGATCGTCGTCGCCTATGGCCGGCTGCTTCCCGCGCCGGTCCTTGCCGTTCCCCGCCTCGGTTGCGTCAACGTGCATGCCTCGCTGCTGCCGCGCTGGCGCGGCGCGGCGCCGATCCAGCGCGCGATCGAGGCCGGTGATCCGCAAACCGGCGTCACCATCATGATGATGGACGCGGGGCTGGATACGGGGCCCATGCTGCGCCAGGCGCGCGTTCCCATCGGGCACGGGGACACCGCCGGGACCCTGCACGACCGCCTGGCTTCGCTGGGGGCCGCGGAGCTGGTCACCGCGCTGGCGGCGCTGGAAACGGGCCGCGTACGCCCCAGGCCGCAGCCCGCCGAGGGCGCAACGTACGCGCGCAAGGTCGAGGCCGCCGAGGCGCGCATCGACTGGGAGGCCCCGGCGGCGGAGATCGAACGCCGCGTGCGCGCCTTTGATCCCTGGCCCGTGTGCTTTACTGAGTGGCGTGGCGCGAGGCTGCGCGTGTGGGGCGCCGAGGTGGTTCGCTCCGACGCCGAGGAGGCCCCGGGCACGGTGTTGCGCGCCGGCGCCGACGGGATCGACATTCGCTGCGGGCGCGGCGCGCTGCGCCTGCTCGAATTGCAGGGCCAGGGCGGGCGCCGCCTGGCCGCGGGTGATTTCCTGAACGGCCACGACGTCGCCGTCGGCGAACGGCTGGCCGGGCGATGACGGTGCCGGACCCGGGCTCGCGGGTACGCTGGGCGGCCGCCCGGATGGTTGACGAGGTGGCCCGCCATGGGAGATCGCTCGATGCGGTGCGCGACCGCGTGTCGGGGGACATCCCCCTGGACGGCCCCCGCGATCAGTCCCTCGCCCGCGAGATGGCCTACGGGACGGTCCGATGGCATCACCGCCTGGCAGCGGTGGCGGGCCGGCTTCTGCATCGTCCGCTGCGCCGCGCAGACCGCGAGCTCGAAGCACTGATCCTGGTCGGCCTTTACCAGCTGCGCTCCCTTCGTGTCCCCGAGCACGCCGCGGTGAACGCGACGGTCGACGCCGCAGAGCTCATGGGCAAGGCGCACGCACGCGGCTTGGTGAACGCGGTCATGCGCAATTATCTGCGGCGCCGCGGCGAGCTCGAGTCGGAGGCGGACTCCGTCGATGAGACGAAATGGTCGCATCCGCAGTGGCTGCTCGACAGGCTGCGTGCCCAGTGGCCGGACAGGTGGCAGGAAATCGCGGCGGCCAACAACGCCCGTGCGCCCATGGTGCTCCGGGTCAACGGGCTGCGCGGGAGCCGTGATGACTACCTGGCGCGCCTCGCGGCGCGGGAGCTGTCCGCCGCGCCGCATCCGCGCTCGCCGGTTGCCGTGGTGCTTGAGCGCGCGGCGGCCGTGTCCGAGCTGCCGGGCTTCGAGGCGGGAGAGGTATCCGTTCAGGACGCCGCCGCCCAGCAGGCAGCGTTGCTGCTGGCGCCCGGAGCCGGGGAACGCGTCCTGGACGCCTGCGCGGCCCCCGGCGGCAAGGCGGCGCACCTGCTCGAGGCCTGGCCGGCGATGGCTGAGCTCGTCGCGGTCGAATCCGACGCGGAACGCTTCGATTCCCTGCACGCGGGACTGCGCCGGCTCGGCCTGGCGGCGACACTGATCCACGGCGACGCCACTCGTCCCGAGGGCTGGTGGGATGGCAGGCCGTTCGATCGCATACTGCTCGACGCGCCGTGCACGGGAACCGGCGTCATCCGGCGCCATCCGGACATCAAGCTGCTTCGCCGGGCTGACGACGTTGCCGGCATGGCGCGTCTCCAGGGCCGGCTGCTCGATGCTTTGTGGCCCTTGCTGCGCCGCGGCGGTAAGCTGTTATACGTTACGTGTTCGGTGCTCGATGAAGAGAATGCAGCCAGCGTCAGTGAGTTCGCGTTGCGCACGCCCGGCGCGGGCGCGCGCGAGCCCGCGCTCGGCTGCGGCGCTCCCCGCGGGCCCGGACGCCAGATCCTCCCGGGCGAGGAGGACATGGACGGATTCTATTATGCGTGGCTCGACAAGCGCTGAACCGCGGCGCCGGCGGTGCCTGCAACCGCTGCTCGCGGTACTCGTGCTGTTGGGTGGCCCCGCCGTGGCGGCCGAGGGATTCACGATCCTGCGGGCCAGCGCAGAGATCAGCGGGGAGAGGATCGTGGTGAGCGGGTCGATGGACCTGGAGCTCAGCGAGGCCGCCGAAACGGCGTTGGCGAAAGGCATTCCCCTCGATATCCTCATTGAATTCCGCCTGCAGCGCCACCGCCGGTTCTGGCTCGACGCCAAGCTCGGAGAATGGACGCTGCGGGCGCAGATCAAGTATCACGCTCTGTCGGGCCTCTACCTGGTGGCGCTGCAGGGCTCGCGCCAGGCCGAGACGTTTTCATCGCAGCGCGCGGCCCTCGACTACATCGGCACGCTCAGCCGCGTTTCGTTTCCGCTGCCGCCCGGTGCCGAGCCGCCCGGTGACGAGTATCTGCTGCGGCTCAGGGCCCGCATGGACCTCGATTCCCTCCCGGCGGCGTTGCGGCCCATGGCCTACACGCGTTCGGCGTGGCGTCTGAAGAGCAAGTGGACGGACGTAGCGCTCGCGCCATGAACCGCTTTCTTTCAGGTCCGATTCCCATCGTCGCGCTGTCCGTGCTGCTGGTCGCGGCCATCCTGATGCTGAGCGCGGCGGCCCAGCATTCGGAGCTGTTCGGGGAGTATTTCTCGGTTCTGCTCGCTGTCAACGCGCTGGGCATCGTCGCGCTGCTGGTGCTTATCGTCGCCAACGTCTACCGCCTGGTGCGCCAGTTGCGTGCGCGGACCCTGGGCTCGCGCCTGACGCTGCGTGTCCTCGTGATGGTGGTCCTGCTCGTGCTGACGCCCATCTCCATCGTCTACTACCTCTCGGTCGAATTCATCAACAAGGGCATCGACAGCTGGTTCGACGACCAGATCGAGAAGGCGTTGGACGACGCGCTGCTGCTGGGGCGGACCTCGCTCGAGACGATCAAGCAGGACCACATTCTGAAGGTGAAGGAACTGTCGCTCGCCCTGTCCGACGCCCAGTACGCCGACGTGGATCTGGTGCGCGAGCTCGACGAGCTGCGCGAGCAGGCGGATTTCGGGGAGATGACGCTGTTCAGCCAGACCGGGCGCATCATCGCCTCCAGCAGCACCGAGTCGGACCGGCTGATTCCGGATCCGCCGGGCGAGCCCGCCCTGCTGGAGCTGCGGAAGGGAAACGTGTACGCGAACATCGAGCCCGTCGGCGACAAGGGCCTGCGGCTGCGCATCGTCGTGCCGGTAGTGCCGCGTGACGTGAGCCAGCCTCTGCGCATTCTCCAGGTCCTGCAACCTCTTCCCCTGCGCTACACGAAGCTCGGCGAGAGCGTGCAGTCGGCATTCGCGGAATACGAGAAGCTCGCCTATCTGCGCGACCCGCTGAAGTTCAGTCTCGTTCTCACGCTCTCGCTCGTTACCCTGCTCACCCTGCTGATCGCCGTGTGGGTGGCGTTCTACGTGTCACGCCGTCTCACCGCGCCGCTCGCGGCACTGGCCGATGGGACGCGCGCGGTGGCCGAGGGCGACTACCGCAAGCAGCTGCCCGTGATGTCGAACGACGAGCTGGGGGTGCTGGTCGAGTCGTTCAACGAGATGACGCGCAAGATCCACCGCGCCCAGGCGGCGGTACGGCGCAGCCAGCGAGAGGCCGAGGAGCAGCGGACCTATCTGGAGACCGTGCTCGCTCATCTCTCGTCGGGCGTGCTGTCCTTCGACGCGCGCCACCGGCTGCAGACGCTCAATACCTCCGCCGGCCAGATCCTGAAGGTCGATCTGGCGGGCCGGCAGGGCCTCGCGCTGGAGCATCTCGCCTCGGGCGAGGCGCGACTCGAGCCACTGTGCTCGGCGTTGGAGGACGCAATGCGGCAGGGCGCGTCCGAGTGGCAGTGCGAGGTGGCGCTGCACGGGCCGCGGGGGCGGCAGATCCTGCTGTGCCGCGGCAGCCGCCTGCCCGTGCGGGGCAGCAACCGCGGCGGTTACGTGGTGGTGTTCGATGACATCACGGCGCTCATTCAGGGACAACGCGATGCCGCCTGGGCCGAGGTGGCCAGGCGCCTCGCGCACGAGATCAAGAATCCGCTGACCCCGATACAGCTCTCCGCCGAGCGGATTCGCCACAAGTACCTGTCGAAGCTCGAAGGGCGCGAGCGCGACACGCTGGACCGCGCGACCCGCACCATCGCCGAGCAGGTCGAAACCATGAAGACCATGGTCAACGCCTTCTCCAGTTATGCCCAGCCGAAGCAGATGCAGCCCGAACCGCTGGACCTCAATGCGCTGGTGCAGGACGTGGTGGAGCTGTACAAAGACAGTCCTTTGCGCATGGACCTCGTCCTCGGTCGGGATCTTCCCCTCATTTCCGCCGACCGCGGCCGCCTGCGCCAGGTCCTGAACAACCTGGTCATCAATGCGCGCGACGCGCTGCGCAGCGTCGATGAGCCGAAGCTGGAGATCAGCACGTGCATTGTGCACGAAGGCAGTGGACGGTTCGCCGAGATCCGCGTGCAGGACAACGGGCCCGGCTTCCCGTCCGACCTGATGGACCGCATCTTCGAGCCCTACGTGACCACGAAGGACAAGGGCAACGGGCTCGGCCTGGCGATCGTAAAACGAATCGTCGAGGAGCACGGCGGTGCGCTCTGGGCGGAGAACCCCTCCCAGGGCGGGGCGCGCGTCACCGTGCGCCTGCCCGTCGACGACGTGCAGGCTCCGGCGGACGAGCCACGTGCCGACAAGGCGCGAAGGGTGCAGGCGGTGGGAGAGAAGACGGCGTGACCAGGGCTCACATCCTGATCGTTGACGACGAGCCTGACATCCGCCGGCTGGTGCAGGAAATCCTCGAGGACGAGAACTATGCCGCGGACGTCGCCGAAAACGCGGCGGCGGCGCGCGAGGCCTGCCTGCAGCGCCTGTTCGACCTGGTGCTGCTCGACATCTGGATGCCGGACACCGACGGCATCACCCTGCTCAAGGAGTGGAAGAGCGGCGGACTGGACATGCCTGTGGTGATGATGTCGGGCCATGGCAGCGTGGAGACCGCGGTGGAGGCGATCCGGTACGGGGCGTACGACTACATCGAGAAGCCTTTGTCGACCGCCAAGCTGCTGGTGACCGTGGAACATGCCCTGCAGGCCGACGCGCTGCGCAAGGAGAACCTTCGACTTCGCCAGCATCTCGAGCCCGCCTCAACGCTGGTCGGGAAGAGCGAAGCGATGGAGAACCTCCGCGCGCAGATCGCGCTCATCGCGCCGACGGACAGCTGGGTGCTGATCACCGGCGAGCCCGGCAGCGGTAAGGGGGTCGTCGCACGCTGCCTGCACAGCCAGAGTCCGCGCTCGGACAGGGAATTCGTCGATATCAGTCTGGCGGCCATACCGCCGCAGAACATGGCCGTGCAGCTGTTCGGGGCGGACGAGGGCGGTGTCATACGCGTAGGGCGATTCGAGCAGGCCAGTGGCGGCACGCTTTTTCTCGATGAAGTGGGGGACATGGATCTCAATACCCAGTCGAAGTTGCTCAGTGCGCTCGAGGAGCGGCGCTTCATGCGCGTGGGCGGAAACCAGTACGTGGAGATCGACGTGCGTGTCATCGCCGCGACTAACCAGGATCTCCAGCGCGCGGTGGCGACGGGCCGGTTCCGGGAAGACCTCTACTATCGCCTCAACGTGGTGCCCGTGCACGTGCCGCCGCTTCGCGAGCACCGCGAGGACGTGCCGGAGCTCATCACCTTCTACCTCAACCTCGTGGTGGAAAGGGAGCGCCTGCCCTACCGGCGGTTCTCTACCGGTGCGATCAATCTGCTGCGAAACCACAGCTGGCCCGGCAATGTTCGCGAATTGAAGAATCTTGTTCAGCGCCTGTTGATACTCAATCGCGGGGACGAGGTCGGTCGCGAGGAGGTTGAGTTGGCGCTCGGCAATCGCCTCAATGCCATTGAGCCGGCGGGGGGCGGGGACGCCGCGACGGAAGAGCTGTTTGGTCTTCCGTTGCGGGATGCGCGCGACCGGTTCGAGAAGGCGTACCTTGAGCATCACCTGCGAATCGTCGGAGGAAATGTCAGCGAGCTGGCGCAGGTGGCCGGCCTGGAGCGCACCCACTTGTATCGAAAGCTCAAGGGCCTCGGCATCAATCCCAAACTGGGCAAGGAGTAGACTGCTCGCGTGGGTCGGCGCCGATGCGGCGCGGAATCGGCGCCGGCCAGCCGCTTCGACGGGGTACAAACAAGATGAAATTGATCATACTCGGCGCCGGGCAGGTCGGCAGGTCGGTCGTAGAGATTCTCTCCGGCGAGGCGAATGACGTCACCGTTGTCGACATCAACGGGCCGGTGCTGCGCAATTTGCGCGACCGCCTGGATATCCGCACGGTGGAGGGCGACGCGTCGCATCCCGGCGTCCTGCGCCAGGCCGGGGCCGAGGATGCGGACCTGGTGCTCGCCGTGACCAGCAGCGACGAGACCAACATGGTCGCCTGTCAGGTCGCCTATACGCTTTTCCATACTCCCACCAAGATCGCCCGTATTCGCTCCGCGGACTATCTCAGTCATCCCGAGCTGTTCATGCAGGAAGCGATTCCGGTCGATGTCATCATTAGCCCCGAGCAGATCATCACGGAGCAGATCCTGAGGCTCATCGAGCATCCGGGCGCCCTGCAGGTCCTGGATTTCGCCGGTGGAAAAATCCAGCTCGTCGGGCTGCGCGCCTACTACGGCGGCCCGCTGGTCGGGCACGAGCTGAAGGAGCTGCGCCGGCACATGCCGAAGATCGATACCCGCGTGGCCGCGATCTACCGCAAGGACCGCGCCATCGCCCCGGAAGGCGAGACGGTGATCGAGGCGGACGACGAGGTGTTCTTCATTTCCGCGCGCAAACACAGCCGTGCGGTGATGAGTGAACTGCGCCGGCTGGACAAGCCCGTCAAGCGGGTGATGCTCGCGGGCGCCGGGAATATCGGATATCGCCTGGCCGCCGAGCTCGAGCGCAAGGGCTATTTCGTGAAGCTGGTGGACCACAACGCGGAGCGTGCGGCGCGCGTCTCGGAACTGCTCGACAAGACGGTGGTGCTGCACGGCGACGCGGCCGATGAAGAGCTGCTGCGGCTCGAGAACATCGACGGCATGGAGGTCTTCTGTGCGCTGACCAACGACGACGAAGTCAATATTCTCTCGGCCATGCTCGCCAAGCGCCTGGGGGCGCGCCGGGTCATGGCGCTGGTGAACCGCGCCGCCTACGTGGACCTGATCCAGAGCACGATGATCGATATCGCGTTTTCGCCGAAGCAGGCGACCATCGGCAGCCTGCTGGCGCACATCCGCCGGGGCGACGTGGTGGCGGTCCACTCGCTCAGGCGCGGGGCAGCGGAGGCGATCGAAGCCGTTGCGCACGGCGATGCGTCGTCATCGCGCGTCGTCGGCCGCGCGATCTCCCAGATCAAGCTTCCTCCGGGGACGAGCATCGGCGCGATACTGCGCGGCGACGAAGTGCTGATTGCGCACCACGACACGGTCATCCAGCCCGAGGATCACGTCATTCTGTTCGTGGTCGACAAGAAGCACATCCCCGAGGTCGAGAAGCTGTTCCAGGTCGGTGTGACCTTCGTCTGACGGACCGGGCGCCGGCATGCAGTATCGAGTCATCCTGAAGATCGTGGGCGTGCTGTTGATGCTGTTTAGCGCCACGCTGTTGCCGCCCATCGCCGTGTCGACCCTGTACCGCGACGGGGTTCACTACGCGTTCCTGTTTGCCTATGCGGCGACCCTTTTGATGGGGGTGGCGCTGTGGTTGCCAACCCGATCCGCGCGCAGGGACTTGCGCGTGCGTGACGGGTTCCTCGTGGTGGTCCTGTTCTGGTCCGTGCTGGCAGCCGTCGGTGCGCTGCCGTTCGTGTTCGCGGAACGGCCGGTCAGCACGCTGACGGACTCGTTCTTCGAGTCCATGTCGGGTCTGACGACGACCGGCGCCACGGTGCTTGCGGGCATCGACGAGCTTCCCGAGTCCATCCGCTACTACCGCCAGCAGCTCCAGTGGCTCGGTGGAATGGGGATCATCGTCCTGGCCGTCGCGGTCATGCCGATGCTGGGAATCGGCGGCATGCAGCTCTACAGGGCGGAGACTCCGGGTCCCGTAAAGGACAACAAGCTGACACCGCGGATCACCGAAACCGCCAAGGCGCTCTGGTTTCTCTATCTTGGCCTGACGGTGCTGTGTGCCGCGGGGTACTGGGTCGCGGGCATGGACGTGTTCGATGCCGTCGGTCACAGCTTTTCCACCATCGCCATCGGCGGGTTCTCGACCCACGATCGCAGCATGGGGTTCTTCGACAGCGCCGCAGTCGAAATCGTGGCCATGGTCTTCATGGTGCTTGCCGGCATCAATTTCGCTCTGCACTTCGTCGCCTGGTACCGGCGCAGCCCGAAGTGCTACGCGCAGGACACCGAGGCGAAGGTCTACGTCGGCCTTCTTGCGATCGCGGCACTGGCCTGCTTTGGCGTGCTGAGCTGGTACTCGACCTACGGCTCCGATACCGAGACACTGCGTCACGGCGCATTCCAGGCCATATCGGTCGCGACGACCACCGGGTTTACCACCACCGGCTATGCATGGTGGCCTTCGTTTCTGCCCGTGATGTTGCTGCTGTTGAGCTGTGTCGGGGGCTGCGCGGGGTCGACCGCCGGCGGCATGAAGGTGATCCGCGCCGCGCTTCTGTACAAGCAGGGACGCCGCGAGATGATGCGGCTGGTGCATCCGCAGGCGATCATGCCGATCAAGATCGGCGGCAGACCGATCCCGGGCCACGTCATCGACGCCGTATGGGCGTTCTTTTCGCTCTACGCCCTGTCCCTCGCCGTCATCAGCCTGGCGCTGAATGCCACGGGGCTGGACGTCCTGACCGCCTTCTCCGCGGCGGCCGCCTGCCTGAACAACCTGGGGCCCGGCCTGGGCGGCGTGGCGGCGAACTATGCCGGGATCAGCGACGTAGCCAAGTGGATACTGTGCTTCGCAATGCTGCTGGGGCGTTTGGAGCTGTTCACGCTGCTGATATTGTTTACGCCCACGTTCTGGCGGGGGTAGGCACGAGGTCCGAGGTCTGAGGCCCGGGCCGCGTGGGCCCGCAGTGAAAGGCTTGCCGCGCCACAGGCGCTGATCACGGGTCACAGATTGTCGAGAACGGCCACCGCACCACGGTCCACGATGTATCAGCTATTCGCAACCCGCTGCCAGCCAATCAGATCAATGTCCATCATCGACAACCTCGAAGGAATCCTCGCCAAGGGTCGGGACAACGCGTTGCTGCGCTTCAGTCTCGGCAGCGAGTACATGAAGGCGGGGGACGCGGCGAAGGCTGCCGAACACCTGCGCGCCGCCGTGGAGCACGACCCCGCGTACTCCGCCGCATGGAAGGTGCTCGGCAAGGCGCTGGCCGCGGCGGGGCGCGGCCGGGAGGCGGAAGATGCCTTCGAAAAGGGAATCGCCGCTGCCGAGGCCAGGCGAGACAAGCAGGCGGCGAAGGAGATGGGGGTGTTTCTCAAGAGGCTGCGGAAGAACAGAGAAGGATAGGATTCGAGGGCCGGGGTCCTCAGCCCTCTGTCCGGCCGTACGGCGACGCTTCCCCCTCCGGCCGTGATCTGAACCACTTCATCGTCCACATGTACTGCTCCGGCATCATTCGGATGCCTTCCTCCAGCGCCTGGTTCATCCGGCGCGCGTCCTCGGTCCGGTCGCCGGTGGGAAAGCCTTCCAGGGGAGGGCGGATGATGAGCTCGTAGCCGCGGTTGTCGGGCAGCATCCGGGTAAAGCAGGGCATGACCACGGCGTTCGCGGTGGCCGCGAGCCGTCCCAGCGTCGTGACCGTGGCCGCCGTCGTGCCGAGAAGGGGAACGAACACGGATTGCGTCGGGCCGAAGTCCTCGTCCGGGACGTAGTAGCACATGACCTGTGCGCGGATGGCCCGGACCAGCGGCCGCAGGCCCTGCTCGCGCAGGGTGGTCTGCGCTCCGAAGCGCGTTCGTCCGCGCCACACGAACCAGTTGATCACCGGGTTGCGCAGGCGCTTCATCATCACCAGACCGGGATGAAAGCGGGAGACGTAGATGCCGCCCAGGTCCGCCGTACAGAAGTGTCCGGTCAGCATGATGACGTTGCGCCCCTCCGCGAGGAGGCGCTGATAAGTCTCGAGCCCCACGGGCCGGATGAGGCGCTCGAGCCGGCGCACCGGCGCCCACCAGATGAGGCCCAGGTCGACGCTGCACTTGCCCTGTGTGCGAAAATGGCGCCGAACCAGGCCGCAGCGTTCGCGCTCGCCGAGCTCCGGAAAGCACAGCCCGATGTTGATGCGGGCGATGCGCCGGCGCTTGGCATTGACGGCGTGGAACATCTCGCCGAGGGCCGCGCCGAGCGCATGGGCGGCGGGCAGGGGGAGCAGCGCGGCAAGGCGAAGCACCCCGAGCAGGAGCCAGGTTCCCCAGTAACGCGGCATGAGGAACCGGGGCTCGAAGACGGGAACGTACGGCGCAGACATCGCTGCTACCGCCTGTGCCTGGATGGCCACCAATTGGGATACCAGCCCACAGAAAGACAGTATTTGGCAATATTGGAGTTCATATTCACCACAATGACTCGTAACAGCGCCAGTACGTTACGTTTATAAGCCATAATCTATTGATATGGCTGTTTTCGATGACGATAGACTGGTTCTTGAGACAGGTGTGACAATAGTCGGCGTTTCTGCAAATATGTGCACATTTTTGGCGATTCAATGTGCGTGAAACGTCCATGCATGGCTTTCTGTGGGGAACACCCCCTGTTGGCGGCATGACCCGCCAGCAGGAGCTCGTATGCTTCTACCGGCTGCTGCGCCGGTACGGCCTCAACGATTCCCACAGCGGCAACGCCTCGATCCGCGCGGATGCCCGGTTGTGGATCACGCCTACCGGCGCGTGCGCCGACACCCTGACCGTCGCCGCGCTGGTCGGCGCCCCGCTGGACCGCGCGCCGCCGGCGCGCGCCTCCCAGGATGCCGCGCTGCACGCCCGCGTGTACCGGGACAATCGCGAGGCGCGCGCCGTGCTGCACTGCCATGGGCCGTGCGCCGTGGCAATGACCCTCGACGGCCGCGATTACGAACCGCAGGACCTGGAGGGCCAGTTGTACTTCCCGCGAGTGCCGGTGGTCGATATCCCGTACGTCCAGTATTTCGAGCGCTCGCCCGGAGTGGTCGGCCCCCTGCTGTCGCGCTTTCCGGTGGTGGTCGTGCGCGGCCACGGGATCTTTGCCTGGGGCCGCGACCCGGAAGAGGCCTACAAGCGATGCTGTTCCCTGGAGCTCTCGGCCCGCACGGCGTTGCTTGCCCGCGCCGCGGGGCGCCCGGGGCCCTCGCCTTGACAGCGACCCTGCGCGGCTACAGGAATTCCCGCAAGGGCGCATAGGCAGTGGCCACCTCGACCACGTCGGCCCAGGTGTCCACGTCCCGCAGGCGGGGCAGCGACTCGAACTCCACGCCGCCCGCCTCGGCCGCGCCGACGGTGGCGGCGGCCACCATGTTCCCGCCCCATGCGACCCCGTCGAACAGGCCCGGGATCTCGCGCGATGCGCCGATGAAATAGAATCCGCCGTCCGTGCTCGGCCCGATCACGTTCCGGCCCCGGGCGAGCCACTCGAATGCCTGCTCGAGCACGGAGCCGGGACAGTGCGGAACGTCGCAGCCCATCACGGCAGCGGCGCCCCGGCGCCTGATCCCGTCGGCCAGGGCGCTGCGCATCTTCCGGCCGAGGTCCCCTTCGGCCTGGTCCGCGAGGTGCAGATGCAACGTCGCGGCGAGCTCCCGGAACAGCGGGTGATCCGCGTCCGGCGATCCGTAAAGGCGCACATCCCCCGGCCAGTACGAGGCCGCGAGCTCCGCCGTATGCCGGATGAGCATGGCGGCGATCTTGGCCGCCTGCCTGCCGGTGGCCGGCGGCGAGAGGCGGGTCTTGACCCGGCCGGGCAGCGGTTGCTTGGCGAAGAGTATCAATTCGGGATGGACCATCGGCGGCTACCGGGCGCCGTGATATCGCGCCGCAAGCCGTTGCGGATCCGCCCCGAGGAAGTAACGTGCGCGCAGCCACCACATGAGCGCCACCGTGCGCAGCACCCCGCGCGCCTCCCATCGGCGCGTCGACGTTTCCGCGGGCGAGGTGATCCGGGCCGGTCTTGCCAGGCGCTTGAGACGCTTCGAGATTTCGATGTCCTCCATCAACGCGATGTCGGCAAAACCGCCGACATCCACGAACGTCGACCGGCGCACGAACATGCACTGGTCTCCCGTGGCGATTCCGCTGATCCGCGAACGAAGGTTCATGGCCCGCTCGATGACGCGATACCCGCGGTGTTCGCCGTTCAGCCGCACGTCGAAGCGTCCCCAGATCGCGCCGCCCCGCACGCACCGGCGCACTTCGCCGGCGGCGCCCGCCGGCAGACGGGTATCGGCGTGCAGGAACAACACGACGTCGCTCTGCGCGCGTGCCGCCCCCGCGTTCATCTGCGCGGCGCGGCCCCGGGGCGATCCGATGACCGCCGCACCCGCCACCCCGTGCAGTGCCCCGCGCGCGGCGGCCGCGGTCCCGTCGGCGCTGTGCCCGTCGACCACGACGATCTCGTCGACGTCCTGCCGCCGGACCACCTCCGTGACGCATTCGCCGATACCGGCGGCTTCGTTCAGGACCGGCACGATCACCGCAATGCTCGGCGTCCGCTGCGCGCCGTCCACGCGCCGCTGCGGAAATTCCTCCCGGCGCGGTGTCATCGACGTGCGGCGCGCGTGCCGGCCGAGCGCGCAAGCTTGAGCGCGAGCAGGATCCACGGCGTGCCGTGAAGGGCGAGATCGAAGACGTCAACGGGGCGAACCAGCCGCTCCTGGCTCAACATGACCAGCTTCTCCACGACGTGGGGCTGCGGAGTGAACGGGGCGAGGCCGAGCACGACCGCCAGCAGGACCAGAACGAACAACGGGATGCGGTCGAGCCAACCCACCCTAGCCGCCGCGTCCCTTCGACTGGATGAGCTCGATCTTGTACCCGTCCGGATCCTCCACGAAGGCGATCACCGTGGTGCCGTGCTTCATCGGGCCGGCCTCGCGCACGACGCGCCCGCCGCGACGCTTGATCTCGTCGCAGGCCGCATAGGCGTCATCCACCTCAAGTGCGATATGCCCGAAGCCGTCGCCGAGTGCGTAGGACTGCGTGTCCCAGTTATGAGTGAGCTCGATCACGGCGTGCCCGGACTCCGCGCCGTAGCCCACGAAGGCGAGTGTGAATCGTCCGTCCGGGTAGTCGTTCCTGCGCAGAAGCTGCATTCCCAGCACGTTCGTGTAGAAACCGATCGAGCGGTCCAGGTCGCCGACCCGGATCATGGTGTGCAGTATCCTCATAGTGCCTCCGCTGGCCGGGGGTGCGCCGGCCTCGCGCCGAGTTTAACCGACCGCTCCCGGGCCGCGAAGGGCGTTCCGGGGTCAATTCCTGGCGAGCGGCGCCGGCTTCCCGAGGTGAAAGCCCTGGGCATAGTCGATGCCCAGCTCCTTGGCTGCCTCGAGAATCGGACGGGTCTCGACGAACTCGGCGATGGTGTGGATGCCGAGGACGTGGCCGACCTGGTTGATTGCCTCCACCATGGCGTAGTCGATCGGGTCGTCGACCATGTCGCGAACGAAGTGGCCGTAGATCTTCAGGTAGTCAACGCGAAGGTTCTTCAGATAGGCGAACGAGCTGAGCCCGGCGCCGAAGTCGTCGAGAGCGAACTGGCAGCCGAGCTCCTTGATCCGGTCGATGAAGTCGATGGCGAGGCCCAGGTTGGCGATGGCCGCGGTCTCGGTGATCTCGAAGCATATTCGCCCGGCGTCGATGCCGTGGTGCTTGATCTCGCCGAGGACGAAGTCCAGGAACCCGTCGTCGGAAAGCGACTGGCCGGACAGATTGATCATGATCTGGGTCAGGCCGGAGTCCAGCTGGCCGGCCCCGGTGCCCAGCGCGCCAAAGGCGCTCCGCACCACCCAGCGATCCAGGGCGGGCATCAGGTTGTAGCGCTCGGCGGCCGGAATGAACGCCATGGGAGGTACGCGCTCGCCGCCTGGGTCCCGCATGCGCAAAAGCAGCTCACCGCGCCGAGGTCCGGCCGGTTGGCGCAGATCGATGATCGGTTGAAAGAACAGCTCGAACCGGTCCTCTTCCAGCCCGCGGGAGATGCGCGACACCCACTGCATCTCCCCGTGCCGCCGGGCCATTTCCCTGTCGTCGGGCTGGTACATGTGCACCCGGTTGCGCCCCAGATCCTTGGCCACGTAGCACGCCGTGTCGGCGGCACTCAGGATTTCTGACTTCGTGCCGCTGTCCTGGTCGATGGGGGCGACTCCGATGCTGGCGCCGATCTCGAACGACTTGTCCTCCCAGGCGAACCGGAATTCCCTGATCGCCTGCCTGAGGCCGTCGGCGATCTCATGCGCCTTGCCGATGGGGCAGCCCTCGAGGAGGATCCCGAACTCGTCGCCGCCGAGCCGCGCGAGGGTGTCCACGTCGCGAACGCGCGCGTGCAGGTGCTGCCCGAGCTGCTTGAGGAGTTCGTCGCCGGCGATGTGTCCGCAGGTGTCGTTGACGACCTTGAACTGGTCGAGGTCCAGATAGCACAGGGCGTGGCGCTTGTCTTCGTTGCGGGCGCTGTCCAGCGCATGTTCGAGGCGGTTCTCGAACTCGTGGCGATTGATCAGGCCGGTCAGCGAGTCATGCGTGGCCTGGTGCGAGAGTTGCCTGGCCATGCCGCGGATCTCGGTCACGTCGCGGAACACCACGATCACGCCGACAACGGAGGAATCCCGGTCGCGGATGGGAGACGCAGAGTACTCAATTGCCAGCTCCCGGCCGTCCTGGCGCACCAGAACGACCTGTCCGGGCGTGTCGACGCGGCACCAGGCGCTCAATGCCTCGTCGACCGGGCTGTCGACGGGAACGCGCGTTACCTCTTCGAGCAGGCACAGTACGCGGCGCAGCGGCTTGCCGAACGCCGCCTCCTGGGGCCAGCCGGTGATCTCCATGGCGGCGGGATTCATGTATTGCACCCGGCCCTGCGGGTCGGTGGTGATCACCCCGTCGCCGATGCTCTGCAGCGTGACCTGTGCGCGCTCCTTCTCGTGAAACAGCTCGTCCTGGGCGCGCTTGTGGGCATCGACGTCGCGGAGAATGTTGAGCGTGGCGGGACGGCCCTCCCACTCGATCACGATGGTGCTGAGGTCCACCCAGATCCGTGCGCCGCTGCGGGGGATCACTCGAAAGGCGTAGGTGCCCGGCACCTGCTCGCCGCCAAGGCGCCGGGTGTGACGGTCCGCCACGAGGGCCCGGTCCGCCTCGGCGATGAGCTCCAGGAACGGTCGTCTGGCGAGCTGTTCGGCCGTGTACCCGAACATCGCCTCGGTGCGCGGATTGGGGAACTTGATCACCCCGTCCTGGGCGATGAAGATGGCGTCGTTCGCGTGATCGACCAGACGCCGATAGCGGGCCTCGGAGCGGCGCAAGGCTTCCTCCGCCCGGCCGCGCTCCACCGCCCGGCCCAGCTGCACGCCGACGTGGCTCATGGCGTCGAGCAGCGCGGCGTCCGGTTCGGCGGTGTCGGTGGTGAAGAACTCCATCACGCCGGCCACCATGTCTCCGACCAGGATCGGAAACGCAAACGCCGAATGAAGACCGCAACGCCTGGCGGCCTCTGCGCGCCGAAACGCCGGATCGCGGGTGACATCGACCACCCACGTCGGTAAGTGCTCGGCCAGCACGCGCCCGGGAAGCCCTCCCGGCGACGTCTCCGCTATGGATTCTGTTGTTGCTCTGAACCCCGCAAACGCTTCCGCGTCGTCGATGTGCCAGATCCGGCTCGTGCGCAGGTGCTCCTGGTCGCGGGGATCGAGCAGAAAGGCATGCCCCACCGGCCAGCCGGTATGGGCGCAGATGTGGTCCAGGGCGGTGGTCAGGACGTCTTCGAGGCTGCGCACCTCGTTGGCGCACGCGGTGATGGCGGTGATGAGCTGAAGGAGCGCCGTCTTCTGCCGCAAGTCGGCCTGTGCCTGGTTGCGGTCCGTCACATCGTGGCCGATGTAGAGCAGGCAAGGCTCGCCGGCAATCTCGATCGGTTCGATGGAACACAATACCGCGAACTCGTCTCCGGAGCTTGCGCGCAGCCCCAGCTCCGCCTCGCGGATCGAGCCCTGGCGTGCCAGCTCCTCGAGCATGCGTTCGCGCTGCGCGGGGTCGGGCCACATGTCGAGCTCGAGGGCGGTGCGCCCGACCAGCTGCTCGCGTGAGTAGCCGCACAGGCGCAGAAAGCTGTCGTTGGCGTCGATGAATTCGCCGTCCGCCCTGCGGCTGATGGCGATGCCGGCGGCATCGGCGTGAAAAACCTTGCTGAACCGCTCCTCGGATTGCCGCAGCGCCTCCTCCGCACGCTTTCGCTGGGTTATGTCGAATCCCGTCGCCACGCCCGCCGGTTCGCCGTCGAAGGAAACCACGCCGGCGGATACCTCGAGCCAGTGATCCGATCCCTCGCGATCGATCACCCTGAGCTCGTAGCGCGTGGGCACCACCTCTCCGCGCAGCCGCGCCTTGCTGCGTTCACGCACCAGCGCTCGGATGTCGGGATGGACGACGTCGTAGATGCATTTTTCCAGCAGCTCGGCCTGACTGTAACCGAGCAGGGATTCAAGCGCGGGATTTGCGTAGAGGAAGCGGTCCCGGTAGATGAACACGATACTGCCGGACGTTTCGGCCAGCGTGCGAAACCTCTGCTCGCTTTCTTCCAGGGCGAGGCGGATTCGTTTTTGTTCGGTGATGTCGCGGGTGATCTCCTCGACGCCGCCTACGGCGCCATCGGGAGTGCGCCAGAAGCGTGCGTTGGTCGACACCCACACGAGGCGGCCGTCGCGCCGACGCAGACGGGCCTCATAGTTGGTCACGACTCCCGCGTTGGCGTCGAGGGCCTGGAGGAAGATATCGCGGTCCCGCGGGTCGGCGTACAGTTCTGCAACACCCAAGCCGACGAACTCCTCCAGCGGTACGCCGAGCAGGCTTTCAACCGCACCCGTTGCCCACAGGACGCGGCCCGCGGTGTCCGTGCGGTAGAGCGTCTCGCCGACGCCGGCCAGGAGGCCCGCCGTAGCGGCCCCGGTAACAGGCGTCACGGCGCTCACCGCCGGCGTTTGGCTGAGGTCGTGTGGCATCGTCGGAATCGAGCGGTCCATCCCGGGTGCTGGACGAAGACGGAGCAGGGCCGTGCTGCTGTTTTCCCTTGTGGTTGCAGCGGCGGCAACAGGTGGAAGTATAGACAACCGCCCGGTCGCAGGGGGGCATTTCCCCGGTGGGGGGTCAGCCGCGGCGCCTGGCGGCGATGCGCATGCGCAGGGCGTTCAGCTTGATGAATCCCTCGGCGTCGCGCTGGTCATAGGCGCCGGCGTCCTCTTCAAAGGTGGCGATGGCGGTATCGAACAGGCTGTCGGTGCGTGAGCGCCGGCCGACGACAACGACGCTCCCTCTGTAGAGCTTGAGCCTCACCTCGCCGTTGACGGTTTCCTGCGAGGCGTCGATGAGCCCCTGGAGCAGCCGGCGTTCGGGACTCCACCAGTAGCCGTTGTAGATCAGCGAGGCGTAGCGCGGCATCAGCTCGTCCTTGAGATGCGCCGCTTCGCGATCCAGCGTAAGGGACTCCATGGCGCGGTGAGCCTTCAGCATGATCGTGCCGCCGGGGGTTTCATAGCAGCCGCGCGACTTCATGCCCACATAACGGTTCTCGACGATATCCGCACGACCGACGCCGTGCTCGCCGCCGATGGCGTTGAGCGCGGTCAGTACCTGCGCCGGCGACATGCGCTCGCCGTCCACGGCAGTGATGTCGCCGCGCTCGAAGCCCAGTTCGAGGTAACGCGGCGTTGCGGGCGCGTCTTCAAGGGAGGCCGTCCAGCGCCACATCGAGTCCTCCGGCTCCTGCCACGGATCCTCGAGGTTGTCGCCCTCATATGAGATGTGCAGCAGGTTTGCGTCCATGGAGTACGGAGATTTCTTCCCGCGCTTCATCTCCACCGGGATGTCGTGTTCCTCGGCGTAGGCGAGCAGGCGCTCGCGGGAATTCAGATCCCACTCGCGCCACGGCGCGATCACGCGCACGTCGGGGCGCAGCGCGTAGGCGCCGAGCTCGAATCGCACCTGGTCGTTGCCCTTGCCGGTGGCGCCGTGCGCGATGGCGTCCGCCCCCGTGGCGCCGGCGATCTCAACCAGGCGCTTGGCGATCAGCGGGCGGGCGATCGACGTGCCCAGCAGGTACTCCCCCTCGTACAGCGCGTTGGCGCGGAACATGGGAAAGACGTAGTCGCGGACGAACTCCTCGCGCAGGTCCTCGACGTGGATCTCCTTGACCCCCATTGCCTGCGCCTTGGCCCGCGCCGGCTCGACCTCCTCGCCCTGGCCGATGTCGGCGGTGAAGGTCACCACCTCGCAGCCGTAGGTTTCCTGGAGCCACTTGAGGATGACCGAGGTATCGAGCCCGCCCGAGTAGGCGAGGACCACCTTGCTGACCTGAGACATAGCGCGAATCCGGCGGAGATTGAAGGGCGTGAGCGGGCCGTGAGCCGCACACCCGCGGATTATAGGGGAAACGCGCCGCGGCGCGTGGCTACTTCCTGGCCTTGGCAGTGCGGCGAAGGCGTGCCAGGAGCCGCCGCGCCATGTCGCCGAACAGCTCGGTCTGCGTGGGGTGCGGATGGATGGCCCGGGCGACCTGTTCCAGGGTGAGCCCGGCGGAGACCATCATCACCGCCTCGCCGATCAGCGTGTCGGCGTGATCGGCCAGGAAGTGCACGCCGACGACCCGGCCCTTGGCCTTGTCGGCGATCATCTTGATCAGGCCGTCGGTCTCCCCGGTGATCATGGCCTTGGCGTCGATGGACAGCGGCACCTTAACCTCCACCGCGTCGATTCCCGCGTCCTTGGCCTGCTCGGCGGACAGGCCCACGAAGGCCGCCTGCGGCCGGGTGAAGATCACGCCGCAGTCGCGGGCCTGGTCGTAGATTGCCGGCTCGCCCAGCAGCGCGGCGGCCGCCACCCGGCCCTGCTGGGCGGCGGTGTGGGCCAGCATCAGGCCGCCGATCACGTCGCCCACCGCGTAGATGTGCCCGACGTTGGTCCGGCACTGCGGGTCCACGGGGATCACGCCCTTGTCGGTCTGCACGCCGGCGCTGTCGAGCTGCAGCGGATCGAGCACCGGCCGTTTTCCGGTGGCCATGAGCACGCGGTCGCAGTCGAAGTGGTGCCGCTGCCCTTCGGCGTCGCCGTACGTGACGCGCATGGCGTCCGGCTCGCCCGAAATGGACTCCACCCGTGCCGAGGTCACCAGGTCGAGGTGCGGATCGGTCTCCAGCAGGCCGACCAGCAGCCGAGCGATCTCCGCTTCGACTTCCGCGAGCGGCCGCTGCTGCGCCTCCAGTACCAGCACCTCGCTGCCGAAGTCGGCGAACATCTGCGCCATCTCCAGGCCGATCGCGCCGGCGCCGACGATGACGAGGCGCTTCGGGGGCGCGTCCAGCTCCCAGACCGTGTCCGAGGTCATCACCCCGGCGCGGTCCGCGCCGTCGATGGGGGGGACGAAGGGGGGCGCGCCGGTGGCGATCACCGCGGCGCCGAAGCGGAGCTTGCGGCCGTCGCCCCTTCCGGGCGCCGCGCGGCGATGCGGGTCGTTGCTGTTGCCCGAGGTATCCAGCAGCACCGAGTGCTCGGATTCGAACCGCGCGAAGCCCTGCACGTAGTCCACCTTCATGCCCTTGTCCGTTTTGAGCGCCATCTCGCCGCGGCTCTCCAGGACGCGCCGACGGGTCGCCTCCAGCGCCCCCCAGTCGAGCCTCGGCGCGTTCGTGCCGAGCACGCCGAGGCGGGCGTCGTGGCGCCGGTCGCGCATGCGGTCCGCGCCGGCGCGCCAGGTCTTGGAGGGAATGCAGCCGCGCCACAGGCACTCGCCGCCGGGCAGAGGTCCGTCATTGATCAGGGCCACGCGTTTGCCGTGCTGGGCAAGCTCGCGCGCGCAGTCCTCGCCGCCCGGTCCGCCGCCGAGCACGACCACGTCGTAGTCCCAGTCGCCCTGCGGAATGCCGGCGGCGACGCTCGACGTGGCCGCCGCACCGGCGCCGAGCAGCCAGCGCTGAGGCGATTCGACGTAGTCCTTGAAGGTGGCGAGGAACTTCGCCGCGTCGGCGCCGTTGATGATGCGGTGATCGGCGGTGATGGTCACCGGCATGCCCTGCGGGCCGCCGGTCGCAATGGCGAAGATGGCAGATGTGCCCGGGGCGGGAATGGCGTCGAACTGGCTGACGCCGAGCATGCCCATGTTGGAGATGGTGAACGTCGGGTTGGAGTACTCCTCGGGCTTAAGACGCCGCAGGCGCGCGCGGTTTACCAGGTCCCGCCAATGCGCGTTGAGGGCAGGGAGATCCTTGCCTCCGACGTCGCGCAGCACCGGCACCACCAGTCCCATGCCCTCGGTTTCGACCGCGAGCCCGATGTCGATCTGGCTGCGCTCGACGATGCGGTCCTCATGCTGGTAGACCGAGTTGACTTTCGGGTGCTCGGCGATGGCCAGCGCCGCCGCCTTGGCCAGGGCGACGGTGAGCGATGAGTCCGCGTCCTTGGCCGCCGCCAGAAGGCCCTCCGGGTGGATGTGCACCGTTACCCTGAATAGCGGCATGGACAGCGAATACACCATGCTATGGGCGACGGCCTTTTCCATGGCATCCATCGGGCGACCCGCCCCCGGGACCTGGAACACGCGCAGCGCGGTGCTCTTCGGCACGTCGCTGGCGACTACGTCGGCGGCGATGATCAGCCCGCCGGGCCCGGAGCCGGTGATGCTGTTGATGTCGATGCCGTGGGCGCCGGCGAGCTGGCGCGCGTAGGGCGTGGCCCGGCTCCCGCGCGGGCGCGGCGCCGGCGTGGCGCCGTGGGGCATCGCCGGGATCTTGGTCTTGGCCTTGGGGGTGCCCGACGGCACGAACGCCGGCTGGGCTGGTGGAGCGGAGGGCGGCGCCGCGCCGGCCGCCTCGCGCCTGGCCTCGCTGACCTTCCCGGCGTCGCCGACAAGGTAGGCAATGGGCTCGCCGACCGGGATCACGCTGTCCACCTCGGCGATCGGGCCCGAAAGGTAACCCTCGCGGAACACCTCCACGTCCATGATGGCCTTGTCGGTCTCCACCTGGGCGATCACCGTGCCGCGGCCGACGTGTTCCCCGATGTCCTTCTCCCACGACACGAGCGTACCCTCGGTCATGGTGTCGGAGAGCTTGGGCATCTTCACCGGATGGGCGCCCCGCGGAACGGCCTGCGGCTGTGCGGCCGGGCGTTCCTCGGCCTCGGGACTCGGTGCGGCTTCCGGCCCGGGCGTCGTGTCCGTTGCCCCGGCGTCGGCGGACAGGGCCTCGTCGCGGTCGTCCACAAGCCGGCCGATGGGCTCGCCCACGGCCACCATGCTGTCCACGGCCGCCAGCGGCCCGGCGAGATAGCCCTCGCGGAACACCTCGACGTCCATGATGGCCTTGTCGGTCTCGACCGTGGCCACGACGGTGCCTCGCGTGACTCTTTCCCCCGGCTCCACCTCCCAGGAAACGACCCGGCCCTCGGTCATGGTGTCCGAGAGCTTGGGCATTCGTATCAGATAGGGTTCGGCCATCAGCCTTGTCTTCGGGGCTGCGGTGTGCCGCGTTTCGCCGGCCGCCCGATGAGTGTCCGGCACGGGGACGTGCCAACACCGAACGGGCGCCTGCCGCGCCCGCTACGCGAAGCTGGGTGGTCCCCGCTTTTGTACCTTGCGAGCTGAAAAACGACATGGAGGTCGTTTCTCAACATCGTTCAAATCCGTCCCAGGACCTTGAGCGCGCCCTGGTAGACGTCTTCCACGTCGGGGATGGCGGCCTGCTCCAGCCTGGCGTTGTAGGGCACCGGCACGTCGGCGGCGTGGACGCGCATCGGCTGGGCGTCCAGCGCGAAGAAACAGTCTTCGGTGACGATGGCCATGATCTCGGCGCCGACGCCGACGGGCGCCTCGTCCTCCTCGGCCACGAGGAAACGGTGCGTCTTCTCCACCGACCGCCGGATCGTCTCGCGGTCCAACGGCTTGAGCGCCCGCAGGTCGACCACCTCGGCGCTGATGCCGTCCTTCTCCAGGCGCTCGGCGGCGCCCAGGCACAGGTGCACGCTGAAGTTGTATCCGATGAGCGTGATGTCCTCCCCGCGGCGCACGATCTCCGCCCCTTCCAGCGGCCGGAACGTTTCCTCGTCGGGCACCTCGCCGCGCAGGTTGTACATGCGCTCGTGCTCGATGAGGATGACCGGGTCGTTGCAGCGAACGGCGGACTTGAGCATGCCGTAGGCGTCCAGCGGCCCGCGCGGTGTCACCACGCGCAGGCCGGAGGTACTCATGAACACGCGCGCCAGGCGCGCGGAGTGCTGGGCCGCGAGCTGGTGCGCGGTGCCGCCGGGCGTGCGCATCACGATGGGGCACGACACGCGCCCGCCCGACATGTAGCGGATCTTCGCCGCGGCGTTGATGAGCGTGTCCAGGGCGAGCAGGGCGAAATTGATCGACATGATCTCGATGATCGGGCGCAGCCCCGCCATCGACGCGCCGATACCGATCCCGCTGAACGAGTTCTCCGAGATCGGCGTGTCGATGACGCGCTCGGCGCCGAACTTGTCATACAGGCCGAGGGTGGCCTTGTAGGTGCCGCCCGCCAGGCCGATGTCCTCGCCCATCACGATGACGTTGGGGTCGTTGGCGAGCTCTTCTTCGTGAGCGCGCCGGATGGCTTCCCAGTATGCGATCTCGGCCATGCTGCGGTCTCAGTCGTTGTTCAGCGGCCCGATCCACCGCGGGTCGGGGTCGTCGTCCAGGACGTAGTTCTTGAGGTCCGCGACATCGGGCTCGGGACTGTCCTCCGCGAAACGGATGATCTCGTTCTCGAGCTCGTCGTCGATCTCCTTCTCCAACGCCTCGATTCCCTCGTCGGTGATCGCCCCGCGCTCCTTGAGCTTGGCTGCGTAGAGCTTGATGGGATCGCGCTCGGCCCACTGCGCCTCTTCGTCCTTGGCGCGGTAGTGCCCTGCGTCGGACATGGAGTGTCCGCGAAAACGGTACGTCAGGTACTCGATGAAGTACGGTCCGTTGCCCGCCCGCACGTAATCGATGGCCTTCTTCGCCGATTCCATGACGGTTTCGAGATCCTGTCCGTCGTGCTGGCTCGACTCGATGTCGTAGCAGCGCACCCGCTTGTACTGATCGAGGACCGCGGTGGAGCGGTCGATGCGGGTGCCGATGGCGTAGAGATTGTTCTCGCACACGAAAAGCGCCGGGAGCTCCCACAGCGAGGCCATGTTCATGGTCTCGTGAAACGTCCCCTGGTTGTTGGCGCCCTCTCCGAGGAAGCACAGCGCGATGGCTCCGTTGCCTTTGTGCTTGCAGGCCAGGGCGAGCCCGGCGGCCAGCGGAAACGGCTGGCCCACGAGGGCGTAGCCTCCCATGAAGTTCACGTTGGGGTCGAAGATGTGCATCGATCCCCCGCGTCCCCGCGAAGAGCCGGTCTGCTTGCCGTACAGCTCAGCCATCACTTCCCTGGGGGGCACGCCCGTCTTCATGGCGTGCACGTGGTCGCGGTACCCCGTGATGACATAGTCGTGTCCGCGGCGCGCCATTTCCAGCACGCCGGTCGCCACCGCTTCCTGGCCGGGGTACAGGTGCAGGAAGCCGCCGATCTTGCGCTCCATGTAGGCCTCGTAGGCCCGTTCCTCGAAGCGGCGAAAGAAGATTAGCTCGCGCAGAAGACGCGTGCTGTCGTTTTCGTTCATGGGTCTCCTGGCGGCCGGGTGAGGGGTGGCGGGATCCCGGTGCGGGCGAATTCCAGTGCGCCGGGCGCGCCAAATTGGGCGCTGGAGGCGCGCCGCTATGATGGTGTTTTTCCCCAAGCAGGTCAAGGCGCTGCGCCGGGCAGCCACGCGTCGGCGGCGTGAGGCGTGAGGCGCGAACGCGCGCTCCGTTACGATTGATGCGCGCTGTTCGATTCCTGATGCCGATCGGGGAGTTTCCAATGCGGGAGGCGCCGAGAACACTGTCCGTTCGTGGCTGGCCGAGCGTGCGCGCACCGGCGGGACCGTGGATGCAGCGGACGGAACCTCGGATACGCGCGTCGCGGAGATCGTCATCGCGCACGGGGCGGACGGGAAATGGCGGGTCGTCCAGGAGATCGTGCCGGAGGAGGGCCGCTTTCCGCTCGGGCGCGCCTGGGCCGGCCCTTGCGATCAAAAGGAAACTTCCTTACGCTCAACTGCTGGCGACATGCGGGCGGGTCGCCCACGCACAACAACCGGAAGTAGGGGGAACAGCGTCATGAAGAATCCACTGGACAGCATTGCCGGGACGATTGTCTCGGGCATCGTCCTCACCGTCGTGTTGGCCTGGGTGGTGAAGGGCTTCCTGGTCTGAGGGTTCGTGCACAACGGGCGGCCGCGTGCCGACCAACGTGTCAATTGCAACACAAGACCGACACACAGAAAATTTTCGGGAGCTGAGCATGGAACTTCTGCTTGATCGCTGGTTACACGTGCTGGCGGGCATCACCTGGATCGGCCTGCTGTACTACTTCAACTTCGTGCAGGTCCCGGCGATGGCCAAGGCCAAGGCCGACGGCACCGCGGCGGGCATCACCAAGCACGTCGCGCCGAAGGCCCTGCTGTGGTTTCGTTGGGCCGCGCTGGTGACCTGGTTGACCGGAGCAATCTATCTGATCCGCGCAAGTCAGTTGGACTTCGTCGATGCCTTCCTTCTTGGATTCGGCTCCCACCCGAATCCCCAGAATGCCGTGATCGGCATGGGCGCCTGGCTGGGTACAATCATGTTGTTCAACGTCTGGGTGCTGATCTGGCCGAACCAGAAGAAGGTGCTGGGCATGGTCGAGGCATCCGACGCGGACAAGGCCAAGGCCGCCCGGGTGGCCCTGCTTGCGTCGCGCACCAACACGATGCTGTCGATTCCGATGATCTACTTCATGGTGGCGAGCGCCCATTGGGCGATCGGCGGATAGTCGCGTCGTGGGACAGGCCCACGGTAGATTCCGCGGGGGCGCTCCCCTGCGTCGGGCGGGCCGGTGTCTGGCAGGCAACCTTGGCAGCCCCCGCGTAAAGGAATAGAATTTTTCGGGACTTCCCGACGGCGCCCTCGCTGAGGGCGCCTTTGTCTTTTTGAGGCCATGAACAACGACCACCTGATGCATACCTATGCGCGGCTCCCCGTGGCCATGGTGCGCGGTGAAGGCGCCTGGCTGTGGGACGAGAACGACAGGCGTTACCTCGACGCTATGGCGGGAATCGCTGTGTGCGCCCTGGGCCACGCCCACCCGGCGGTGACGCGCGCCCTGTGCGAGCAGGCCGGCCGCCTGATCCACGCCTCCAACGTGGTCCGCCTTCCGCTGCAGGCCAGGCTCGCCGAACGCCTCACGGCCCTGGCGGGCATGGACCGGGCGTTCTTCTGCAACTCCGGCGCCGAGGCGAACGAGGCGGCGCTGAAGCTCGCCCGGCTCCAGGGCCGCAAGCGCGGAATCGA
>Ga0326597_10002468_pt1 | contig 27605 bp, 24 predicted proteins | sample RVTome_12_FD_203789 | JGI IMG/M metagenome (GOLD analysis project Ga0326597, IMG submission 203789) | Soil microbial communities from uranium-contaminated site in the Upper Colorado River Basin, Wyoming, United States - RVT100D185 | ecosystem: Environmental > Terrestrial > Soil > Contaminated >... | reverse complement strand
AGCTGCTTGCCGGGTCGTGGGGAACGCTCGCGGTGCTGACCGAGGTGACAGTGAAGGTGATGCCCCGGGCCGAGAGCGAAGCGACGCTGTTCGTTGCCGGCCTGTCGGCGGACGAGGCGGTGCGGGCGATGAGCGCGGGGCTGTCTTCCAGCGCCGGCGTGTCCGGGGCGGCACATGTCCCCCAGACGCTCGCGGCACGGTCGGGGGTGCAGACGCTGGCGGCGGCGGGCCGCTCGGTCACGGCGCTCAGGATCGAGGGGTTCCGCGCCGCCTTCAGGGAGCGGCGCGAGGTGCTGGCGCGCGGGCTCAAGTCGTTCGGCGCGGTCGAGACGCTGGATTCGAGGACTTCGGCGCGGCTGTGGCGCGAGATTCGCGACGTGTCATTGTTTCCCGGCGGCGCCAGCGATGTCGTCTGGCGCCTGTCGACGGTGCCGGGCAGGGCGCCCGATGCGGTGCGCAACGTTTCGGTCGGCGAGGACGTGGACGCGCTCTACGACTGGGCAGGCGGGCTCGTGTGGCTGGCGCAGCCATCCTCTGGCGACGGCGGCGCCGAAGCGATCCGCGCGGTGCTGGAGCGGATCGGCGGCCATGCGACCCTGGTGCGGGCCGAGCCCGCGACCCGCAGCGCGGTCAAGGTGTTCGCGCCGCAGCCCGAAGCGCTGGCGGCGCTGACAAGGCGGCTCAAGGCCGCCTTCGATCCCCATGCGATCCTCAATCCGGGCCGTATGTACGCCGGGGTATAGCAGGACAGATGCGCACCAGCTTCACCGAAAAGCAGCTCGCCGATCCGGCGATCGCCCATTGCGAGAAGATCCTGCGCGGCTGCGTCCACTGCGGCTTTTGTACCGCCACCTGCCCGACATACGTTCTGCTCGGCGATGAACTCGACGGGCCGCGCGGGCGCATCAACCTGATCCAGGACATGCTGGAGAACGACCGCCCGGCGAGCGACGAGGTGGTGACCCATGTCGACCGGTGCCTGTCGTGTCTCGGCTGCATGACCACCTGTCCTTCGGGTGTCAACTACATGCATCTCATCGATCATGCGCGCGCCCATATCGAGCGGACCTACCAGCGCTCGTTCGAGGACCGGATGTTGCGGGCTCTGCTCGCCGCCGTTCTGCCGCGGCGCCGGCTGTTCAAGGCGCTGCTCGTGCCGGCAGTAGCGCTGCGGCGGCTGGCGGGGGTGCTGCGGCGGGTCCCGGGACTCGAAAGGCTGGCTGCGATGATCGAGCTCGCGCCTGCCCGGTGGCCGCGGGCCGCCGGGGTGAGCGCGGGGCGAACCCATGCCGGCGAGGGCTTTCCCGGCGGCCGGGTCCTCGTCATGCAGGGGTGCGTCCAGGCGGCGCTGAAGCCGGAGATCGCGCGGGCGACGGTCGATGTCCTCACCCGGCACGGACACGAAGTGCTGACCGCGCGCGGCGAAGGCTGCTGCGGCTCGCTGGCCCACCATCTCGGCCGGCGCGAGGAAGCTCTGAAGGCCGCCCGGCGGATGATCGACCTGTGGACGCGGGAGATCACCCGGGCCGGCATCGACGCCATCATCATCACCGCTTCGGGGTGCGGCACGACGATCAGGGACTACGCCCATCTGCTCGGCGACGATCCGGAATACGCGGGCAAGGCGGAGCGGATCGCGGCGCTCGCCAGGGACATCCACGAGTTCCTGGCCGAGCGCGGCTACGGCCCGGCCACGCGCGACATCGGTCTCAGGGTCGCCTATCACGCCGCCTGCTCGATGCAGCATGGCTTGAGGATTCGCCGTCAGCCAAGGACGCTGCTGGAGGCAGCAGGCTTTGAGGTTGTCGATGTCCCGGAAGGGCATCTGTGCTGCGGGTCGGCCGGAACCTACAACATCCTGCAGCCGGAAATCGCGTCCGCCCTGCGCGCGCGCAAGATCGCCAATATCGAGAAGGTGGCGCCCGATCTGATCGCGACCGGCAATATCGGCTGCATGGTGCAGATCGGGGGGGCGACGGACGTGCCCATCGTCCACACGGTCGAGCTCCTCAACTGGGCAACCGGCGGCGCCATGCCGGCGGCGCTTGCCGGACGGTTCGCGAACCTGGACTTCGCGGAAGAAGCGGAGGGCGAGGCACAGCCCGAACCGACGGAAGCGGCCAGCCCGGACTTGCCGCACCGTGACGCCCATGACGGTGCGGGAAGTCCGGGTTAAATAGGCACTCGGACTTATCCCCACCGTTGCTGCGTTGGCTAGAATCGGTCCGGAACGCGGGCATCAGCGAGGCGGAGCCGGGCGATGGCGGAGCAGAGCGGCACACAGGCGGTCCTGGGCCTTTTCGGGTCCGACGTCTTCAATCCCTATCCGGCGTCCTACAGCTGGGACTCGAACCAGATGGCCCATGCGATGATGGGCTTTGCCGGGGTGGCCCTGGTCGCGGGCGTCGCCGTCACTTTCGGCCTGCCGATCCATTACGGGCTCCTGTTCTTCGTCTTTCCCCTGGGCAAGGACCTGATCGACCTGTGGGTCGATTTCGGGCGCAGGCGCCGAATCGTGATCTACCGGCGCCAGCGGCGCCACCTCCTGGCGCCCGTGGGTGACGCGCTGGTCGATCAGGGCTTCTGGTGGACCGGCGGGGGACTGGCCCAGTTCGTCCTCGCATCGACCGGCGGCGGCGACGGCGACAATTTGTGGGCGCTGGCGCTGGCGGCCCTGATCGTTGCCCTCGCGCTCGCGGCCGGCCTCAAGTTTCGGGCCGAGAAGGCCCGATTCGACAAGTCCGGCATGCCCTACTATTTCGGCCTGCCCAATCTCGACCGCGGGGCCGAGCGGGAGGGTGGCGCCGCGCTTCCCGGGCCGCTCGCGCCGGCGGCCTTCACCCGCGCCGTCAACGACTTCATCGATGCGCCGTCACCGCGCCACCTGGTGGTTGCCGGGCCGGCCCGGTCGGGACGCACGCTGGTTCCGGTCGGGATCGGCTGCGACATGCTCTCGGTCGGCCGGACCTCGAATGTGCGCTATGTCCGCTGGAGCGCGCTCTGGGAGCTTGCCGGCGTCGGGCCCGAGCGCGCGAGCGATGCCAGCGAGCCGTGGCATCTCAATGAGGCGACGGTGCTGATCGTCGACGATGTGCCGTTCGAGCCGGATCTCGCCGGGCTGGCGGCCGGACTGTTCGCCGCGAGGAACGTGATCTGGACGACGAACCGCGCCCTCGACCCGCGGGGCGGCGGCGACGCGCTCGCCCGGCTGGTCGCGAAGATCGACGGCTTCGTCAACGCGAGCAGCGCCGGCATCCCGGTCGATCCGCTGATCCTCGCGGCGCCGGACGGCGACGGCAACGACTACGAGATCGGCCACGGCCTTCTCGCGCGACTGGTTGCCGGCGCGTTTGTCGTCGTCAGCGCCACCGTTCTCATCGCCTCGATCGGATTGCTCGCGTGGTGCGGCGGTGACGTCGGCTCGCGCCGATCGGGCGAAGCCTGCAACGCTTCGGTCGCGGCACCCGGCATTGCCGCGCCGGACGATGTCTGCCGCCGCTGTCGACTGGCGGTTCGGATCGCGCGGGCGGTCGGCGGCTGACCGGCGCCCGGGCCGCAGGCGCGCGCTCTACCCGCCGATCGCCTCGCCCGCCGGCCGCCAGCTCATGGTCAAGGCCTCGGCGACGGCCTTGTGGGTGATGTGCCCCGCCATCACGTTGAGGCCGTTCAGCAGATGCGGGTCGTCCGCCAGCGCGCGCCGCGGCCCCTTTGCCGCCAGCGCCAGAACGAAGGGCAGGGTCGCGTTGTTGAGCGCGAAGGTCGAGGTCCGGGCCACCGCGCCCGGCATGTTGGTGACGCAGTAGTGGACGACCTCGTGCTTGACGAAGGTCGGGTGCGAATGGGTGGTCGGCCGTGAGGTCTCGAAACAGCCGCCCTGGTCGATCGAGATGTCGACCAGAACCGAGCCGCGCTTCATCTCCTTGACCAGGGACTCGCTCACCAGCCGCGGGGCGGCAGCGCCCGGAACCAGAACCGCGCCGATCACGAGGTCGGCCTCGAGCACGTGGTCCTCGATCGCCGCGACTGTCGAGTAGATGGTGTTGAGGATCGGCCCGAACTGGAGGTCGAGGTCGTAGAGTCGCTTCAGATTGATGTCGAGAACCGTGACCTTGGCTTCGAGCCCCATGGCCATGCGCGCCGCGTTGGTCCCGGCGACGCCGCCGCCGAGAACGACCACATGTGCCGCCGCGACGCCCGGAACGCCGCCGAGAAGGACGCCGCGCCCGCCGGTGTCCATCTCGAGCGCGCTGGCGCCGGCATGCACCGACATGCGCCCCGCGACCTCGCTCATCGGTGCCAGCAGCGGCAGCCCGCCCTCGTCATCGGTGACGGTCTCGTAGGCGATGGCGGTGACGCCCCGGCTCGCCAGCGCTTCGGCCTGGGGCCGGTCGGCGGCGAGATGCAGGTAGGTGAAGATCACCTGGCCTTCGCGGAGCCGGGCGCATTCGTCCGCCTGCGGCTCCTTGACCTTCACGACCAGCTCGGAGGTGGCGAATATCGCGTCCGCCGAGGCGGCGATCGTCGCGCCGGCGCGCTCGTAGTCGCCATCGGTGAGACCGATGGCGGCGCCGGCACCGGTTTCGACCATGACGGCATGGCCGCGATGGGTCAGCTCGCGCACGCTGACCGGCGTCAGGCCAACCCTGTATTCATGCTCCTTGATCTCCTTGGGAACACCCACCAGCATCTGCCGCCCTCCAGGTCAGGCGATGCCGCCGCGCGGCCCGCCTGGCAAAGGGATTGTTAGCAAACGCCCCCTAGATTCCAAAGCGCCGAGAGTGTGGCGGGTCGGCCCAGCGAGGGGGACGGCTGCTGTCATGGATCCGGCCGGCGATCTCATTTGCGAGGCGGCGGGCACGCCGGGCTCGGTGAAGGACCGGATCGGGGGATGATCGGCATCCCGGACGACCGCGATGGGCCCTGCGCCCATCGCCTTGTGAGGGCACAGGCGATCCGATAGAACCCGCCTGCCCGGCACGGCTTCGAGCCGCGACAGACGCCGGATCGCCCGCAAGGGCACGGGTCGCACAACACGGGAACCGCCGCGATCATGAGCAAGCGCGAACAGCCGAACCGCCTGAGGGCGGCGCTGCCACGGGGCCTGCGCGATGCCGCGGGCGAAGAGGTGCGGGCGACCCGGGCGATGCTCGACGCCATTGCCGGGGTCTGCGAGTCCTACGGCTTCGAGCCGCTGGCGACGCCGGCGTTGGAGTTCACCGAGGCGCTCGGCAAGTTCCTGCCCGACCAGGACCGGCCCAATGAGGGCGTGTTTTCGCTCCGTGACGACGACGGTGAGTGGCTGTCGCTGCGCTACGATCTGACCGCGCCGCTCGCGCGCTATGTGGCCGAGAACTTCGACGCGCTGCCAAAGCCGTTCCGGCGCTATCAGTCAGGGCCGGTGTGGCGCAACGAAAAGCCGGGGCCGGGGCGGTTCCGCGAGTTCGTGCAGATCGACGCCGACACGGTCGGCACCGCCTCCCCGGCGGCGGACGCGGAGATGTGCATGCTCGCCGCCGACGCGCTGGAGGCGGTGGGGATCGCGCGGGGGGATTATGTGATCCGGGTGAGTAGCCGGAAGCTGCTCGATGGGGTGTTGGATTCCATCGGTGTCACCGACGCGCGGCAGCGACTCACCGTCATGCGCGCGGTCGATAAGCTCGACCGGTTAGGGATCGAGGGCGTGCGCCTGCTGCTGGGTGCCGGTCGAAAGGATGAGAGCGGTGATTTTACCAGAGGGGCTGGACTCGGGGAGAATGAAATTGAGCTTTTACTCGATTTTCTCCAACCTCAGTTTCCAATTGATCTGCTCGTTCTAGCGGATGGCCGTGTGATTCACGAGCAATCACCGGAAACCGATGAGATTCCCGATAACGAAATTGTCGAAAAATGTGGGAGTAATCGATCGACAATTGCGTCGCTCCGCGAGCTTTTTGATGCCAAGCCTTATCAAGATGGATTGGACGAACTTGGCGAGATCGCAGATTTGGCGGGCGTATCGGGATACTCGCAGCTTCAAATATGCATCGATCCCTCCGTCGTTCGCGGGCTCGAATATTACACCGGCCCGGTGTTCGAGGCCGAGCTCACCTTCGAGACTCCCGGCGAGGACGGCCGCACGGTCCGGTTCGGCTCGGTCGGCGGCGGCGGGCGCTATGACGGCCTCGTCGCTCGGTTCCGCGGCCAGGACGTCCCGGCGACCGGCTTCTCGGTCGGCGTCAGCCGGCTTTACGCCGCGCTCGCCCATCTCGGCCGCCACGAGGCGCGGAAGGTCGCGGCGCCGGTGGTCATCCTGGCGATGGACCCGGACGCCCAGGCCGGATACCAGGCGATGGCGCGCGAGCTGCGCGCCGCCGGCGTGCGCGCCGAGGTCTATCTCGGCACCTCGGGCATGAGGGCGCAGATGAAATACGCCGACCGCCGCGGCGCCCCGGCCGTCGTGATCGAGGGCTCGATCGAGCGCGAGGGGGGCGTCGTCACGGTCAAGGACCTGATCGAGGGCGAGCGCCTGTCCGGCTCGATCGACAGTCGCGAGGAGTGGACCTCCGAGCGGCCGGCGCAGGAGACGGTCCGGCGCGAGAAGATGGTGGATACCGTGCTTTCCTGCCTCGCGCGCCATGGTTTCGGCCCGGGGGCCGGGTCATGAGCGCGAACGGCCCGGAGGCAGGCGCCGACCAGATCGCGGCGCGGCTTGCGGCGTTCTTTGCCGGGCGCGGCTTTGCCAAGGTCGAGCCGGCGATGCTGCTCGCCGCCGAGGCCGTTCTCGACCATATGGGCGAGGACATCCGCCGCCGGCTCGTGATCACCTCGGCGCCGGACGGCACCGAGCTGGCGCTGAGGCCCGATTTCACCCTGCCGGTGGCGCTGTGGCAGATCGAGAACGGCCCGCCCGAGGGGGGACGCTATTCGTATTCCGGACTTGCCTTCCGCTTCCCGCAGGAAGGCGACAGGCTGAGGACGTCGGCCGAATTCCGCCAGGTCGGGATCGAGAGTTTCGGCGCGGCGGACGCCGGCGAAGCCGACGCCGACATTCTCGCCGCGGCGATCGAAGCGCTGGCCGAGGGCGGGATCGACAGGCCCGCTCTGGTCATGGGCGATGTCGCCATTTTCGCGGGCCTCGTCGAGGCGCTGGCGCTGGGTGAGGTGTGGACGGCGCGGCTCACGCGCCTGTTCTGGCGCCACCGGGTCACCGGAGACATTGCCGGCGCGCTGACCCGGGGGCGGGAGATTGGCGCGGCCAGCGAGGCGCTCGGCCGGTCGCTCGCGCGCATGGACCGCGAGGATGCCCGCGCCGTCATCGGCGAGGTGATGGCGATCGCCGGCGTCGGCGGCGCCGGCGGACGCGACGCCCATGAGATCGCGGCCCGGTTCGCCCACAAGGCGCGCGAGGCCGAAGGCGAAAAGCCCGGCGACGAGATCGGCCAGCTCGTCGAGCGCTATCTCGCGATCGATGTCGCCGCCGGTGATGCGGTCGCCGCGCTCGGCAGATTCGCCGGCGATGCCGGGCTCGATCTCGGCCGGGCGATCGACACGCTGGGGCGCAGGCTCGAGCTCGCGCGCGCGCGCGGCGTCGCCGTCGGCGAGGCCAGGTTCGCCACCGCCGCCGGCCGGCGGATCGAATATTACACCGGGTTCGTGTTCGAGGCGCGGGCGCGGCATCGCGAGGATTTCGGCGCGGTGGCGAGCGGCGGGCGCTATGACGGTTTTCTCGCCGACCTCGGCGCCGCAGCGGCGCTGCCGGCGGTTGGCTGCTCGATCTATGTCGACCGCGTCGCGGCGGCAGCGGGAGGGGAGTCGTGATCGCGTCCCTCGTCCTCGCGGTTCCGTCGAAGGGAAGGCTCGAGGAAAACGCGCGCGCGTTCTTCGCCCGCGCCGGGCTCGCGCTGACGCGCGGGCGCGGGCTTCGCGACTATCGCGGCACGATCGAAGGTGTCGAGGGCGCGGAGGTCGCCTATCTCTCGGCCCAGGAGATCGCGCGCGAGATCGCGTCGGGCCAGGTGCATCTCGGCGTCACCGGCGAGGATCTGATCCACGAGACGATCGCCGATGCCGGGAGCCGAGTCGAAGTCGTGACCCGGCTCGGCTTTGGCGAGACCACGGTCGTGGTGGCGGTGCCCGAGGCGTGGATCGACGTGGCGACCATGGATGACCTCGACGACGTGGCCCATGCGTTCCGCGCCCGCAACGGCAGGCGGCTCAGGGTCGCGACCAAATACGTCAACCTGACCCGGCGGTTCTTCGCCGAGGCCGGCATCGCCGACTATCGCATCGTCGAGAGCCTCGGCGCGACCGAGGGCGCGCCGGCGGCGGGCTCGGCGGAGATCATCGTCGACATCACGACGACCGGGGCGACGCTCGCGGCCAACGGCCTCAAGGTGCTCGACGACGGCGCGATGCTGAGGAGCGAAGCCTGCCTGGCGGCCAGCCTCGCCGCCGATTGGGGGGGCGGGGCCCGGCGCGCGCTCGCCCATGTGCTCGACCTCGTCGCCGCCGAGGCGGGGGCGCGGGCCATGCGCACCGTCAGCGCGGACCTGCCCGGTGGCGGCAGCCTCGATGCCACGACGATCCTGGAGGGTGAGCGCGCGGGCCGCCTGATCGCGCGGAGCGGAGACAGCATCGTTCTCCTCGTGCCGCAAGGCGCGGTGCACGGCGTCGCCCGGCGGCTGAAGGAGGCCGGCGCCGCCCACGTCCTCGTATCGCGACAGGACTACGTGTTCGAGGCGGCGAACCCGCTGCTCGACCGTCTGACCGCGCGGCTCGACGGCAAAGGGTAGGCGAGCCGCCTTCAGCCGTCGGATGTGTCGCCGGCGGGCGCCTGGAATCCGCGCAGACGGCGGCAGCGCCGATAAAGCTCCCAGAGCACGGGATCATCCTTGATCCAGCGCTTGGCCGCGAGCCGGGCGCGCAGCGCGGCAACGTGAATGCGTCCGGCCTGGGTCAGCGGAACCAGCGTGTGGAACACGCGGAAAGTACGGTCGGCGTAGAACTCTTTCTGCGGTGTCGTTCCGACGCCGAGATCGACGCTCTTCAGACCGCGCGCGCACAATGATCGCAGCACCTGGCGAAACAGGATGTCCCCGGGGGAAAACGGGCGAAAGTCGGTTCCGGGATGGACCGAGGTCACGAGCAGATAGTGGTGCGGGCCATGGGTGAGGCCGAAGCTGACGGCGGCGGTTTGCGCGCCAACCTCGAGGACCGCGACCTCGCTCTGAAACGCCGATTGCGGCGGCACGGTCGCGAGGGCGGTCAGGAACGACCTGGTTGCCGGGTCGGCCGGGAAATCGGGAATCCCGCGCTCACGCAGCCAGACGCTCTTTTGCGCGAACAGAATGTCCATGTAGCGCCGGCACTCGTCCGGCGTCGCGGCGAAGCGGACCTGCCAGGGCGCGAGCTCGCCGAGACGCTTCTCGCGCCGGCGGTCGTTGTGGCGGGTGCGGCGGTTGCCGCGCGCGGCGTACAGCTCGTCCCAGGGACAAAGCGTGATCGCGTAGCCGGTGCCGGCGCCATCGACGCGCGGCAGCCGGGCGAGAAGATTGTGCCGGTCATCCGCGCGCTGATTGAGGAGAATCAGGGCGTGCGCTTCGGGAACCAGCCTGGAAATGCGTGCCGCCAGGGTCTCCAGGTCCTCGGGCGCGAACAGCCCCGCCGCGTCGCGGCGAAACAGGCCGGCGCCGTAACTGGCCTGACTGCCGGCAAGCCAGGTGAGTGCGCGGAACGGACGCTGGCGCTCGAGCGCCAGGGGCAGAAGCCAGAGCGGCGTTCCGGTCCGGTCACGCGCGACGATGATGGCCGGCCTTTTGTCGCGGGTCATCGACCGGGCTTCAAGCCGGTGCCAGTCGAAGGTCTGGAACGGCGAGTGGGCGCCGTCCGCCTCGAGGCGCCGCCAGCTTTCCTCGGCCTCGCCCAGCGTGTGGACCACTTCAAGATCGATCATCTCGGCCGGCATGGTCTTCGAGGCGTGAGCGGCCGGCGACCGGCCGCGGGTCGGGGCGTTCACCGTGATCACCTTTCACTTGCCGGCGCAGCGGACATCAGGCCCCGGGGCACCATCGATGCCGGTTGCTTCGGCGATGGTGCCGCGCCAACGGTAAGAAATTGCTGAATCGCAGCGGTGGGGCAGGTCACAACCGGCCTGGCCGGGGTCCGTGCGGGGTCGGCCCCGGCCCTTGGCCTGCCACCGCGCCGCGAGCCGCCCCGAACAGCAGAATGGCCGCCCGGAGGGGGCGGCCATTCGCAACGTCGCGCGTTGGCGCGGCTGATTACATCATGCCGCCCATGTCCGGCATGCCTCCGCCGGGCATGCCCGCACCCTTGGGCTCGGGCTTTTCGGCGACCATGGCCTCGGTCGTGATCAGGATGCCGGCGACCGAGGCGGCGTCCTGAAGCGCGGTGCGCACAACCTTGGTCGGGTCGATGATGCCCGCCTTGACGAGGTCGACATACTCTTCGTTCTGCGCATCAAAGCCGAAGGTCGAGCTCTTGCTCTCAAGCACCTTGGCGACGACGATTGAACCCTCGACGCCCGCGTTCTCGACAATCTGCCGGATCGGAGACTGCAGGGCCCGCAGCACGATGTTGATGCCGGCCTGCACGTCCTCATTGGAGCTCGTCAGCTTCTTCACCGCATCGCTGCAGCGCAGCAGCGCGACGCCGCCACCGGGCACGATGCCTTCCTCGACCGCGGCGCGGGTCGCGTTGAGCGCGTCGTCGACGCGGTCCTTGCGTTCCTTGACCTCGATCTCGGTCGCACCGCCGACCCGGATCACCGCGACGCCGCCGGCGAGCTTGGCCAGCCGCTCCTGGAGCTTCTCGCGGTCGTAGTCGGAGGTGGTCTCCTCGATCTGCTGGCGGATCTGGTTGACGCGGCCCTGGATGTCGGCCTTGGCGCCGGCGCCGTCGACGATCGTCGTCTCCTCCTTGGTGATCGAGACGCGCTTGGCGGTGCCCAGCATGTCGATGCCGACATTCTCGAGCTTGATGCCGAGATCCTCGGAGATCACCTGGCCGCCGGTGAGGATCGCGATGTCCTCGAGCATGGCCTTCCTGCGATCGCCGAAGCCAGGCGCCTTGACCGCCGCGACCTTGAGGCCGCCGCGCAGCTTGTTGACGACGAGGGTGGCGAGTGCCTCGCCCTCGACATCCTCGGCGACGATCAGGAGCGGCCGGCCGGCCTGGACCACGGACTCGAGAACCGGGAGCATGGCCTGCAGGTTCGACAGCTTCTTCTCGTGCAGGAGGATGTAGGGGTCCTCGAGCTCGGTCACCATCTTCTCGGCGTTGGTGATGAAGTAGGGCGAGAGATAGCCGCGGTCGAACTGCATGCCCTCGACGGTGTCGAGCTCGAACTCGAGCGCCTTGGACTCCTCGACCGTGATCACGCCGTCATTGCCGACCTTCTGCATCGCCTCGGCAATCTTCTCGCCGATGATGGTCTCGCCATTGGCGGCGATGGTGCCGACCTGGGCGACCTCGTCGGAGTTCTTGATCGGCTTGGAGCGGGACTTGAGGTCCTTCACCGCCGCCGCGACCGCCATTTCGACGCCGCGCCTGAGGTCCATCGGGTTCATCCCGGCGGCAACCGCCTTGACACCTTCCTTGATAATCGAATGGGCGAGCACGGTCGCGGTGGTGGTGCCGTCACCGGCGATGTCATTGGTCTTGGACGCCACCTCGCGGACCATCTGCGCGCCCATGTTCTCGAACTTGTCCTCGAGCTCGATCTCCTTGGCCACGGTGACGCCGTCCTTGGTGGTGCGCGGCGCGCCGAATGACTTGTCGAGAACGACGTTGCGGCCCTTGGGGCCGAGCGTCACCCTCACCGCATTGGCGAGAAGGTCGACGCCACGCAGCATGCGCTCGCGCGCATCGGTTGAGAATTTGACTTCCTTGGCAGCCATTGCTGTCTACCTCGTTTCAATGCGATCCGCTGGTCGCGAATCTGGTTAAAGGCAAATGATGGGCAAAGAAAAAGCCGCGTTCGGATTTACGCGGCCTTCCTGGCGGACTTCGTTTTCTCGATCACGCCCATGATGTCGGACTCCTTCATGATCAGAAGGTCTTCGCCATCAATCTTGACTTCGGTTCCGGACCACTTTCCGAACAGGATGCGGTCACCGGCCTGGACGTCCATCGGAGCGCGCTTGCCGTCTTCGTCGCGGGCACCAGGGCCAACGGCGACGACTTCGCCCTCGCTCGGTTTTTCCTTGGCGGTGTCTGGAATGATGATCCCGCCCGCGGTCTTTTCCTCTTCCTCGACCCGGCGGACGAGAACGCGGTCATGCAGGGGACGAAAGCTCATGAGTGGTCTCCCGTTTTGTCGTCAATCACGGCTTTTGGTGAGCTGCTAGCACTCGCTCGAGGTGAGTGCCAGCAGTTGGATGGGGAGATAGTGACATTGCCGCAAGCTGTCAAGGGGCGGCGGGCGGTCGGTGCAATCGCGCGTTCGGGCGCGCGGAAAATACCGCCCGGAGCGGGGGCGTCCCCGCCCTGGGGCCGACGGGCGGGCGCGGCGCGCGGCCGAGATCGGCGCAAGTCGTTGCGGCGTCAGCCGCTCTTGCACGAAAATGGCGCGATTGCCGGGCGCAGAACCAGCGTGCCCCCGCGCTCGTCACCGGCGTCGATCTGGAGGCGGAGGAAATTGTCGCGCGCGCCGACGATCTTGGCGCTGCGCTCGTGCCCGGAGCCGTCGTCGAGCACCAGCTCGCCGTCGTCGGAGAGCGACCAGCTGCCGAGCCTGTAGGATTCCACGCAGTCGGCCGTCACCAGCGCGCCGTTCTCATTGAAGATGAAGATGGTTCCCGGGCGGATGCCGGTGGCGATATCGGCCTTCCAGACGGTGGTGGTGAGGATGCCGTCGAGCGCGGTGCCTTCCAGCGATCGGGTCCCTGATTGCGGGGTCTCGCCCCTGAACGCGCCGAGCGCGATCTCCGCGTCCGCCTGCGAGTCGGCACCCTGATCGGCAGGCGCGGCTTCGGGCTCGCCGGACGATGCGCCTCGCGTATCCTCGCTCTCGCCCGCCGGCTCCAGCGGTTGGAGCGGCGTGGACTCAACGATCTCGTCGCCACCGGCGCCGGGCTCGGCGAACACGGTCCCGTTCGGGAGTCGGGCCTCGAGCTCGGAAATCCTGGTTTCGTAGGCGCCGGCCAGGCACGCGCCCGGGTCGGCGCCGGCCAGGCAGTCGTTGAGGCCAAGCGACCAGTCGCGCTGCTCGCGAACGAGCGCGCGGCGGGCCTCGCGCGCAGCGAGGCTCACGAGTTCGCGCACCCACCGGTTCAGCTCGTCGGCAAGGCCGGTCAGTGTCGGGTCGCGGCACACGACGCTCGCGGCCGGCCCGGCTTGGAGGCAGTCGGGCGTCTGGGCCTCGGCCGGCAGGATGTGAGCCGAGACGATGAATGCGGCGATCGCCGCCCCGCGGCCGGCCGCGCGCAAGTGGCGGCCGCTCGAGCCGGTTCGGAATTCAAGTCGCCGCCACGCGTGATGTGTCATGGTTCCTCCCGGCCGCCGCACCGTTCACCCAGGACCCGCGTCCATAGGCCGGAGCGCCTGAACCGCACCTGAATAACCCCCGGGCCGCCGCGCCGCCAGCCCGGGCCGGCGGAGCGGCGCTGGAACAAGCCCGCCCGGGGCCCTATGATGCCGCCCCAACGACTGGCCGGAACGTCGATCCGCGCCGAGCAACCTCACGAGACGATGCCATGACCATGACAGCGCCCGGGACCGGCAAGCAGGGCCGCCCCGCAGCCAACGATCTCGCCGCCTACTGGCTTCCGTTCACGCCCAACCGGGCATTCAAGAAGGCACCGCGGCTGGTCGAGCGCGCCAGCGGAATGCATTATTATACGCCCGACGGGCGCACCATTCTCGACGGCACCGCCGGGCTGTGGTGCTGCAATGCCGGGCACGGGCGCGCTCCCATCGTCGAGGCGATCCAGCGGGCGGCGGCGGAGCTCGACTACGCGCCGCCGTTCCAGTTCGCCCATCCACGCGCGTTCGAGGTCGCGACCGGGATCGCCATGCTGATGCCGGGCGGGCTCGACCACGTGTTCTTCACCAATTCGGGCTCGGAAGCGGTCGACACCGCGCTCAAGATCGCGCTCGCCTGCCATGCCGCGCGCGGAGAGGGGCGGCGGACCAGGTTCGTCGGCCGCGAGCGCGGCTATCACGGGGTCGGGTTCGGCGGGATTTCGGTCGGCGGCATCGCCCCCAACCGCAAGGTGTTCGGGCCGATGCTCGCGGGTGTCGACCATCTGCCCCACACCTATGACCGCGGCCGGCAGGCGTACTGCCGCGGCGAGCCGGACTGGGGCGCGCATCTCGCCGATGAGCTCGAGCGCATCGTGGCGCTTCACGACGCCTCGACCATCGCGGCGGTGATCGTCGAGCCGATGGCGGGATCGACCGGGGTACTGGCGCCGCCGAAGGGGTATCTCCAGCGGCTGCGCGAGATCACGGCGAAGCACGGCATCCTGCTCATATTCGACGAGGTCATCACCGGTTTCGGCCGGCTCGGCCGGGCGAGCGCGGCCGAGCGCTTCGGCGTCGTGCCCGACATCATGACCTTCGCCAAGGGGGTGACGTCGGGGACGGTGCCGATGGGCGGCGCAGTCGTCAGCGCGGATATCCACGACGCGCTGATGACCGGTCCCGAGCACGTCGTCGAGCTGTTTCACGGCTACACCTATTCGGGCCATCCGCTGGCCACCGCGGCGGCGCTGGCGACACTGTCGCTCTATGAGGACGAGGGCCTGTTCGAACGGGCCGCGGCGCTCGAGGACGCATTCGCCGATGCCGCCATGTCGCTGAGGGGGCTCGATCTCGTCGAGGACATCAGAACCATCGGACTGGTCGCCGGCATCGACCTTGAACCGCTCGCCGGCGCGCCCGGAAAGCGCGCCTACGAGGCGATAGAGCGTGCCTTCCACGATCATGATCTGATGATCCGCATCACCGCCGACACGATCGCGCTGTCGCCGCCGCTGATCATCTCCGAGGCCGAGATCGACGAGCTGTTCGCCCGCCTCAGGGCGCTGATCGTTCAGCTGGCGAAATAGGCAATGGCGATCGCGAGTTTGCCGTAGAGCGTGAGATTGACGAACAGCCGCATGAGGCCGCGGCTGTCGGCGGCGGCAACGCCAAGCCAGTCGCAGACGATGTCGCCGGGCTTGAGGATCAGGGCAAGCCCCGGCGCGATCTCGGTCGCGACGGCGGGCTCGGCCCGGACCTCGCCTTCGAACACCGGCGCGCCGGCCTGCCAGTCGACGATGTTCCGCGCCGCGGCCTGATCGACCCGCGGGCCGGGGGGCGCGTCCGGCGGGAGATGAAGTAACTGGTCGCGATAGCTGACGGGCATCGGCGACCTTGTGGCGGGTCGGGCGTCGAGCGTCAAGCCGTCAGATCGCGGCGAAGGCGAATCCGGCGGTGAGGCGGGGCATGCGTCGGTGGACTTGAGGCTGTTGGACCACCTCAGTTCCTATCTTCCGGATAAATCGAAATATATACCAAAAAATCAGGGCGGCAGTGTCCAGGCCGGCTCCTCCCCCCTGGCACAGGCAGCGAGGCCGGCGCAGCACTCCTCGGTCAGGTAGCCCAGAAGCGCGTCGACCTGCGCGTAGGCCACGCGGCAGCGCAGGCTGCGCCCCTCGCGCTGCTGCTCGATCAGTCCGGCGTGCGCGAGATGGAGAATGTGGTGCGACAGGGTGGATGCGGGAATGCGAAGATGGGCCTGAATCTCGCCAACGGTGAGGCCATGGTGTCCGGCGCGCACCAGCAGGCGGAACGCTTCGAGCCGCAGAGGGTTGCCCAGCTCCGCGAGGCAACGGGCCGCGGTATCGATTTTCATCGCCATGTGCGATTACTCGCACATTGGCGAATTTGATGCAATCTTATTTCCAGAAATATTGAAATATGGCATGATATTCTTGGTCGGGCGCGGTCCGGCACCGGGCCCGAACCGGGTCTCACTCGAACAGATCGATGTCGTAGCGCACCCAGCCGGTCCGCTCGGCGATCTTGTTGTAGAGAATCTGCGCCTGGGCGTTGTCGCGTGCCGTGTTCCAGTAGATCCGGTGCCAGCCGGCGTCGCGGCCGCGGCTCACCAACTCCTCGATCAGCGCCCGGCCGATCCCCTGGCCGCGCGAGCGCTCATCGACGAACAGGTCCTCGAGATAGCACACCGGGGCGAGGCTCCATGTGATGTCGTGGAGCACGAAATTGAGCATGCCGACGAGACCGCCGCCGCTCCGCTTGGCGACAAGGGTGCCCATGTGGGGCGCGTCGTCGCTGACGATGCGCGCCCAGGTGGCGACCGTCACGTCGTCGGAGAGCGCCTCGCCGTAAAAGGCGAGGTAACCGGCCCACAGGCGCCGCCACCCAGCCTCGTCGGTCGGGTCGGCAAGCCGGATCGTGATGTCGTCGGCGATGGTGCGACTCCGTCGGGCGAGGGCTGATCAGCGCGCGATCATAGCAAAGAAACGGTGCGCATCGCTCGTGCGATGTCCGTCCTCGGAAAGGGCGCGCATGGTGTTGCGTACATAGTCGAACGCCGCACCCTTGGTTCCGACGCCGCGCCGCGCGTATTCCCGCGCGCGCTTCGGTTCCAGCTCCGGCGAGAGGGTCGGGTCGGCCGGATCGGCAACATAGGTGAGCGCCGTGAGGCGCCGCGCCACGCCGGCGATGCGGGCTTCGACGTGAACCTGGCGGCGCAGATAGGCGCGCTCGCGGTCGTCGAGATAGGCGAGGATGGCGGCGCGTCCGTCGGTCGGGATTTCGAGAATCCGGCCCCATGCGGTGCCGCCCGCATGGAGCGCCGCGCACAGCCCCGGCTGATCGGGGCTGCCCCAGGAGGTGACGGAGACCCGGCTGAAGCGGCGGTGCCAGCCGAGAATACGGGCCGGATGAACCGAGCCGGGCTCAAATCCCGGGCTCCACATCAACGATCCGTAGCCGAAAACGCACAACGGCCCGCCGCCGGCGCCATCGCCTGCGGCTGCGGCCGCGCCAGCCCGGTAGGGGCTGCCGGGGGGCGATCTCTGCGTGGTTAACGAAATATTAATCTCCTCGCTCCGAGGGTCGTGTCCAAATGGTTGAGGAATCGTTTATCGCGATGAAGGAACTCCTGTCACGTCATGCCGGTGCGATCGTCGCGACCAGCGCGGTCCTGACCGGCGCCGCGCTCTGGGCCCTGCTCGTCACCCAGCTCGCCTTCGGGTCCGCCGAGGCGGCGCTGATCTGCGGGCTGGTGCTGCTCTGTCTCGCCCAGCTCCATCTCTACCGCGAGCGCATGCGCGCGGGAACGGCCATCAAGAACGAGCTCGACGGCATCATGGCGCTGACCCACGATCTCATGGGCGATGTGTCGGCGCTGCGCGAGGATGTCACCGACATGCGCAAGCGGATCGGCGAGAAGAACTTTCTCCACGCGGAAAAGATTGCCAACCAGGTCGCGGCGATGGAGAGCGCCGTCGAACGGCTCGAGCAGGTCCAGGCCGAGCGCGTCAGAACCGAAGACCGGATCGCGGCCGAGGTCATGAAGATGGCCGAGGTGGTGCGCGCCGGCAAGCCGATCCAGGCGCGCGGCGGGCGTTCTGCCGATGACGCGGCGGATGTGGCCGAAAGCGGCGGTCCACAGCCGCCGGGGCCGCAAGGCCCGGCACGTGCGGAGCCCGCGCGCGGCCGGGGCCGGGTACCATCATCTCCGGCGCGGTCCGATCTCGCCAGCCGCGTGTCGAACGCGATCCGCGACAACCGGATCGATCTCTACCTGCAGCCGATCGTCACGCTGCCGCAGCGCAAGGTGCGCTACTACGAGGCGCTGACCCGGCTGCGCGACGAGGACGGCCACATCATCCTTCCCGGAGACTATCTGCCGGCGGCGCAAGATTCGGGCGTGATGACCGAAATCGACAACGCCCTGCTGTTCCGGTCGATCGCGCTGGTGCGGCGGCTGAGCGAGCGCCGGCGCGAGGTCGGCGTGTTCTGCAACATCGCGGCCTCGACCCTGCTCGATTCGGATTTCTTCCCCCAGTTCATCGAGTTCATGGAAGCCAACACGCAGCTCGCGCCGACGCTCATCTTCGAGCTCCCGCAATCGGCGATCGCGGAAATGGGGCCGCTGGAGGAGGAGAGTCTCAAAACCCTGTCCGAGCTCGGGTTCAGGCTTTCGCTCGACCACGTGGCGAACCTCGACATCGACTTCGAGCGGCTGTCGGCGCTCGGCTTCCGCTTCGCCAAGGTTGATGCCGCCGACATGCTCGATGCGGCGTCGGCGGATTCGGCGCGCGTCCACCCGGAGGACATGTCCAAGCTTGCCGCCCGCTTTAATATCGAGCTCATCGCCGAGAAGATCGAGGGCGAAAAAACGGTGGTGAACATCCTCGACTACGACATTCGTCTGGCTCAGGGCTACCTGTTCGCGCGGCCACGGCTGGTGCGCGAGGAGGGTGGTCCGGCCCCGTTGCGGGCCGCCGCCTGAAGCGGCCGGAGCCGCGGCGCGGCCGGGACACGGGCTAAGGCCGCCGCGGCGGGCCGTCGTCGCTGCCGGAGGCGATTCCCATCACCGCGGAATTGCTCTAAACGGCTTGCATGTCGCCCGCGCCGATCCGGCTCCTGCCCCATGTCCGCGTCCTCAAGGAGCGTTATGCCGCCTGGCTGTGTGATGTGTGGGGCGTGGTCCACAACGGGGTCCGGCCGTTCGCGTCCGCGGTCGATGCCCTGATCCGGTTCCGCGACGGGGGCGGCTGCGTGATCCTTCTCACCAATGCGCCGCGCCCGTCTTCGGCGGTCCTGCGCCAGCTTGCCCGGATCGGCGTGCCCGAGGCGGCGTTCGACGCGGTCGTGACCTCGGGCGATGCGACCAGGGACTGGCTGCGCCAGCTCGGCGCGCGCGCGATCGTCCATATCGGACCGGAGCGGGACCGCTCGCTGTTCGACGATCTCGATCTCAATCTGACCGACGCCGATCGCGCGGAAGTGGCGCTGTGCACCGGGCTCGACGACGACGAGCTCCAGTCGGTGGCCGACTACCAGCCCCTGCTCGGCAGGCTCGCGCGCCGCGGCGTCAGGCTGATGTGCGCCAATCCCGACCTCGTGGTCGACCGCGACGGCACGCTCGTTGCGTGCGCGGGCGCGCTCGCCCGGGCCTACCAGCAGATGGGCGGCGAGGCGCTGTTCACGGGCAAGCCGCACCGGCCGATCTATGATCTGGCGATGGCGCGGCTCGGCGGGCTGATGGACCGTTCGCCCCGGCCCGCCGAGATTCTGGCGATCGGCGACGGGCTCGAGACCGACATCGCCGGGGCGGCGGGGGCCGGGATCGATTGCCTGTTCATCATCGGCGGTATCCACACCGGCGAGGTCGCGGATGACGGGGCGGAAATCGACGCGGCCCGGCTCGTGGCCCGCCTCGCCGATCCCAGCCGCCCGCCCGTCGCCGCACAGCGGCAACTGACCTGGTAGGGATCACTCGAACAGTGCGTCGACGTCTTCCTGGGCCACACCCTCGCCAACCGGCGCGAGACCGTTCACCAGCTCGTCCGTCCGGCGCGGCGCGCCGCGGCCGGGCTTGGCGGCCGGTTCGAGGCCGGTCCGTTCGGCACCGACCGCCCTCGCGATTCTCGTGACGCGCGCCTCGATTTCCTGCAGAGTTTCCACGACCTTGGTCACCCGCTGGCCGGTGATGTCCTGGAACGCACAGGCCTCGAAGATCTTCATGATTTCGGATTCAACCAGGGCACGGCGGGCATCCGGGTCCGGATCGTCGGCCTCGAGAATCCGCTCGGCCGCTTCCATGATCCGGTGAGTCGCGTCCTCGGTCGCCTCGACGATGGCGGCGAGCTCCCGGCCAGCCTCGGGAATGTGCTGGCGCGACAGTTCACCGGTCTGAAGCCGGCCGATTTCTTCCTTGGCCCGGGCGATCGAACCGGCGATGGCGCCAAATTCGTCGAGGATGGTGCGGTCGAGCGCCGAAATGATGCCGCCCAGCGAGGAGACCGCCTGATCGGCGAGCGCCATCAGCGTGAACAGATTGCGCTCGCCGGACGAAGGGCGGTCGCGGCGCGCGGCGACGGTGCCGGGGCGTGTGGCCGATGCGTTGCCGCCGTTCGCGCGCCGGGCCGAACTGCTATGAGAAGACGGCATCAATCTTGGTTTTCAGGGTCTGGGCATTGAACGGCTTGACGATGTAGTTGTTCACGCCAGCCTTCTTGGCCGCGATGACATTCTCGGTCTTGGATTCGGCCGTGACCATGATGAACGGCGTCGGCTTGAGGTGGTCGTCGGCGCGCACTTCCTTCAGCAGTTCGTAGCCGGTCATGGGCTCCATGTTCCAGTCGGAGATGACCAGAGCGTATTTGCGGCTGCGCATCTTGCTCAGCGCGTCGGCGCCGTCGGATGCGTCATCGATATCGTTGAACCCGAGCTGCTTGAGAAGATTCCGGATGATGCGAATCATGGTCTTGTAGTCGTCGACGACAAGAATGGGAATTGAAGAATTCACGGCCATGATACACCCTGCACTCGAGTGTTCGCGTGCATACGCCCGACGATTGGGCCAGGGCCCTCCAAACGCGCCAACACCGCCAAGTCCTGATCGAGATCACAACTAGCCCGGTCTGGCTAAGATCGGGTTAAGCGGGCCGGTTGCGGGCTGACCGAGGGCGGACTAGTGTCGGCGCCGGCCGAGCCGCGGCGCCGTCCATCCCTTCGGCCCGGATCTTCAGGGCGACCGATGATTTGTGTTCGTTCGATGTGTGCAAGGATTCGGTCGGCCGCAACTGCAGGTGCCGGTTGCGGTATCGGCTGATGGAAGTGGTCCGCGACATTGCCCATGTGCCGGAGCGGCTGAGGCATGCGGTGGTCGCGCTCGGCAATTTCGACGGCGTCCATCTCGGCCACCGCCAGGTGATCCAGACCGCCCGCTCGCAGGCCGCCTCGGCCGGAACGCATTCGGGCGTCATTTCGTTCCATCCCCATCCGCGGCGCCATTTTTCGCCGGACAAGACCTTTTTTCGCCTGACCCCGCAGCCGCTGAAACTGCGTCTGCTCGCGGCGCTGGGCGTCGACGTCACCTTCATCGTCCCGTTCGACGCCAGGCTGGCGGCGCTGTCGCCGGGCGCGTTCGCGGCCGAAATCCTCGTCGGGTGCCTGCGCGTGGGCCACGTCGTCGCCGGCTGGGACTTCCGCTTCGGCGCCAGGCGGGCGGGAGATGCGGCCATTCTGGAGGAACTCGGCAGCGAGCTCGGCTTTGGCGTCACCATCGTGACGCCCCACCGCGATGAGGGGGGCGAGGCGTTCTCATCGACGAGAATCCGAAAGCTGCTGGCCGCGGGCGATCCGCGCGCAGCGGCGAGGGCGCTCGGATATCGCTGGCGCCTCGCGGCCACCGTGATCGCCGGCGAGGGACGCGGTCACGATCTCGGCTTTCCCACCATCAACATGGCGCTCGATCCGGGTGTCGAGCTGGCGCGCGGCATCTATGCCGTGAGAGCCCATGTCGATGGCGAGGTGCTGGGCGGTGCGGCCTATTTTGGAACCCGGCCGACATTCGGCGGCAGACAGGTCTTTCTCGAAACCTTCCTGTTCGATTTCGACGGCGATCTCTATGGACGCGCGGTGGAGATCGAGTTCGTGGATTATCTGCGGGGCGACGAGGCCTTTTCGGGCGATGACGAGCTCAAGGCGCAGATCGCCCGCGACTGCGAGCACGCCCGCTCGATCATCGACGGTCTCGATGACGAGGGGCTGATCGCGATCGCCAGCACGATGCCGCCGGTCGCTGTCGAGGAAGCGGGCGGGAACGCCTCGGGCTGAAGCGTTTGCCGCCGCGCGCGGCGACAGCGCCGCCCGAACCCGAAACGCCGCACGCCGGGCCGGTCCCGGCTCGGCGTCAGGACTCGCCGATCGGGTGGGGGTCCGGCCGGCCGGGCCGCGCGGCCAGGGCGACATCGTGCGGACGGGAATGTTCGCTGCGCCTGGATGAATTGCGATTGCGCCGCTTCCTGTGGAGCTGCATGACCTTGCGCGCGGTCTCGACCGGCAGGCTCTCGTAATCGCCGGCCAGCCGCGCGGTGATGTCGCCGCCCGGCGGGGCGTCGGCGCGGGTCAGCCCGACCAGGTTCATGTAGGTCTCGGTCGAAAGCGGGATCGCGCGCGAGGCCACGGCCAGGGTCTCGGTCCCGTGCGCGAGCAGAATGCGGCGGGCGATGGCCGGCTCGACGTGGGAGAGTCGACCGAATGCGCAGGCAACCAGTTCGAGGCGTTGCTCGGCGATGAACTCATTGAGCCTGGTCTCGTCGAGTTCGCCTCTTGCCGCCAGCCTGGCGACTTCAACGAGGGCGCCTTGCGACAGGGCCTGGGTATCGGTCACTTCCGAGCTCGTTTCCGCCTCGCGGGTGCGCAGCGCCATCCGGATCGCTTCGGCGTCGAACCCGCTCATGGCCGCGCCCAGCTGAAGTTGGAGGCGCATCTTCACCTTTTCCATCAGCCGGCGGGCCGTCGCTTCAGGCAGATCGGCGCGGCCGCAGAGCCGTTCCTCGAGCTTCGCGGACCGGGCGGCCAGGCGTTCCAGCATCTCGATCGCCTGGGGGCTGAGTTTCGCGGCCGGATTGTCGATCAGCGCCACCGCAACGTCCACCGAGCCTCGGCTCAGGAGGGCATTGCAGATGGCCGCGGTCAGATCGGCGCGCCCGGCGACGGCGAGCAGGTGATCCTTGCCGGCGGTGCGCACAATTTCGAGGATCGTCGCCTCGTCGAGCGACCCCGACAGGGTCAGCACCGGCGCGGCGATCGCGATCCGGCTTTTCGCCAGGGCCGCGGCGAGGGCATGGGGCAAATCGGGAATGCGGGCGACGCGCATCGACATGAAGCTGTGCTCGGTCGGGTCCGCGAGCTCGATCAGGCGCAAGGTCGTGCTGATGCAGTACTCGACGGTCGCCGCAGGCAGATTAGCGGCGCCGCTGTTGAGGCGACCGACGAGATCGTCGAACAGCGCGGCGCGCTGCTCCTTGTTTGAATGGTCGACCAGCTCATCGACCTCGACTTCGGGCAACATTCGGCTCCTGCGTCAGGGGGCGTCCGCTCCCGGGCCAGGTGCGAATCCTGGCTTGGATTATCATAACAATGAATTAAGCAAAGCCTTCCGGGATCAGGCGATTTCAGCGCCAGCGGGCAACCCTCAGGCCGGTTCAAAAGCCGGGGATTTTTGCCTCCGCGATTAATCTTCGGTTCACAAAAACAGGGGATCATCGCGGTCGTAGTTTGGAGGGCAGGATATGCCGCACAATGTGTCTGTAACCGTGCGCCATGATGATTTGCAGGGCGTATTCTACATTGCCGGGTCTTCCATTCCCGGGCTTGAAGCACGGGCCCAGGGGCTCGATGAACTGTTCCGCATCGTGGAGGAACGCATTCCGAGCCTGATGCCGAAGGCGCCGGCCGCCGCCTGAGCCGGCGTCGTTTCCCGGCCCATCACCTGATCCGGGCGGAGTGGCGCCGACCCGCGCCACCGTCGCCCGCCCGCTACCGCGTCAGCGGAAAATGCGGCCGGCTTTCCCATCGCCCGGCGGGCACGGCCGGGGCGATGTCCGGGTGGGCCGTGACGGCCATGTGTCCGTGCCGACCGAGGGCAAAGACGCGACGCTGATCCGGCTCGAGCCGGCGCAACAGCCCGGCGGATCGACCGGCCCGGAATCCGAACGCCGCCCGGCGGGAGGAGGACCGGACGGCGTTCGACACGACCGCGCGGGGGCTGCGCCGGCGCAGCGCCCGCTAGTTGCGGTCGATCAGTTGTGTCGCCGGCTCGAACGAAAGGACGAGGCGGCCAACGGTGTTCTGCTCGGTCTGGGGCCCGGCGGCCTCGCCGAGCTGGCTGGTCGCCGGCGCGGCTTCATAGGCCGGTGCGTTCACGGTCGTCACGATCGCGCTGGCCAGGCCGAGGGCCACGATTGCGGCGATGCCCAACGCTGTCAGCTTCAACATGGTTTTGCCTCCTGAGCACTTGTCGGCTCTTGCGATATGCCGACTTATGAGATAGGGGCGCCGAACGCGATGTGAACCGGCTCTTCACCGATTGTTCATCACCATGGCGTGTTTGTGGCCGGCCGGCCGATGGCCGGACCCCATGCAAAAGGCGCCGGGAATGCTCGGGACAGGCTCATGTTCACACCGCTGAACCCTGCGTGCGGGCGCGCGCGTCCGGCAAGTTGACGAGACGAAATTGCGATGTCTGAGGCAAAGGACGCGCCGGCGGGCGAGACCGGACGGAGCTGGAGCGAGACGCTGTTCCTGCCCGATACCGACTTTCCGATGCGGGCGGGGTTGCCGCGGCGCGAGCCGGAAATCCTCGCGCGCTGGGACAAGGACGGCATCTACCGGGCCATGCGCGAGGCCGCCGGGGGCCGCGAGAAATTCATCCTCCATGACGGCCCGCCCTACGCCAACGGTCACCTGCATATCGGCCATGCGCTGAACAAGATCCTCAAGGACCTCGTGACCCGCTCGCACCAGATGCTGGGCCTCGATGCCAATTACGTTCCCGGCTGGGACTGCCATGGCCTGCCGATCGAGTGGAAGGTCGAGGAGGAGAACTACCGCGCCAGGGGGCGGGCGAAGCCCGATGTGTCGAACGCGGAGGGGATGACCCGGTTCCGCCGCGAGTGCCGCGAGTTCGCGCGCCACTGGATCTCGGTTCAGTCGGAGGAGTTCCAGCGCCTCGGGGTCGTCGGCGACTGGGAAAACCCCTACGAGACCATGCATTTCGCCGCCGAGGCGATGATCGCGGACGAGCTGATGAAGTTCGCGATGAATGGCGCGCTCTACCGCGGCTCCAAGCCGGTGATGTGGTCGGTGGTGGAGCGCACGGCGCTGGCCGAGGCCGAGGTCGAGTATCTGGATTATGAGAGCGACCAGGTGTGGGTGAAGTTTCCGGTCCTGCCCAAGGTCATTGCTGGATGGGCTGCAGAGTATCCCGCCAAGAAAGTCGAACGACTGAAAGCATCTTCGATAGTGATCTGGACCACGACGCCTTGGACAATTCCGGGTAACCGCGCGATCTGTTTTTCCAGTCGTATTTCGTACGGGCTGTACGAGGTGACTGGATCGCCAGAAGACAACTGGGCGAAAGTGGGCGACTATCTGATACTCGCCGATTCCCTCGCCGAGTCGGTGATGAACCAAGCCCGCGTAGACAGCTACGCACGACTCGAGGATGTCTCACCTCAAGATCTACGCGGCTGCTCCTGCACCCATCCCCTCCGCGGCAAAGGCTACGATTTCGATGTCCCCCTCCTCGACGGCGACCATGTCGACGACGAGACCGGCACCGGGTTCGTCCACACCGCGCCGGGCCACGGCACCGACGACTTCGAGATCTGGATGGAGAACAAGGCCCGGCTCGATCAGCGCGGCATCGATACGACGATCCCCTACACCGTTGGTCCCGACGGCGCGTTCATGGCCGAAGCGCCGGGGTTCGAGGGCGCACGGGTGATCGACGACGAGGGCGCCAAGGGCGACGCCAACGAGCGCGTGATCGCGGCGCTCAAGGCCGCCGGCATGCTGATCGCGCGCGGGCGGCTCAGGCATCAGTATCCCCATTCGTGGCGGTCGAAGAAGCCGGTGATCTTCCGCAACACCCCGCAATGGTTCATCGCCATGGACGAGCCGCTTGCTCATCCACCTCTCCCCGGCGGGGAGAGGTCGCGAGGCGAAAGCCGAGCGGGTGAGGGGGCCGGGGCGGTCGCGAGTCTCGAGGCCCCTCACCTGTCTCCGGCTCCGCCGGAGCCGACCTCTCCCCGCCGGGGAGAGGTTGGAGCGACCATCCGCGAGCTCGCGCTCAAGGCGATCGACGAGACAAGGTTCGTGCCGAAATCCGGCCAGACCCGGCTGCGCTCGATGATCGAGAACCGGCCCGACTGGGTGATCTCGCGCCAGCGCGCCTGGGGGGTGCCGATCACGGTGTTTCGAAATGTCGATCCGAACAGCAATTCTGAAGGCGATCTGCTTCCCGGCAGTCACCGCGATTGGGTGACAGAGTCGGAGAAGTTGCGCGCTCGAATTGTCGAAATTTTCACGGCCGAGGGCGCCGACGCCTGGTTCGCGGACGGCGCGAAAGAGCGGTTTCTGGGCGGGATCGTCGACGACCCAGACAATTGGGAAAAGATCGACGACATTCTCGATGTCTGGTTCGAGTCGGGCTCGACCCACCGCTTCGTCCTCGAGACGCGGGCCGACCTCAAATGGCCGGCCGACGTCTATCTCGAGGGCACCGACCAGCATCGCGGCTGGTTTCATTCCTCGCTGCTGGAATCGGCCGGAACCCGCGGCCGGGCGCCCTACGACACCGTCGTCACCCATGGCTTCACCATGGACGAGGACGGGCGCAAGATGTCGAAGTCGCTCGGCAACGTCACCGCGCCGCAGGACGTGATCAGGCAGTATGGCGCCGATATCCTGAGGCTGTGGGTGGTGCTCGCCGACTATGCCGAGGACCAGCGGATCGGCCCGGACATCCTCAAGAGCACGGTCGATGCCTACCGCAAGCTCAGGAACACGCTGCGCTGGCTGCTCGGCAACCTGCATCATTTCCGCGAGGACGAACGGGTCGGCCGCGCCGCCATGCCCGAGCTCGAGCGCTACGTCCTGCACCGGCTCGCCGAGCTCGACCGGCTGGTGCGCACCGGCTACCGCGACTTCGACTACAAGCGGATTTCCTCCGCGCTGTTCAACTTCGCGACCATCGACCTGTCGGCGTTCTATTTCGACATCCGCAAGGACGCGCTCTATTGCGATCCGCCGTCGAGCGTGAGGCGTCGGGCGGCGCTGACGGTGCTCGATGAGGTCTTCTCGTGCCTGACCGCCTGGCTCGCGCCGATGCTCGTCTTCACCATCGAGGATGTGTGGCGCTCCCGCTTCGGCGCCGACGCGGCCTCGGTGCACCTGCGCCAGTTCCCGCAAGTGCCGGAAGACTGGCTCAATCCGGAAATTGGCGGTCGATGGTCCAGAATTCGTCAGGTGCGGAGAGTCATCACCGGCGCTCTCGAGGTTGAACGTCGCGAAAAGCGCATTGGATCGAGCTTGGAAGCGGCACCCGTGGTGTACGTCAACAACGAACTGCTTATGGAATCTGTCAGTAAGGTCGAGCTGGCTGAAATTGCCATTACCAGTCAGCTAGAACTGGAATTCGGGCCGGGCCCCGCCGATGCATTCCGAATGAACGAAGTGCTCGATGTGGCAGTGGTTCCAAAGCGCGCCGAGGGCCGCAAATGCGCGCGCTCTTGGAAGATTCTCGCCGATGTCGGCTCGGATCCCGCCTATCCCGACCTCGGTGCGCGCGATGCCGCGGCCATGCGCGAGATCGACGCCGCGGCAAAGCGCGGCTGATCCATGGCCGTTTGGGGGCCGCGCTCGGGGCTCGGCCTCGTGGTTGCCGGCGCCGTGTTCGCCGTCGACCGGGCCAACAAGCACTGGCTGGTCGATGTCTATGACCTCGCGTCGCGCGGGGTCATCGAGCTCACCGGGTTCCTCGACCTCGTCATGGTCTGGAACCGCGGCATCAGCTACGGACTGTTCGAGCAGGACGGCGATCTCGGGCGCGCCGTCCTCGTCGCGCTCGCCGT
>Ga0326597_10002467_pt1 | contig 27612 bp, 20 predicted proteins | sample RVTome_12_FD_203789 | JGI IMG/M metagenome (GOLD analysis project Ga0326597, IMG submission 203789) | Soil microbial communities from uranium-contaminated site in the Upper Colorado River Basin, Wyoming, United States - RVT100D185 | ecosystem: Environmental > Terrestrial > Soil > Contaminated >... | reverse complement strand
TACGTGCTCACCCCCGAAATGATGGCAAGGCTGGCGGAAATCCCCAACGTGTGCGCCCTCAAGAACGGGATGAGGCTCGACCACACGACGAGAATCAGACAACTCGTTGGTGACGCCATCGTGGTGGTCGATCCCAACGAGGAGAACCTGATGACGAACATGGCCGAGTACGGGCCGCAAGCCATCTACACCGGCACCAACATGATGTTCGACTCCGGTGCTGCCACGCCGATGCGCGACTACGTCGAGCTGGCACTAGCCGGCCGCCTCGACGAGGCCCGCCTCGTGCACGACGCGATGCAGCCAGCCCGCGATTTGCACCACCGTTGGGTACTCGAGCCCTGGGGTCGGATGGGTGTGTGCCCTGTATCGGTCGTCAAGTACTGGACCAAGCAGATGGGCATGACTGGTGGCCCGACCCCCGAACCCCTCCCCGACCTGCTGTCCGACCAGGACAAGGGGCGGCTCCGCACCGAGCTCACCGACATCGGACTGGTGAGAAGGTAGGAAGAGCTGCCGGCCCCTGGATCTTCAGGAAGAGTCCCCGGCCGGGGGATAAGGCGTGAGTTCATGGAGGATCAGGAATACTACTCCTGTTTCTCGATGACATAGAGATCTCCTCGGTCTGTGTCGCGCGTGTAAATCACAGAGTCGCCGTCGGGCGAGAAGCCCCCGTTGTGCACGTGCCAAAACCCCTGGCCGTCCGTCAGTTGCTGCGGTTCACCCGCGGGCTGTGGCAAGCCAGTCTGAGACTCGGGCGGGGTCAGAGGTAACAGGTAGAGGTTCATATTGAAGTGGCTGACGGAATCCAGGTAACTGACGGCAGAGCGGACTCGTAGCGCAGCCTGGCTCTCGCGTCGGCCCGAGCGGCGGTTCAATGGCGAATGGCTTCAAACACTTCCGACCAGGACAGCGTGTAGTGTGAGGGCGCCGGTCTCACGGTTACGCCGGTGCTGGTCTGGATCATCGTGACGATTTCCACCTCTTGATAGGCGTTCCCTGGAACGCCTACAGCCCTCTGGCTCTGCGCCCACCGCCCCGCCATCTGTCCGGGCGAGACAAGTCGTGTGTCCCAGCCACCAAAGGCAAATTCAAATGTCACGCCCTCGCTTGTCACTGTGAAGGTTCCTTGCAGAACCAAACGGCCATTCCCGGTCACGTTTCCTGTGATGTTCCCTGTGATACCGGTCCCAAGCGTGATCGACCCATTGATCTGACGTTGATCGTCGCCAGACTGAGAAAACGCCAGCATGATCGGCAATATGGAGCCCACTCCCCCGAGGCCTTCGCACCACTCAGCGTCGATGAACACGCCTGATTGATCGCACGCGCGTAGTAGGTACGTGCCCTCCCAGGCTCCGCCGTAGTTGTTCACGACGTTCACCATCTTCGACCCGTTGGCGCCCTGGTACGACGCACTCAGCGTGATCGAACCATGGCTCGTACCCGAGAGTCGTCCGGTCCCATCAACCGTCGCAACGGAGGGATCACTCGACGTCCAGGTTGGACTCACGCCCTGAGTTGTGCCGTTCGACAGAGTCGCAGTCGCTGTGTAGTTGGAAACAAACCCAGTTCGGATTGCATCCAGTCCGCTAACAGTGAGACCCGTCACTGTGGGCGTGGCGGGCGTGCTCGGTCCGGTGGGACCTGAATCGTCCCCGCAGCCGCCGAGCACGAGGAACAGGAAAGTAGACACCATTACGCGACGCATGATCGCCTCCTCGTAGGTGACGAAAGCCAGGCTCAAAGACACGTGCAACCGACTGCCAAACCACGAACGCCGTTCCCTTGCTGCCCATTCTTAGGCTCATCTGCTAATGCCCTCCAGCAGCCCTCCCTCCAGCGGCAAGAGCCGGACGCCGAGACACGAGGGTTAGGAGGGGTTAGGAGTGATTCGACGCTGGTTTGACGAGGCGAGCAGGTCAGGAGGACCGCAGCGAGGCGGGAAACCACGGCGCGACGAACGAGACGGTCGCACACCAATGGCCCCCTTGCGAAGCGAAGTCAACCAACGACCGAACCCAGAACACGCTGGGTGAGCCAAATCGGAAACCCGGGCTCACGCTGTAAGGATGGCCTTGATAAGGGGCGATTGTCAATCGGGGAAATCTGGGAAATCCCTGGTCGGAGGGTGGGGCATTCCCTGACGGTGACGAAAAGCACCCGATCACTGGTGATACGAGGTCATAAGCCCCGCGAGAGACCCTGCGTCTTGCCGACCGCCTTCCTGGCCATGTCGAGCGTGTGCCCGACGTAGACGAGGTCACGCAGCGACATACAAGGGTTCAGGGCTGCTCAATAGCCTGATCCCGAAGGCGGGGATTGAGAAACTTCGCTGTCACCATGTCAACGCGATGGCCACCCAGCAGTCCAGAGAACCTGCGCTCAATGCTCACGAAGTGGCCCCATCGCGTGAAAAACCGTCTAGAATCAAACCACCTGAAAGCACGAGCCATGTCCAACAGCCGCCGGGCCGAGCCCCGCATGCGATGGCGCTGGACGGTGATCTGCGCTTCTATAGCGGCGCTGCCGTTCGTCCATCTCGGCCGCTCAGTTGACCTGCTCCACAGGCTGCCGTCGCCGGGGCTAGCCCGGCTGACCGCGCAGGAAGCGCGCGCGCCGCTGCGGAACGATCTGGCCGGCAGCATCAGTCCTTACCTGCGTGCGGCGGCCGATCAGCCCGTGCACTGGCAGGAGTGGAGCGACGAGGTGTTCGCGCTCGCCAGCACGCTGGACCGGCCGATCTATCTCGACATCGGGGCCATCTGGTGCCACTGGTGCCATGTCATGGACCGCGAGTCGTACGAGAACCCAGAGATCGCCGCGATCATCAACGACCTGTTCATCCCCATCAAGGTGGACCGTGACCTGCGCCCCGACATCGACCAGCGCTACCAGCGCGCAGTCGCAGAGGTGGCCGGCGGTGGCGGTGGCTGGCCGCTCACGGCCTTCCTGACTCCAGACGGAGAGGTGTTTTACGGCGGCACGTACTTTCCTCCGGAGACGCTCGAGAAGGTCCTGACGCAGGTCGCCCAGGGCTACCGGAAAGATCGCGACCGTGTCACCACCACCACCCAGGCCCTTCGGCGCCATCTCAGCAGCGTGCTCGCCGGAAAGCCCAGCATGGTCTCGGTCGAGATCATCGACGCGGTGACGAAAAGCGCCCGCGAGCAATTCGACGGAGCGTGGGGCGGTTTCAGCCAGGCACCGAAGTTCCCGAACAGCAATGTCGTCACGCTGCTAATCAACCGGTACGTGCAGACGGAGGACAAGAAGCTCCTGGAGATGATCACGACAACGCTGGACAAGATGGCTGCTGGCGGCATGAGAGATCAGCTCTCCGGGGCCTTTCACCGCTATGTCACGGACCGGCAGTGGCGGGTGCCGCACTTCGAGGTGATGCTCTACACCAACGCGGAAATTCTCTCGAATTACCTCGATGCCTATGCACTCACGGGCAACGATCACTACCGCGAGGCTGCCGAGGGGATCATCGGCTTCATGCAGAGTGCTCTCGCCTCCGTGGGAGGCGGCTTCTTCGCCAGTCAGGACGCCGACGTGTCGCTGGACGACGATGGATCCCATTACACCTGGAGCATCGAGCAGCTCGAGGCCGCCGTGTCGGCGGACGAAGCCGAGATACTCAAACGCTATTACGACATCGGTTCCCGGGGCGAGATGTCGAGCGTCCCGAAGACAAAGGATTCAACGCAGAACGTGCTGTGGGTGGCTGCAACGCCCGAGCAGATAGCGAGAGACCTGCGGAAGCCCATCGCGGAGGCGACGCAGCTTGTCGAGTCGGGCCGCCGCAAAATGATCGAGGCACGGCGTCGGCGACCGACGCCGCATATCGACCGCACCATTTTCACTGACTGGAATGGTCTGATGGTCTCCTCGTATTTGAAAGCCTACGAGATCCTGGGGCATGAGGGAGCCAGAGATTTCGCGTTGGAGACCCTGGACTTCCTCCTGCAGCACTGTGTCGACTCGACCGCAGGTGTCTACCACTCCTGCTCGGAAGACGAGCGTCACATGCCGGGGCTCCTGGATGACCAGGTCATGATTGTGCGCGCGCTGCTCGATGCGTACGAGGTGACGGGAGAGCCGGACTACGTGACGCGGGCCCGGCAGATCATCCGGTGGACCGTTGAGCACCTATGGGATGGGATGGGCGGCGGGTTCTTCGACACCAGGCCGGATCGCAACGCCGTAGGGCTGCTGGACGTTCTGCAAAAGGAGGTTGAAGACACGCCGTTCGCCGCCTCCGGCAACGCCGTGGCGGCGCAGGTTCTCAACCGGCTCCATTACCTGACGCAGGACGAAGGCTATCGTGACTACGCCCGGCGGACCATCGAGACCTTCGCGGCCCGAGCGCGCGAGGATGGAACGATGGTTGCGGCCCTGGGCATCGCCACCGAGGAGTACCTCGAATATCCCACCACGGTCATCGTGATCGGCAGTGGAGGTGATCCGGGGGCCGAGTCCCTTCACCAAGCCGCGCTCGGGGCCTTCCGGCCGGGAAAGATCGTGATGCGGGTGGAGCCAAACCGGGTCAATCGCGAACAGCTGCCCGCCGCGGTGATTCCCGTGCTGGACAACATCGGGCCAGAGCGATGGCCGCTGGCGTTCGTCTGCTCCGGCACGGTCTGCGCCCAGCCGACCGGTGACACAACCGGGCTCGCGTCTCTGGTGAAGACTTTCGGCCTCCCCCCACGCACCGACGGGCGGTGACCCCGCGGCCTGTGAAGGCCTACGGCTCGATGCGGGGTACGCTCAAGGTCGCGGCGGTCAAGGCGCGGGGCGCACCGGGGACGCGCGCAGGGGGCATTGTGCCTGCTTCGCGGTCGTGCCCGGCCCAGCGAGCCGCCACGTCAAGAATCGCGATAGGCCTCCGGCTCACGCCTTCTGCAGCAGCGGCCGAAGCGTTCGAATGTCCTTGACGGTTTCGATCGCGAGCAGCGTGTCGAGCAGCCTCTGCGTGGTTGCGGTCCCGAGCACCGGGGCGATCAGGTCCCTGGCCTTGTCGACGACCTCGCCTCGCGGCATGGGATTGCGGACGGTCCCCCGCACAGCCTCCACCCGATCAGTGAGCTGCGCGCCGTCATTGAGCGCGATCTCGACGACCGCCACGCGCGCCGGCAGGAGACGCGCTAGCGAGGCGTCCGGCACGTACTTCACCTTGCTTCGCTGGCGGAGTACCGCCGCGTCCTGCATGCGCGCCTTGTCGTGCGCGGCGTGGAACGAGGCCGTCTTGTCGATCAGCATGACCGCGACCACGTGCTGCAGGCAGATACTCGGAATGTCTCGATTGTCCACGACGGCGCCGACGGTTGGGGCAAGCCGAACGACAATGCTCGTCACATCGTCGGCGTCGAACGGGCGCTCTCTTCGGATGTTCTCGATCGCGTCGAGCGGCGCTTGAATCGGGGTGCCGACGGTCCACTTCTTGATATCGGTGTTGACGACTTCGTACCGCTCGCCAAGACCGTCTATCAGCCCCGCCGGATCGCCTTTGGGAGCGTTGACCCGAAAGAAGTTGTCCTCGCCGGAGAACACATCGTCGACGCCGGTCCAGCCCGAGCGGACGAGCAGAGCCGCGGTCACCCCGTTCCGCGCCGGCATTCCTCCGAAAACGAAGCCCTTTTCGATGTGGTCCGTGTCGCGACCCCACACCGCATATCCTGACGCCTGCTGCGACGCATAGTCGAGCAGCCAGCGCATCTGCTGCGCGGTCAACCCCGCCACACATCCCGCCGCCGCCGCCGATCCGAAGTTCCCCGAGAACGCGTGCGTGCTACGACGGCTCTCGTTTCTGAACGTCGCACCGCCGAGCGCCATCGTCAGTCGGGGACCCACATCGTACCCAAGCGTCACGGCGCGCAGATACTGTTCCCCGCTCGCGCCCATTTCCTCTGCGAGCGCAAGGGCCGCTGGCACGATCGACGCCCCGGGATGCGACTGCGACAGCCCATGCGAGTCGTCTGTTTCATCTGAATGAGCCAGAACTCCGTTCACGAGCGCGGCATCCATCGGTCCAGTCACCACACGTGAAGCCACCACGGTGGCGACCGGACGCCCCGCCTGGTTCCGCGCCAGCGTTAGAGCGGCCCGGCCGGGCGGCAGCTCGGAGCCGGACACCATGGCTGCGAACGTGTCGAGGATATGGTGCTTTGCCTTCTCGACAACCTGAGGAGGCAACCCGCGGTCTTTCGCGGCGGCCATGTAGTCGCTGAGCGCTGCCATCACCGGGCCGACGGCTTGCGCTCGAAGCCGGATTGAAGGCAGGGCGGCCGTGCTGAGGACGAGCGCACCGCGACAAAGCAGGTCGCGGCGGGACATTCGCGCGTGAAGAGGTGGCGTCATAGAAGGCCGTGCGAAGTATACGCCCGCACCGGGTCGCCGTGGTCCTTGCGCCGACTCCCGCTCGCGACACTCCCGCTCGCGGCGCTTGACACCTCGGAAGCGCGGAAGTAGCCTCACGACTCACGTATCGTTCGGACCCCACCATACAGGTCTTGGCAACGGACGCGAGCGATGCGCGGCCAGTCCGACGCCAGCTTCAGTTTGAGGAGGATGCCATGCCCACGCGGAGGGAATTTCTCGAGCACGTCGGCGGCGCAGCCGCGGGAGTCGTGTTCGCCGGCGGGAGTCTCGTTGATATCGGGGCCCGGGCGCTCCAGTCCGGCGGCGCCGGCGGGCGCCGTACGGTGATGCTTGGCGGGCGCCGGGTGACGACGGTGGACGTCCACGCCCACTGCTACGTCCCCGAAGTCCTGCCAATCGTCGAAGGCCATCCATGGGGGGCGGGCGTCACGCGAAGCGTCCAGGCCACCGAACTGGGCACCCTTCTCAATCCAGAGGTCATCGGGCCGGACCGACTGCGGGCAATGGACAGATACGGGGTTGATGTGCAGGTGCTGAGCATCAATCCGTACTGGCACACGGCCGACCGGGACACGGCACGCCGGCTCATCACCGTGCAGAACAAGGCCCTGGCGGACGCCTGCGCGAGGTACCCGGGTCGATTCGTCGGGTTGGCCTCAGTCGCAATGCAGTATCCAGACCTCGCGGCCGAGCAACTGGAAGAGGCGATGACGCAGTTCGGCCTGCGCGGCGCAGGAATCGCAGGCAACATCGCCGGGGAGGAGCTGGGCTCACCCAGGTTAGACCCGTACTGGTCCAAGGCGGAGGAGCTCCAGGCATTCCAGTTCATCCACCCACAGTCACGAGGAGGCTTCGACGGCCGCACGTATCCGGCCGGCATGTACGAGCGGATGGGCGAGTTCGGCGGCAATGTCATCGGCTACCCGCTGGAAACGACCCTCGCGTTCTCTCATTTGATCTTCGACGGCACGCTGGATCGATTCCCTGGGCTGAAGTTCTGCGGAGCCCACGGGGGAGGCTATCTGCCCTCGTACATCGGCCGGTCGGACGGGGTGTGCGACGATCCCCGCTGGGAATACTGCGCCTCCCTCAAGAAGAGGCCGAGTGAGTATTTCGAGGATCAACTGTACTGCGACACGCTCGTCTTCAGCCCGGAGGGCGTGCGACATCTGGTCGAGGAACACGGGGTCAGCCAGATAGTACTCGGGACGGATGACCCCTATCCCTGGCCGGTCCGGGGCGTCGATAATATCCTCGAGTGCCCAGGCTTGAGTGACGCCGACAAGAGGGCAATCTTGGGCGGCAACCTCATCAAACTGCTCCATATCGACGTGTAGTGCTGCGGGCCAGGTCGGGCCCTGAGAATGCCTCGTCTCAGGGCCCGGTTCTTCGAAACGCTGATCCCAGGTCGCCGCGCCACTAGCGCGTCACCCGGGGAGGACCTGCCCACGCCTGCTCGCGCGCGTCGCACACCTCACCCAGGCAGTCGCATGCGGACCGATTGGCGGGCGTCAAGGATTTTCCGCCATTGGACGATCGTGCGCCGGTACGATCAACGCCGTGTCTGCTCATAGCGATAGCTTCCTCCGCGAAAACGCCTTCCTTGTTGCCGCGGTGTCGCTTCCTGTCGTGGTCATTGGTTTTTTCCTGCTTGCGACCACTGTCCCCCGCTGGTTCGTGGATCCGCCCGCGTACGACCTCGTGCTGCGCGCGGGTGGACCGTACGACCAGGCAGCTCCTCGGGTCGCGGTGGAATTCGCCGTCCGGGACGCGCGAATCGAGGCCACCTTCCGCGCCGTGGATGCCGCCACATATCCGCAGCGAATGGCGCTCTTCGTCGTCGACCGCGAGACGATGAACGCGCGTGAGATCTTCGTCGAGCCGCCGCCCGACCTTGCGGAAGACGACCCGCCGCGCACGATGGTCGTCGAGGCGCTCGCCGACCGACGGGTCCTCGCGCAGGCCGCCGCACCAGACGGATATACGTTCGACGCGGGGCGGGGGCACGGTCCAGGCCTGGTCGGCGAACTATTCGGCATGCGCCGGTCGGGCCAAAGGGCAACGCTCGTCAAAGAGGGGCGCGTGGTGGCAATCGACCTGCCGTCGTCGTATCGGTACAACGTCTCGGTCGTCGGTTGGCTCGCCGAAGAAGGGCAGCGCTGAGGTGGATGACCGCAGTCATGCGTTGGAGCAAATCACGACCATCGCTCGGGCGCACGGGCTGACACCCGAGGAAATCGTCTCGGCGCTCGGTTCTGCCGGTGTCGCTCCGAACGAGAAGGAGAACCGGTGGCGCGGCGTCCTCGTACGAGCCTTGGCTCTCCTTGGCGGCACCTTCGTCCTCGCTGGCATCGGCGTGTTCGTGGCCCTGCAATGGGACATCATGAACTCGGCTGCGCGCGTCATCGTGACGCTTGGTTCGGGCGTAGCCGCGTTCGTCTTGGCGGGCCTCGCCGCCCGCGAGGATCGGTTCGAGAAAGCCACTGCCCCGCTGTTGCTGGTCAGCGCCGCGCTGGAACCGGTCGGCATGTTCGTCGCATTCGACGAGTATGGCTCTGGCGGCGACTGGCGCTGGGCGAGCCTCATCACGTGCGGTACCGTCGCTCTCCAGTTCGCCGCGGTGTTTGCGGCACTCAAGCGACCCACCCCTCTCTTTGTCGTGCTCCTCTTCGGGGTGCTGTTCTTCTGGACGGCGCTCGATGTGCTCGACGTGGACGGCACGCTCATCGCGCTTGTGTTGGGAGGCAGCATGCTGCTGACTGCGATTGGCGTCGATCGGACGGGATACCGTGACGTCACGCCCGTCTGGTATCTATGTGGTGCAGGCGCCTTTCTCGGCGGGTTCTTCGACGTCGTCGACCAAACGCCGTTCGAGATCGCTTTTCTTGCCGCCGCAATCAGCTTCGTGTACCTCAGCGTGGTACTGCGCACCCACATGCTGCTCTTCGTCGGGACTCTGGCGATCCTGGCCTACACGTGGCCTACACGGGGTGGTTCACCAGCCAGCACTTCGCCGACTCGATCGGCTGGCCGCTTGCATTGGTCGCCTTCGGCCTGTTCATGATGGGGCTGAGCGCGCTGGCCTTCAGAATCGACCGCGACTACGTCAAGGCTGGAGCAACTGGGCCTGGCACGGCGCGCGGTTAGCCGTACTGATTCTGCCTGAGCATCTCGCTGTCGCCAGTCCCACGAACGAGACCTGCGCTTGGGAACCCGTCCGCCTGTCTGAAGAAGAGCGCGACGACTCCTGTTGACGGGGGTCAGGCGGCGTGGTCGTCCGGATGCGACGGGAACAGAGACCGCAGATGCTGGCAGAGCATTCGGCAAGCGTCCGTCGCCGTAAAAATGCCTACGAGATGACCGTGGCTTGTGACCAGTGCGCTCCCGATGTGGCAGGTGGCCATATGGTGCAGTACGTCGTCAATCGGCGTGTTCGAATCTACGACATACGCGTCAGGTACGAAGATGTCGCGTACGAAGAGCTCGTCCATTGGCGGCAGGCCAAGATCTGGATCGAGCGCACGCTTCAGATCGCGGTCCGTGAGAACGCCGACCAGGCGGTTCTTCTCCTTGACAGGGAGATGTCGCACTTCGTGTTGCACCATGAGCTGTCTCGCGAGGAGAAGACTGTCATCGACGTTGACGAAGAGAGGGAACGGGGTCATGACCGACTTCGTCGGCGGAATGCGATCCATGCGACTCTCTCCTACGGATGTCCGACCGCTACGACGTGGTGCTGTCGGGGCTCTCCAGATTCACCCTCCACGTGCCGCTGGGTGACCGAATGATTACGGCCACCGGTTCCTTCATCGCCACGCCCACAATCCCGCCGCAGACGTATTCGAGGTGCACGACGGTTCTCTCGATCGGTTCGATTTCGAGATCGCCGACCGTGACGGGAATGCCGGGGCGTGAATCACTCATGTCCTCGCCCGCCAAGCCGATCGCGCCGCTCGAAAGACCGGCGGCGACAAGAGAAACGCAGCGACCGTGGCCACGACCGACAGCGGCCGGACATGTACCCGCGCGCCAAGGGTTCCTTTCACCCCAGACTCCAGAAACATCGGGCTGCAGTGGACCTCCAGTCCGCGTAGTTCGGCCATCACCAGCAGAGGCGAGAGCATCCCGTAGAAGACACCCGTGTCGGCTGGATCATCGAAGCCAAACTGGGCTTTCAGATAAAACCGCTCGAGCTTCACCTGCCGAAGCAGGTCCGAAACAAGCCGCGCGACCTGTTGGAACAGGCCGCGCGTTCGCACAACCGCAAATCCCATCCGCGGTCCAGTCCCTCTTTCCTTCGTGCGACGGGTCCGTCCCGTCGATTTCGCGGTCTCGGCCCTCTCCGGTGGAGGCGGTGCGGCCCCGTCTCCTGACGATCGAATGTCGACGAGGCCAAAGAGCCAGAGTACTCGCCACGTAGCCTCCAGCCTGTCCCCTCGCTCTGCGTCAACGGCCAACACCACCGGCACCGCGAGCGACGCCACGAACACCGCGAGCAGTGCAGCGACCGTGACAGCCAGCGCAAGCATCTCGAAAGGGCCCTAGCCCTTCTTCTCGCCGCGCTTCTCGACGATCTTGCCCACCGCTTCGCCGAATTTCTCCACGACCGTTGCCGCACCTTTGCGGATGGCCTCCACCCGCACGCCATCCTTGTTCGCGATGATGATCGCGACGGGCACACCGCCGCCGCCGCCGGAGCCGGCACCGAGTGCCTCGCCGCTCACCGCCTTCTGCTCTTTGCCGGAACCGCCGCCAGCACCGAAGCCGAAGCCAACAGCAACCAGCGGGATAACCGTATGGCCCTCGACATTAATGGGACCGCCGACCACCGTCCGTGTATTGAGCAGACGCTCAATCTCGGCCAAGGTTGCCTTCAGTAGGCTTTCTACGTGCTCCATTAGCTGCCTCCATCCTGTGAAGTGCGAGGACAGAATCCTTCATCGTCAGCTCGTGGCCACAACGCACGACGTGACACTCGTGGTCCAGCGTCGTCAGTCGAGACAGCGATACGGCCACGGAGAGCACCCTTCCGAAGAATCCCGCACCCGCCAACGCTTCGATCGCACCGTCCGTCTGTGCGACTTCCCACTTGCCGGTCGACGGCAGCATCGCGGCACGCTCGCCAAACGCGCCGACCACGTGGGCTTGTCCATGACTTCGATAATACGCCCGTTAGCCGCTTCGATGCAGTACAGGTTCGACGGCTGTCCGGTAACCCGGCCGCTGACTCTGCGGTCCTGGCGCTGCTGTCCGTCAGCGTGTACCAGGCATGCGGAGCAAGCGAACAAAAAGCGTGTGCCATGGGGGCCGTCGGAGCGCTACAATCCACCCAGGGGAGGCCGCATGATCCGTCTCACACGCGTTTGCTGTGCCGCCGCGATCGGCCTTCTCGTCGTCCCCGTCCCGTCGGTATGGGCGCAGGGTTCGCGAACGGCGACCACCAAAGACGAGCGCCCTCCCCGGCCATCCCTGGTGCGCGACGTAGGATCCGATTTCCGGGCCTTTTATACCAGGCCTGACACCTACCGGATTCTAGGGCTTGGACTGGTCGGTAGCCTCAGCTTCAGCCCCCTCGACGACGATATCAGAGACAGCCGATTCAACAACGAGCCGTTCGATGGCGGCCGGCTCGATGTCACGTTTGAGGCGGGTGACGCCGTCGGCGGCACTCTTGTTCAGGTCGGAGGGGCGCTCGCGACGTACGGGGTCGGCGCCATGCTGGGCCGCTCAGGCGTCTCAGACTTGGGCCGCGATCTGATTCGGGCCCAGTTACTCGCGGCCACCATCACGCAGCCCCTTAAGTACATCGTCGGACGCGAACGACCCGATGGGTCCAGTCACACATCCTTCCCCTCGGGTCACACTTCGGGCACGTTTGCGACCGCGACCGTCTTGCTTAATCGATATGGATGGAAAGCCGGCGCTCCAGCGTATGCCGTCGCCTCGTACGTCGCCGCCTCTCGTCTGAGCGAGAACAAGCACTTTCTCAGCGATGTGGTGTTCGGAGCCGTCGTTGGAATCTCGGCCGGTCGCGTCATCAACGTCGCCCGAGGTTCGACGCGATTCGAGGTGACCCCGATGGCGGCGCCCGGACTCGTCGGCGCTCAGGTGGTCATCACGAAACGCTAGTGGCCTGTCCACGGTGAACGAGTACCGGATTTCGGCGCGGCGCCCGGATCGCAAGGCGCGGCAACCGAGGATACCGGGAGTATCTGAGGGAGGAGCAATGCCGCGAGGCGGGATGCCCCGCCTGAAAGGCGGTCCTTGATCAGCGTGGACAGGCCACTAGATCAGCGCCAGCGCCCCAAGAACGACCGTGTACCCCGCGAGGAAGTAGCTCGCGAGGAGCATCAGACGGAACGAGAGCTGCGCTGACCGCCAGGCGGCAACCGGATGGACGGCCGCGGCCAGCGATCGCCCGACAAGTACTTCGATCCGATGGCTGCTTCGACCGGGGACTCGAGACGACATGGCGTCCGTCAAGAAAGCAAGCGCCAGGCCACAGTCAACGCTCTCAATCTTGTCGATTTCTCGTGCACGTCGACCAAAGGGTAGCGGAGCACAAGTTCTTCGTCTGACCAGGAGAAGATGTTTGGGCGAGCGACAGCCCGGAACGCTCTGACTGATCCCCGGGCGCACTGGTATGATCCCTTCAACCGGTGCTGACGAGCGGTCGGTGTCCGCTCGGTCTACCGGCACTCGAGACCGACAGATTGGCCCGCATACCCATCGCCACCTACCGGCTTCAATTCGGCCCCGACTTCGGCTTCGTTCGCGCGAGGGACGTCCTCGGGTATCTGCAGCACTTGGGCATCAGCGACGTCTACGCGTCTCCGTTGCTCATGGCCAGTCCCGGAAGCACCCACGGGTACGACGTCGTCGATCACAGTCGGATCAATCCGGAGCTGGGTACCGCGGCCGAGTTCGCCAGCTTCACAAAAGAGCTGAAGCGCAGAGGTCTCGGTCTTCTCCTCGACGTCGTGCCGAACCATATGTGTGTCGCGACACATTTGAACCGATGGTGGAACGACGTTCTCGAGAACGGGCCCAGCTCCCCCTTTGCGGGCTACTTCGACATCGAGTGGGCGGCGCCTGACCCGTCATTTGCGGGCAAGCTCCTGCTCCCGATCCTCTCCGATCAGTTCGGTCGGATCCTCGAGGCCGGGCAGCTTCGGATCGAGTATCAAGACGGCAGTTTTTCGCTTGTTTATGCCGATCGTCCGCTGCCGATCGCCCCGAAGACGTGGCCACAGATACTCGAGCCTGCTCTCGTAGCGCTCCAGCGGCAATTCGGGGAGGACGCGCCGCCCGAAGTCGCGCTACTGGAAAGCATCCTCACGGCCATCGGCTACTTGCCCCCCCGGACCGAAGACGACCCTGAGAGGATTCGGGAGCGTACACGGGAGAAGGAGGTCATCAAGGTCCGGCTTGCCGCGCTGCTCGACGAGAGCGATCTCGTTCGCAGCGCTGTCGCTCGGGAAATCGACGACATCAACGGGCGCCCCGGCGTGCCGGCAAGCTTCGATCGCCTTGAAACCCTGCTGCTGGGTCAGGCATACCGAATCGCCTATTGGCGTGTCGCCGCCGACGAAATCAACTATCGGCGCTTCTTCGACGTCAACGAGCTTGCCGCGCTGCGTGTCGAAGACCCCGAAGTCTTCGCGGCGGCGCATGAGGTCATCCTGCGGCTGGTACATGCCGGACAGGTGACGGGGCTGAGAATCGATCACGTAGACGGCCTGTTCGACCCTACCGGCTACCTCGTCGCCCTCCAGGAACAGTGCCATCGGGCCGTGGATATCCCGAGCCACGTTCGGCCTCGGTCCAGCGTCGCGGACGGGAACGGCTGCTACATCGTGGTCGAGAAGATTCTCGCCGAGAACGAAACCCTGCCAACGGAGTGGCCCGTTCACGGAACGACCGGGTACGACTTCCTGAATCTTGTTGGTGGGGTCTTTGTCGACCGTGCCGGGGCGCGACGACTGCAGTCGGCGTATCAGGAACTGACCGCCACGGCTCAAGCATTCTCCGAACAGGTGTACGAGTGCAAGAAGTTGAACCTGCGCCACTCGATGTCGAGTCAGGTGGCCATGTTGGCGGGACGTCTCGACCGGATATCCAACCAACACCGCCATTCGAGGGACTTCACGCTGCTGAGCCTTCACGAAGCCTTGATCGAGGTGATCGCGTGCCTCCCCGTCTATCGAACCTACTTGAACCCTGCCAGCGAGTCGCTGAGCGATCTCGACCGAGGGTGGATCTACCAGGCAGTTGCCCTGGCCCGACGACGCAATGCGGCGATGAACGAATCGGTGTTCAACTTCGTGGGCTCGGTGCTCACACTCAATTTCCCGGAGGACCTGACAACCGAGGATCGTGAGGTCAGGTGCGACTTCGTGCTCCGCGTCCAGCAGTTCACCGGAGGGGTGATGGCGAAGTCGGTCGAGGACACGGCTTTCTACCGCTACGCTCCCCTCGCCTCTTGTGCTGAGGTCGGCGGAAGCCCAGACGATATCGGCGTGAGTGTCGAGGCTTGGCACCGTCACAACGAACGACGCCTCAACACGTCGCCCGATTCGTTGCTGGCCTCGTCGACGCACGATACGAAGCGGGGCGAGGACGTCCGTGCCCGCATCCGCGTCCTGTCGGAGATCCCCGGTCGCTGGCTGGAAGCGTTCGGCTGGTTCCGACAGACAAACGCCAGGCACCGCACGCAACTGCCGGAAGGCGAGACGCCGCATGTCAACGAGGAATACCTGCTCTACCAGACGTTGATCGGCGCGTGGCCGTTCGAGCCGTTGGACGACGACAAGGGCCGGGAGGTGTTCGTCCGACGGATACAGTCGTACATGCAGAAGGCGCTGCGCGAGGCCAAGGTACACTCGAGCTGGCTGAGCCCGAATGAGGTCTGGGAGGAAGGAGTCGGCCGCTTCATCGAGCGCATCCTCGCCCCGTCGCCCGAGAATGCCTTTCTCCAATCGTTCGCGTCGCTCGCACAGACGGTCGCCAGCGTCGCCGTTCACGGCTCGCTGGCGCAGACCGTTCTCAAGCTGACGGCGCCGGGCGTCCCGGATTTCTATCAGGGAACGGAACTGTGGGATCTGAAGCTTGTCGATCCGGACAATCGGTCCCTCGTGGACTTCGATGTTCGCCGGCAGGTTCTCGATTCACTCCGAAACCCCATGAACGGCGTCGAGCTCGCGGCCCGGCTGCTCGAACAGCCAGGAGATGGGCGCATCAAGATGTTCGTCACACACCGCACGCTGGCAGCCCGCCAGCGCCAGCCGTCAGTCTTCGCCCGCGGGCAGTACGTCCCGTTGATGGCCAAAGGACCGCGCGCCAAGCACATTGTCTCCTTTGGCCGGGTCCTCGATCGGAAAGCCGTCATCGTGGTGACCGGACGTCTGTTCGCCCAGCTGGGCGCCGCCGAACGCGCGCCTGTCGGGACAAACGTCTGGGCCGACACACGAATCATCCTTGCTGAAGGCGTGCCGCGCGGCACGTATCGCGATGTGCTGACGGGGTGTCAGCATATCGTCGAGCGTGGGCGCGGCGCTCGCCTTCAGTCCGCCGCGGTTCTGGGTCACCTCCCGGTTGCCGTCCTCGAGTTGATCTCATGAGCGCTCAGAACCCGATCTCCGCCGCGTGGCGGCTCGACTTTGGCGCAACAGTGGAAGCAGACGGCAGCGTTCGCTTCCGTGTCTGGGCGCCGCACGCCGCAACCATCGACGTGAAGATCACAGCGCCCAACCCAGGACGGACCAGGCTCATCAAGTCGGACGACGTGTTCGAGGGAACCGTCGACGGTATCGGTCCTGGTAGCGACTACGTGCATGTCATCAACGGCCTGACGGAACGTCCAGACCCAGTCTCCCGATGGCAGCCGTACGGCGTCCACGGCCCCTCGCGCATCGTCGATCCCGCTGCCTTCACCTGGACCGATGAGCGTTGGAAGGGATTGCCGCTCGAAGACTACGTGTTCTACGAGCTGCACGTGGGAACCTTCACCGACGAAGGCACGTTCGACGGAGTTATCCAAAGACTGCCACACTTGCGCGATTTGGGCATTACCGCCATCGAGATCATGCCCGTCGCCGAATTCCCTGGTGGCAGAAACTGGGGTTACGACGGCGTCGACTTCTATGCGCCGCAGTCGACTTACGGCGGCCCCGAAGGGCTGCGACGCCTCGTGGACGCGTGCCATCGTGAGGGGCTCGCGGTCGTCATCGACGTCGTCTACAACCACGTCGGCCCTGAGGGCAACTACCTGTCGGCGTTCGCCCCGTTCTTCAGCACGAAGTACCGGACACCCTGGGGTGATGCGATCAACTACGACGATGCCGACTCAGACGGCGTGCGTCGGTTCGTCATCGAGAACGCGTTGTACTGGATCACCGAGTTTCACTGTGACGCGTTACGGCTCGATGCCATCCACGGAATCTTCGACAACAGCGCGAAGCATCTGCTCCAGGAGTTGTCCGAAGCCGTCCACGCTCAAGCGAAGGCCCTCGGGCGGTCCTGCTTTGTCATCGCCGAAAGCGACCTGAACGATGTCCGCGTCATCAATCCGGTATCGGCCGGCGGCTATGCGGTTGATGCCCAGTGGAGCGACGACTTTCATCATGCGCTTCACGTGCTCCTCACCGAGAACCGCCGTGGGTATCTCTCTGATTTTGGTCGTATGGACGACCTCAGGAAGGCGCTTGCCGAGGGCTTCGTCTATGACGGCTGCTGGTCGGCGCATCGAAGGAGGCGGCACGGCAGCTCGTCTCGAGAGCGTCCCAGCTGGCAGTTCGTGGTCTTCAATCAAAACCACGACCAGATTGCCAACGGCTCTGGTGGCAACCGCCTGTCGACGTTGATTTCATTCGAGCGGCAGAAGCTGGCGGCCGCCGTGCTACTGTGCGCGCCGAATCTTCCGATGCTTTTCATGGGGCAGGAGTACGGAGAAACAGCTCCCTTTTTGTATTTCACAAGCCACTCAGATCCGGAACTCGCTGAAGCCGTTCGTCGGGGGCGCGCTGAAGAATTTGTGTCGTTCAAGTGGAACCGAGAGTTTGCTGATCCGCAGGATGAGGGGACGTTCCATCAATCCAAGCTCGATTGGGCGCTGCCCCAACGACCACGGCATGCGGCCCTGCTGGCGCTTCATCGGGACCTCCTCCAGCTCCGGCGCGATTCGCCCTCGCTCCACTGCTGCCGGAAAGACCTGACCAGGGTAGAAGCGAGCGAATCGAAGCGTTGGCTCTCCATGGAACGCAGGGCCGCGAACGGTTCGTCGACGCTCTGTCTCTACAACTTCGCCGACCGGGCGGCACGGGCGCCGGTGGCGTTGGGCGGTCGACGGTTACTGCTCGCGATCTGGACCGGTGACACGCGGTACGGGACAGAGGCTGGAACGACGCCTCCGCTACAGGTCTTGGATGGTTCAGTCAATCACGTCGTGCTACCGCCGGAAACAGCGGTCATCTACACGTCCCACTCGTAGACCCGGGCACGCGTCCGAGCTGATCAACTCCACCAAAGGCTTACGCACACAGCCAGAGCTGAGAATCTGCCTGGTAGGCCTGCTCGACGCTGCCCTCCCGGCGAGCGGCGTAAAATAGGTGTTCGTCTCTTGGAAGAATAGCCAGATGAAGGTACGTCCAGGTTCTCCGTATCCGCTCGGTGCCACGTGGGATGGCTCGGGCGTCAATTTCTCTATTTTCTCGGAGCACGCCACCAAGGTCGAGCTCTGTCTCTTTGACTCGGCTCAGTCGCAGAGCGAATCGTTGCGCATCGAGCTGCCCGAACAGACCGATCTGATCTGGCACGGATATCTGCCGGGAATTCTTCCAGGCCAGCTCTACGGCTATCGGGTGCACGGCCCCTACAAATCCGAGCAGGGCCATCGCTTCAATCCAAACAAGGTCGTGCTGTGCCCGTACACCAAAGCCATCGGCCGGACGATCACCTGGCGGGATGAGATGTACGGGTACCGCATCGGCGATCCGCAGGCCGACCTCGCGTTCGATACGCGCGACAACGCGCCCTTCTGCGCGCTTGGTGCGGTACTCGACACGGCCTTCACCTGGGGCGGCGACCGACCGCCCCGCACGCCATGGCACCAAACAGTCATCTACGAGCTACACGTGAAGGGCTTCACCAAGCTGCATCCGGGGCTGCCTGAGTCCATGCGCGGCACGTATGCAGCCCTTGGATCCGAGGGAATCATCCGCCACATCCAGGAGCTCGGCGTGACGGCCGTGGAACTAATGCCCGTTCATCACCATGCCTACGACCACCACCTCGTGGCAAAGGGACTGAGCAACTACTGGGGCTACAACACCATCGCGTTCTTCGCGCCAGACCTCCGCTACGCGATGAATCCCGCGCCGTCCGCATCCGCCAATGAATTCAAGACGATGGTGCGGAATCTGCACCTGGCTGGTATCGAGGTGATCCTGGACGTCGTGTACAACCACACGGCGGAAGGGAGTCATCTGGGCCCCACGCTGTCGCTGCGCGGGGCGGACAACGTTGCCTACTACCGCCTGGCGACCGAAGACCCTCGGTATTACGTCGACTACACCGGCTGCGGCAACACCCTGAACATGCGGCACCCGAGGGTGTTACAGCTCATCATGGACAGCCTGCGCTACTGGATCCTGGAAATGCACGTCGACGGCTTCCGCTTCGACCTGGCCAGTGCCCTGGCTCGTGAGCTCCACGCGGTCGACCGACTCGGCGCGTTCTTTGACATCATCCATCAAGACCCCGTCATCTCTCAGGTGAAGCTCATTGCCGAGCCCTGGGATCTCGGAGAAGGCGGCTATCAAGTAGGCAACTTCCCCGTCGGCTGGGCCGAGTGGAACGGTCGCTATCGCGATGCAGTTCGCCGATTCTGGAAGGGCGATGGAGCCATGGTGTCTGAGCTGGCCACTCGACTGGCGGGAAGCAGCGACCTCTACGACCACAGCGGTCGGCGTCCGTACGCCAGCGTCAACTTCGTCACGTGCCACGACGGTTTTACGCTCCGCGATCTCGTCAGCTACAACGAAAAGCACAACGAGGCCAACCGAGAGGATAACGCCGACGGCGAGTCGTACAACAACAGCTGGAACTGTGGCGTCGAAGGACCGACCACCGATCCGGAAATCAACGCGCTTCGCGCACGTCAGCAACGCAATCTGCTCGCAACTCTCTTCCTTTCGCAAGGCGTGCCGATGCTATGCGCTGGCGACGAGATGGGTCGGACCCAGCAGGGCAACAACAACGCCTACTGCCAAGACAACGAGACCAGCTGGGTCGATTGGAACCTCTCGCCGGAGAAGGAAGACCTCTGTCGATTCGTCAAGTACATGGTGACCGTCCTCAACGAGCAGCCGGTCCTGCAGCGCCGCCTCTTCTTTCAGGGGCGAAGCATTCGTGGCGGAGGCATCAAGGACATCTCCTGGTTCGATGCGAGCGGCGCCGAGATGTCGGACGCCACATGGTGGGCCACGTCGGCTCGCGGCCTCGGGGTGATGCTGGTCGGCACCGGAATCGAGGAAACTGACGAAAACGGCGACCCAATCGTGGGCGACACCCTGTTCTTGGCGTTCAACGCTCACCCAGAGGCCACGCGATTCGTGCTGCCGTCGCTGGGCAGGACCCATCGCTGGGAGCGACTGCTGGACACATCCGAACCGGACTGGGACCGGACGTTCGTCCCCAGGGGCCGGGAATACGTCCTGCCATCGCGGTCGGTTGCTGTGTTCAAGATGAGCGAGCGGCCGTAGCGGAGCGGACGCGCCATTCTACAGTGGCGAGCCCGGGACCTGTCTGCGAACAGTCCCACGTGGCGCGCGGCGACTGGAAGCGGTTTTCGCAAGGGTGCAGCGGCCCTTCCCTCTCGAGCACGCTCCTCTAACGAACGCCAGCCTCCGCGAGCTTGCGAACGATACGGTCCTCAATCCAGTGCGGGTCCCACCACTCGGTCGCGTTGACGAAATGCCCGTTGACCAGCACGCTGAAGTGGAGATGATCCCCGCCTGCCAGGCCTGTTTGGCCGCTCAATCCCAGCGTCTGCCCCTGCGTGACGTCGTCACCGACGGCGACGTCAAACGACGACAGGTGTGCGTAGAGCGACTGGAGTCCCATGCCGTGGTCGAGGATCACGGAGTTGCCGTAGATGCCGAGGGTGTCGGCGAAAAGCACGTTCCCCCGGTGAGCCGCTTCTACGGGGGCATTTGCTGTCGTGGCGAGGTCGAAGCCAAGGTGCACCTGCTGGTCGACTTCTTCGCCGCCGTACACGTACGTGCGATAGTCGGCAAAGCCAGATTCGACTTGTGAGTTGGCCAATTGACGAAACGCGCCGTTCCAGAACGGCACCGACGCCGTCTGGTTCGCAAAGGTCGCAATCGTCGCCGCATTGATCTTCCGCAGATCACCGTTGACCTTCAGGTAGGCCGCCAGCAGCTCCTCGGAGCTTGCGGTTGGTAAGTCGAGGTCCGGCGCCTGCTCGAGAATGGGAGGAACAACCCGCGCGAGAAAGGAATCGTCGAGGCTGATGCGGCTACGGCGAAACGTCTTCGGGAAAACCCGATGCTCGAACTGAGCACCGCCCTCGTTTCCCACCGAGTCCCTGGCGTACAGAGCAAAAGGAACGTCGACCGGCTGATCGTGCAGTAGGGCGAAGATCGCGATCTTCAGGGACGGCTCCGCGTTGAGACCCGCATCGGCAACGCTGAAGCCTGGATATTCGAGGTCGCCGACACGCACCCCAGACTCCGCATCTGGAGGAGTCACACGATAAAGGATGACTTCTGCTCCACCTTGATTGACGTAGTGATGGGTCGACGCGACCGCAATACGCGGCGGCGTCAAACGGATGTCGAACTCGTGGGTCGTCTCCGACGACGAATACCTGAGCCCCCAAAGAACAGGCCGGGACGCCGTCACCTGAACGCTGGCGGTGCCCGCCTCGAGCTCAGGCAGGGTGTCCTTCCCCAGCGCACCCGTTAGAATCAATCGGTCTTCCCCATCCGCGGCGAGCTCGGCACCACCCAGTGATCCGAGCGTGATGAGCGGCCAGGCGTGATCGCCCTGCCGCACGACCACGCTCAGGTCGTCAAGCTGCCCACCAGGTGTGTCGATGGTCACTTCGAGCGTTCCGGTCTGGCCGACCAGCGCCGGCTGTAGGACCGCAATCGTCGGGCCGTCGGCGCGACCCGCGAGAAAATAGGCAAGGCCTACCCCCACGAGCCCCACAAGAACCAGCTTGAAGAACAGTCGAATGACACGCACGCAGCAATCTTAGCAGTCGTCTCCTTCTCGTACAAGAGTCGCCAGCGGTCGAGCTGGTGTCCCGTGTGCGAAAGAAGCAGCTTAGTCCTAATTCTTTAGTTGACAGCACGTATCGGGTGCCAGTAGACTGCGGCCATACTCTTAACGAATTAGGAGTCACCATGCACGCGACGGCCTTTCTCGTCACAACCATCGGGCTGGGGGTCCAGACTTGCCTCCTCGCACAAGCCGACGATCACGCCCCCACGACCGATCCTCGGGGCGCGGCCGGGCCGCGGCTCGAGTGGCAGGCGCAAGACGCGTTCTACAGGGGCCGCTACGAAGACGCGGCCACGCTCGCCCTGAAGCTACGGACGCATGATCCCGAAAGCCTGGCGTCGTACGAGCTCCGCACGTCGGCACGACTCTTCCAGCTCAAACGGGTGCTCGGCGCCGAGGAGGGTGCGGGCCGGAAGGGCGGGAGCAACAAGGACGATGCGCTCCGTGAGTGCGCCCCGTGCACCGGCTGGCTAGCTGAGCTGAGGGAGGATCTCAGAGTCGGCCAGGCGCTTGCGCGGTCGACTCTGAAGACCACGCCAGACGACATCACAGCGCTCTTCTTTCTCGGAAAGCTGGATCTGACCTATCTCTGGCTGGAACTCGGCGTGCTCGATCGGCGGACGGGCTGGAGCGAGTTCCGAGAAGCCAAGCGGTCGCTCAGCGCCGTGCTGGAGCACGACCCGGAGCATGTCAGAGCTCTCGTCGCCGGGGCCTGGGTCGACTACATCGTCGGCACCAGCCTGCCCCACGGAACGCGCTGGCTGCTTGGCGGTGGGAGTCGTACGCGCGGCCTCCAAGATCTGCGCAAGGCCGCAGCTATGGACGCAGACTTCTTCGTGCGGACCGAGGCTCTCTTCGGGCTATGGGACATGGAACAGCGTGAAGCGAACATCGACGAAGCCATTGCCGTCGCTCACCGGTTGGCGCGGGACTTCCCCGACAACGAGGAGATCGCGAAGTTTCTCACGAAGCACGAGGGCCGCGTTCTTCCGCTTGGACCGTTGTAGGTCGTGTCCCGTCGCCCTTCACGAATGGACGGGCCCGAGCACGCTGCGTGGACGCTACGTCAGCAGGGTCTGCAGGGCCCTGCTGACGCGCGTGTATTCCTCATAACGGCGCTGATAGCCCGCCAGCTTCTCGCGCTCGACCGCGTCGAGCCGCGCGCGACCCAGGGTGGACCCAGTTGAGTCACCGAGCTCCTCTTGCAGGAGCGCCGCCTTGAGCTTGTATTCGCTGTCGTGAGCCAACTCCCAGGCGAGCCAGTCGGCAGACCACCTAGCGTGCGCGGTCTCAATCTGCTCGGCACCAAACGGGAACGTCGTACCCCGCGCCCGATCGAGCTCGGCAAATTCTTCCCCACACATCGCACGCGCGCAGGCCGCCAGCGGCTGCCACGCGAGCAGCGTCCGGACATCCTCGGTAGCCGCCGCGGACACCGGCGCAAACAGCGCGAACAACTTCACCGCTCTCGCACGACGGGCATCGTCGCGAAGCTGCGCTGCCGTCGCCGCCAGTCGCGATCCGATCCAGGCGGCCCCCACGAGCACCGCCGCGGCCAGAACGATCGCCGCAGTCACCATAACCTGGCCCGTGCTCCTCCCGTGTGCGGGACTCAGCCCTTCAGCTGCAGAACCGCATGAACGTGTTCTCCGTCGAGCTTCTGGCGACCGTTCAACGCCGTGAGCTCGATGAAGACCGCCACACCATGGACCACGCCGCCAAGCTTCTTGACCAGATCGACCGTCGCCCTCGCGGTGCCGCCCGTCGCCAGCAGGTCGTCGACTATCAGCACCCGCTGCCCCTTCGCGACGGCGTCTTCGTGAATTTCCAATGCATCACTGCCGTATTCGAGGTCGTAGTCGATGCGGCTGGTCGTCGACGGCAACTTACCGGGCTTTCGCACCGGCGCGAAACCGGCGCCCAGTCGTTCCGCGACTGCCGCACCGAAGATGAATCCTCGACTCTCGATGCCGACGATCAACTCGATGCCGTCCTGTTTGAAGGGCGTGGCTATGCGGTCCACCGCCGCCCGCAAGCCTTCAGCGTCCTGTAGAAGTGGGGTGATGTCATAAAAAAAGATGCCTGGCTTCGGGAAATTTGGTACCCCACGGATTCTGGATATCAGCTCGTCTCTCTTCATATGGAAACACCGATCAATCAATCGTTCTGGCGCTAGCGGACTTCGAACCCGCCATCACGTCCGGAGGCGCCCAGGTCCGTCACCTCGACGTTGTCAACCCGCGCGGACGGCGGCCCGTGCCGCACGTGGTGCTCGAACCGTTCGAGCGCCTCGCGATCGCCCTCAGCCGACACCTCGACGCATCCATCAGGGGTGTTCCTGACCCAACCGTGCAAGCCTTCACGCGCAGCCGCTTCGAACGCGAAGAAACGGAACCCGACGCCCTGAACGCGTCCACGTACCAGATACCGTCGTGCAAGGCGCATATCCAGAAGGATATGAATTATATACGCTTGGCGGCAGTAATATTCTTATCAGATGGTAACGATCCCCACGCGGCGGCGGTGGCTGGCAATCCTTCTCCGCGTCGCGTTGCTTGCCGTCGCAGCGGTCACGCTTGCTGGCCTTGTCGGGGCCTTCGTCATCCGCACCGGCTGGGCGAACAACCAGGCGCGAGAGCTGCTCCTGGCGCAAGCCGCTCGGTACCTTAACGCGACCCTCGAAATCGAGCGCATCGACGGCTCACTCTTTGGCGGCGTGCGTTTCGTGAACGTCCGGCTGTCGCGCGACGGTGAAACGATAGTTGCCATGGACGCTCTCTCGGTCAGTTATGGCCTGCGCGAGCTTTTTGGCGACCGCGTGACCGTCAGACACCTCACTCTTACAAGGCCACGAGTGGCGGCCGCCAGGCACCAGGATGGCAGCTGGAACGTCGCCGGGCTCATTCGTCGGCCTGAGCGGACGGGATCGGAAAGCGGACCATCACGTGTGGTCGCGATTCCTTCGATTGACATCGTCGACGGGCTCGTCACGTTGGGCGAGTCGGTGTCTCTTGGCGCGACGAGACTCCCTGCCCGATTCGAGAAGCTCAACCTGTCACTGCGGCTCGAATACCGGGACGCGGTCTGGTCCCTCGGCCTTTCAGACACATCCTGGACAGCCAGCCAGCCGGACCTCAGGCTCGAAAACCTCTCTGGCTCTCTGACAATCGAGCCCGGCGGGTTAGATTTTCGTGAGCTGACGTTGGAAACGCCAAGGAGCCAGTTCGCGTTTAGCGGGTCCGTCAGCCGCGGGACGTCACCCACGGTGCTCAACCTGAACGTTCATGCGGACCGCTTTGCCTTCCAAGAGTGGGCCACCATTGTTCCCGGCCTTTCCAATATCTCCATCGAGTCGTCTTTTGACGCCTCCCTGCAGGGCCCCCTCGAACACCTCTCGACGACGTTCGACCTCATGTCAAACGGCGGCGACATGCAGGGCGACATCGTGCTCGACAACAGCGTCCCCGGTTGGCACGGCGGCGGCACCGTCACGCTCGACCGATTCGACCTGGCGCCCTGGCTCGATCGCCCGGACCAGCCGTCAGATATCACGGGACGCCTCGAATTCGACATGGACCTGTATCTCGGGCGAGGATTCCCGAGAACCGTCGGGACCTACCTCTTCGATGGATCCCGCGCCGCCATCTTCGGCTACGAGTCCAGTGAACTTCTCGCGCGCGGACGAACAACCGTATCCGAGGTTGTCATAGAGGAGGCCACGCTCATTGCGTACGGCGCTCCTGTACGACTGACGTCGGGTTCGGTTGGATTCGAGGCGCCCTTCCCGTTCCGGTTCGTTGGGTCGACGAGGGCGCTCGACCTGCGACGTGTGCCCTCGTCGGTACCGGTGCCGCGCGTACCAAGCCGGCTCGCCTTTGCCTACGATGTGGCCGGTCAGTTCCGCGACCCGCTCGTGCGTGGCTCGGCGGCGTTCGGACCATCCGTCTTCCTCGGCGCGCAGATCGAGAACGGAGCGACCGGTGAGATTGACACCGCCATGCAACCCTTTGCGTATGTCGGTGACGGGCGCATACGGGAGCTCGATCTCGGTCGGTTCGGCAGGGAACTGAATATCGGCTGGCTCCAAGACTCCAGATACGCGGGGACCCTCGAAGGCAGATTCCACGTCGAAGGCTCGGGCGGCGACGCGCAGACTCGGCGCGTGGATGCCTCAGGACGCCTGGACCAGGCCACGCTGTTCGACGGCGTGTTCTCAGACGCCGACGTGACCGTCCAGATCGACCACGGGTCGCTCACCGCGAGCTTTGACGGCTCTTTCGACGGGGTCAACGCGGCGACAGCGTTCGTGGATTCACGGCTCGACGCGCCGCTTACCGGGTCCGGATCGGTCAGCATCACCGTTCCCGGCCTGCTCGTCCAGAGTCCGAAGCTTGCTGACTACGCGATCGACGGGAACGTGACATTGGAGGCCCTCACGATTCGTGACGTGTACATCGAGAGAGCCGCGCTGACCGGAGCTCTCACAGAGGGCTCTCTGGAAATCCGCGAGGCGCAGGTCATCGCTCCGCTGGTCGATGCGCAGGGTACGGGCGTGGTTGATCTTGTCGGGCGACAGATAACGCGGTTCGACTACGACGTGACGCGAGGTGACCTGGGCCGGCTTGGCAAATTGGTGGATGTCGACCTGAGTGGTCAGATCACGACCGCCGGTCGGATGACCGGATCGCTCGAGCAACCCCACGGTGTCGGACGGGCGTCGCTCGGCGCTCTCACGCTTCCGGGGGCGGCGACGCGCGTCGCTCGGATTGACTACGACCTCATCGTGCCGTCGGCCGCGCCCGAACAGCTTTCAGGACAGATGAACATCACGGCTGGGGAATTCGAGCTTCTCGGTCGCGTCTTCCCGAAGGTCGCAGGCGATTTTGCACTCGCAGGGCACATCGTTGGCCTCAACGTTGACGTGACGCTCGTCGACGCCCCGGACGGCGCTCCGGAAGCAGCCGTGACCGGCAACGTGAGGGGCACCGCGGCGCTCCACGCCGACCGACACGGGCTCGACCTGACGCTGCTGGAGATTGCCGTTGCCGACGTCGTCTGGCGCATGTCGACCTCAACGGCGACGTCGGTCGTCACATGGGGCGCCGGCGAGGTGGCCATTGACGCCCTCGAGGTCGTCCGCGGCGAATCAGAACGTATCGGCGTGTCAGGAACGTGGCAGCCGGCAGGTGGCAGCGCCCTCAGAATCGCGGCTGCGGACGTCTTCCTGGACACCTTCGTTGGCTTCTTCGGCGGGGAGACCAGGTACGGCGGCACGATGAATCTCGACGCGACGCTAGGCGGCTCGTGGGAGCGGCCCTTCATCGCGGGACGTGTGATCATCACCGACGGCCGCGTACGCCGTCTTCCCTACGAGCAGCTTGCCGGTCGCGTCGACTACGCGGACGAGATGTTCACTGTCGATCTCCGGCTCGATCAGGCGCCGGGCATCTGGCTGACCGCGTCAGGCGACCTGCCAGCGGCGATATTCGACGAACGCCGACCTGAGCGCCCGATGAGACTTGCGATCGCGTCCAGCCCCATCGCGTTGGGTCTTCTCGAAGGCGTCACGGACGTCATTCGAGAGGTGACCGGTGAAATGCAGGTCGAGGTGACGGCTCTAGGCACGAGCCACGACCCGCACTTCAGTGGTTCGATCGCCATCACGGATGCCGGGTTCCAGGTCGCCGCAACCGGCGCGCGATATCGCGGCGGCCGCGGAGCGGCGCTGCTCGATCGCGAGCGTGTCACGGTGAACTCGATGACCCTGACCGACGTCAACGGTCAGGTGCTCGAATTTCGCGGCAGCCTGGGTACCCACGAGATGACAGTGGGCGACATCGCCATCGAGGTCTCGGCACAAGGATTTCAAGTCTTGGACAACGAATACGGGCGCGTGGATGTCGACGCTCAGGTCAGTGTCAT
>Ga0326597_10002466_pt1 | contig 27617 bp, 15 predicted proteins | sample RVTome_12_FD_203789 | JGI IMG/M metagenome (GOLD analysis project Ga0326597, IMG submission 203789) | Soil microbial communities from uranium-contaminated site in the Upper Colorado River Basin, Wyoming, United States - RVT100D185 | ecosystem: Environmental > Terrestrial > Soil > Contaminated >... | reverse complement strand
GCGAGCTCCGGCCGGCCGGTCTGCCGACATGCGACGCGGGCACGCTCGATCCCGACAGCTACGCCCTCGCGACCCGCGCGCAGGCGCACATCATCAACGAGGATCGGTCCAGCTGGTGGGACGGCTTTCTCATCGGGAAGCACGCGGCGGATCTCGAGGAGCTGAACCTGTCGGCAACCGGCGCGGCGGAGCGGGCGCTCCGGTTCGATGCCCGCAACCTGCTCGCTCACGGCATCCTGGCGCGGCAGTACGTGGTGCTCGGCGTGGACGCCACGCTCGCGGCCGCGTCGTGGCGCGCGGTGCTGGACAACGGCGGTGCGGTCGTATGGACGGCGACGCTGTACGACGTCGACACCAAGAGCTACTTCCTGATGGCCTTCGATCGCGGCGCGCTGCGCGTGTATCGGTACGGCGAGCTCGCCGGCTCGTTCGACACGAAGATGGGGATGCCGACGTTCGTGGGAGCGGACCGCGAGCGGTTCTGGCGCGCGATGGGCGGCTGCATCGATCCGACCGCCCGGCCCGAAGCGGTCATCCCGTGGTCCGACGTTCGCGAGATCAAGGCGGGCAACTGGGTGCTGTGGTTCAAGCTGGCGCGCAAGATCACGATCGTCTCCGACCGGGGAAGAACGAAGACGCTGGAGGAGATCAAGGTGAATCTGCACGGCGCCACGGGGACGGTCGAGATCCGCACCTCCCGCGACACGCGCGATCCGTGGAAAGTCGACACGCGGGCCACCGGCTTCGGGCCGCTCGCCTACCAGCAGCGCGTGCGCTACACGCTCGTGCAGTTCGTCGATCCGTCCGGCCGCATCGGTCTGCCGAAGGCGTCGCGCAGCGCCGGCTGGTGAGCGGGCGCGGCGCTCACGAGACCGGGCCGCGATACCCGCGAATCGCCTCGAGGAACGTCTCGCCGAAGTCGGCGGCCTTTTTCGTCCCCACGCCGTAGACGTCGTGCAGGTCGGCGAGCGTGGACGGGCGGCGCTCGGCCATCTCCCGAAGCGTCGTATCGTGAAAGACGACGTAGGGCGGAACCCCCCGGTCCCGGGCGATCCGGCGCCTCACCTCGCGCAGCACGTCGAACAGCTCCTGGGCGGCCTCGAGCGGCGCGGCCTCTCGCGCTCGCCCGCGGGTCCGGGGCCTGGACGGCGGCAGCACCTCTCGGTACAGGCTGCAGCTGCCCTCCCCCTTCAGCAGCGATGCGCCCGCCGAGGTCAACCGCAGCACGGGATAGGGCTCGCCTTCCCGCGCCAGCAGGCCCTCGGCCACGAGCTGCTCGATGTAGCCGCGCACGGCCACGGCGGGTTCCAGTTTCAACAGCCCGAACGTCGACAGCTCGTGGTGCCCCGACGCCAGGACCTTCTCGGTCGATCGGCCGATCAACACGTCGGTCACGTGTCCGAGGCCCCACGTCTGGCGCACGCGTGCGACGCACGAGAGGATCTTCTGCGCCACGACCGTCGAATCGGCGACGCAATCGAGCTCCTTGAGACACCAATCGCACGCGCCGCACTCGGGCCGGTCGTAGGCCTCGCCGAAATACTCGACCAGCGTGCGATGACGGCACCTGGTGCCCGCCGCATACCGCTCCATGCCGCGCAGCAACGCGCGGGCGCTGTCGGTCAGCTCCCCATTGGCTTCGAGCATCTGCCGCCACCGCACGAAGTCGGCGCCCGAATACACCAGGACGCATTCGGCCGGCAGCCCGTCGCGGCCGGCGCGCCCCGATTCCTGCTGGTAGTGCTCCGGCGAGCGCGGGGCGCCGGCGTGGACGACGAAGCGCACGTTCGACCGGTCGATGCCCATGCCGAAGGCGACGGTGGCCACGACGATGTCCGCGCGCTCGTCGAGAAATTCCTCCTGATGCCGCGCCCGCATGGCGTCGGGCAGGCCCGCGTGGTACGGGACGGCGCGGTGGCCCTGCTCCCGCAGCCATTCCGCGAGCGACTCGACTTCCCGCCGCGATGGACAGTACACGATGCCGGCCTCTCCGTCGTGCCTCGCCAGGATCTGCAGCAGCTGGCGCTGCAGCTGGCCCCGGCGCACGACGCGGTAGGTCAGATTCGGGCGGTCGAACGACCCGACGAGAACGGCTGGCCGCTCCAGACGGAGCTCGGCCACGATGTCGCGGCGGACCCGTTCGGTCGCCGTCGCCGTGAAGGCATGGAGCGAGACGTCGGGAAAGTCGTCGCGAAGCCGTCCGAGCTGGCGGTACTCCGGGCGGAAGTCGTGCCCCCACTGGCTGATGCAATGCGCTTCGTCGATGGCGATGAAGCGGACGCCCAGCTGCTGCAGCAGGCGCCGGAAGCCGTGGCTCCCCTCGCCGACGAGCCGCTCGGGCGAGACGTACAACAGCCGGCAGCGGTCCTCACGCAGGCTCGCGACCACCGCGTCGCGCTCGTCCGGGGTCAGCGTGCTGTTGAGATAGGCGGCGGCGACGCCGTCGACGCGCAGGCCGTCGACCTGATCCTTCATGAGCGAGATGAGCGGCGACACGACCAGCGCGAAGCCGCGACGGCCCGATAGGGCGGCCGAGGGTGCGGCCGCGTCGCGGGGCGCTCCGTCGGACACGGGGCCCGGCAGCTCCACGAGCGCCGGCGCCTGAAAACACAGCGACTTCCCGCCTCCGGTCGGCAGCACGACGACGCTGTCGCGCCGTTCGAGCACGGCCTGCATCGCCTCTCGCTGGAGCGGACGGAAGCTCGAAAACCCCCACACCCGGTGCAGGGCGTCCAGCAGCAGGCGATCAGCGTCGGGCGTACTTGTGCTCGACGTACTCATCCACGAGCCGTTGGAACGCCGCGGCCAGCTCCTCGTACGTGCCGCGCAGCGTGGTCACGTGCTCGCCGTCGATGTAGATGGGGCAGCTCGGCGCCTCGCCGATGCCGGGCAGGCTGATCCCGATATTCGCGGCCTTGGACTCTCCCGGGCCGTTGACGACGCAGCCCATGACGGCGAGCGTCATCGTCTCGACGCCTTCGTATCCGGCCTTCCACTCGGGCATCTTCTCGCGGATGTAGTCCTGCGTGCGCTCCGCGAGCTCCTGGAAGGTCGAGCTCGTCGTGCGGCCGCACCCCGGACAGGCGGTCACGCTCGGCGAGAAGGAGCGCAGGCCCAGCGCCTGCAGGAGCTCGCACGCCGCGTGCACCTCCTCGCGGCGGTCGCCGCCCGGACGCGGGGTCAGCGACACGCGGATCGTGTCGCCGATGCCCTCGCTGAGGAGCACGCTCATCGCGGAGGCGGACCACACGAGCCCCTTGAGGCCCATGCCCGCCTCGGTCAGACCCAGGTGCAGCGGCTGATCGGTCTGGCGCGCCAGCGCCCGATACACCGCGATCAGATCGCGCGGACGCGACGTCTTGCAGGAAATGATGATCTGGTCCCGGCGCAGCCCGCTGTCGATCGCCAGGGCGGCCGACTCGACCGCCGACAGCACCATGCACTCGTTGATGATCTCCTCCGACGCCTTGCCGAGGTCGCGATCGGTGTTCTCCTGCATCCTCGCGACGACGAGCTCCGGATTGAGCGATCCGCCGTTGACGCCGATCCGGACGGGTTTGCCCTCGTCGACGGCGACCCTGCAGATCGTCGCGAACTGCTCGTCGCGGCGCCTGCCGGTGCCGACGTTCCCCGGGTTGATCCGGTACTTGTCGAGCGCGGCGGCGCACGAGGGAAACTTCGTGAGCAGCAGATGCCCGTTGTAGTGGAAGTCGCCAATCAGCGGCGCCGCGCAGCCGGCGTCGAGCATCCGCTGCTTGATGTCCGGCACGGCCGCCGCCGCCGCCGGCCCGTTCACCGTGACGCGGACCATCTCCGATCCCGCCTCGGCCAGCTCGATGCATTGGACGGCGGTGGCGCGCGCGTCGGCGGTGTCGGTCAGCGTCATCGACTGGACGACGACGGGCGCCCCCCCGCCGACCTGGACGGAGCCGACCTTCACGGCGACGGTCTTGTGTAGCTTGATAGGCGGCATTCTGGCGCGCGGGGAGCCCAGCCCTAGGCTCCGGCGTGGAACCTCTCATGATAGCATCGTGCCCCATGCGCGCCGTCGTCGTCCGCGAGTTCGGTGGCCCCGACACCATGCGTGTCGAAGAGCGGCCCGTCCCCAGGCCCGGGCCGAGTCATGTGCTCGTTCGCGTGCACGCGGCCGGCGTGAACCCGGTCGACGCCTACATCCGCAGCGGCACGCACGCGCGCAAGCCAGACCTGCCGTACACCCCCGGCTTCGACGGCGCCGGCGAGGTCGAGACGGTCGGCGCCGATGTGAAGGGATTCAAACACGGCGACCGCGTGTACATCGCGGGCGACAACGCGTCGGCCGCCGGCGCCGGCACCTACGCCGAATACGCGCTCTGCAACCCGGCGGAGCTCCATCGGCTGCCCGGCGGCATTTCCTACGGACAGGGCGCCGCGCTCGGCGTGCCGTACGCGACGGCGTACCGCTCGCTGTTCATCCGCGCGGGCGCGCGTCCCGGCGAAGTCGTCCTGGTGCACGGCGCGACCGGCGGCGTCGGCATTGCCGCGGTGCAGATCGCGCACGCGCACGGACTCACCGTGATCGGCACCGGCGGCACCGATCGGGGCCTCGCCCTCGTGCGCGAGCAGGGCGCCGATGTCGTGGTCAGCCACCGGGACGCCGACTACCTGGACGCCATCATGCGGGCAACCGACGGGCGAGGAGTCGATGTCGTCCTCGAAATGGCGGCCCACATCAACCTCGACAAGGATCTCTCGCTGCTCGCCCGCGGGGGGCGGGTGGTCGTCATCGGGAATCGCGGCCGGGTCGAGATCGATGCGCGCCAGACGATGGGCCGCGACGCCGCGATCCTGGGCATGGCGCTGTTCAACGCCGGCCCGGCCGAGCTGGTGTCGATTCACGCCGCCCTCGGCGCGGGACTTGCCTGCGGCTCGATCAACCCGGTCGTCGGCCGGGAGATGCCGCTCAGCGAAGCGGGGCGTGCGCACGAAGTGGTCATGGAGCCGGGGGCGCTCGGCAAGATCGTCTTGATCGTGTGAACCGAGCGGTTCATTTCTTGGAGTGAGTATTGTGATGCGCCTGATTCTGCTCGTTCTCGCCTCGCTCGCCATCGGCTCGACCGCCTCGGCGCAGACCGCCCCGAAGGCCATTCCGCCGCCCGCCGACGTTGCGGCGGCTCCTGCTGACGCGTCGAAGACCCGCAGCGGGCTCGCCACCAAGGTCATCAAGCCCGGCAACGGGAAGACGCACCCCACGCGGACCGACCTCGTCACCGTCCACTACACCGGATGGACGACCGACGGAAAGATGTTCGACAGCTCCGTGGCGCGCGGCACCCCGGCGACCTTCCCCCTCGATCGCGTCATCGCGGGATGGACCGAAGGCGTGCAGCTGATGGTGCCGGGCGAGACGCGACGGCTGTGGATTCCGGAGCCGCTCGCGTACCAGGGACAGCGCGATCCGCGGGGCATGCTCGTCTTCGACGTCGAGCTGATCTCCTTCATCGAGTCGCCCACGCAGGCGCCCGCCGACGTCAAGACGCCGCCATCGGACGCGAAGAAGACCGCGAGCGGCCTCGCCTACAAAGTGATCAAGGCGGGCGGCGGTGCGAGGCGCCCCGGCGCGAAGAGCCAGGTCACGGTTCACTACTCGGGCTGGACCACCGACGGCAAGCTGTTCGACAGCTCGGTCACGCGCGGACAGCCGGCGACATTCCCGGTCGACGGCGTCATCGCGGGGTGGTCCGAAGGCGTGCAGCTGATGGTCGAAGGCGAAAAGACCCGCTTCTGGATCCCGGAGCCGCTCGCCTACAAGGGCCAAAGCCCCCCGTACGGGATGCTCGTGTTCGACGTGGAGCTGCTCAAGATTCAGTAAGCGGGCCTATCGGCGGCCCCGCGCGGCCGACGCGTCGGTGACGCGGCGGCACGCCCGCTGAAAGCGCTCCGCCAGGCTCCGTTTGGTCTCGTCCGGCACCGGCCCGACGCGCAGCCACTGGGTCTGCGCCTGGCGGACCTCCTCGATCGCCGCGCGCAGGCGGCTGTCGTCGTCGACCTTCCCGCCGATCGTGTTCGCGGCAAGCGCTTCCTTCAGCATCGCGGCCAGGCGGGTCGCGGGCGACAGCGCCGCGTCGATCCCGCCCGCCGCGGGCGCGCCGAGCGAAGCGGCCAATTCCTCCACGCGCCGGACAATGGCTTCCATCCGCTTCCGGTTGGCGTCGGGATCGAGGTCGCTGCCGGCGAACGCCGCCGGCCATCGCGCGACGACCGCGGCGAACGCGGCGGCGAACCGCCGATCGAGCGCCGGCGCGCGATCCGGATCGACGCCGCGCGCGGCGATCTCCTGCTGCCACCGGCTGCGCAGCGTCCGAACACGGACCGCCAGGTCGGGCGGCGCGTCGGCCTCGGCTTCCGCGGTCCCGACCAGCGACTCGAGCTCGGCGCAGATCGCCTCGCGCGCGGCCACCCGTTCGGCCCGCGCGGCGTCGTGCCGCTGCGCGAAGCGAACGAAGAAGCGGTCGCAGGCGCCGCGGAAACGCTGCCAGACCGCCTCGGATCGGCTCTTCTTGACCGGGCCGATCGTCTTCCACTCGGCTTGCAGCCGTCTGATCTCCGCCGCCGCGGGCTCCCAATCGGTCGACTCGGCCAGCGCTTCGACCCGCGCGCAGAGCGCGTCCTTCCTGGAGAGGTTCTCGGCCCACAACGTCTTGCGGCGGGCGAGATCCTCGTGTCGCCGCGTGAAGAACCGATCGCACGCCGCCCGGAAACGGTCCCAGATGGCTTTCTCCCGGCCGCGGGGCACCGGGCCAACCGCCTTCCACGCGGCCTGGAGGCCCTTGATCTGCTCCGCGGTCTGGATCCAGTGGCTCGAGTCGGCCAGCGACTCGGCCTGCTCGCAGAGCGCGATCTTCTTCGCAAGGTTCTCTTCGCGCTCGCGCGCCTGCGCCGCGAAGTGCGCCTCGCAGCGCGCCCAGACCTCATCGTGCGCGGACTTGAAGCGGCGCCACAGGGCGTCGGCCTGCGCGCGGGGAACGTCGGCGGCCTGACGCCACTGCTGCTGGAGCTCGCGGACCTCGCGGGCGATGGCATCGGGATCTTCGAGCGCCCGGAGCGCTTCCATCTTCACGCAGAGCTGCTCCTGCACGCCGACGTTGGCCCACCGCTGCCACTCGTCCGCTTCGCGCAGTTCCTGCATCTTCGGGGTCAGCGCCGCCTGCGCGTCTTTGAGCCGCCGCGTCACCTCGTCATGGTCCTGTCTGGCCGGCAGCGGCGGGAGCGAGCTCAGCGCGGCCTTCACGTCGCGCAGCGCGCGGTCGACGGCCTTGAGCGTCACGTCCGCCTTGCCGGGCAGACCCTCCACACGGCCGATGAGATGCTGCAGGCGGCCGAGCGCTTCGCGGCGCGCGCGCGCGTCCGCCGCCTGCGCCTCCGCGTCACGGGCTTCCACGCGCGAGTCGGCCTGCCGGAAGCGCTCCGCGACGGCCGCGTCGGCGGCGCCGGCGGCAACAAGATCGTTCCATTCCTGCCGCGCGGCGGCCAGGAGCCTGCGGGCCGACGCCAGGTCGCGATCGGCGGCCGCGGCTTCGGCCGCGTCGGCCACTTCCGCGAGCCGCGCCTGACGCTGCTCCGATTCGCGCCTCGCCCGATCGTCCGCAGCGGCCTGCTGCCGGGCGCGATCCTCGGCTTCCCGCGCCGCGCGTTCGCGATCGACCTCTACCCGCTCTCGTGCGGCATCTTCGGCACGCTCCGCCGCGACGCCGTCATCGCCTTCCGGTGCGAAGGCCGGCTCGACGCCCATCGTTTCGGGCTCGAGGGACGGAAACACGTCGGACGCAGCTTGGGGGCCCTCTTCGCGATCGGCGACGCCGGCGGCGGACGCTTCGGCCGCTTCGCGGGCCGCGCCTTCATCGCCCTCGCGCAGAATGCCGCGCGCCCGCTTGGCGGCGGCCTTGTTCCTGCTGCGCGTAGCAATCTGCTCGAGCGTCGCGCGATCCGCCGCGAGCTCCACGGCCGCCACCGCAGTGTCCTTGTATTCGCCGTTCATCGCCACAGCCAGAATCTCCTCACGATCGCCGCGCTCGCGTAACCGCTCGAACCCGCCACGACGCGCGGCCTCCAACGCCGCGTGCCGCGCGATCGAGCCGAGCAGGTGCGCGTCGCTCACGCGCGACAGTGCGCGAAGCGCCACGATCTCCCGCCCGCACTCTTTCACGACCTGCGCCAGCGTTCGAGCGTCGGCCAGCGCGTCGACCGCCTCGAGGCTGCTGGCCTCGGTGGCGCCCTCGAACGCATCGAGCGCGAGGTCCCGCAGCATCGCCGCCGCGGCGGCGCGGACCGCCTCGTCCGGGTCGTCGCGCGCGATCGAGCCGAGCGCCGACGAATCCAACAACTTGCCCACGGCCGCGCGACGCACGCGAGGATCCTCGTCCTCACGGGCCACCGCTTCAATCGTGGTGCGATCGTCCAGCGGGATGTCAGCCACGTAGGCGAGACGAACCGCGGGATCGGGATGCCTGTCGCGGGATTGCGCGCGGAAGCGGTCGAGCAGAGTCATCGCAGGCTCCAGCCTGATCCTCGAGCGATCAGCTTGTGTCGGTACGGACGCGGGTCGACGCGCGCCGTACGGTGTCCAGAACCGCGAGCGGCGGACGACGCTCGCGGACCGAGCCTCTGGGCGCGGGATCCGTCGATCCGCCGTCCCCGGCTCAATTCGTGCCATATTCTAGTCAAGACCATGATCATTCGGAATTCTGAATGCACCTTTTTCCGCGGAAGGCGATTTTCTCCAAAATTGCGGATCGTCGTGGCGGGGGGCCTGCTTGCCCTCTGGCCGGGCATGACAGGCTGCGACAAATTCGGACTTGGTGATGGCGGCGGGAGTCCGACCGGGCCGAGCGGCCCGCCGGCGGCCGGATCGACCATCCGGTATGCGGCGGTCGGGGCGAGCGACGTCACCGGCATTGGATCGAGCGCGCCCTGTCTGCTGCTCGACTGCCCCGACGGCAAAGGCTACGTCGCCGTCGCCGCGCGCGACCTGCGGGCACTGGGCTTCACGGTCCCGGTCAGCAACCTGGGCATCCCGACGGCGGTCGTGAGCCGCCGGTTCCAGGATCTCGGGAATCAGTACGGCCACACGGTGCTCGGCAACTTCATCGACCAGGAGGTGCCCTTCATTCCCGGCGGGACGACTCTCGTCACGATCTTCGCGGGCGGCAACGACTTGAACGTCATCACGGCGGCGCTCGGGGGCGGCGCGGGAGGGGCGAATTCACAGGCGTACATCGACCAACAGGTACGGGCCTTCGGCGAGGACTACGCGACGCTCCTGAGCGGCATCCGCGCGCGCGCCGGATCGGGGCGGATCATCGCGCTGAACCTGCCGAACCTCGCCGCGCTGCCGTTCCTCGCGGGTGCCTCGCTGGCGCAGCGGCAGGCCGCGCAGCGCATCGCCGTCGGCATGACGACGACGGTCGTCAACCCGCTGGTGTCGCAGAGCGTGATCGTCATCGATCTGATGTGCGATGCCCGCATGTATCAGGCGGCCACCTACTCGTCGGACGGGTTCCATCCGAGCGACGCCGGTTACGCGATCATGGCGGGTGAAGTCGTTCGCGCCACCACGTCGAGCGCCTACCCTCAACCGCAGAGCAGCTGCGCGCCGATGACGACCGTGCCGTGACGGGACCGCGCAGGTGACCAAGGCGGTGGACTTCGAGACCGTGATCCGCAGGCTCGAGACGGCTCTGGGCGCGTCGCTCCCGGGCCCGGCGGCGCAGCAGCGCCTGGCGCCGAGTCCGCGGCGCGACTGGCCGGCGGGATTCGATCCGGCACGCATCCGTCACGCCGCGGGCCTGCTGCTGGTCGTTCCGCTGGACGACAGGCCGCATGTCGTGCTCACCGTTCGGGCCGATACGGTGGGCCGCCACGGCGGCCAGGTGTCGCTGCCCGGCGGCGTCGTCGAGGCCGGCGAGACGTTCGAGCAGGCCGCGCTCCGCGAAGCGGAAGAGGAGGTCGGCCTCGCGCCGGATGGCGTGCGAACCCTGGGCAGGCTGACGCCGGTCGACATCCCGGTCAGCGGCTTCCGGCTGCACCCGGTGGTCGCCGCCAGCGGGAGCCGCCCCGCGCTGCGTCCATCGGACGACGAAGTGGCGAGGATCCTCGAAGTCGGAATCGACGAGCTGATGGATCCGGGCGCCTTCTCGTGGCAGACGCTGACGCTGGATGGCCGCGCCTACCAGGTCCCCGCGCTGCTCGTCGGCGGCGCGGAGATCTGGGGCGCCACGGCGATGGTGCTGTCCGAGTTTCTGACCATGATTGGATGGGAGCCGGTGTCCGACTGAGTTCGCTCAGCCGGACACGCCGCCCACCGCATCAGTTGTCGTAGTACAGGTAGAACTCGTGCGGATGCGGCCGGAGCCGGATGGGATCGAGTTCCTTGTCGCGCTTGTATTCGATCCAGGTCCTGACGAGATCTTCGGTGAAGACGCTCCCCTTCAAGAGAAACGCGTGATCCTGCTCGAGCGCGGCGATTGCCTCCTCGAGTGAGCCGGGCGTCGTGCGGATGCCCATCTCGCGCATTTCGAGGCGCGTCATCTCGTAGATGTCTCGATCGAGCGGCTTGCCGGGATCGATCTTGTTCTGGATGCCGTCGAGCATCGCCATGAGCATCGCCGACCAGGCGAGGTAGCCGTTGCAGCTCGGATCCGGGCATCGGAACTCCAGCCGCTTGGCCTTGGGGCTCTTCGAATACATCGGAATGCGAATCGCGGCGGATCGATTGCGCGCCGAGAGCGCGAGGTTGACCGGCGCCTCGAAGCCGGGCACCAGTCGCCGGTACGAGTTGGTGGTGGGCGCCGCGAACGCCAGGATGGCCGGCGCATGCTTGAGCAGGCCGCCCGCCGCGTGGAGGCCGAGCTCGCTCAGGCCGGCGTAGCCGTCGCCGGCGAACAGCGGCTTGTCTTTCTTCCACAGCGAGGCGTGCGAGTGCATGCCGCTGCCGTTGTCCTCGAAGATCGGCTTGGGCATGAACGTCACGGTCTTGCCGTGACGGCGCGCCACGTTCTTGCAGATGTACTTGTACCACATGAACTGATCGGCCATCTTGAGGAGCGGGGCGAACTGCATGTCGATCTCGCTCTGGCCGGCGGTCGCCACCTCGTGGTGATGCGCTTCGACGACGATGCCGATCTTGCGCATCTCGGCGACCATCTCGCCGCGCAGGTCGTGATAGGTGTCGGTCGGGCTGACCGGGAAGTAGCCGCCCTTGAAGCTCGGCTTGTAGCCGAGGTTCGGCTCCTCGATGCGCCCCGTGTTCCAGGCGCCCTCCACCGAATCGATCTCGTAGTAGCCCCGGTGCTGATTCTGCTCGTACCGGACCTCGTCGAAGATGAAGAACTCGGGCTCGGGCCCGATGTAGCAGGTATCGGCGATCCCCGACTCGCGCAGGTACGCCTCGGCCTTGCGCGCGACGTGCCGCGGGTCGCGGCTGAAGTCCTGGCGCGTCAGCGGATCGACCACGTTCGCGATCACGCTGATGGTGGGCTTGGCGAAGAACGGGTCCATGCAGCCGGTGGCCGCGTCCGGCACCGCGAGCATGTCCGACTCGTGGATGCCCATCCAGCCGCGGATGGACGATCCGTCGAAGCCGAGGCCGTCCTTGAAGGTGTCGGCGTCCCAGAGGTCGATGGGGAAGGAGCAGTGCTGCCACGTGCCGAGCATGTCGACGAACTTGAGGTCGACCATGTCCGCCTCGTGCTTCTTGGCGAGCTTGAAGAAGTCGTCGACCGACATTGGCTGCACCTCCTCGTCCTTCTGCGACGGCGGGATGGCCGGCGGCGGACGTCGAATAGGGGGAAAGGGGCCGCGGATCGGGCCTGAAGGATAGCGAATCCGGCGGCGGATGGCGACGGAAATCCAGATCGGGCAGCTGACCCTCGAATCGTGCAGGCTCTTCACGAAATTGAGCTCATCCGGGCTGATTTCAGGCATCGTGTCGCCAGATCCCTCTCCGATCTTGCGGAAACTGCACGGTTTAGTCACAATGATACACACTTCTGCAGCCTGCGATATGATCGCGGTTTCGCGTCCGCCCGGCTCGGGGTGCCGGGGGTGGCGTTCGCGGCGGGCTGATTCACGGAGGGGGCGACGATGGGTTCGGCAGTCATGGGCGAGGCGATCCACGCAATTCGCGACTGGTCGGTGACCAACGGGCGGGAGGCGAGCGAGCTGCGTGCGACGGCGGTGTTCGGCAGTCTGGTATTCAACGACGCGGTTCAGCAGGCCCGGCTGTCGAAGCCCGTCTATCACGCCCTCCGGCGCACCATGACGCATGGCGATGCGCTCGACGCCTCGGCCGCCGACGCGGTGGCCAAGGCCGTGCGGGAATGGGCGATCGAACATGGGGCGACGCATTACGCGCATTGGTTCCAGCCGCTGACCGGCATCACCGCCGAAAAGCACGACTCGTTCCTCAGCCTGACGCCGGACGGCAGGGCCGTCTCGGAGTTCTCCGGCAAGGAGCTGATTCGAGGCGAGCCGGACGCGTCGAGCTTTCCGTCGGGCGGCATGCGATCCACCTTCGAAGCCCGGGGCTACACGGCGTGGGACCCGACGAGCTCGCCGTGGCTGCTGAAGAGCGGCGGCGCCGTGACGCTGGTGATTCCGACCGCGTTCGTGAGCTGGACCGGTGAAGCGCTCGACAAGAAGACGCCGCTCCTCCGGTCGATGGAAGCGCTGTCGAAGCAGGCGATTCGCATCCTGAAGCTGTTCGGCTCGACCGCCGAGCGGGTGATCACGACCTGCGGACCCGAGCAGGAGTACTTCCTCATCGACCGCTACTTCTACCTGTCGCGTCCCGACCTGATCAACGCGGGCCGCACGCTGTTCGGGGCCAAGCCGCCGAAGGGGCAGGAGCTCGAAGATCAGTACTTCGGCAGCATCGCCGACCGCGCGATGGCGTTCATGAACGAGGCCGAGTCGGAGCTGTACAGCATCGGGGTGCCGGTCAAGACGCGGCACAACGAGGTGGCCCCCGGCCAATACGAGATCGCGCCGGTCTTCGAGAACGCGAACGTGGCCACCGACCACCAGATGATGGTGATGGAAACGCTGCGTCGGGTGGCGCCGAAGTTCGGCCTCGCGTGCCTGCTGCACGAGAAGCCGTTCGCCGGCGTCAACGGATCGGGCAAGCACCTCAACTGGTCGATGAGCGACGACGAGGGGAACAACCTGCTCTCGCCGGGCGCGAACACGCACGACAACCTGCAGTTCCTGGTGTTCTGCGCGGGGGTCGTCCGGGCGGTCAACAAGTGGCAGGGGCTGCTGCGCGCGAGCGTCGCCAGCGCCGGCAACGATCACCGGCTCGGCGCGAACGAGGCGCCGCCGGCCATCATCTCGATCTTCCTCGGCGACATGCTGACCGACATCTTCGAGCAGATCGAGGCGGGGGGCGCGAAGTCGACCAAGCACGGCGGCGTGCTCGACACGGGGGTCATGGTGCTGCCGAAGCTCCCGCGCGACGCGGGCGATCGCAACCGCACGAGCCCGTTCGCGTTCACCGGGAACAAGTTCGAGTTCCGCGCGGTGTCGTCGAACCAGAGCATCGCCTATCCGAACATCGCGCTGAACCTCGCGGTCACCGAGTCGCTCGATTACATGGCGACCGGGCTGGAGAAGGCGGTCGCGGGGGGCAAGTCGCTCCTGGCGGCGGTGGCCGACCTGCTGCCGAAGGTGGTCAAGGAGAACAAGCGGATCATCTTCAACGGCAACAACTACTCGGCGGCCTGGGAGAAGGAGGCCGCCAAGCGCGGCCTGCTGAACCTGAAGAACACGGTCGACGCGCTGCCCCAGCTCGTGAGCAAGGACGTCCTGGCGGCGTTCGCGAAGTACAAAGTGCTCAACGAGCGCGAAGTGCACGCCCGCTACGAGGTGATGTTCGAGACCTACAACAAGACGGTCAACGTCGAAGGGCAGCTCATGGTGCTGATGGCCAACCGGTACGTGCTGCCGGCCGTGCTGGAGTACCAGAAGCAGGTGGCCCTCAGCGTGTCGGCCGTCAAGGCGGCCGGCGGCACGTCGGTCGAGGGCAAGAAGCTCGTCGTCCGCGTGACCAAGCTCGCGGACGACTTCAAGCGCCGCACCGACAAGCTGCAGGCGGTCCTCGAGCACGAGAACAGCAGGTCGGCGGAGAAGCACGCGAAGCATTTCCGCGACGTCGTCATCCCGGCGATGACCGCGCTACGCGAAACCGGCGACACGCTCGAGTGCATCATGCCGCACGATGTGTGGCCGCTCGCGACCTACCGCGAGATGTTGTTCATCAAGTAGCCGCGGAGGGGCGAGCGCCTTGGCCAAGCGAAAACGCCCCTCCGATCGTTCCCTGTTCGACAACCTGGATGCGGCCGACGCGGGACGCGATGCGGCGATCCGCTCGTCGCTCCTCGGCGGCGGCCCGGGCACGACCGACCAGGTGCCGCTCCACGAGGCGGCCCAGTCGCGCTACCTCAATTACGCGCTGTCGGTCATCACCGCCCGCGCGCTGCCCGACGTGCGCGACGGCCTCAAGCCCGTGCAGCGCCGCATCCTCTACACGATGTGGCAGCAGAACCTCACCGCCGACGCCAAGCACCGGAAGTGCGCCAAGGTCGTCGGCGACGTGATGGGCAGCTTTCATCCGCACGGCGATGCCGCGCTCTACGAGACCCTCGTGCGGATGGCGCAGTCGTTCTCGCTGCGGTACCCGCTCGTGGACGGGTCGGGCAATTTCGGATCGCTGGACGGGGACAGCGCCGCGGCGATGCGGTACACCGAGTGCCGGCTGACCCGCATCAGCGACGAGATGCTGAGCGAGATCGAGCAGGCCACCGTCCACTTCCGGCCCAACTACGACGGCACCAAGGTCGAACCGGTCGTCCTGCCGGCGCGGATCCCCAACCTCCTCGTCAACGGCGCGACCGGCATCGCCGTCGGCATGGCGACCAACATTCCGCCGCACAACCTCGGCGAGGTCTCCGGCGCGCTCGTCAAGCTGCTCGACAACGAGGAGCTGAGCCCGGCGCAGCTCTGTCGGTACATCAAGGGGCCCGACTTCCCCACCGGCGGCCAGATTCTGAACTCGCAGGACGAACTGAAGCAGATCTACAAGACCGGCTCGGGCTCGATCCGCCTGCGCGGCACGTGGGACCTCGGCCCCGAGACGCGCTCGACCAAGACGATCTACATCGAGAGCGTCCCGTACACGGTCAACAAGGCGCAGCTGGTCGAGCAGATCGCCGACGTCGTGCTGGGCCGCCGGCTCCCGCAGCTGCTGGACGTCAAGGATCTGTCGACCGAGGACGTGCGCATCGCCCTCGAAATGAAGAAAGACGCCGATGAGAAGATGATCCTGGCGTATCTCTTCAAGCACACGGCGCTGCAGATCAACTTCGCCGTCAACCTGACGTGCCTCATCCCGACCGATCAGAACCCCGAGGTCGGCCGGCCCGAGCGGCTGGACCTCAAGTCGATTCTCTGGCACTTCCTCCACTTCCGGCTGGAGGTCGTGACGAAGCGGCTCGCGCACGAGCTCGCGGCCCTCAGGAAGCGCGTCCACCTCCTCGAAGGCTTCGAGAAGGTCTTCGACGCCCTCGACGAGATCATCCGCATCATCCGGAAGTCCGACGGCAAGGCGGATGCGGCCGAGACGATCATGAAGCGCTTCGAGCTGGACGCGGACCAGACCGATGCCATCCTCGAGCTGAAGATCTACCGGCTCGCGCGGCTCGAGATTCTCGTCGTCCGCACCGAGCTCGAGGAGAAGCGCCGACGGGCGCGGCAGGTCAACGCGCTGCTCAAGGACGAAGAGGGCCGCTGGAAGGTCGTGCGCGCGGAGCTCGGGGAGATCGCCGCCAAGTACGCCGACAAGCGCCGCACGGCGATCGCCAGCGACACGGCCGAGCCCGAATACTCGGCCGACGACTTCATCGTTGAGGAAGACAACGTCGTGATCGTGTCTCGGGACGGCTGGGTCAAGCGGCAGAAGGAGGTCAAGGATCTCGCGACGACGCGGCTGCGCGAGGGCGACTCCGTGCTGGCGGTCTGCGGCGGCAGCACGCGCGCCACCTGCGTGTTCTTCAGCAACTTCGGCATCGCCTATACCTGCCGGATCATCGACGTGCCGGCGTCGACCGGCTACGGGGAACCCATCCAGCGGTTCTTCAAGCTGAAGGACGGCGAGAAGGTCGTCGCTGCCCTGAGCCTCGACCCGCGGGAGGTGGGCAACATCAGGCCCAAGAAGGAGGGCGAGCCGGCGCCGGTTCACGCGGTGGCCGTCGCGACCGACGGCTACGCGCTGCGATTCAGCCTGGAGCCGCTGGTCGAGGCGAGCACGCGCGCCGGGCGCCGGTTCGCGCGGCCGTCGGAGGGGGCGACGCTGACCGGGGTGGCCCGCGTCGCGGGCCCGGAAACGTTGATCGTCGCCACCGCCGCGGCGCGCGGGCTGCTGTGCCGGGCCGACGAGGTGAACTATCTCTCGGGGCCCGGCAAAGGCGTGATCCTGATCAAGCTGGCTTCCAAGGAGGATCAGGTCCTCGGGTTCATCGCATCCACCGGCGACCGCGACCTGCTGACCGTCGAAACGAGCCGCGGCGCGGAGCAGACGATCAGCACGGCGAAATACGAGGTGACGGGCCGCGGCGGGAAAGGGCGCGAGCTCCTCCAGCGCGGCCGGTTCACCCGGATCCTCTGGCCGATGCCGGACCTGCCGATCACGTCGGTCGACGATCGGTAGCCCCGCCAGGAGGCAGAGGGGCAGGCCGTCTCCCGTCGCGCGCGCGATTGCTGTACAATGGGCGTGCCTCGGTGAAGGCCCGGAGTTGACCGCTGCGTCGTCTGGCTGGTCCCAACCAGCTGCTGCGGATCGAACACCCGGCCGGGTGGCATTCCGTTACCACCGGGCGCCCAACCAACGAGAAGGAAGTAGAGCTTGCCCCACCCAGAACGAGTCAACATCGCTGTTTTCATCGACTTCGACAACATCGAAATCGGCGTCAAGAACACGCTTGGCGAACACTTCGACATCGGCACCATCCTCGAGGCGCTGAAAGAGCGCGGCGAGGTCGTCACCAAGATCGCCTACGCCGACTGGACGAGAGCCGGCGAGTACAGCCGCGCGCTCACCCAGCACGCCATCCGGCTCGTGCAGCGCAATCTCACGCCGGGCGGCGACAAGAACGGCGCCGACATCAACCTCGCGCTCGACGCGCTGGAGATGGCCTTCACGCACCCCCACATCAACGCGTACGTGATCGTCGGCGGCGACAGCGACTTCCTGTCGCTCGTCGAGAAGCTGAAGCAGTACGACAAGAAGGTGTTCGTCGTCGGCGGCCGCGCGTTCACGAGCGTGATTTTGCAGCGCAACTGCCACGAGTTCATCGCCTACGAGAACCTGGTCCGAAAGCCGGCGGCCAAGGGCGGACGGCCCGTGGTCCCCTCGGCCTCCTCGCCGATCGCGCAGGCCTTCCCCATCGTGCGGCGCGCGCTGAAGATCCTCGCCGACCGGGAGGTCACGCCGCAGACCGGCCTCTTGAAGAGCACGCTCCTGCAGCTCGACTCCACGTTCTCCGAGCGCAACTACGGCGCCTCGTCGTTTCTCGACTTCGTCGGGAAGCTGGCGCAGGCGGGTCTGGTGCAGTTGAAGCACTCGGGGCGCAGCGTGATGGTGGAGCTCACCCCGGGCTTCGACGAAGAGCGCGATGCGACGGGGACGAAGGTCGACGCGGCGGCGGCGTCCCGGCCCGCGCCGCCCGTCAACGGCGACGCCGGCGAGCGCCCGGTCGACGCCGCGCAAGTCGCGAGGCCGGGGACCGACGGCCAGGACGTGCCCCAGATTGGCGACAACGCCGAAGGGGTGAAGCTGGCCGGCGAGATCCTGGCCGCTTCCACCAGCGCGCGCTGGCCGATGTACCTCCGCAACGCGAAGCAGATCCTTCGCGCCGGCGGATTCGACGAACGGCGATACGGCTTCGGGGGGCTGGTGGATCTGCTGCGGGCCTGCCAGCGCGAAGCCCTCGTGCGGCTCGAGCGCGATCGGCGCGGCGGCCTCCGCCTGTTCCAGGGATCCGCCCTGACGCGCGGCGTCACACCCCTCGTCGAGACCCTGGAGACGCTGGTCGTCGAGACGATCGACGCGCTGCCGATGGATGCAGCCGATGTGGCAGCCGACGCGACCGCCGACGTCGACGCCGAGATCCTCGACCTGGATCAGCCGGCCGCGGTCGTGGACACCACGGCGGAGCTTCTGGGTCGCGCGAACGCGAGGCCGAAGCGCACGCGGTCGTCGGGCGGTCAGCGGACGTCGGCCAACGGCCAGAGCGGCTCGCGCACCCGCGCGGCGGCCGGAACGCACAAGCCGGGAGGACGAAAGTCGGCGGAATCGGGAGCCACGCGCCGCCCCCGCCGATCGAAGAAGCCGGCGGCCGCGGCGGCGGACAAATCGACCGAGAGCTGACCTCGAGCGCGCGTCACCCGCCGGCTCAGCGCGCCCGGGCCTGCAGCGAAGCTCCGCCGTAAACCGTCGCCCCCCGGCAAGGGAGGGGCTCCGCTTCGCTGCTGGGCTTCTCTCACAGCCCCGCTACGCGGGGGCCTAGAAATCTCCAGGGCCGCCGCAAGAGCCTGCTTCGAGCTCAACGAGTTTCGGCCCTGGAGATTTCCAGGAACTCGATCCACTGCTTCACGAGCTCCACCTCGGGCCCTTTCGCCCTGGCGTACGTCTCGGCGTAGGATCGGGCGAGCTTCACGTCCTCGGCGCGCGTGCGCGCCACGGCGCCCGACGAGTGCAGGATGTAGATCCACTCGACGCCCAGAAACAGCGCCTCGCGATCGTCACGATCGGCCTCCAGGTGGCGCGCGAGCGTACGCACCGCCTCGCGGCCCTGGCCGAACGTCGCATAGAGCAGGGCGAGCGGTTTGGTGAACCGCACGTCGGATGGCCATTTCGCGAGGGCCTCTTCCAGAATCGTCCGGGCCGGTCCCAGCTCGCGAGTCCGCATCAGCGCGTCTCCGAGCCAGAGATAGATCTGCGGAAGGTCCGCCCCGCCGATGAGCGCCGTCTGCCAGGCGCTCGCGGCCTCGACGTCGTGCCCGGACGCGGCGAACGACGCCGCGAGATAGGTGAGGGCCGCCGTGCTGTCGGCGTCGGTCTGAAGGGCTGCTTTGAAGCTCACCTCCGCCTCCACGTAATCTCCCGCGCGGAAGGCGGCCACCCCGCGATCGAACGCGCCCACCGCTCCGGGCGCCACCAGCGCGCGAAACGCCTTCAGCGTCTCACCCCTGGTCAGCTCGTCGCGGCGAAACACCCGCGCGAAGTGCTGGTCCTGGACCGGCAGGAACACCTCGCTCGGGGCGGCGACGCCCGCGGCAGGCGCTTCCGCCGCCGTCATCAGCACGGCGGGGGCCGCGATGTCGAAGGCTCGCGCCATCGTCTTGATCGGCGCGCCGGCCGACGACAGGCTGGCGCGGAGGTAATACTTGCCCGGCGGCAGCTGGCGCACCGGCAGCACGGTGGTGAAGATCGCGCGGTCGTCGCCGACCGGCTGCACCGGCACCTCCTCGTCCAGGATGGCCGCGCCTTCCAGGCCGGCCGCGATCTCGTAGGTCGCGGTCAACTCGCGCGCCGAGGGACCGTACGCTTCCAGATAGGCGTGCAGCAGGCCGAAGGCGATGGTGTGGCCGACGGTCGGCTGGAGGGTCAGCGACGGATCGATGGGGCCGCCGACCATCAGCTCGCTGAACGTCACGCCGTCGCTCTCGGCCAGCGTCGCGTGCACCACGTGCTCGACGGTGCCCACGAGGTCGCCCTCCGTCGCCGCCAGCTTGAGCGTGTACTCGCCCGGATCGAGACTCGCGCCGGCGGTGAACTGCAGCGCGGACGGCACGCCGTTCATCATCGGCTGGAGGCGGGCGTTCAGCATCTGGCTCTCGACGATCCGGCCGGTGCCGTCGGCGATCACGTACGCCACCGACACGGGCCGCGGCGCCGCGTAGTTGACGCCCACGTCCGCATGGATCAGCAGCTGGACCTTGGACAGCTCGGGGCCTTTCAACGAAAAGGTCGCGACCCGCAGCGGCAGCGCCGACAGCATCAAGGGCGAGTTCAGGCCGGCGATGACCGCTTCGCGGGCGGTACGCGGGCGCGAGCCGTCCGGCTGGGCCGTCAGCTGCGGTCGCGACCGGACGGTCAGGCCGCGGCGCGAAACCTCGACGCGGATCGGATGCGTCTTCCCATCCGTATCGGACGGATCGGACTCGACACCGAGCAGGTAGTAGCCGCCGAGCTCGGCCTCGATCCGCTCGAACGCCGGGTCGGCGGCGGCCACGACGTTGAACATCGAGCCCCGCGCGGCGGCCGCGAGGGCATCGAGCCCTTCGTTGCGCATCTGTCGGTCCTGGATCACCGCCGTCGGCGCACTCGCCCGTGTCATGTCGAAGAAATCGCCGTCGAGCTTCAGCGCGTACAGGCTCGTCCGCGCGGCCGCGGCGAGGCTGCCCAGCTCCATCACCGACGGCTCCTGTTCCTCCAGGAGGAAGCCTTCCGAGATGAGCACCAGGGTCTTCGGCGCGTCGACCGTCCGGAGGCCGATGAGGAGATGGCGGAGCCCCTCGATCGTCTGGCGCGCCTCCAGCCGCCCATCCCGCACGAGGCCGCTCGCGTCGGCCTCGACCTGGGTGACGCACATTTCGTAGGCAAGGGTGGGCGCGGCGGCGCCGCACTCGCGCCGGACGACCCTGTCGCGCACCATAAACTCGCCGCGCTCCATGCTCATGGCTTCCGACAGCGCGACGTTGATGCCCAGCATGCTGCTGGAGCTCTGCCGCTGGCCGGTCATGCGCCCGATCGCTTCCTTCAGGCGCTCGCGGTCGGCCGTGAACGGTGTGGAGGCCGAGCCGGGACCGAAGCCGAGGACCGCGATCCGATCGCTCGGCTGAAGGCGGTCGATGAAACTCTCAACGGCGGTGCGGATCGCCAGGGCCCCGCCGAAGCGGATGTTCGGCTGATCGATCGCGATCAAGATCAGGCGGCCGCCGGTGGCGTTCGCGTTCGAGCTGTACCCCTCGGGCGGGGGGGGCGCCGCCGCGCCTTCCGGCGTCGCGAGCGGCACCCACTCCGCGCTGACGACCCGGCGGGGGAGGCCGTTGATGCGGACGATGAACTCCTCTGCCTTCAGGTCCGATACGGGCCGCCCGCGATCGCCGACGACGGTGACATCCACCGAGGTCACCTCCACCGACGACCGGAAGCGCGGCGGCTGCTGTGCGTCGACGACGGGGGCCGCCAGCCCGAGGATCGCCAGGCCGGCGAGCGCCGCGCGCGCCCCGACGCGAACGCCGGACGGCGAGGGTCGCGGCGACATCGTCACCTCAGTGGCACCGTGCGGTAGCCTTGACGCGCGCGGACGCCGCGGAATCCCTCGACCTCGACCCGGATCTCGCGCCAGGCGTCGTCGCGCGCGGTGTTGGTGGGCTGGTATCCGAACAGGTACTGATTCGACAGCTCATCGAGCAGGTCCGCGAAGGCCACCTGCAGGTCGTCGATGCTCTCCATGGTGAGCACGCGGCCGCCGGTCGGCGTGGCCAGCCGCTCCATCACCTTCTTCAGGTAATCCTGCGTCACGCCGCGGCCCTGCCCGATGAGGTACAGCGTGACATCGCTCGCCTGGAGGCGCCGCTCGACATCCTCGAGATCGACCTTGCTGCCCTGATCTTCGCCGTCGGTGAACACCACGAGCGCCTTGCGCCCGACCTGGCGGCCGAGCATGTCGACGCCCCGCACGATGACGTCGTAGAGCGCCGTCGCCCCCCACGGCGCGAGCCGGTCGACGGCGCGCACGCGCTCGGCCGGATCGGTGGTCCGGCGCGTCAGCGCGAACATCGAGTCGTTGAACCCGAGCAGCGTCACCTCGTCCCGCGCCGGCACGGCGCCGAGGAACTCCTTCACCGCGAGCTTCAGCTTCGGCATGACGGTCGTCATGCTGCCGCTGATGTCGATGGCGACGATGAGCTCGAGCGGGACGTCCTCGGACGCGAAGTGAGAGATGGTCTGGGGCCGGCCGTCCTCGAAGACGCGGAACTTGCTCCGGGGGATGCCCGCGATGAACTTGCCGGTGGCCTCGTCGATGACCGTGACCGTCACCTGGACCGCGTCGACGTCGACGTTTTCGGCGAACAGCAGCCCCCTCGTCCGCATCGTCCTCACGATGCGCCCGCCTTCCTTCAGGTTCACCACGAGCCGGACCTGATGCGCGGCGACGCGCTGCCCGGCATCCCATTCGCACAGGTACGGCGCCGCGTCGATCTGGCACGCCGGCCGGCCGTCCACGAAGAAGGTGACGCCGGCGGCCGCTGAATCGGGCTCCACGGCGGCGCGCAGCATCGTCCGGCCGCTGATGTAGTCGCCGGCCGCCGGCGAGACGATCTCGGCCTGCGGCGCGCCGCCTGGCGGCGCGGGCGCCTGAGCGCCGGCCGCCACGAGCGGAACGAACATCATCGACCCGAACGCGCCGAGCAGGTGTGGCGCCGTCATGGCTCGGAAGCGGAATCGGCGGGCACGAGCGGACCGTCGACCGCCGCGGCCGCCGCGACATAATCTTCGATCACATCGCGGGGCATCGCGCGGGCCGCCCGCACCAGACTCCACCAGTCGTTGGCGTCGGTCGGCGGCGCCTGCTCGATGAAATCCTGGACGGCGGCGGCAAGCACCGGGTGGGCGAGCGCCGCGGGAACACCGAGTTCGCGAAGCGTGATCGCGACGTGGAGGTTCAGGTCGGCCATCGCCGACGCCATCAGGGCGATCTGGGGCCGTCCGGACAGGAGCCGCCAGTACCTGGGCGGCACGAGCCGGGTGCAGGCGCAGGCGTCCGAGTGCAGGGCCGTCGTGCCCCAGGCGCTCAGATCGGCATCCCCCACCCCACCCAGCCGCAGGAGCTCGACCAGCGAGAACATCGACGGAATGGCCTCGGGATCATTCTGTCCCATCCAGCCGATCGCCCGCCGGCGCCAGCCGTCGAGGGCGCCGGCGTCGGCCACGGCGTCGAGGCTCTCGCGGCCGGCGGCCGCGGCAAGCACGCGGCGACGGCCGCGATCGACGGCGGCCGCGACCGCATCGGCATCCGCGTCACGCAGCCGGGCTGGATTCATCAGTACCAGGCCGACGGCAAACGCGTCCCGCTCGTTGGGGGGCAGCCGCGGGGCGGCCGCCGTGCGGCTCATCGACAGGCGGCGCAGCGACATCGGCGCGAGCGCCAGATCCAGTCCCAGGACCGAGCCGGTGACATGCCACGGGACGCCGAGCTGGAAGTCCTGCCGTGGAATGGACCAGGGCGTCCTCGCGCGGGTCTCACCGTCTCTCCGCGCGAACCCGAAGTCGTGCCGCAGGGCCACGTTGCTGGCGAGCAAGGCGGAGCCATCCGGGTCGCCGAGGTGGGCGGCGTAGGCCATCGACAGCAGCGCCGTGCCGAGGACCGTGTCGACGAGCTCGAACAACGGCGATGCCGCCCGCGCGGCCCGTCTCACGTCTCGGCCGTCGTCGACGATGTCGGTCAGCTCCCCGACGACGCCGGCGATGACTCGGCGGCTGTCGCGCCACTGCACGCCGGGCGCGGTGACGGGGGAGACGCGCGTTCCGGGTCGGGGAGCGAAGGCCTCGCCGAGCGACGCCAGGTCGGCCGCGGCGGCGCGCAGCTCGTCGGCCGCCAGCGTGCCGGGCGCGAGCGCCCTGGCGACACGATTCAAGGCGAGCGCCCGATCGATCGAGGGTCCAGCCTGCTTCTGCCGTACGAGTTCAAGGCGGCGCCGCTCGGCATGCGCGAAGTCGAGCCGGTAGTCCTGCCCCTCCCAGGAGACGCGCGCCGCCGGGCGGCGGCTCCGCCCCGCCAGGCCTGCGATGACCCGCTGTTCGATCTCGGCCGCCTGCGGCAGCAGCGGCAGCAGCTCGCGCTCCAGCCAGAGAGCCATGCCGCCCGCGTAGCGGTCGTTGCTTTCGAGCGGCACGGCGCAGGCGGAGACGAGGAGCGCTTCGGCCTGGGCCGCATCGATCGTTCCGACGCCGGCCATGCGCGCGACGAGCGCGACGGCGGACTGGAACTGCGCGAGGCGCCAGAACGCGCGAGTGGAGTCGCCGCCCGTGAGCCGCCGGGCGTGCCGCGCCGCGGCCGCGTACACACCGGGGTTGGTCACGCCGATGCGCTCGAGGGTCAGCATCAGCATCGGGTAGCGCGGAAAGGCGCGCACGGCCACACCCACCTCCGGCCACGCTGCCTCCGGGACGTCGGCGAACACGCGCTGGCCGAAGGCGAACTGATCGAGCCGCTCGCCGCGCGAGGATGGGTCGCTGGCGATGTGCTGCGCGAGCCACGCCGCATCCACGAGGTCGTCGCCCGCCTCCCCTGCCCCAGTGGTCGTCGGCGGCACGTCGTCCAGCGAGAGCTCGCTGCCTTCGAAGACCCGCGTCCAGAACATGCGCCTCGATGGCGCCGCCGGCGCCCCGGAAGGCTCGACGCGCGCGCGCAGAAGCATAATCGCGACGTCGTGCAGCGGCTTGGAAAACGGCGTGATCTCGATGCGCCATTCGCGGTACGCCGAGATGCAGACGATCGCGAGCGCCCGAAACCGATCGAGCCGGACGGCCGGATCTTCGATCCAGGAGCCGAGCGCGAACGCGGCGCTGGCGGGCTCCAGCTGCGCAATCGTGTCGTAGAGGTACGCGATCCGCCCGCCGCCGGCGAAGAACAGCGCCGGCACGAACCGGCCGGGATCCGAGACGCTCTGGCCGACGATGGCTTCCCAGAGCGGAATCGCGGCATCGCCGCCCGGTGGGACCACGCGGCCGCTGCTGACCCGCACGCTGGCGCCGAACGCGGCGAACGCCGGCGCGCTGCGCGCGTGCAGCTCCGTCAGGACGTGCGGCGCGCGCGCGAAGAACGCCAGCGTCTCGTCGTCGAGCGCGGAAAGACCGTAGGACAGCAGCGCGGCGCTGCGATCGACGAGGATGGCGCCGACGAGTTGGTCGGAAGTGATCGGCCGCCGGAAGACGCCCGTGCTCCAGACCTCCGCCGAGAGGGGGACCGGCACGGACATCGCGCTCTCGGCGCCCGCCAGCTCGCGACCTGCGTCCGGCAGGACGAGAAGCCTGGCCGCGGCGCTCCGTCCGGGAGGCGGGGTGTACAGCAGGCGGACGAGCTCGGACAGCAACCGCGCGCGGTCGCGGTCCGGCTCCATCCCGAGCATCCGCGCGGCGGCGAGGGCGGCGGGGGGCGCCGCCGCGTCCTCGGCCGCGGCGACCGCGGCGCCAAGGTGGAAGACCGCAGAAATCGTGACGCAAAGAAGCAGCGTGCGCGGCATCTTCTTCCCCAGGGGCCTACTATACTGCCGCATCTCGGCGGCCCACGGTACAATTCATCACACCTGTATGTCATCGGCCAATTACACCGCCAAGGACATTACCGTTCTGGAGGGGCTCGAGCCGGTCCGCAAACGGCCCGGGATGTACATCGGCGGCGTCGGTTCGGCCGGGCTTCACCACCTCGTCTGGGAGATCCTCGACAACGCCATCGACGAGGCGATGAACGGCTTCGCCTCGAACGTCCGCGTCACCCTCCATGCGGACGGCTCCTCGATCACGATCGAGGACGACGGGCGCGGCATTCCGGTGGACAAGCATCCAACGAGCAAGAAGAGCGCGCTCGAAGTGATCTTCACGGTCCTGCACGCCGGCGGGAAGTTCGAGCACGGCAGCTACAAGACGGCCGGCGGCCTGCACGGCGTGGGCGCCAGCGTCGTGAACGCGCTCTCGAAAGAGCTCGTCGCGACGGTGAAGCGGGACGGCGCGCAGTGGGAAATGCGGTTCAAGCAGGGCAAGGTGGTCGGCGCGCTCAAGAAGCTCGGCCCGGCGCGCGGCACCGGCACGACGGTGTACTTTCATCCCGACGCCGCGATCTTCCCGAGGATCGAGTTCGACGCTGCGGTCATCCGCGAGCGCCTGGAGATCGCCAGTTATCTGCACAAGGGCGTGCGGGTCGTCTTCGAGGACGACACGGCCGGGACGAAGGCCGTGTTCGCGCACAGCGAAGGGCTGGTCGATTACCTGAAGGCGATCGTCGCGCTGCGCGCGGCGAAGCCGGTGCACGAGGCGCCCTTCACGCTGATGAAGGCCGACGGACTGCGGTGCGAGCTGGTGCTGCAGTGGACGGAAGCGACCGACGAGCATGTGCGGTCCTACGTCAACGGCATTCCCACCGGCTCCGGCGGAACGCACGAGAGCGGACTGCGCGCGGGCATCGGCCGGGCCGTCCGCAACTTCATCGAGACGCATAATCTCTCGCCGAAGGGGGTCTCGCTCACGGCCGAAGACATCCGCGAGGGGCTCACGGGCGTCCTCAGCGTCTTCATCCAGGAGCCACAGTTCCAGGGACAGACCAAGGATCGGTTGAACAACCCGGAGCTGGTGTCGGCCGTGGACGGCATCGTCCGGCCGGCGCTGGAGCACTGGCTCAACCACAACATCAGTGTGGCCGAAGCGATCGTGGCGCGAATCATCCTCGCCGCGCGGGCGCGCGAGGCGAGCCGTGCCGCGCAGGCCGAGGTGTCGCGCAAGAGCGCGACCTCGTCGCGGCTCAACCTGCCCGGAAAGCTGAGCGACTGCACCAATTCCATGAGCGAGGGGAGCGAGCTCTTCGTCGTCGAGGGCGATTCGGCCGGCGGTTCGGCCAAGCAGGGGCGCGACCGCGCGCGCCAGGCCATCCTGCCCCTCCGGGGCAAGGTGCTCAACACCGAGAGCGCCTCGCTCGCCAAGGTCCTCGAAAACAAGGAGCTGTCGGACCTGGTGACCGCGCTCGGCTGCGGGCTGGGCAAGAACTTCGAGCTCTCCAAGCTGCGCTATGGCAAGGTCATCATCCTCGCCGACGCCGATTCGGACGGGAATCACATCGCCACGCTGCTTCTCACGTTCCTGTACCGCCACCTGCCGCAGCTCATCGCCAGCGGCAAGGTGTTTCTGGCGCAGCCGCCGCTCTACCGCATCGACATCGGCAAGAGCACGTTCTGGGCGCTCGACGATGCGCAGCGCGACGCGATCCTGAAACAGCAGGGGAAGAACGGCAGCCGGGCGGCGCCGGAGATCACGCGCTTCAAGGGCCTCGGCGAGATGATGCCGAAAGTGCTGTGGGAGACGACGCTGAACCCGCGAACGCGCCGGCTGCTGCGGGTCGAGGTCACCGATCAGATCGTGACCGATCGGGTCATCAACGAGTTGATGGGGAAGGACGCCTCGGCGCGGTTCCGGTTCATCATGGACCGGGCGGAGGAAGCGGAGGAACTTGACGTTTGAGGGGGGGACGGGCGCCTCGGCGTTTTCCCTGATCGCCGCTCTGCAGGGAATCGGCAGCGGGATGCCCGATCCGCCGGCGATCCCGATCAATCCGCTGCGCGCGTCGGCGTTCGGCGCGGCGATCGTGTGCCTGCTCCTCCTGCTGCAGTACGCGCACCGGCGCAAGCCGTTCATCCTGCTGTCGGCGGCCGGATGGCTGCTCCTCGCCCCCGCCATGCTGCTCATCTCCCGCGGCTACTCGAATGTCCCGCTGGCGCGGGCCGCGCTCGGACTGTCGCAACTGCTCGGC
>Ga0326597_10002465_pt1 | contig 27619 bp, 21 predicted proteins | sample RVTome_12_FD_203789 | JGI IMG/M metagenome (GOLD analysis project Ga0326597, IMG submission 203789) | Soil microbial communities from uranium-contaminated site in the Upper Colorado River Basin, Wyoming, United States - RVT100D185 | ecosystem: Environmental > Terrestrial > Soil > Contaminated >... | reverse complement strand
CTCACAAAGTTATCTACGCAGTGGCTCGAATCTAGCCGGTAGACCCATGTTGTCCTCAACGTGGGAGCCAAATTTGATTATCCCAGCTTGAGATAGGTTACACCCTCCGGCTTTGCTTTCGGGTATCCCGTAGGGACACCATCCTGTAGGGACAAGCTGGGTCTACGGACTGCATAAAAATTTGTTATTTTAAAACTCTATTTTACACAACCTACCTTTGGTTGGGGTCCGCTTTTAAAAACGTAGTTAACATAGTAAATGATATCTGCTAAGTTAACTTTGCAATCAGCATTCACATCTGCAGTAAATAGAGGAAAAGGCTTTATACCACCCTTGAAGACATAATTGACTAAGAAAATAACATCAGCAATGTTGGCCTGTCCATCCTGATTTAAGTCACCAGACACATAAGCCCCAATATCGCTAAAATCTAAAATCTTAGCATAAATGTCATAATGATAGGTCGGGAAGTTCCTGAAATCACTCCAAGCGAATGCCACCTTGTCTTGAGAGGAAAAATCAAGGTCATACCACTGCCAGTTTTGTTGAAGGGAACCGAATGGTCCGTTAATTCTGTAATTCCTGCCGATTGGCTGGTCATTATAGTCAAATCTCTGTGCCATTAGATTTCTCTCTCTGTCCTCGGCATTTTCGTCCAGCAGAGTTCTCCTGTCGGACCAGATAACAACATACCCACTTGAACCGGCATTGACTTTAGGCATGGTAAACGGGTCACCTATATCGAAGGTGTCAACAGCAGATTGCGGTGGATTTAAAGGATTTCCCGACGTATCCAACCTCAAAACAACTATTGTACCATTGGGATAAGTACCGAGAATATCACGGGCTTTGCATGCAACAACAAAATCATTGTTCGGTGTAACATTGACATCAATAAAGCCAGCGCCTGCCCAGACTGGGTCATTCGGACTAATAATTAGGAATCCCTTTCTTAAGTTAATCCCGTCTAAAGAAAAAAGACTCCCCACTGGAAGACTATATACAAATCCATCTGATTTCTTCACTAGACCCTCCCAGCTGACTAACACGTAACCATTATCAGTTATCCCTACCTCTGCGAATGTATTATTTACCTTCGCTTCACCAGTATCTATTTCACTAGCCCAAATATTGTTCCCCATTCTTTGCCCGTTTGTATCAAAAAATTGGGAGTAAATCCGTTTCTTTATTGGAAATGGAACCGTATCCGAGAAAATCTCTTCTGCCCAAGCCACTACAAACTGCCCGCTTTTATGGCAAGCTATATCCGGACTATCCTCTGAATATCCTCCTGGATTTTGTATTGGATCCGGTCGGTCAATATCTACCTTTATGGCAGAGGTTAGCGGTTGACCCTCGGAGGAATAAAGCCTTACCCAAATATCCCGAAGGTATATATTCCATCCACTTGTTGAATCAACCCCAGAGAACTTAGCACTGGCATAGCAGATAGCGAAATTCCCTGCTGAATCAGTAGCTATTCGACACTCTTGGTTAAAAAAACCAGTGCTTGTATCTGAAACTTGTACCGTTGAACCTATCGGATTCCCTAATGAATCATAGCGCTGAAAGTAAACCTGTCTATTATCGTTGTCTTCTCCTCGGTCTTCCCACACAACTACGAAGCTCTCATTTGGCTGAAAAGCTATATCAGTAGTCATTTGCCAAATAAATGCAGTGTCCTGAGGATTGACCTGAAAATCTGGAATGATTGCAGCATTAGAGTTCCTGATGCAAATCGCCATCGTGAGCGAAGCAAATACTCGAAGCCAAGCGTTCATTATTGACTCCCAAAAAGTAAAACCTACTCTCCTTCTTGAAGAATAGGTCTCAGTCAAGTTACCCCAGCCTATCTAAAACCTCCTGTCCACCCCTCCCGCCTGCGTCGGGCAGGCAAGACATCAGGGGCGAACTTAGCCGGAGCTATTCTTATTTTCTGACTATATACATAAAAGATAACCAAAAGACAGCAACTGTCAATACCTTTTCTGGTCATCTTGACAGAATCTGTCAGTGAAAAGAGTCTGTAGACCCAGCTTGTCCCTACGGGATGGTGTAACCTATCTCAAGCTGGGAAAAACCCAATTTTAGTCCCACGTTGTCCCCAACGTGGGACTACGAATTAATCCTGAAATTGCCAGGGGCTACTTTAAATCTGCAAACTTAAAAGTAGGGAATTCCATCTGTTGCGGAGGTACTGGGGTGTATTCTGGTTGAGGAGCGGTAAGTTCGGGCATAAGACCAAATTCTTCTTTACCTTTCCAGGGAGTGTAGGTCTTGACATATTTTTTGAGCCAATCTTTTATTGAAAAACCGGGGCTGTGACCATTATTTGATATTTTTAAAAGCTCCATCAGAGCTTTGTTAATCTCTTCCAGATTATACTGCTTATAATTCTTGGCAATCCAGATTCCTTCAAATTCGGTTTTGGAAGTTCCGTTTTCAGCTGTCAAAAGTTCTTCGTAAAGCTTTTCCCCCGGCCTTATTCCGGTAATCACAATATCCACATCCAAATGCGGTCTGATTTTATGCAGTTTCAAAAACTCTTCCGCCAATTTGTACACATTTATCGGCTCCCCCATATCCAGAACCAGAACCTCGCCATCATTTCCTTTTAAAGATGCCTGCAAAACCAATGCCACCGCTTCCGGGATGGTCATGATATATCTCTGCATATCCTGATGAGTAACCGTAAGCGGACCGCCGCGTTTAAGCTGTTCAGTCCAGATAGGAATGACCGAGCCCCGACTACCTAAAACATTACCGAATCTGACCGAGCAGAATTTGGTCTTTCCGTTATGCCCGAAAGCAGTACAGATAAATTCCGCAAATCTTTTGGTAGCTCCCATAACGCTGGTCGGATTGACGGCCTTATCGGTAGAAATGAAGACAAATTTTTCCACCTGGCTTTGAATTGAAGCCAAAGCTAAGTTATAAGTGCCGAAAATGTTTACTTTAGCGGCCTCTTCCGGATAATATTCCATCATGGGGACCTGCTTGTAAGCCGCGGCATGAAAAACAATTTCCGGTTTATATATTTCAAATACCTTATTCAATCTGGCAGGATTGGTTATGTCGCACAAAATCGGCTTAATTTCCAAATGGGGAAAGACCCGCTTCAGTTTCAGCTCCAGCATGTATAAATCGGTTTCATCGATATCCAAAAGAATCACGGATTGGGGATTAAAGTTACAGACCTGGTTGGTAATTTCCGAACCGATGGAGCCGGCCGCTCCGCTGATTAAAATCCTTTTTCCGGAAAGAAAATTTTCAATCTGTTTAACATCTACGGAAACCGCTCTGCGGCCCAAAAGCTCCTCCACATTAATATCCCGGATATCTTTGACATTGATGGACAAGGCGGTCTCCTTATCCACTATAGCCGGCAGTACCAAGATGTTTTCAATTTCCACCGACTTACACAAATCCAGAATTTCAATTAGTTTTTTGCGTGCCAAAGATGGAATGGCCAAAATGACACCGGAGATTTTCTCCCTTTCGGCCAGATAGGGTAAATCTGTGATTTTACCCAAAACCTGCACACCGTGAATTTTAGTTCCTATTTTGTTGGAATCATCATCTAAAAACCCGATCGGTCTGATTTTCCAGCTGGGAGAAGCCAGGATATGCGATACCAGTCGCTGCCCATGGTTTCCGGCTCCGATGATCAAGTATCGGTTTTGAGATTTTCCATTGCCGTTCCACAGATGAGAGGCCTTTAAATAAAGCCGCTTTGAAATCCGCAAAAAACCGATTAAGCTCAAGGAAATAAAGAAATCCAGAAAAAAAACAGAGCGGGGAAATCCCTGAAATAAACCGTCATTGAAAACGGTGTAGACAGCTAAGAAAACGAATAAAGCCAGAGATAGAGCTTTCAAGATGTTGAATCCCTCAATCAACCCGGCATATCTCCAGGTGATGCGGTATAAACCGAAAAACCAGAAGAAAAAAAGTTTGGTAGAAACAAAAATTGACAAGAACATTGGAAAATTACTTCCGTATGCAGCCGGGATTTTAAAATCGAATCTTAACAGGAAGGACAAAAATAAAGATAAACTGCACAGGATTATATCGCTTCCTAAAAAAAACAAAAACCTTTTGCTGGTAGTGGGTTTCACCAGATAATTCCAGCTGCGATAAAATTGGCCATTAAAATGTTCCATTATAAAATTGAGCAAGGGCATTTTGGTTTAAATTCCTTTTTCCTTCCAAAAATTATATTCCACTCTCAAATTTAAGGAGAATTCTCCCCTTTTATTATTATCGGCAATATTGGAAATATTTTTCCTGCTTTGTAGCTGTAATCCCAAATCAATTTTAAACTTAGCATCGGGTTGGAAAACTCCCAGCAGTCCGAAAGTAGTGGTCTTGTCAACCACACCCGAAGGAAATTTTGGAACAGCCGGCAGAGGGCTGGGATAGACCATATCTATTTTTCCTTCACCTTTCCGCTTATACCCGGCCAAAAATTGTAGGGAGAAATCTTTTCTAAGATGGTATAAAAAACTTCCCTGGATCAAATCCGCATCCGGGCCCAAGACAGAACCTAAATTTTTGTCATGATACAAAAAGCGGTTCCAAGATATATCTGCTCCATAAACCCAGAATCCGATTCTCCGATATTCTAAATTGAAGTAAGACCCATCCAGCTTGAAAAGATTGGCCAATCTGGTTCCCAGAAGATATCCGATTTGATGGGGCTCGGATTTAAAGTCATATTGAAAATCATCTATTAAAAATTCTCCGTAAAATTCTTTGTCTTTCCAGAAAGATAAATCAAACGTCAGACTCCATAAGATATTATCCGGGGCGTTCTGGTTGAACTGCTCCACGTAATAAGGCAGAATAGGGTTCAGATAATAAAGTTCTACAGAGCGGTTAATCCCTCCATAGATAACAGTTTCAGACAGCCCCAGCTCGACTCCTTTGGGATGTTTAAAATTTAGGGAGTGGGCCGATATGTAACGGTTAGCAAAACTGTTACTACCCGGGTCAAAGATTTTGTCTAAAACCGAACTGAAATAAGAGAATCTGAAATATCCGAGCTGCATCGATAACCTAATCTGGTCTAAAGCCGGGGATTGTCCGGCAAAAAGAAGCCCGTCTCCCAAGGAAGGACTCCAGTTTTGATTATCCCGTCCCAGTAAAATTTTCAAATATTTAGTTTCCCAGTGCAAATAGGCCTGGTCCAAATAACCGGTCAGGTTCTTTTTCCATTTACTGCCAAAAAATTGGGGGTCTTTCTCGGCCTGGGTATCTAAAATTCCATTGATTTTAAACAGGAATTGATTAGAATACTGATAACTGCCCCCCAGTTTCAACCGGCCCAGAGCCGGTTTTTTTTCTTGGGCCGAATAATAAAAAAGTGCTGGGGTGAGATTGTATTTGATTGAAGAATAGGGCTGATTTTCTTTTAAAGTTTCAATCTCATATTTGAATTCATCTTTGAGCTTCTCCACCAACCAGCTTTGAGTTTTGGTAAGGGTTAGCTTATTTTCAAGCTCTAATTTTTCCAACTCTCTTAAATAAGTGGCTATTTCTCCGCGAGTGTAGGGCTTAATGCTTGAGTATAATTTCGGAAACAATTTTTGGGTATAAAGTTGTTCTAATGCCGGGTAAACCCAGGAATCCAAGGGAATGGTTTCTAAAGGATGAGAAAGGGTGAGTTGGCAGAACAGTAAGGATAAAATTACGAAAATTGATAAGGCGGTTCCCTTTATGTAAGTAGTTTTCATTTTCTCCCAGATTCTACTTACATAAAATGAGCGTAAGTTAAAACGATAAATATTCAAATTCATCACAATCCTTGATTACTTTCTCCTTATATTTAGATTGTCGAACAAAATAGCTTTTTGTTAACTGACTTTTCAGGCAGTTTCCGTCTACCTTGACAATTCCTGACAGAGCAGTTTCTGCTTGAAAAATTCTGATTTATTCCGTATTATGTTAAAAGTAGGTTGCTCCAATAAGTTTTTGACTTTTGGGGGCGATTGGTCTCGACGGGATGTTAGAGACAAAACCTGCAAGCCGAGGTACCCAGTGTCCTCGTAAATCAATTGGGATTAAATTTAGGTGCAAACAACAACTTTGCACTGGCTGCTTAATTAAAAGCTAGCCCGTCTGTTTGAGATTTGTCGGCTGGTCTTAAATCAGGCGTCGACTATAACCGAATAGCTTAGACTTTCGCTTGGGCAGTTTAAGCGAAAATTTACCGAGCTGGTATTCCGGCGCCGGTCAGTTGGCTAACCGGAATACGAGAACTAAAACCTGACTAAGCTTGTAGCATGGTTTTGAGCTTTACTCTTCGGACGTGGGTTCAATTCCCACCGCCTCCATTTTTTATTTATTGGGGGAGAAGCAAAAAATCTCTGGTAAGCAAATGGAAACTGCGATTGCGGAGATTGCTACTTTGCAGGGGAAGCTCCGGCTGGTTCACCTGCAGGCACACTTAGAAACAAAACAGGTGATGACTCAAAAGCAGGTTAAAAAGTATGACGAATTGAGAGGTTATCAGTCGGCTGTAAGGTGAGGAGGAAATGTTTACTTTTCCCAAAAGATAGTGTATTGTTTCCAAAAATGCTGTTAGAAGCAAATACTAAAGGTTGTCCTTCTAAGCACAGTGATAGTATGTATATATACATACTATCACTACGACAATAATATACAACACCAATGGCCTCAATATGTTAGGTAAAGGATTGAGAACGTGTACACTGTCTTATGTAGTATATATACTACATAAGACTGGCATTTTATACAGCTATTTATAATTTTGTGTTAAGAGTATTCAAGTTTAGTTCTTTGTTTGCATGGCGTTAACGCACAATAATTACAAACATTTGCCGACATTTATCGTAGTATACATACTACGATAAATAACAATCTATGACTAATACAAGGCTAACAATAGCAAAACCCGACATAATTAAGTTGTTCGACGATCTACCCATTAAGGTGTTAAAAAAGCCTGATCTTGAAAAAATCCTATTCGAAAACAGAAGATTTTGGCGAATAACAAAATCGACGACGACGGAGAAGTTTATCGATTTCCTGCTCTCAAAGACAAAGCTTAAAAAGGTAAAGCTAGAATTTCCTTATAGGGCATTGATAAGTTACACCTGGGGTGATGCCTCAATCTATGAATTATCAATGTCCGCAAAGCGAGACAGTTATTTTACTCACTACACTGCGATGTACATCCACGAACTCACCGAACAAATTCCTAATACTATTTATGTTAATTATGAGCAGCGTCGAAAAGGACATAACGAAACAAGACTTATTCAAGATAACATAGATAAAGCATTTCAAAGACAGGCAAGAGTATCAAAGAATATTGCATTCTACAAAGATAAAAGGATCTGTCTTCTTAATGGAATGCACACCGGAAAACTAGGCGTTGAAGAAATTGAAGGCTTTGAAGGGGAAAGAATTCATGTAACCAATGTCGAAAGGACGCTAATCGACATAACTGTAAGACCTATGTATTCAGGTGGAATATTCGAAGTACTCAAAGCTTACAGATTGGCAAAAGAAAATGTCTCAATTAATAAGCTTGTTTCATTTCTAAAGAAGTTAAATTATGTTTATCCCTATCACCAGGCTGTTGGATTTTATTTAGAAAGAGCGGGGGTATACAGGGACTCATTAGTGGCCCTCTTACTAAATATAGATATGAAATATGACTTCTACCTAGATCATCAAATGAAGGAAATGACTTACTCAAAAAAATGGAGGTTATTCTTCCCAAAGGGTCTCTAACTTATTGCATATTGCAACTACATAGTCAAAATAAAATTCGAAATCCTTCAAATCGTAACCAACTTTTATTGTATCTCTTACAGTCGCGAAATCCGGACTGTGAAATTCCTTATAATCTTGAATTTTTCTGATTAAGACTAAAGGAACTCTTTTAGCATGGAAAATGTTTTTTAACAATGCTATATTTTCTTGTTTTGCTAAGCTAATTTTGAAATGTTCAATAACAATGTAAATATCAAAAAAATCTCTAGCCCTAGCAGTACCTGCAGTTCCTTTCACCAAATTGAGGTATTCGGTCATCTGCTGACAGATTGCCCTAAGCTTTTCTATCACGATCATTTCGGGAGTATAAACGTAAATTGTTATCCCCCCTAATTCCTCGGACTTTTTAGTAGAGCAATACTCAAATTTGCTAATCTGAATACTTAAAGTTTTCTGTTGTTCGCTTCCGATAACCAAGGCATTTCGGCGCAGAGCATCAACATTTTCGTATAGTTTATTATACTTCTCGGATTCTATTATCTTAAACTCTACATGATAGCCTCCCCAAAAAGAGGCTATATCTGGTGTTATATTTTCTGGTTTTTCATTAAACTTTACATCAAAAATTTTATACCCTTCAGGTTTAAATGTACTCTCTAAGACCTTTTTGATCTTAGTCTCAATCTGTTCATTATTTTCTGGCTTAAATTGTTGTGGAATCGAGAAATCTAAATCCATGGAAGAACGCTGCGCAACTTTATGAACTATATCTAAGGCATTGCCTCCCTTTAAAACCAAGATCTCCATAAGGTCGTCATCTGAAAACATCGCTATTATGGCTAGGGTTTTAATTTTCTGTATTTTTTCGGAATCCATATATTATTTTATCATTTATGTTACTCATTTCTAATGATAATTTGAAATACTCACATTTTCCTTTGTTTACTGAGCTAAGCAAAGATATAACGGAAGTACGCCATAATTAACAACTCCCCGAACGCACCAATAGGTAGAACTTTTAAACTGGAATTTCTAATAATTTAATCACATAATAATAGACAAATTCTCAATATGGCAAGCAAAATTTTCAAAAAATCTCGCAATATGGTGAGTTGACAAGTAAAAAGTAACTCATTATGTTTCTTCGAAATGTGGCGAAACACAAATGGTAAGGTGAGGGAATTGATTGGGTTCAATTCCCACCGCCTCCATTTTTTTATTTATTGGAGGACAATAAGTTAGGGGATAACAAACTGTAAGTCCGATATAATAACCATATACTGAACCAACAGTATCCGAAAGAAATCTTATGTTAACCATTAAAGACGAAGGTATTATCCTTGAACGAACTAATCTTCTTTTTGAAAATGAGGCGGTCTTAAACCCGGGCTGCATTGAAGTCAACGGGATTGTGCATATGTTCTACCGGGCGGTTAGTCCGGGCAACTATTCAACTATCGGCTACTGCCAGCTTCAAGACCATAAAGTTATCAAACGCCTTAATCAGCCGGTCCTTTTCCCCGAATACGACTATGAGAAACAGGGGGTAGAAGACCCCCGCATCGTTTTCCTGGATGGTATCTACTATTTATTCTATACCGCCTATGATGGACGAAATGCCCTGGCCGCCTATGCCACCAGCAGCGATTTGGTTAACTTTAAGAAACAGGGCGTAATCTCTCCCCAAATCTCCTATCGTGATGCTATGGATCTGGCCCGCCATGACCATCTTCCCCAAAGGTACTTCCACTACGAACGCCAGGTACAGCATCACCATGGACCGGACGTATTGCTGTGGGATAAAGATATCTTCATTTTTCCCAAAAAAATAAATGACTCGTTCTGGCTGGTGCACCGGATTATGCCGAGCATCCAGATTGCAACCTTTAAAGATTTCTCGGAGCTAACCCCGGCCTACTGGCATGAATATTTCAAAACCTTCGAGCGCCATACTCTGCTGGACCCCCGCTATCGATTTGAGAATCATAAAATCGGCGGAGGGTGCCCGCCTATTGAAACAGAGGCGGGCTGGCTCTTTATCTATCACGGGGTCGGACGAACCTTCCTGCACAAGCGGCGGTATTGTGCCGCTGCCGCCCTCCTGGACCGCGCCAACCCCCAGAAGGTCATTGCCCGGCTTCCCTATCCTCTATTTTCTCCATCATTCAGTTGGGAGCGCAAGGGAAGCGTTAATAATGTAGTCTTCCCCACCGGCGCATTGATAAAAAATGACCGTTTGTATATTTATTACGGTGCCGCCGATAGCCGCATTGCTCTTAAATCAATGGCCCTGAATGATCTCCTCAGCGAGCTTGAGCGCTACCCGGTAATGTCTTAATTTCAGAATTTGCTCTTGCCTTACACTTCTTTTATTATAACTTTATGCGGATACATCAAACTTTGAGAATAACACCAGCTATGGAATCGGGAATCCCTAACCACATCTGGACGTGGGAAGTATTGTTAAATGTCTAAGAGTTTAATTAAAAAAATAATTTGGAGTTTAATTGGAACGGTAGCAGGGTTTTTAATTCTATTTGAACTGCTTCCACAATTGGTAGAGAATAATCCGAGCGGAGCGTTCTTTGTCGGGTTACTATTAGGAGTTTTTGCGGGATATGTTATCGGAAAAGGAGCAAGAAAATGAAATTAAGACACTACCAACTTTTTTATAATTCAAATTAAGACATTACCCTATGGAAATTCAACACCCGCGTAAATCCTGGATTGTTTCGGTCTCAACCTTTCCACCCCGGGAATGCGGCATTGCCACCTTTACCCGCGATCTGTCCACTACCTTTAATCAGCTTTTTGCTCCGGGCGTTGAATCAAAAGTGGTGGCGCTCAATATTGACGAGGTAACCCGCCTGCCTTATTCAAAAAAAGTCATCGCCCACTTCAGCCAGTCTCGGCGAGAGGATTATGCTGTAGCCGCCCAAAAACTCAACGAGCTGTCCCAAGTAAAACTTGTGACCATTCAACATGAGTTTGGCATTTTCGGCGGAAATTATGGCGATTACCTGCTGGACTTTACCCAAGAGCTGGCCAAACCATTAGCCATAACCTTTCACACGGTTCTCCCCAGACCAGAAAAAGAGATGTTGCGGGTTGTCAAGGCCCTGACCAGTCGGGCAGATATTGTGATCGCCATGACTCAGACCTCGCGTAAAATTCTGGAAACCGACTACGAAGTCCCTAAAGAAAAAATTGCCGTAATTCTACACGGTATCCATCCGGTCCCGTTCGAATCAAGCAAAAACGCCAAAGAGCTTTTGGGCCTTTCTACAGAAAATACCATTCTGAGCACTTTCGGATTATTAAACCGCGGCAAGGGGATTGAATATGTAATTGAGGCCCTGCCTGAAGTAGTTAAAAAATATCCGGACCTCCGCTATTTGATTATCGGCGCCACCCATCCGGTTGTCGCCCGCCAAGAAGGCGAATCGTACCGACTTTCTTTGATTCAACGTATTTACGCACTCGGGCTTACGCCCTATGTATCCTTCTATGATGAGTACCTGGAGACCAAGGATTTGCTTAAATTCTTAAGCGCCACCGATATTTATTTAGCCACCCAGCTAGACCCCAACCAAGCCATTTCGGGAACGCTCTCCTACGCCCTGGGTGCCGGGCGTCCCGTGATTGCGACTGCTTTTGCCCAAGCCAAAGAAGTAGTCACCCCCGAGGTCGGTATGCTGGTTGATTTTAAAAACTCAAAACAAATAACCGAAGCCCTGCTAAAGCTTTTGAGCGACCAACCCAAACAAGTTGCCCTGGGCCAGATGGCTTATTTTAGAACGCGCAACATGACCTGGCCCAATGTTGCGATTGCCTATATGCGAACCTTTACCGCCTTTGTGCCGGAGTTACGAGTAAGCGAAAAACGGGCCCCTAAAATTAAATTGAGCCATCTTATCAAACTGACAGACAATTTTGGGATCATTCAATTTGCGAAATTAACTGAACCGGATCTTAGTTCCGGCTATACGGTTGATGACAATGCCAGAGCTCTGGTATTTGCAGTGCGATACTACCAACAGAAAAAATCAGCCGTGGCGCTTCGACTTGCGAATACCTATCTTAATTTTCTAGCTTTTGTCCGGCAGCCAAACGGCGTTTTTGAAAATTACGTCAATGCCCAGCGCCAACTCAGCCACAAGCAAAACAGAGGGGAAAATCTGGACGATGCCAACGGCCGGGCGCTCTACGCCCTGGCGGTCGCCGCCACCGCCTCCCACCTGCCCAAACCTATGCGCGGAAAAGCTCAGCTGATGTATGAACACAGTCTTTCCGTGGCCGAACGTTTTACTTCTCCTAGAGCAAAAGCTTTTTACATCAAAAGTCTGGCTGTGCATCTCAAACAGCACGCCAACCCCAATTATCTTAAGAAACTCATCCGGGCTTGTAATTTCCTGGTGCGTGAATATAAGAAACACAGCTTGCCGGAATGGCAATGGTTTGAGCCTATTTTGACCTATTCCAATGCCACCCTGTCAGAGGCTCTTCTGATTGGCTACGCCTTCACTGCCAAGCCGGAATATCTTAAGGTCGGCAAAAAAACTTTGGATTTTTTAATCTCGCATACCTTTGAAAACAATATGTACATTCCGATTGGACAGGGGGGCTGGTTCAAGCGGGGCGGCCATCGACACAAATTCGACCAACAGTCCGAAGATACCGGCAGCACCATTGAGGCACTCAAAACCGCTTATGAAGTTACCAAAAATTCGCAGTACCAAAAGCTCTTACACCGCGCCTTTGATTGGTTTTTGGGAGACAATCTGCTGGGTCAGATTATCTATGACCAAACCACCGGTGGCTGCTACGATGGCGTGGGAGAACATGAAGTGAATTTTAATGAAGGCGCGGAATCAACCCTGTCATATCTTTTAAGTCGGCTTTTGCTCAAGACCAAGTAGGGCGGATGGCTTAGGATGAGATAGATGGATAAGAAAATAGGGGTGATCGACGGTGGGAGTTTATTTTCCCTGTCTTAACCGGTTTAAAAAAGTATTTACCGGAATTTCGGTAATTACCTCACTGGCTGATGGCCGGGTGAATTTGAAGATTTTCAACCTGGCTTTCCTTTTAATTCTTTTATAATCAATCAACAGCTTTGGGATTCGGCGCGGCAGGGTTAAATGAAAGCTCCTGTGTGACAGCTTTTGCTCCGACTTCAATTTTTTCCGACTCAAAAGATTCCTTAGCGGTAAACCGGGCCAGAAGAGTATAAACCACCGGCACTAAAACCAGAGTCAAAAAAGTAGAAAACATCAGACCACCCACCACTGCAATCCCCAGAGGTCTGCGAGCTTCTCCACCGGCCCCCAGACCGATGGCAATCGGCAGAACACCGAAAATGATGGCAAAAGAGGTCATCAGAATCGGACGCAGACGGATGCGGGAGGCCTGCATTACCGCTTCGAAAAGCTCTGTTCCCCGCTCCCGCAGCTGGTTGGAGAATTCCACAATCAAAATGGAGTTTTTGGTCACCAGACCGATCAACATCACTAAGCCAATTTGAGAATAGATATTCAAACTTTGCCCGAAGACAAAAAGGGAGACCAGAGCGCCTACCAGAGCCAAAGGGACTGAAAGCAGGATGGTGAAGGGGTGAATGAAGCTTTCAAATTGAGCCGCCAAAACCAAATAAATGAAAACCACAGCCAAAAGAAACAGAAAATAAATGGCCGAACTGGATTCACGGAACTCTCGGGACTGCCCGGCTAGCTCCCGCTTGGTTCCGGGAGGAAGGTCACTTTCTACGATTTTATCAAGGTCGTTTAAGGCCTGGCCCAGGCTCACTCCGGGGGTCAAACTGGCAGTAATAGTAGCGGAGCGGACCCGGTTGTAATGGTTCAGCTCTTTAGGAGCCACTGTTTCCTTAATCTGAACGACGTTGGCCAGTTGCACCAAGCCCCCATTCCCTCGGATATAAAGGTCTTCAATTGTCTGTGGCGTGGCACGTTCAGAAGGCTTAAGCTGGGTTATAACATCATACTGTTTAGCAGAGCGTTTGAAATTGGTCACCACCCGGCCACCCAGAAAAGTTTCCAGAGTAGTGCCTATGTCAGTCACCGAAACCCCCAATCCGGCCGCACGTTCCCGGTCAATTTTAATATCCAACTGCGGTTTATTCAGACGCAAATCTGTGTCTAAATTTATCAGATAACCCAGCTGAAAAGCTTTCCCCATCATAATTCCGACTGCTTGCTGTAATTCATCGTAGGTGTCCGCCTTCAGAACATATTCAATGGGCTTGGAGGTAAAGCTAGCCCCTAAGCTGGGGGGATTTATTACAAATGCCAAAACCCCCGGGATAGAGATTAGACGAGGGAAAAGTTCCTGCACAATTTGCTGCTGGGATTTATCCCGTTCCCCTCGCGGCTTGAGCCGTAGGATCAGTAAACCATTGGTGACCCGGCCAGGACCACCGAAGCCCAATCCTACGGCGGTGAAAAGCCCCTGACGTTCGGGCAAATTCATCAGAATATTTTCGATCTGACGCATATATCGGTCAGTATAATTTAGAGTTGCACCTTCAGGAGCAATTACCACTCCGAACCCGATCCCCCGATCTTCGACCGGTACCAGTTCGCTGGGCAAAATTCTGAAAAGAGTTAAAGAAAGAATTACCACAATAACTGCCCCAGCCACCACTTTCCAGCGGTTGAAAAGGGCCTGGTGCAGAATCCGGCTGTAGGTTTGGTCCAATCTGGCAAAGAAAGAGTCGAAGGTACGGGAAGCCCAATTCTGTTTGCCTCCGTAAAGCGGTTTGAGCATCCTGGAGCAGAGCATGGGTGTCAAGGTCAACGCCGTAAATCCGGAGATTAAAACCGCAGCCGCCACCGAAATACCGAACTCCTTGAAAAGCCGGCCCACATTGCCGGTTAGAAACGAAAGCGGGACGAAGACCGCCAAAACTGCAATGGTTATGGCCAAAACGGCAAATCCGATTTCCTTGGAGCCGTCAAAGGCCGCTTTACGGCGATCTTTTCCCATCTGCATATGGCGATAAACATTTTCCAGAACCACGATGGCATCATCCACCACTAATCCGATAGCCAATACCAGAGCCAAAAGTGTAAAAATATTTAAAGTAAAGCCTAAAAAATAAGCCACCGCAAAACTTCCAATTATTGAAGTTGGAATTGCTAAAGCTGGAATAACCGTGGCTCGCAAACTTTTCAAGAACACCAGAATAACAAGAACCACCAGAAACATAGCAATAATCAGAGTTTTGGACACTTCATTAATCGACTCTTCGATGAAGGCGGCCGAGTTATAAGCCACCCGCAATTCCATTCCCAGAGGCAGAAGTTTCGACAACTCAGGCAGGGCTTGGACCACATTATTAGCCACTTCAATGGTGCTGGCTTTGGTCTGCTTGCTGATTCCCAGACCAACAGTTGGGTTCCCGTTATATCGGACCACGGTTCGCTCATCTGCGGCCCCCAACTTAACTTCAGCCACATCCCCCAAGCGTACCTTCTGGTCTCCGGTCTGTTTTATGATGATACCGGCAAACTGCTCCGGGGTAGTCAGATTTCCCAAAGTTCGGACTGAAAATTCCCTTCCTTCTCCCTCCACCCGACCTGCAGGAATTTCAGCATTTTCCCGGCGAATAGCGTTTTCCACATCCTGAGTTGTGAGTCCAAAAGCGGTCATCCTTTGCGGATTCAGCCAGATACGCATGGCATAGCGACGCTCTCCTCCGATAAAAACCGCTCCCACCCCCGGCAATCTCTGGAATCTCTCTTTCATAAACCGGTCTGCAAAGTCGGAGACTTCCAAATTGGAATGTCTGTCACTGTAAAGAGCCAGCCAGATAATGGGCTGAGCGTTAACATCCACTTTCTGAATAATGGGGTCGTCTGACTCACTGGGCAGCTGACCCCGGATACGGGAGACCCTGTCCCTAACATCATTGGCGGCCTGGTCCACATCTCGACCCAGCTCGAATTCGATGGTGATGGCCGAGCCCTGCTCCCGACTGGAAGAGGTGATGGTCTTTACCCCTTCCAGAGTGGAAAGCTGCTCTTCCAGTATATCAGTAATTTCGGTTTCTACTACGTTGGGGCTGGCACCACGGTAAAAGGTGGTTATAGAAACCACCGGCGGGTCGATATCCGGGTACTCTCGCACCGGCAATCGGGTAAAGGAAATCACCCCGAATAAAATGATGACCAAACCCATCACCGAGGCGAAGACCGGACGCTTGATGGATATTTCGCTGATTTTCATGATTTATTTCCAGTCGGAGCTGCCGCATTTTGATTTGTCACCGGAAAAACCTTGGCCCCTTCAAATAATTTCTGATGACCGGTTCGAACAATTTTCATCCCCGGCTCCAGTCCTTTCAGCACTTCCACGGTTCCCTGCAGTCGGGTGCCCAGGGTTACCGGAGTGCGAGCAACACTGCTATCCGGCTTGATTACGTAAACTAAATTCTGGTCCCCTTCGGCAAAAATGGCTTCGTCCGGAATTAAGAGCGAATTTTTACGCTCACTCAAAACCGCCCAGACATCGGCTGACATCCCGGGACGGAGTCTAAGGTTGGAATTTTCCACTTTGGCGGTAATCTTTACGGTTCTGGTAGCAGGGTCAACCACCGGCTCCACTACATTTATTCTTCCTTTAAGTTCATAACCGGGATAAGCGGTGGTAGAGACCGTAACTTGTGCCCCCGGTCGAAGCTCCGGCAGGTAGCGTTCCGGGGCGTAGAAAATTATCCGAAGCTCATCTATCTGGGCTAAATCGGTGATGGGGTCACCGGAGCGCATAAAAGTTCCGGGACTGACCCGTCTGGTTCCCACCAGTCCGGTAAACGGAGCAACAATTTTAGTCTTGGATAATTGGGCTTGAATCAAAGCCAGATCCGCCTCGGCAATTTTCAAAGCCGCAGAAACGTCGTCCAGCTCCTGATTCGCGGCCAGTTTCTGGTCCACCAAGGATTTTACCCGGTCGTAGCTGATTTTTCTCTGGTCCCGCAAAGCTTCTGCCCGGGCTTTCTGGGCTTGCAATTGGGCGTCATCTAACTGGGCAATCAAATCTCCTTTGGCTAAAAGAGAACCTTCTTGAAAAGGAATCTCCATAACCACAGCATCAATCTGGGAAACCACGGTGATGGCATTGACCGCCTCCAGAGTGCCGACGGCTGCAAAGCGGTCCGATACCGTTCCTTTAGCTACCTCTGCAATTTCAACCGGCATCGGCGGTGGAGCAAAGCCACCATCTTGATTTTTGGAGCAACTGATGACCACCAGTAAAGTTAAGAAAAGCACCAGGATTAGAAATGTAAGATTTGATTCTTTCCCCATTTTTTCCATAATAAATTTTCCCTGAATTGAGTGTTAAATATTTTCCGAGGTAATTAATTTTTCAAACTATCCGCGGATTTGAGTTTGTCCTCTGCTCGAAAGTCAAGTTTTAGCGTTAAAACGCCAACTTCTATATTTCTCTCCGATTATTTAGAGTTCTAGTTTGAAATTTTTACGGGCCTCGTCTGTAAGCATGGCATAAACAACCATGGCATTGGCTTTGGTCAGCATTTTCTGCAGATTCAGCTCCGGAAAATCACTTGCTTTTCTACAGCTCTCTCCCGAATATTCTAACCAGTCAATAATCCCCTTGGAAGTACGCCACAGGATGATGGTCATCTCGAAAGGGTCCAGCTCGGAACGAAAGACACCTTCATTTATTCCGTCTTTTATGACACCAGCCATCACCTGGCCGACTTTTTGGCCGCTGGAACTACATTCACCCAGCATTTCCTCGGAGACCTGGGAGTGTAACTGGTTGTTTTCAGAAAAAGCAAACATGCGGAAGTGGTCCCGATGTCTCCGATAGAACTCGAAGTAGGCCTTGCCGATATTTTGGAGTCGTTCTACGGCACCCTGCCCGGTTGAAGCCGCTTTCTCAAACATTTCATTTAGAATTTGTTTGCCTCGGCACTCTACTCCCAGGTACAAATCTTCCTTACTGCCGTAGTATAGATACAGCGTAGCCTTGGAAAGCTCGGCTCGCTCCGCAATCTCATCCATGGTCGCCTGGGCTAACCCCTTTTCAAAAAAAACCTTTTCAGCCGCCCTTAAAATTTCAGTCCGGCGTTCTTCTTTTTCTCTTTCTTTCCTCTCTGCTATTCCCATTTTTGACTCAACCTCTCTTGCTTGATGGTATGCTAATCTATGACTGTAAGTTATTTATTACGCTAATGTATAATATTAGTTCAAGCTTGTCAAGTAAAATCTTAAATATCGTTTACTCTATTGTTGTATAATGGCTTATCATATAAGTAACTCATTTAAACAGCACCCAATTTTCAAAGAGTATTGAATTATCATCGTAATCTTTTTGCCCAAGAAGTTATCAAGAATTGTGAAATTCGATGTAAATGCAGAATCTCAAATCAAGAAAATTCTCCGGATTGCTTGAGAGATTTTAATAAAAAGGATTTCATTACTATCAAAATGAATCTATGCCAAGATAAAAGTGTGTGAGTGAGACAGGAAAGTATCGGATGTCCACCGGCTTCATTTTCGATCGATTCAAATCTCTTTTATTTCCTGTGGTTGACAGTTTCACCAACTTTACTTATCTTGCCCCAGTATTTAGTTTTGAAATTTTTGCGAAAGTGGCGGAATTGGGAGACGCGCTGGACTTAGGATCCAGTCCCGCAAGGGGTGGGGGTTCGACTCCCCCCTTTCGCATGAACACGAAGGCACGGAAAAAGAAAAATGAGGGACACGGAGAAAAGAAAAAAAATGACAAATACAACTTCGTTTAATTTAATAAACAGAAAGATATGACCTAATGAAAGTCAACGTCACTAACCAGAACGGCTGGAAGCGGGTTTTGGATATTGAGCTGCCCAAGGACAAGGTAGAAGCCGAACTTGATTCCACCTACAAAAAATACCAGTCCAAAGCCAAAATCCCGGGCTTCAGACCGGGCAAAGCTCCGCTTGAAGTAGTTAAATCACATTACAAAGAGCAGATTTTTGGGGATGTATTAGAATCCCTTTTAGTTCGGGGTTATCAAGAAGCACTCGACCAGACCCAGCTTCGTCCGATCGGCTCACCGGTAGTAAAAGATATCCAGTTTGAGCCGGGCTTGCCTCTCAAATTCACAGCCGAAGTGGAAGTTCAGCCGGAAATTACGGTCAAAGATTACAAGGGAATTCCCTTGGTTAAAAAAATTGAAGAAGTCAAAGATGAACAGGTGGACCAGACCATAGAATACCTGCGGGAGAAAAATGCCGAATTAAGACCGGTTGAACGAGAAGCCAGGGAGAAAGATATCGTGATTGTAGATTTTGAAGAAAGCTATTCAGAGAAAAATCAGGCCAAAAAGGAAAAATTTGAGAACCAGATGCTGGAGCTATCGGAGAAAACTTTGCTCAAAGATTTTTTGACCAATCTGATAGGATTAAAAATAGGAGAGGAAAAATCTTTTGAGATAACCTATCCGGAGAATTACCCCAATCCCCAATTAGCCGGTCAAAAAGTCAGCTATAAAGTCAAAGCAAAAGAAATCAAAGAAAAGATTTTACCTTTTCTAAACGATGATTTCGCCAAATCGGTGGGTAACTTTCAAACCCTTTTGGAATTGCGACTGAAAGTAAGAGAGAATCTGAAAAAGAGCCTGGAGCAGGAAACTGAAAAAGAGTTAAAAAACCAGCTGGCGGCCAAAATTGTGGAAAAAAATGATTTCAGCGTGCCGGAAGTGATGCTTAACTCTTATCTGGATTACGTGGTGCAGGAGGTTAAAAGAAGGCATCCGGAAGCAGATGAAAAGGAAATCAGAGAGAGAAATAAAGAAGGGGGCTTAGCCCGCATCAAATGGGAGTTCATTTTTCACCAGATAGCCAAGCAGGAAAAAATCTCTGTCAGCCAGCCTGATATAGACCAAAGAATCAAGCAGTTTGCCTCGGCTTATAACCTGCCGGAAGACCAGGCCCGCCAGTATCTGGCTTCCGAAAAAAGAATCCGGGATTTGCAGGATTCCATCATAGAGGAAAAGGTTTTAGACTTTTTACTGAAAGAAGCCAAAATCAAAGAGGAATAGTCAATAATACTCAACAATAATGGTCAACAATAGTCAAATAGTTCTATTCTTGACCATATTTGACTATAGTATTATTGACAATTGTTGAGTAAAGAAGTAAAACTTATTTAAAATTTGTCGTAATGAATAAAAGAAATAGAAAGGAGCCCTATGACTTTAGTCCCTTTTGTTGTGGAGCAGACCGGACGAGGTGAAAGAGCTTATGATATCTTTTCCCGACTGCTGAAAGACCGCATAATCTTTATCGGACAGCCGATTGACGATATCGTAGCCAACGTGGTTATAGCCCAGATGCTTTTTCTGGAAGCCGAAGACCCGGAGAAGGACATTCATATTTATATCAACAGCCCGGGTGGAATCGTCCCGGCCGGTCTGGCAATTTATGATACCATGCAGTTTGTCAAGCCCGCGGTTGCCACCACCTGCGTAGGGCAGGCAGCCAGCATGGGTGCTTTACTTCTGGCTGCCGGTACCAAAGGTAAAAGAGCGGCTTTGCCGCATGCCCGGATTATGATTCACCAGCCCTGGGGAGGAGCGCAAGGACAGGTTACCGATATTGAGATTATCTCCCGCGAGCTGACTACTATTAAAAAAGCTCTAAATGAGATTTTAGTGAAACATACCAGCCAGCCCATGGATAAAATCGAAAAAGATACCGACCGAAATTTCTTTATGTCTTCCCAGGAAGCTAAAGAATACGGGATTATTGATATGGTTTATGATACCAAGAGAAGATAATTTAGTTGACTGAAAAGTAACAAACTTTTAATTGATAGAATCCTTGAGGTATGGTTTGATTGACCAGGTGTATGATACCAAGAGGAGATAATTAAGTTATCTTAGCAGTAAGAAGCGTTAAAAAATAATAAGAATAGCAGGAGTATTTCCTAAACCTAAATTTCAAGAATAAATTATGCAAAAGAAAATTGAAACTCCGATTCCGGAAAATTGCTCTTTCTGCGGCAGGATAATTGAGCCCAAGAAAAATATTTTTTCCGGCAAAGACGCCACCATCTGTGAAGACTGTATCCGTTTCTGCAATCAGATTTTAGAAAAACAATCCCAAAAAGGCTTCGAGCCCTCCAATTTCAAACTTCCCAAACCGGCCGAGATTCTTACTTTCTTGAACCAGTATGTCATCGGTCAGGATAGGGCCAAAAAGATGATTTCAGTAGCGGTCTATAACCATTACAAAAGAGTTTTTTCCAATTCCAGCAAAGAAGACGTAGAATTAGAGAAATCCAACATCCTGCTTTTAGGTCCCACCGGAACCGGAAAAACTCTGATGGCTCAAACTTTAGCTCGAATGCTGCAAGTCCCTTTTTCAATCGCAGATGCCACAGTTCTGACTGAAGCCGGATATGTGGGAGAAGATGTGGAAAATATTTTGGTTCGATTACTGCAATCCGCCAACTACAATTTAGCGGCTGCTGAAAAAGGAATTGTCTATATCGATGAAATAGATAAAATCGCCCGCAAGTCAGCTAATCCGTCTATTACTCGAGATGTTTCGGGCGAGGGAGTACAGCAGGGGTTATTAAAAATCTTGGAAGGAACCATTTCCAACGTTCCGCCTCAAGGAGGGAGAAAACATCCGGAGCAGGCCTTTATTCAAATCAATACCAAAAATATTTTGTTTATCTGCGGAGGGGCTTTCGACGGGTTAGAAAAGATAATTGCCAGAAGAGTCGGTCACAAGCAGGTCGGCTTTGCGGCTAAAACCAGCGCCAGCGGTAAAAGAATTGGTGAGATTTTGGCCCAAGTTGAGCCGGAGGATTTATTGGAGTATGGCTTGATTCCGGAATTAGTCGGTCGTCTGCCGGTAGTCTGCCCCATGGAAGAATTGGATGAAAAAGCCATGCTTTCAATTTTGACCGAACCGAAAAATGCTCTGACCAAGCAGTATCAGAAATTTTTTGAAATGGAGGGGATTAAGCTCACTTTCACCCCCGAAGCTTTGAAAGCCACGGTAGCTCTGGCTCAAAAAAGAAAGACCGGTGCCAGAGGATTGCGTTCAGTTTTAGAAGAGGCCATGCTGGATATTATGTATGAGATTCCTTCCCGGAAAGATGTGGCGGAATGTATCATTAGCGAAGAAGTGATTAGCAAAAAAGCCCGGCCGGAATTTGTCCCGAAATCCAAAGCGGAGAGGAAAAGTGCTTAGATTGAGATGGAGATCAAAAAAGCAGAATATTTCAAGTCAGTCTTCGATTTAAAAGAGCTTCCCCAAGACAATTTTCCCCAGATTGCTTTTGCCGGCCGTTCCAATGTGGGTAAATCTTCCTTAATCAATACTCTCACCAGTCAGAAAAATTTAGCCAAAATTTCCAAAACTCCGGGAAAGACCAAAGCTTTAAATTTTTTTAAAATCAACGACAGATTTTATTTTGTGGATTTGCCCGGCTACGGATTTGCCAGAGTCTCCAAAACCGTCAAGAGTGGCTGGGAAGATTTGATTGAAAATTATTTAAAAAGCTCACCCAATTTGAAAGGATTAATTCAAATTTTGGATTGCCGCCATCCTCCTTCCGAAGATGATTGGGAGATGCTGGAGTTTTTGGATTTTATAAATTTAAAATATTTGGTAGTTCTTACCAAAAGCGATAAACTTTCCTCTAGCGAATTGCATAACAACGCCCAAAAGTTTAAGCAGATTCTAAACCATGAAGAGTTCCTCTTCTTCTCTGCCAAAAACAAAGAGGGGAGAAATAAAATTTTAAGCTGGATAAAGCACTTGCTTTAATTTTCAATTTTGCTATTTTACTTCAGGATAAAATTCCCCCGGATTGGGGGTTTTGTGTGTCTGGAGACAAAAAATGACAACTCGAGTAGTGGTGGGGATGCAGTGGGGTGATGAGGGGAAGGGAAAAATTGTAGATATCCTGACTTCCCAGGCCGATATCGTAGCCCGCTATCAGGGGGGAGCCAATGCCGGTCATACCGTGGTGGTCGGTGAGCAGAAATTTATCCTGCATTTAATTCCTTCTGGTATTTTACACCCTGAAAAAGTGTGTGTCATCGGCAACGGGGTGGTAATCGACTTAGAATATTTCTTCAGCGAAATAGATGCCCTGAAAAAAAGAGGCATCAACCCGGAAGGCCGGATCTGGATTTCAGAGTCCGCTCATCTGGTAATGCCTTACCATAAAATTATGGAAGCTTATGAAGAACAAAAAAGAAAAGATAAAATCGGGACTACCTTGAGAGGAATCGGCCCGGCTTATCAGGATAAAATAGCCCGAACCGGAATTCGGATTTCCGATTTGTGGGATAAAAAAATATTCGAAGCCAAGGTCAAGGAGAATTTAAAATCCAAGCAAAATGTTTTAAAAAATTCAAAAGAGAAACTTTCAGCGGCCCAGATTGTGAAGATTTTTTCCGGTTTCAAAACTAAAATCAAAAATTATGTTACAGATACCTCTCTCTTTTTAAATCAAGCCGTCAAACAGAATAAAAATTTACTATTAGAAGGAGCCCAGGGGACTTTGCTGGATATAGATTTCGGCACTTATCCTTTCGGAACCTCTTCCAATACTACGGTCGGCGGTGCCTGCACCGGCCTGGGGATTCCTCCCCGAGCCATAGATGAAGTCATAGGGGTTGCCAAAGCTTATTCCACCCGGGTAGGTAACGGTCCTTTTCCTACCGAATTAAATAATTCTCTGGGAAACTCTCTGCGTCAAAAAGGGGATGAATTCGGGGCTACCACCAGTCGTCCTCGTCGATGCGGCTGGCTGGATTTAGTGGTATTGAAATACGCCACCAGAATAAACGGGGTAGATAAGTTAGCCGTAACCAAATTGGATGTTCTGGATAATTTAGATGAGATAAAGGTCTGCACCGGCTATAAATATAAAAACGAAATTTTACAGGAGTTTCCGCAGGACCAAAATTTGTTTGAAAAATGTAAACCGGTTTACCAGACTCTTCCGGGCTGGAAAACCGCTACTCAAAGCATAACCCGGATTGAACAATTACCTCACAATGCCCGTAGATACTTGGATTATGTTCAGGAAAATACCACTGCCAAAATCTTTCTGATTTCAACCGGATGCCGCAGAGAAGATACTATCATTTTGGATTGACAAATTTTGAAAATTTTTTATTTTGGCTGTTCAAATCCCTACGGGATGGCAGTAGCCAAACTTAGTGACTAGTCACTGACCACTAGCCACTAATCACTTAAATCCGGGGGTGTAGCTCAGTGGTAGAGCATCTGCCTTTTAAGCAGGTGGTCGATGGTTCGATCCCATCCACCCTCATTTTTTGCTTGTCCTCTTATCCTAAAGCTAACTTGCTATAGCTCATTGAGTTTAGCGGCTTAATATTTTAAGTTAAATTTAGCTTGACAGGTAACATTCTAGGCATATATTCGTATACTAATTTTCGTAGGCCAAGTGCCTAAACAGATGCTTAGTAACTTTTAAAATTAAACTCTCTTAAGTGAGAATTTTAAGACCATCGGAAATTCTATGGTCTTTTTTCTTTAATATGGTTCAATAAAATCACCAAATGGCAGAAGAAATTAAACAGACCCAGCCGGAGAAAAAAGTAGAATTACGAAGAGAAGTTTCGGTTTGGGGCTCCTACATGTGGGGGTATGCCGACGTGGGAGCCAATACCTTTGTGGCTTTGGGGCTGGTGATGGCTTACGCCCAGGGGGCTGCCAGCATTGTCTTTGCCCTGGCAGGGTTAATCTATATTTTAATTGGTTTAGCGTACACGGAGCTGGCTTCCACCTATCCGGTAGCAGGAGGAGGGCCTTATTTTACTTTGAGAAGTTTGGGGGATTTCTGGGGATTTATCTCAGGTTCGGCTTTGCTTTTGGCATATACCATTGACATTGCCTTATTTTCAGTGGCTTCGGCCGGTTACTTAAACTTCTTTTTGCCCTATCTCTTCGGCAAAGAGATTGAACAGTTCGTTGTAGCTCTAGGACCGTTACAGGTTAACTGGCTCTGGGGTGCCGAGACCCTGTTTTTGATTTTTGTTTTAATCTGGTTGAATATTAAGGGGATCAGAGAGTCCTCTTTTATCAATGAGGTGATCGGAATTCTGGTTATCGTTTTAGAATCGGCCTTAATAATTTTGGGTTTTCTGTTCGCCTGGAAACCGGAGCTATTGGCGATGCAGTGGAAAACTCAACTTCCTACTTTTAATAATTTTCTTTATAGCACCTCTCTGGCTATAATCTCATTTATCGGGTTAGAATCAATTTCCCAGGCCGCTCAAGAAACCAAAAGGCCGGCTACCATAATTCCCCGCACCAGCTTAGCTCTCACTTTTTCAGTTTTCATCTTTGCAGTCTTTTTCTCCACCCTGGGTTTGGGAGTTCTCCCTTGGCAGAAATTCGCGGCCAACGTGGATAATCCCCTGGCCGTGTTGGCTTCGGCCTTTCCATTGGTTGGATTAATCGCCGGACCGCTTACCGCAGCCCTGGGAGCTTTGATTTTGTTTATCTCCTCCAACACCGGAATCATGGGTGCCTCCCGCTTGACTTACTCTTTCAGCCAATATGGAATTATCTCGCCATGGTTTGACCAGGTCCATCCCAAATTCCGCACCCCGGTCCGGACCATTTTGGTCTTTTCCTTGATCGGAGTAATTCAAACCATTTTGTCATTTTTGACACCTTCGGTCATGGAAACACTGGCCATTATGTATGCTTTTGGAGCTACCTTAGGATATACACTGGTGTTCATTGCCTTAATCAAATTGCGGTTTGCGGACCCTTATTCTCCCCGTCCCTATAAGATGCCCTTAAATCTTAACTTTAAATTCAAAGGATTAAAAGTTCAATTTCCCATTTTAGCAGTAATCGGTATGTTAGCGGTAGCCAGCATCTTTTTCCAGTTAGTCATAACCAATAAAATCGGAAGAATAGCTGGACCTTTATGGGTTATAGGATGCTTTGTTTATTATGCCTGGTACCGCAAAAAATCAGGTTACCCGGTCTTTGGCAGTTTGAAAAGAAACTGGGAGAAAGAGCAGGTAGAAGTGTTGACCAGTGCCGAAGAGTTTGATTTGCTTGAGCGATATAAAATTGCCTTGGCTGAAAAGGAAAAATTTGAAAAGAAGAAAAAGATGAAAAAATGATTAAAGCTAAATTTCTGAATTACTTTCAAATTCTCACCACGGTTTTGTTCCTAATTTTAGGTGCGGTAATTTTGTTGCGCTCTCTTTGGGGAAAGCCGACTGTGCCAGCTCTGATTGTAAGCTTAGGTTTCATAGTCTTAGGGCTCTCCCGCTCAAAAGACATCTTAAAATTTTTCCGAAATTAAAATGGCTGGATTAGAAATCAGTTTTTGGGGTGTTTTTTTAGCTTTAATCTTTGCCCTCTCTTTAGGCGGACTTTTATGGTGGATGCTGCATCCACCGGCTATGGTGGGGGCGGCAGTTGCCAAAGCCAGAAGGTCTCTTGGTGCTATTAAAAGGATTTTAGTCCCCACTACGGGCATGCCCTATTCAGAAAGAGGCATAGAAATGGCTTGTCGTCTGGGATTGGAGCAGGACGCTGAAATTGTTCTGACTTATGTCATTGAAGTTCCCCGCACCCTGCCTTTAGGGGTTCCTTTAGGGGAGGCAGAAGAAAAGGGTCGACAGGCTTTAGATAGAGCCAAAGAGATTGTATACTTGCACGACCTGACCCCCATTGCTTTATTAGAACGAGCCCGGGAAGCGGCGGAAGGGATTATCCGGGTGGCTATAGAAAAAGAGGTGGATTTGATAGTGGTAGGAATCAGACCCAGTTTAAAGGGAGCCCAACATATTTTTCTGGGGCGAACCTCGGATACCTTGCTTAGAAGAGCACCCTGTGAGGTTCTGTTGGACAAATTGCCGGATTAAAGCTTATATTAAAAGAATATAATTTTAACAGGATGGAAGAATGAAAGTTGTAATCTTAGGCTGTAGCAAAATCGGGGCTCTGGTGGCTAATTGGCTATATTCTCAAAAGCACGAAGTCTCGGTTATCGATGTGGATGTCAGCTCCTTCAGAAGACTGGACAAGGATGCCAATATTCGACAGGTAGTCGGCATGGGGATAGATTACGACATCCTGAAAAAAGCCGGGATAGAAAGAGCGGACGCTTTTATTGCCGTCACCAACAGCGACAATACCAACCTCACCGCAGCTCAGATTGCCCAGAGTAAATTCAAAATCCCCAAAGTAATCTCCCGGGTGCGTGACCCTAAACGGGCCAGAGCTTTTGAGGAAATTGGCCTAAATATAATCTGCCCCACCATCCGGGCCGCGGAAGAGTTAAAAACCTTCTTGCTAAAAAAGGACAGTGAATGATTTCTCTGTTCAAGTTCGATAAGGAGTTCCTATGTATGTCATAGTCGTCGGTGGCGGTCAGGTTGGAATAAATCTACTCAAGCTTCTTCAGGCGGAAGGACACGAAGTCCTTTTAGTTGAAAAAGAATCCGGTCGGTATAGCCAATTAGTAGAAGAATTAGGGGAATCGGTCATCTTGGGGGATGGGACTGAATTGGGAACCTTGATGGATACCGGCGCAAATCGGGCCGATGTTTTGGTAGCCGCCACCGGCGCGGACCAGGATAATTTAATCATCTGCCAGATGGCCAAGATTCTATATTACATCCCCAAAACCATTGCCCGGGTCAATGACCCTAAAAATGAGGAGATGTTTCAGACTTTAGGAGTAGATGCCACGGTTTCCGCCACCAGAATTATCGGGTCTTTAATCGAAGAAAAAATTGACCCCGGTTTGGCTATTCCGCTTATGGCTTTAAAAGGGGGAGTGGAGCTTTTTCAGACCCAGCTGTCGCCGGATTCGCTTCTGATTGA
>Ga0326597_10002464_pt1 | contig 27620 bp, 16 predicted proteins | sample RVTome_12_FD_203789 | JGI IMG/M metagenome (GOLD analysis project Ga0326597, IMG submission 203789) | Soil microbial communities from uranium-contaminated site in the Upper Colorado River Basin, Wyoming, United States - RVT100D185 | ecosystem: Environmental > Terrestrial > Soil > Contaminated >... | reverse complement strand
GCCAGATCAGCTTCATCAGCTATCGCGACCAGTCGACGGCCACGAAGATTTCCCGGCCGCACGCCATACACTGCTGCTCGGAACACAGCGAATACGATCCCGCGTCGGGCGCGCGCGTGCTGGGCGGACCCGCGCCGCAGCCGTTGTGTGCGATCCTGCTCGAACACGATCGCGCCGCCGACACGCTGTACGCGTTCGGGACGCTGGGCGCGGAGATATTCCAGGCGTTCTTCGCGAAGTTCGAATTCAGGCTCGCGCTCGATTACGGCGCCGGCGAGGCGCGCCGGCCGGTCGCAGGCCGCGCCGTCGTGACCCGGCTTGCAAGCTTCTGCAAACAGCAGGTCAAGTGCTGACGCCGCGCGCCGGGAGGTCGGGAGGTCGCGAGATCGTGAGGGCAGGAGGTCGGGAGGGCGGGAGAGCGAGCAAATCCTGCCCTGTCGCCTACAACATCCCCACTTCACGAACTTCCGGTTCTTCGAGCTGCAACTCAGCGGCCCGCATCACCATCAACCGATCTCAATGCGATTGCGGCCACCGGCCTGGGCACGATCAAGCGCCGAGACGGCCCGTCCCATCAGGTTCGCGACCTCCTCGCCGGGTCTGAACTCCGCCAGGCCGATCGATGCCGTGAACTTCTGCGCCGGAAGCAGGCTGGATATCTGCAGCGCCGCAATCCGGCGGCGCACGCGCTCCACCGAGTTTGATGCGTTGTCCAGACCGGTTTGAAAGAGCACGAAAGCGAATTCGTCGTCACGGTAACGGCCGACCGCGTCCGCCCGCCGCAACTCCACCGCGATTGCCGCACCGACATGGCGCAGCACGCTTTCCCTCCCGGCAGCACCGTAATAGTCACTCAACAGATCGAAGCCATCGATACCGACGATGCCCACGCAAAATGCGCCCTGCCCGCGCTCGGCCCGCGCTTTTTCCTGCTCGAGCAGCGCCGTAAGGTACGCCTGGCTGTAGAACCCCGTGAGATCGTCGTACATCGGCGCGCGCTCGGTTTTCAGCAAGGCGGCCTGCGAATCGTGCCCAGGCTCGTGCCTCTTTTGCAGCAATTTGCGGATGTAGCCGCTGATGAACGTGCTTTCCATTGAATCGGTTACGTGCGGGACCATGTTCGTACCTCCCGTAGTCAGCCGCCCAAGGCGGCGCAGAGACATCCGCTCCCTTTTTCAAAGGCACACACATCCTCCCCCTTTCTCAAAGGGGGAATGAGGGGGATTGTTATATGCATGCCGCCTCCTGCCACCGACGAAGGGATCACTCGCCGGCGCGTCCGCTCAGCGTTGCGTCGCGACGGTTCCGGGCCAAATGTTGGAGATCGACCGTGACGGGGCTGCGCACTGCCAGATCCAGCGGCCAGGCGTAAGTGCCGGGAGCAGTCCCGGGCGCAAGGGCAAAACGGTAGTTGATCTCGATGACGCGGCGGCCGGCGGATTGCCGTTGCGCGACCGTGCCGCCATGGGGACTCAGTTCGACCACCGCGCCGATCCCGTCGATCTCAATAGGCTGAAACACCGTGCCGCGGGTGCGGAAGTCCACCGCGTAGCCGCTGGGCGCATGGAGCGTAATGACCAGCCGTGAACCACCACGCACCTCGACCACGCCGCGCGCCGCATCCGCTGCGCCGACTTCGATCGTGCTTGCCTGGTGTTCCATGATGACGTAGCCATCGGGCAGCCCGATCGCCCACGCGATGGGCGGCGTGCCCGGGGTATCCTGGGCAGCGGCGATACCCGTAAAGACCAGACAGAACAGACCCCCGCACAGCATGCGCAGACGTCGCGCGGCCGCGAGCGGACAGGCGATCGTCCCGAATGTGTGCCGCTCAAGCCCGGCACCCAAGGCAGCGCACACTACATCCTCCCCCTTTTTCAAATCCCCCCTCGCCCCCCTTTGAAAAAGGGGGGAAACATACGCGCTGAACGATTTGTATAAGTACACAAGCCATTTCAATGACGACCGTTGCATAGGTCAAACCCTCTGGAGTCCTCCGGCAGAGCCGGGGGTTTACCCCGATTAGTTACGTTCCGCGGGAGAGCGGCGCCGCCAGAATCGCCAGGAAAACAGCCCCGTAAAACACGGAGCGCCACGCCATCCATTCGGCGGTGCACCGATGCCCAACCTGACCATTACGCGCCTTTGCTCGGACCCCGGATAGGAACGCAGTAACGGCGCAAAGCACACCCAGAACGGCGAGAAGGGTAAACGTATTCACGGTCATTTCCTTCGCAAAGGTGAGAGAAAGCGCAGAAGCGCGTTGCCGCAACCGTCAATCATGGCGCCTCAGGCTGCGTCCAGAATCGCGGCCTTACCCGTCGGAGTAGCGTGTGCCTGCTTGGGATCGGCCCCGCGGTCCTTCGGCGTCGGGTATACCAAGGTTGGCGCCACCCCGTTGCTCAGCGTCCCCCGGTAATCGAGTCCGCGCGGTGCGATAACGACCTGGTTGCATCCGCCGGCCTTGGCCAGGTGCATCGCATGGTCCGCCTCGGCCATGAGTTCTTCCGGGCTGCTGCCATGGTCGGGATAAGCGGCGACCCCGATCGAAACCGTCATGCGGCCCGCACGGTCGGCGCCCAGCCGGAGCTCGAGGGCTTCCACTCTCGCGCGCAGCTTCTCGGCGCGCGCCGCCACCACATCGGTCGCTGCATCGGGCATGACCACGAGGAACTCTTCCCCGCCCAGCCGGCAGGCAAGGTCCTCCTTGCGAACGCTGCTGGCGAGCAGCGCGCCCAACTCCCGCAGCGCAGCATCTCCCGCGTCATGCCCGTAGGTGCCGTTGATGCGTTTGAGGCCATCGATGTCGAGCACGATCACCCCGAATCGCGAACGACGCCGCACCGCCCGGCTCAACTCGCGCGCCAGCGCCGTGGTCAGGTGGCAACGGTTGTAAAGGCCGGTGAGGAGATCGCGCGGCGCCAGCCACTCGGTCTCCTCATCGCACGAGAGCACTCTTGCGCCCGTCTCGGAAATTGAACCCACTGACACCTCCGTCGCCGGTTGATCGGACCCCGTGAACGAGGAGCCCGAAAAGGCTTTGCCCTTTGTCAACGTACCTGGCATTTCCATGACTGACCTCGCGATTCTGGTTATTCGTGAGCGTCACTTTATTCCCTGCCCCCAGACTCCGCTGTAAGGAAACCTTGACTCTTTGCTTACCCATCGCCCGGCCCCGAGCCTGCTGCTGCGCGGCGCCGGCTGGCCCAGCGCGGGAAGACCCCGCGTCACTTGCAGTCGCAGTTCACGGTGATATGATTCGTGCGCCCTCGAATCGTGACCCGACACGCGGACCATGGACGCGCCGAATCTCTACGAAACCATTGTTGCCACGACGCGAGCGCTCATCGTGGTGCTCGACGCCGACGGGCGGATCGTGGAGTTCAATCCGGCGTGCGAGCGCGTGAGCGGCTACCGGTCGGAGGAAGTGAGCGGCCGGGCCGTCTGGGACTTTCTCCTGTTGCCCGAGGAAAGAGACGGCGTCAGGGCTGTGTTCGAAGAATTGCGGGCCGGACGTTCCCCCAACACCTTCGAGAACCACTGGCTCACCAAGTCGGGGGAACGCCGCCTCATCGAATGGTCGAATTCCTGCTTGACGGACGCGCGCGGCCGGGTGACCCATGTCATCGGCACCGGCATCGACGTCACCGACAGACGTGACGCCGAGGTGCGGTTGCATGAAAGCCAGGACCGGTTTCAGGAACTGGCCGGCGCGATCCCGCTCGTCCTCTGGATAATGTACCCGCATGGCAACCAAGTTCCCTATGTCAGCCCCGGGTTCCAAAAAATCTGGGGCCGCAGCGTGCCCGATCCGGCTTCAGCGTTTGAAATATTCCGGACATCGATTCATCCTGATGACCGGGAAGCCATGTTCCGAACGCTTCAACGTCAAGCTGTAGACGCTGAGCCGGGGGAAAGCGAGTACCGCATCATCCGGCCTGACGGGACGGTGCGCTGGATTCACTCGCGCACATTCCCAATACTGGATGAGCACGGCGAGCTTCGTCGCATCGTGGGTTACGCAGAAGACATCACGGTGCAGAAATTCGCCGATTGTGCTCTGATCGAGGCACGGTACAGTCAGTCGGCCTTGCTCGCCGCCATTCCCGACGCCGCATGGTTAAAGAACGCGAACGGCGTCTTTCTCGAGGTTAACCGCGGCTTCCTGGAGCGCTTCGGACTCGAGCTGTCCCAAGTGGTCGGCAAGACCACGTTTGATCTCTTTCCCTCTGAGCTCGCCGAGCGCATCGCCGCCGAGGAAGGCGAGTTGATCCGCACCGGGTTATCGCACCAGTTCGAGCGCAGCCGCATGCTGAACGGCAAGGAACGCTGGTTCGAGGTGATCAGGAGCCCCGTGCTTGACGCCGGTGGCCACGTGACCGGGATCGCAGGAATGTCTCGCGACGTCACCGGGCGCAAGCTGGCCGACGCGCAGCGGATGGCGCGCGACGCCGCCTTGCGCACCGCTCTCGTGAAAGAGGTTCATCACCGGATCAAGAACAACCTGCAGGGGGTCATCACGTTCGTCGAGCAATTGGCGACCAAACATCCCGAGCACGAGAGTCTGTGGGAGGCGCTGATCGCGCGCGTCAACACCATTGCCACCGTGCACGGCTTATACGGCACCATGGGTGAGCGCGAACTTCGTCTCGATCAGATTATCCTGAGGCTGGTGTCGTCGCTCAAGATCCTCTATGGCGATCTCCCCGTGCAACTGTCGGTACGCAGTAATGCGGCAAACGTGCGAGTAATCGAAAGCGAAATCGTCCCGCTCGCGCTCATCGTAAACGAGTTGATCATGAACGCGATCAAGCATTCGCGCGGCACCATGGGCAGCGATGCCGTTAGCATCGTGCTCGAGATCGCCGACAGCTGCGCCCGGATCATCATCCACGGCCATACCGGCAAGTTCCCCATGCAATTCGACTTTGACACCGGCGTCGGGCTCGGCACCGGTCTTTCGTTCGTGAAGTCACTGCTGCCGACTCAGGGCGCGCTGCTGCGGTTTGAAAACACGCAAGGCCTCGCCGGAACGAAAGTCGAGTTGACTTTGCGCTCGCCGGTGATCGCGTTGTCAGGGTCAAGCACGTGACCGCCAGTCAGTACCCACGTGACGGGTGATTAGTGATCGGTAAACGCGACCCGGCATAGTTTGGTTTCACTGCTCACCATTTACCATTCATTCTTTTCAATACCCCCTTGAAGGGTACCATTCACTGCTTCTGGCGCACCATGGCGCACATCCTGATCGTAGATGATGACCGGCTCGTCCTGTCAGGACTCGCTGCCGGCCTCGAAATGTTTGGCTACACCGTTACCAAAGCCAGTTCAGGCGAGGAAGCGCTGGCGATGCTCGATACCGTCAAACCAGATCTGGTCGTAATGGACGCCTGCCTTCCTGGCATCTCTGGAATCGAAACGGCGAAACAAATCCAGCAACGCTTCGGCATCCCAGCGATATTTCTTTCCGCTTACGACGATCCACAAATCGTGCGTGACGCCGTCGCGCTCGGCGGGCTCAGCTACCTGGTAAAGCCGATTACAGTGAAGCAGCTCGTCCCCGCCATTGAGAGCGCTCTTGCCCGCGCCGGCGACATCACCAGATTCAAGGAACAAGAAGAAAACCTGGCCGCCGCTTTGAAGCAAAGCCGTGAAATCAGCGTGGCAATCGGTATGCTGATGGAACGCCACGACGTGACGGCCGAAGCCGCATTCGCAACCCTGCGTTCCCATGCCCGCAATACGCAGCGCAAGACCGGCGATGTAGCAAAGGACGTGATCTCGGGGGCGCTGCAGCTCGAACCGCCAGCCCGAACCAGCGGCCAGAAACAATAGCCGAAAATGCTGTAGCGCAGGCGACCCGCCTGCAACTACCTTGTCCGATGGTGGACAGGCGAGGTCGCCTGCGCTACGTCACCCCGCGCTCCTATTGTCTTTGCAGCCTGATCCAATTATGCTTTGCGGCGTCAGGCGACCCAAACCCCGTTGCCTCGGGTATTAAATCGAGGTACGGCCGGGATGAAAACAGGATTGGGTCAACATTCTTTGCCGCTTGCGCCCTGGCTACAGCTTCCGGATAGCGTGGATCGTCCGCTGATCCGCACCGCAGCGTTCCCCTTATGTGGCGCCAGCTGGTTTCGAGCGCGATTGCTGCGGCTTTGCGGCGGCGCGGGCAGCTCCCACGCTGGTAGTCCGCGCCACGTTGCGTCGATACCGCGGGCGGCGCACGAACGGTCCCGCAGGGGGACGCTGGCGCCGAGATCGCAGGCCCGGCCGAGATCATGGAAGTGGCGTTGCAGTTCAACCGCGCGCTCGACGCTCAGACAGAAGGCGAACGGCTGATGCGCGAGAGCGAAGCACGGCTCTCCGGCATTGTCGAATCCGTGACGGAGGGCATCATCTCCGTGGACGAGCGGCAACGCATCGTGCTGTTCAATCACGGGGCTGAGCTGATATTCGGGCGGTCTGCCGCGGCAATGATCGGCGAACCGCTCGACCTCCTGATTCCGGAGCGCTTCCGCGCACGGCACGCCCAACACGTTCGCAAATTCGCTGCGACCGGGCAGACCAATCGCGCGATGGGCCGGTACGGCCTGATCTACGGGCTGCGTGCCAACGGCGAGGAATTCCCCGTCGAGGCCACGGTCTCGCAAAGCGGGACTTCCCCAAACATGCTGTTGACCGTGATCCTGCGCGACATCACCGAGCGCATGCGCACGGAGCAGGCGCTGCGCGATTACGCCGAGCAGCTGCGCCAACTGTCGCGCCGCCTGTTCGAGGTCGAGGAAAGCGAGCGGCGGCGCCTCGCGCGCGAACTGCACGATCGCATCGGCCAGAACGTAACCGCCTTGAGCCTGAATCTGAACGTGGTTCGCGGCGAACTGCCCGCCGACGCTCTGCAGAAAGTGCATGCGCATCTCGGCGACTGCGAGACGCTGCTCTTTTCCACCGCGCAACTCGTGCGCGACGTGATGGCCGATCTGCGCCCGCCGGGGCTCGACGCACTGGGGCTGCTCGCGGCATTGACCGAGCACGCGCGCCAGGTTGCGGGCCGCAGCAGACTTTCAGTCACCGTAACCGGCACCGAACTGGCGCCACGCCTGGCGCCGACGACGGAAATCATGCTGTTCCGCATCGCACAGGAAGCGCTCGTGAACGTCGCCAAGCACGCGCGCGCAAGCGAAGTCACCGTCGCGCTGGAATCGGGTCCCGCTACGGTGCTTATGACCATCGCTGACAACGGTCGCGGTTTCGATGCCACGGCACGCCTTGTGCAACCCACATCGGGCATGGTGAGCATGCGCGAGCGCGCCGAGTCGATTGGCGGGCGGCTGCGCGTCGAATCCGCACCCGGCGAAGGCACGCGCGTGATCGTTGAAGTGCCGCACAGCCTGCCGGCCGATTCAGAAGTAGATAAGCCATGACTATCGACATCGTCCTGGTCGACGATCACAACATCGTACGCGAGGGCATCAGCCGCGTGCTAGGCGCCGAGCCGGACCTGCGGGTGGTGGCGAGCTTCGACAACGGCAGGGACGCCGTGCGCTACGTGGAAGCCGAGCAGCCTGATGTCGCGATCGTAGACATCTCAATGCCGGGAATGAACGGCATCGAAGCGGCACGGCAGATGCGCGATGCCTCGCCGAACACGCAGATCGTCATCCTGAGCGGATACGTGGACGCCGATTACGTCCATCACGCGCTGCTCGCGGGGGCAGAAGGGTACGTGGTCAAGGACGCGGCGGCCGACGTTCTGGCCACGGCCGTGCGCGCGGTGCACGCCCGCAGACGCTACTTGTGCGACGAGGCCAATACGCAAGCGGTCCGGGAGGTCCTGACATCACGCGGCCTGAATGATCCGCTCGGACGTTTGAGTGCGCGCGAACGCGAGGTGCTCCAGCTCACAGTCGAGGGGCGGACGATTGCGGAAACCGCGCAGCAGCTCAACCTCTCTCCGAAAAGCGTAGAGACCTACCGCGGCCGCCTGATGAAAAAGCTCGAGATCGAGAACCTTCCTGCGCTGGTCAAGTTCGCCATCCGGCACGGGGTTACGAGCATCGAATAGGGCCCGAAATCGACACCCTTTGAAAGGTTGACTCCGATTGTCAGGATTTCCTGACAGCCGGGCTATTTGAGTCCGGATAGACTCTTTCGTCGTCCGAATGCAGCGCGGGAAACCCGGCTCGGTGAGCAAACCACAAGCGTAGCAAGCCTCCCCGTGCGCGTGCTGCCATGGAGTTAACTTTCATGCGTACTCGGCTTTTGCTCCTGATCCTGCTCGCGACGCTCATCCCTGCGTTGGTGGCCGGGATGCAGTTTCTCGAACGCCGCGATGCCGAGATCGCCGCCGCGCGGCAAGATCTCACCGTGGCGGCGCGACAGGTTGCGCAGGACCTCAAGGATACGGTCCGGGCCACGGCGCAGCTTCATTACGGGTTGTCCCGGGCGCGCGATCTCGATACGCAGGACCGCGCGGCCTGCTCCGCATTCCTTGCCGATGTGCTCAAGGAACATCCGCAGTACACCGGGATACTCACGATCAAGCCGAATGGCGAGTTGTTTTGCGATTCGCTGCGTACCGGCAGGATGTTGAATCTCACGGACCGCCGTTATTTCCAGGACGCACTCAACTCGAAGAACCCGCTCGCCGTCGAGCCTGCCTTTGGCCGGCTGACCGGCATCGCGGTGCTGCAGGTCGCCTACGCCGCGCGGCGCGAAACGGGCGAGCCGAAGTTCGTGCTGCTCGCATCGCTGAACCTGGAAAAGACCATGCAGTCCCGCTCGCAGACGCTGCCAAGACAAAATGCGGCGATCGCGCTCGTGGACAGCAAGGGGACCGTTCTCACCTGGCATCCGGACGGAGAGAAACTGCGCGGCACGTCGATTGCCGATTCGCCGCTGTTTCGCTTTGTCCGGGAGCGCCAGGGCGAGGAGGTGCGCGAGGATATCGAGTTCGGTGGAACATCCCGGATCTGGGCAGCCAGTGCATTGCCCGAGTTTCCCGCAGCGGGGCTGCATGTCCTGGTCGGGGTATCGAAGCAGGATCTGCTCGCGGCGGCGAATCGAAATCTGAGTCAGGCGCTGGCGACCCTGCTGGTGGTCTGGCTGCTGGTATTTGCCGGCGCTTGGATGTTGGTGGATCTGGGCGTGCGCCGCCAGGACGCAGCGCACCCAACGGCCGCGTCCGGCGAGGAGCGCCTCCGCAACGGTCAATCCGTGTGGCGACCGCTTGCCGTATTTCTGGTTTTTACGCTCGTGGTCGCAGGGGCGGGTTATGCGTTTTTCGATCGGCTCACGCAATTGGCCAAGTCCGATGCCGCAAAAGCGCTCGCCTCGATCGGCAAGCTGAAGGCGGAGCAGATCCGCTACTACATCGAGCGATACGAAAAGAACGCCCGCTCGATCGCCCTTCTGCTGGGACGAGACGGTCTGACAGAGTGGCTGGGCCGCGGTCTGCCTGAGATGCCCGCGCCATGGCGGGAAGCGCTGCGGGAGGTGATGCGAAACCGGGGCGACGACGCCCTGCTGATTCTCGATCCGGCCGCGAATATCCGCTTTGGCGCGGGGCAATACACCCGGCTCACCGCCGAGGGCCGGCGGCTCGCGCTCAAGGCGGCGACCGAGGCCATCGCCGTCACTTCCGACATCTATGCGGGCGATCCTTCCGCGCCCGAGCAGGCCTTGCTGGACATCTTTGTCCCGATCATGCATTCGGATCGCATCCGCCCCGCCGGCGTGCTCGTCCTGCGCAGCAATCTGGCCTATCTGTACGGCCTCATTCAATCCTGGCCGGTGGAAAGCCGCAGCGCCGAGTCGGTCCTGTTGCGCAAGGACGGCGACGACGCGCTTATTCTCAACGAGCTACGCTTTCGCAAGCAGACCGCGCTGCGCGCGCGCGTGCCGCTGGTCGCCAGCAAGGATTTCCCGGCGTGGCCCTGGACCGTCGCTGCGCGCGGCGAAACCGGCATCTGGGAGGCGCTCGACTATCGCGGTCAGCCCGTCCTCGCCCATACGCTGCCGGTGCTGGACACCGGCTGGGGGATGGTGGTGAAGGTGGACATGGAGGAAGTGCTCGCGCCGGTGCAGAAGCTGAGAAACGCCACCATCGGTGTCGCGGCCGCTTTCATTTTTCTTGCGCTGCTGGCGTTGCTGGCCTGGCTGGGGGCAATGCGCAGAACCATGGACCGGGAACGGGCCGAGAGCCGGCGCATCCGCGAGCTCAATGAGTCATTGGAGCAGCGGGTTATTGAACGCACGGCGGGATTGGAGTCCGCCAATCAGGAAATCCGGGCACAGATGCAGCGGGCCGAGGCGCTGTTGGAGGCCGCCCCCGACGCCGTCGTGATCGTGAACCGCGAGGGCCGGATCGCCATTGTCAACGCCCGGGCCGAGGCAGTGTTCGGTTATTCGCGCGCGGAGTTGCTCGGCCAACCCGTCGAGCTGCTGATCCCGCAGCGTCTGCATGCGGCGCACGTCGCGCAGCGCGCCCCGTACCAGGAGAAACCCCACGCGCGCGCGATGGGCGCGGGCCACGAGCTGTTCGCGCGCCGCAAGGACGGCAGCGAATTCGCCGTGGACATCAGTCTCAGCCCGCTGGTCACGCCGGAAGGGACGCTTATCATCAGCACGGTCCGCGACGTGACCGAGCGCAAGCAATCGGAGCGAAGGATCCGGGGCCAGTTGGAACATCTGAACTTGCTGGACCACATCACGCGCGCGATCGGCGAGCGCCAGGACCTGAAGAGCATCTTCCAGGTGGTCGTCCGGAGCCTCGAGGACAGCCTGCCGGTCGATTTCGGTTGCGTCTGCCTCCATGACCAGGCGGCAAATGCCCTCCAGGTCACGTGCGTCGGCGTAAAGAGCGAGGCGCTTGCCCACGAGCTGACGATAGACGAGAAGGCCGTGATCGGCGTCGACGACAACGGGCTGGGGCGCTGCGTCCAGGGACATTTGGTCTACGAGCCGGACATCGGCGAGGTGCGGTTCCCGTTCCCCGAGCGCCTTGCCCGCGGGGGACTGCGTTCGCTGGTCATGGCGCCGCTGCGCGCGGAAAGCCGGGTTTTCGGCGTGCTGGTGGCCGCGCGGCGCGAGGCGCACGGCTTCAGCAGCATCGAGTGCGAATTCATGCGGCAGCTGAGCGAGCACGTCGCGCTCGCCGCACACCAGGCGCAGCTCTACGGCGCGCTGCAGCAGGCCTACGACGACCTGCGCCAGACCCAGCAAGCCATGATGCAGGAGGAGCGACTGCGCGCGCTCGGCCAGATGGCGAGCGGCATCGCGCACGATATCAACAATGCACTTTCGCCCGTGTCGCTGTATGCGGAGTCGATGCTGGAAACGGAGCGCAACCTGAGCGATCGCGCCCGGGGCTATCTGGAAACCATTCAGCGCGCGGTCGAGGACGTGGCACAGACGGTGGCCCGCATGCGGGAGTTCTACCGGCCGCGCGAGGCGCAGCTTGCGCTCACGCCGGTGCAGATGAACAGCATGGTGCAACAGGTCGTCGACCTGACCCGCGCCCGCTGGAACGACATACCGCAGCAGCGCGGCATCGTGATCCGGGTGTCGACGGAATTGGCGCCCGATCTGCCGAAGATCATGGGAGTGGAGAGCGAAATCCGCGAGGCGCTCACCAATCTCGTTTTCAACGCCGTGGACGCGATGCCAGAAGGCGGCACGCTGACGCTGCGCACGCGGCTCGCTGATGCCGATCCGGAACAGGCAATCGTCGTCGTCGAGATCACCGACAATGGCGTCGGCATGGATGAAGAAACGCGCCGGCGCTGCCTCGAGCCGTTTTTCACCACCAAGGGGGAGCGCGGTACGGGCCTGGGCCTCGCCATGGTGTTCGGGACGGTGCAACGGCACAGCGCCGAGATCGAATTCGAGAGCGCGCCTGGCGCTGGGACCACTGTGCGGCTGGTTTTCGCAGTAGCGGCCCCAGTCGCGGCGGAGCCCGGGCGGCCCGCGGGGGCGCTCAAAGCCCCGTCGCGGCTGCGCCTGCTGCTGATCGACGATGACCCGATGCTCCTGAAATCGCTGCGCGACGCGCTGGAGAGCGACGGCCATGTCATCGTCACGGCGAACGGCGGCGAAGCGGGCATTGCCGCGTTCCGCGCCTCGCTCGATCGCGGCGAGACCTTCGCCGCAGTGATCACCGACCTCGGCATGCCTTACTTCGACGGGCGCCGGGTCGCCGCCGCCGTGAAGGAGACTTCGCCTGCCACGCCGGTGATTCTGCTCACGGGCTGGGGCCAGCGGCTGGTCGCGGAGGGCGATCTCCCGCCGTATGTCGATTGCGTGCTCGCGAAGCCGCCCAAACTGCGCGAACTGCGCGAAGCGCTCGCGCAGCTCTGCCGGCCCGCAGCCACCTGAGCCGATCAGATGAACTCCGCTCCGCTGGCCCGATGCCGCCCGCCTGGACGAATCTGAGATAACAGGATCGAAGAACCCCCATGTCCAGGCCCAGCGCCCGAATCCTCGTCGTGGATGACGAGGAAGCCCAGATGAAGGCGCTGTGCGCCACGCTGCGCGACAGTGGCTACGAAACCGTGGGCTTTTTCGACAGCCGGGCGGCGCTCGCGGCGCTGCGCCAAGCCCGTTTCGATCTGCTTCTGTCAGATTTGATGATGCCGGAAATGGACGGTATCACCCTGCTGCGCGAAGCGCAGGAAACGGACCCCAACCTGCTGGGCATCATCATGACCGGCCAGGGCACCATCGCTACTGCCGTGGAGGCGATGAAAACGGGCGCATTTGACTACATCCTCAAGCCGTTCAAGCTGAGTGTGATTCTGCCCGTGCTCTCGCGCGCGCTGGCGGTGCGGCAGTTGCGGTTGGACAACGCCGCTCTCCAGGAGGGCCTGCGCCAACGCACCACCGAACTCGAAGCCGCGCAGCAGCAACTGATGAAAACGAATGCGGAGCTCGAGCGCCGGGTGGAAGAACGGACGGCGGCTCTGCGTGTCCAGATCTCAGCGCGCGAAAGCGCATACCGCGCCCTGGCCAGGACCGAGGCCAAATCCAAGCAGGCGATGGCCCGTGCCGAGGCGCTGCTGGAGGCAGCGCCGGACCCCATCGTCATCGTGAACCGCAGCGGACAAATCGTTCTTGTCAACGACGAATCCGAGAAAGTGTTCGGCTACGCACGATCGGAACTGCTGGGCGAGCCGGTCGAGAAACTGATGCCGGAGTGGTTCAGGCAGGCGCATTTCGAAACCCGGCAAGGGTATTACGAGGCGCGACGTGTTCTCCCGATGGGCGCGGAGCGCGAGTTGCATGCGCGGCACAAGGACGGGAGCGAGTTTCCGGTGGACATCAGTTTGAGCTCCCTGGAGACGCCGGAGGGCGTGCTCGTCATCAGCAACGTGCGCGACATTACCGAGCGCAAGAAAGCGGCGGCGCGCGAGGCCGAGCGCCTCAGGCAATTGAAGCAGCTCTCCGAGCTGAGCATGATGTTGGCGGGCGATCCGGAGGTCGTATTCGAGCGCGTGGTGCGTATGATCGGCGAGTTGTTCGGTGTGCGGACGGTCTGTCTGTCGGAAATCGTAGGTAAGCAATTGTTCTTCCGGACCGTCTATGTGGGCGGCACCGTGACGTCCGATGCGGGGAGTTGTCCTCTGGACATCACGCCTTGCGCAACGGTCGAGGAGACCAAGGATTTGCGCGTCTATGACCGCGTTATGGAGCGCTTTCCCGATGCCTCGTTTCTGCGCGACCACCACGCCTTTGCCTATTGCGGCTTTCCCGCCCTCGATAGCGATGGGCGGGTCGTCGCGGTCACGTGTCTTCTGGACGACAAACCGCGCGAGTTTACCGGCGAGGACCAGCAACTCCTGCTGGTCATCGGTCAGCGCATTGGGGCAGAGATCGAACACAGCAAGATCATGGCCGAGCGCAAGCGCGCCGAAGAGGCACTGCGCGAATATGCCGGGAAGCTGCGGCGCCTGTCGCACCGGCTGTTTGAGACTGAGGAAATCGAGCGGCGGCGCCTCGCGCGCGAGCTGCATGACAGCATTGGCCAGAACTTGACCGTGCTGAACATGACCGTAGGCATGATTCGCGCCGGGTTGCCGGCCGATGCGCGGGAGCAGGTGAGCGCGCATCTCGGCGACTGCGAAGCCCTTCTCCAGACCACTGGCGATCTCGTGCGCGACGTGATGGCCGATCTGCGCCCGCCGGGGCTCGACGAATTGGGGCTGCTTGCAGCATTGACCGGGTACGCCCGCCAGACCGGGAGCCGCGGCAGAGTGCCCATCGCGGTAAGCGGCGCCGAAATCGCGCCACGGCTGCCGCCGACGGCAGAAATTGCGCTGTTTCGTATCGCGCAGGAAGCGATCGTCAACGCTCTCAAACATGCGGGTGCAACCCACATGGTGGTTACGCTGGAATCAAGTCCGGACGCGGTGATCATGTCGATCGCCGACGACGGCTGCGGCTTCGACCCGGCGGCGCAGCGTTTCCAGGCCGCGGCGCATCTGGGCCTGGTGAACATGCGTGAGCGCGCCGAGTCGATCGGCGGACAACTGCGCGTCGAGTCGGCACCCGGGCGCGGCACGCGCGTGATCGTGGAAGCGCCGCGCAGCCTGCCGCCCAATAACGGATAACGTAGCGCACCATGGTACACGACCATCCTGTTGACCCGACCGCACAGCGGTCACTCGGCAAGTTTTCGGGTAAGACTCCACTCGTTGTATTTCTGGTTCTGGCGCTCGCCATCGGCGCAGTGGGGTATGCGGTATTTGTCCATCACTATGAGGCGATGCGGCAGGACAAGTCTCACGAGCTCAGCGCGGTCGCCGATCTCAAGGTCAGCCAGATCGTGGGATGGCTCGACGAGAGGCGGGGTGATGCGGCAGCGACGACCAGAGATCCGATCCTCGCCCAAGAGGTACATCGCTGGCTCCAGCGCGGCGCCCCGCATGACGAGGCGGCGCGCAGGATCGAGTTGCGGCTGCAAGGACTCAGGGAAGCCTATAGCTACGACAAGGTGATTCTCCTGGACCGGGAGGGCCGGCCGGCTCTTGTCGCCGGTGACGCGCTCCACCCGCATGCGCATGCCGAGTCCAACCAACGTGTGGCCGAGGCGATGACCGCAGGCCAGCCTCGGCTGTCCGATCTGCACGTCGAGGCGGAAACCGATGGCGCTACCGCCCAGGTCAATATTGACCTTTATGCGCCTCTCCTCGGCGCCGACGGCCACGCCGTAGCCGCAATCTATTTCCAGATCGACCCGTACCGCTTCCTTTTCCCATTCATCCAGTCGTGGCCGACCCCGAGCAGAAGCGCGGAGACCTTGCTCATTCGCCGCGACGGCGATGACGTCCTTTACCTCAATGAACTTCGCCACCGCAAGGATTCCGCCCTCAAGTTCCGGCTGCCCCTGAACACCCCGGACCTGCCGGCGGCAAAATCGTTGCGGGGGGAAACCGGGGTCATCGAGGGAGTAGATTACCGGGGCGTCCCGGTGCTGGCCGCGCTGCGAACCGTTGCCGGCACCTCCTGGCATCTGGTGGCAAAAATCGCCCAGGCCGAAGTGTTTGCTTCGGCGCGCAAGCTTGCGATCGGCGTCGGCGCCATGGTGGCCGTTCTTATCGCCGGCGCCGGATTGTTGGTCGCGTTATGGTCGCGCAGACAACATGCCCAATTTCTCGCCATGCATTTCAAGGACGAGCTCGAGCGCCAGGCTCTGGTGCAGCATTTTGATTACCTCAGCCGCTTTGCCAACGACATCATTCTGCTGGTGGATGAAGAGCATCGGATCGTCGAGGCCAACGATACCGCGGTCAAGGCATACGGGTATCCGCGGGAGCGGCTGCTGCAATTGCGCTCAAGTGATTTGCGCGCCAGCGAAGCCCTGTCGTCGTTCGAGGCTGACCAGGCGCAGATCGCCTCGCACGGTTCCCTGGTATACCAGACCGTGCAGCAGCGCAGCGACGGTTCGACGTTTCCGGTGGAATGCAGCGTCCGGGTTATAACGGTGGAAGGCAAGCAGTACCGCCAGGCGATCATCCGCGACATCAGTGAGCGCATGCAAGCGGACGAGGCGCTGCGGGACAGCGAAGAAAGATTCCGCGGCATCAGCCATGCAGCGCAGGACGCAATCATCCTGCTGGACCCGGCGGGAAACGTGCGGTACTGGAACCCGGCGGCGGAAAGAACCTTCGGTTACGCGGCGAGCGAGGTCCAGGGCAAAAACGTGCATCGGCTGCTTGCGCCGCAGCGCTACCGGGAAGAAGCGCAGCGCGGATTTGCGCAATTCAGCAAGACCGGCGACGGGCGTTTTGTCGGGCGCACTGTCGAACTCACCGCGTTACGGAAAGACGGCACGGAGTTTCCCGTCATGGTGTCGTTCTCGGGCTTCGACAGGGCCGGCGCGTGGTATGCGATCGGGATCGCGCGCGACATCACCGAGCGCAAACGGACCGAGGAGGCGCTGCGCGACAGCGAATGGCGTTTCCAGCAGCTTGCCGAAAACATTGGCGAAGCCTTCTGGTTCCTGTCGTTCAGGCCGGAACAGTTGGTTTTCGTCAACCCGGCATTCACCCGAATCTGGGGAATCGCGGAGCAGGATATTCGTTACCGCCCGCGGATCCTTATGGAGACCGTCCATCCGGATGACAGGGAACAATTTGTGCGCACGTTCGAGTCCTGGCGTGCCAGGAATTCAGCGGAAGGCTATGAACTCCAGTATCGGATCGTGCGGCCCGATGGAAGCACACGCTGGGTCTGCAACCACGTCGCCGGCGTCAAGGATGATCACGGCGGCTTGTGGGGTGCGTGCGGCGTGGTTGAGGATATCACGGCCCGCGTGCAAGCAGAGGAAGCACTGCGGCGGCAGGCGCTGATCATAGACCAGACGCGTGACGCGGTGATCTCCACCGATCTCGAAGGGCGTGTGACAAGCTGGAACAAGGGCGCCGAAAGATTGTACGGCTACTCCTCCGGGGAGGTGCTGGACCGGCACATCTCGTTTGTCGCCCCTGAGGAAGATCGCGATGTCTTCCAGTCTCAGGTCATTGCTCCTCTCATGGAGAAAGGCGCGCACGAATTCGAAGCGCGCAGGCGCAGAAAATCCGGCGAGGATATTCATGTTCACAACTCCTTGTCGGTGCTCAAGGATGCTCAGGGCAGAGCGACGAGCCTGGTGGGCTTCGTGGTGGATATTACCGAGCGCAAGCACGCGGAGGAGGCGCTGCGCGAGTATGCCGGGAAGCTGCGGCGCCTGTCGCACCGGCTGTTTGAGACTGAGGAAATCGAGCGGCGGCGCCTCGCGCGCGAGCTGCATGACAGCATCGGCCAGAACTTGACCGTCCTGAACATGACCGTAGGCATGATTCGCGCCGGGTTGCCGGCCGATGCGCGGGAGCAGGTGAGCGCGCATCTCGGCGACTGCGAAGCCCTTCTCCAGACCACCGGAGATCTCGTGCGCGATGTGATGGCCGATCTGCGCCCGCCGGGGCTCGACGAATTGGGGCTGCTTGCAGCATTGACCGGGTACGCCCGCCAGACCGGGAACCGCGGCAGAGTGCCCATTGCGGTAAGCGGCGCCGAAATCACGCCACGGCTGCCGCCAGTCGCGGAAATTGCGCTGTTTCGTATCGCGCAGGAAGCGATCGTCAACGCCCTCAAGCATGCGCATGCGACCAACGTCGCGCTCACCCTGGAATCGCGTCCCGATGCGGCGATCATGGTGATCGCCGACAACGGCTTTGGCTTCGACCCGGCGGTGCAGCGTTCCCAGGCGACGGCGCATTTGGGGCTGGTGAACATGCGTGAGCGCGCGCAGTCGATCGGCGGACAACTGCGCGTTGAGTCTGCCCCCGGGCGCGGCACGCGGGTAATCGTCGAGGCGCCACGTGTTGCGCCGGCTTTATCCGACCAGCCGCATCTGCCCGGATTGGAGTCGGCATGAATGCGCGGACGGGCACGACCCGAATCCCCCCGCGCTTCACGCGACCCCCTTTGAAAAAGAGGGTGTTGCATCCCCCCGTGCTCCGCACTCCCCCCTTTTGCAAAGGGGGGTTGGGGGGATTCTCCTTCCCCCTCGACGGGGGAAGGTCGGGATGAGGGTGAATAGGGCGTTGCCGCTCACCGTCTTCGTCGCTGACGATCACGAAGTCGTGCGCACGGGGCTCGCGAGCCTGCTCGCGGGACAACCCAATATCCAGGTTGTCGGCACGGCCGCCAATGGCCTCCAAACCGTGCGCGAGGTGCTGAAGCTGCGGCCGGATGTCGTGGTCATGGACATCTCCATGCCGCAGATGAACGGCATCGAAGCCGCGCGCGAACTTCGCGCGCGCTTGCCGGACATCAAGGTGATCATCCTGTCGATGCATTCGAGCGTGGAGCATGTGTTCCATGCGCTGGAGGCCGGAGCGAATGGCTACGTCCTCAAGGACTCGGCGGCGCAGGACATCATCGATGCCGTGCGCGCGGTGCGCGCGGGCCGGCGCTACTTGAGCAGCAAAGTCGCCGCGCTGATGGCGGAGATTGAAGCCCACGGCGCCGCGCGCAGTCCGCTGGCAAGCCTGAGCCGCCGCGAACGGCAGATACTTCAGATGGTCGCCGAGGGACACACCAGCGCGCAGATCGCGGCCACGCTGCATATTTCGCCCAAGACCGTCGATACCTACCGCAGCCGTCTGATGCAGAAACTGCAGATCGGTGATATTGCCGGACTGGTCAAGTTCGCGATCCAGCACGGGCTCACCGCTCCGGAATAGCGCCCGAATTCCCCCGCGTTACACGCGACCCCCTTTGATAAAGGGGGTACATCATCCCCCCCTTTTTCAAAGGGGGGTACGGGGGGATTTGGGGGATTTGCGCTCCCGCACCACCCGCGATATCTCCCCGAGGACCGCCTGCGTTTCCGCCAGCACCTGTCGATTGTCGAAGCGCAGCACGCGTATCCCGCACGAGGCGAGAAACGCGGTCCGATGCACGTCACGCGCCCGGCCCATCGCTTCCATGTGCTGAGATCCATCGACCTCGACTACCAACCGGGCTCCCGGCGCATAGAAATCAACGATGTAACTTCCGATCGGTCGCTGGCGGTAGAACTGCACGTTTCCTATCTGCCTTCGGCGCAGGCACGCCCAGAGCCGGCGCTCGGCGTCGGTCATCGCGCTCCGCAGCTCGCGTGCGAAATGTTTCAGTGCGGGTGAAGCGTATTGGCGCGGCATGAAAGGTATCAACGCGCGGGCGGCGGAAAGGTAATCCCCCCGCGCGTCGCGCGACCCCCTTTGAGAAAGGGGGTGCAACCGAATCGCCCCGCTCGTAGCCGAGCGACCCCCTTTGACAAATCCCCCCGTACCCCCCTTTGGAAAAGGGGGGGGATTTAGAAAAGGGGGGGAATGACACCCCCTTTGTCAAAGGGGGTCGCGCAGAGCGCGGGGGGATTTGGGGGATTTCACCCCCCCTCTCGCATCCTTCCAAACCATCAAACAAACCTTACATACACCGCCGTCGCCAGCCACTATATTGCCGTCAAATGCTACGAACTAAACAGCATGTACTCGTACAAGGCACGGAGAAAATGAGCGAACAAAGTCAGCCTGTCGTCACCATTCTGATCGTCGAAGATCACCCAGCGACGCTCGCGGCGGTAGAGCGCCTGGTGTCGGACGCATTTCCCGCGTGCCGAATACTGACTGCCGGCAGCGCGGAACGGGCGCTCGAGCTATGCACGAACCACCATCCGCCCCACGTCGTAGTCATGGACATCGTCCTGCCCGAAATGGACGGCATCGAGGCTACCCGCCGCATCAAGTCAGCCCTGCCGCATACGCACGTGGTCATGCATTCGAGCCACGATCTCCCGATGTACCGCGATGCCGCCGCAGTCGCCGGAGCCGATGCGTTCGTTTCCAAGAACAAGACCTTCCGCGAACTCGTGCCGGCGATTACTCGCCTGCTTCCGCCCGCTGCCCCCGGCGCCGGGACCTGCGGATAACCCGCCGGCCGCCGCCGATCGTCCCCATACAAACGTATCAAGGTTTCCCGACACATGGATCATTATCGTTCAGCTACATTGGCACAGAGGAATAGCGGCGTACACCCTTTCGGCGCCCCCGGCGACGCTGGCGCATCACGGTGGAAACCCCGCTCCAATTCCGATCACCGACGGACGGATACTCCTGAAACCCTGCGCCCCGACAATGTGAGGCCCCTAATGCGTCAATTGAAAATTCTACTGGTCGATGACAGTCCGGTATTCATGGAATCCGCGCATGCCGTGCTCGCCGGCATGCCGTGCGTCGCGAGCATCGATCGCGCAAGCTCGGGCCCCGAGGCGCTGGCGCAGGTCGGCCACGTGAATCCCGACCTGGTGCTGACCGACATTATGATGCCGGAGATGAGTGGTTTCGAGTTGATCCGCAGCCTGCGTGCCCGTGACGCGCCGCCACGCATCGTGGCCGTCACGCTGCACGACGGCGCCGAATTCCGCACCGCGGCGCGGCGCAGCGGCGCCGATGGTTTCATCTCGAAACGCGAATTCGGTCAGGTGGCGCGGGAACTGGTGAGCCACCTGGCGGACGCCGGTGACGGACGATGAGCATGCGCCGCGGAGTCTCTCCGAACCCACCAGCCGGAGGCAAAAAGCCCCGCTCCGGAAGCGCGGCCTCGTACGACAACATTATCGCGTCGGTCGCGGAAGGCATCATCAGCATCGACGAGAACCTGCGCATCGTTCTCTTCAACGCCGCAGCCGTGCGCATGTTCGGCCGTTCCGCGGAAGAGATGGCCGGCCAGCCGCTCAGCGTTCTGCTTCCCGAACGCTTCCGGGCGCAGCACGACGAACACATCCGCAGATTCGCTGCAACGGGGCAGACCAACCGTCTGATAGGCAAATACGGCACGATCTACGGACTGCGCGCAGGCGGCGAGGAATTCCCGATCGAAGCCACCATCTCGCAATCCGGGGCGTCTTCAAACAAGCTCTTGACCGTGATCCTGCGCGACGTGACGGAGCGCGCGCGGACCGAGGCTGCCGTCAGGGAAAGCGGACGCCGCCTCACGACGCTGATGGACAACCTTCCCGGCATGGCCTACCGCTGCCGCAATGACCCGCAGTGGACGGTGGAGTTCCTGAGCAAGGGTTGCGAGGAATTGACGGGATACCCGGTCGCGGATTTCGTCATGCACCGGAGGCTCGATTACGCGGACATCATCCTGCCGCAGGACCGCGTGCCGGTGTGGGACGCCGTGCAGCGCGCCCTCGAGGCGAGAACCCCTTTCACGCTCGAATACCGCATCACCACGTCGGCAGGAGCCGTGAAATGGGTTTGGGAGCAAGGCTGCGGCGTGCGCGGCGAGAACGACGAGTTCGTCGCGCTTGAAGGCCTGATCATCGACATCACCGCACGCAAGCAGGCGGAAGCCGCGCAGGCGCGGCTGGCGGCGATCGTCGAAAATTCCAACGACGCCATTTTCACCCGCGCGCTCGACGGCACCATCCTGACCTGGAACGCCGGCGCCGAACGCATGCTCGGCTATACCGCGGCCGAAGCAATCGGCAAGCCGATCACATTTACGCTACCGCCGGGCCGGCCGCCCAACCTGGCGCGCAATAACGAAAGGGTTCTCAGCGGCGAGGTAGTAGCACGCGAGTCCGACCGTATGACGAAGGACGGACGAATAATCGATGTCCTGACCAGCCACTCCCCGATCCGGGACCGCGCCGGCAACATTGTCGGCGTGTCCATCACTTTGCAGGAGATCACCGAGCGCAAGCGCTCTGAGGCCGAGCGCGCGCAACTGGCAACGATCGTCGAAAACTCAAGCGACGCCATCATCGGCCGCACGCTTGACGGCGCTATCTGGTCCTGGAATACCGCCGCCGAACGCCTGTTCGGCTACACCGCGGCGGAAGCGATTGGCTGCAAGCTGGAACAGATGATTCCCGCTGAACTGCAGCACGAAAGGCTGGAAAACCGCAAGCTCATCGGCCGCGGCGAGGCGGTGTCGACCTACGAAACCGTCCGCGTCGCCAAGGATGGGCGCCGCATCCACGTCTCGCTCGGCGTATCGCCGATCAGCGACCACCGCGGCAACACCATCGGCATGGCGGCCATCGTCCGCGACATCACCGAGCGCAAGCGGGCGGCCGAAGCCCAGACCCAGCTTGCGGCGATCGTCGAGTCCTCGCAGGACGCGATCGTGAGTTCCAAACCCGACGGCGCGATCCTGACATGGAACGCCGGCGCCGAGCGGATGTTCGGATATATGGCTGCGGAGGCACTGGGCCGCAACATCATCATGCTCGTTCCGGACGATCGCCGCGAGGAGGCCCGGCAACGAAGGCAACGCTACCTGTCGGGCAACGGGTTCGAGCCGTACGAAAGCGAGCGGATCGCCAAAGATGGACGCCGCCTCGCGGTGTCGGTCAACGCGTCAGCGATCCATGCCGAAGCCGGCAACATCACCGGCGCCGCCACGATTTACCGCGACATCACAGAACTGAAGCGCGCGCACCAGGAGCTCGAGCGCAAAGCCGCGCTCAATCAGCTCATGGAAGCGTTGGCGCGCACGGCGAACGAGGCGGGCACGCCGGCCGAGGCGATGCAGCAGTGCCTCAATCGCATCTGCGAGTACGGCCGGTGGCCCTTGGGCTGCGTTGGAACCTTCTCGCCTGGACACACCGGTGGTATTCCTCGCACCACGCACTGGCACGCGGCGGATCCCGCGCGCTTCGCGGAACTGATGCGCGTTTCCGACCACACCGACCATACCGCCACGCGCGGGCATTTCGTGGGCAAGGTGCTGCGCGAGAGAAGCCCGGTCTGGCTTGCCGACCTTGCGCGACTGGGCGCCCCCGGCCGCATCGGGCGCGCCGCGCAGCTCGGGCTGCGTTCGGCGTTCGCGTTCCCGGTGCTCGTGGGCGGCGATATCGCCGCCTTCCTCGAGTTCTTCGCGGACGAAGCGCGCGAGCCTGACCAGCTCTTGCTGGACGCGATCGGCGCCGTGGGCGCGCAACTGGCGCGGTTGATCGAACGCAGCCGTGCCGAAGAGACGAATGCCCAGCTGGCCGCCATCGTCGAATCCTCCCAGGATGCGATTTTCAGCCGCACCCTCGACGGCATCATTCTCTCCTGGAACGAAGGCGCGGGGCGCCTGTACGGCTACCCGGCGCGGGAGGCGATCGGTCGCAACAACCGCGATCTGTTCATTCCGCCGGAGGGGCGCGGCGAAGTCCAGGATCACCGCGCATTGCTGACGGAGGGCAAGACGGTGCCGGCCTTCGAGACGGTGCGGGTCACGAGGAACGGGAGGCGTCTGGACGTATCGGTGAGCCTCTCGCCGATTCTGGATCGCGACGGCAACGTCACGGCGGTCTCCGTGATCGCGCGCGATATCAGCTGGCGAAAGGCGCTCGAGCGCGAAGCGCAGCAGAAGGCGCAGCTCACGCAGTTGCTGGAGACGCTCGCGCGCGCCGCGAACGAGGCCGCCACGCCGGAGGAGGCGCTGCGGTCCTGCCTTGCACGTATCTGCGACCATGGACGGTGGACGCTTGGCCGCGTGGGGACGTTCGCCCCGGGTCAGCGCAAGGGTGTCGCGCAGTCATCGATCTGGCATTGCACGGAACCAGCGCGTTTCGACGAGTTTATGCGGACGTCGAATGGCTTCGAGCACGGCACCCCGTCCGGCAAGTTCGTCAATCTTGCGCTGGCCCAGAAGGAACCGGTCTGGGTGCCCGATTTCTCGACTCTTTCGGGCTTGGGGCGCCTCGCCAGCGCCCGGAGCCTCGGCATCCGCTCGGGCTTTGTGTTTCCCGTTATCAGCCGCGACGAGGTGCTGGCCTTTCTCGAGTTCTTTGCCGGCGAGGTGCGCGAGCCGGATACGCTGTTGCTCGAAGCGATCACCAGCATCGGATCGCAACTGGCGCGGGTGATCGAGCGCCAGCGCGCGCTCGACGAGGCGCGTGCCAGCGAGCAGAAGCTGAGCAGCATACTCGGCGCTTTGCACGAGGTGGTGTGGTCGATGGATGCGCGCAGCGGGCGGCTCCTCTATCTCAACCCCGCGGCGAAGAGACTAACCCGGCGTCCGGTCACCGATTTTCTCGCCAGGGCACGGCTGTGGCGCAGGATGATACACCCCGAGGACCGGGCGGCACTACGCAGCAGCGTGCGCGCGCTGCTCGCACGCGGTGAGCTGACCCATGAATTCAGGATCGTGCTCAACGACGGCGAGGTGCGCAACGTGCAGGCGCGAGCGCGCGTCATCCAGGACGCGGCGGGCGCGCCGCAGCGCATCGACGGCACCCTCGACGACATCACCGAGCGCAAGCAGGCGGAGGCGCGCAGCGATTATCTGGCGCAGTACGACGTGGTGACGGGGCTCCCCAACCGCCGGCTGTTCAACGACCGGCTGACGCTGGCGACGGCGCGCGACAAGCGGATCGGGGCGATGACGGCGCTGCTGCTGCTCGACCTCGACCGCTTCAAACAGGTCAACGAGACGTTCGGCCACAGTGCCGGGGACCAGGTGCTGCAGGCAGTCACGGCGCGGCTTCGCGACCGGCTGCGCGAGGTGGACACCGTCGCCCGCTTCAGCGGCGACGAGTTCGCCGTGATCCTCGAAAGCGTGACCGAAAAGCCGCAGGCGCTGGGCGTAGCCGAGAAAATCGTGGAGTTGATGGCCGAACCGTTCATGCTCGGGGACGAGGAGATCTTCGTCACCGCCAGCGTCGGAGTCACGATCTACCCGCTCGACGCCGACAGCGTGGAACAACTCGTCGAGTGCGCCGAGCTCGCGATGTACCAGGCCAAGCAGGAGGGCCGCAACACCGCGCAACTCTATACGGCGCGTCAAAGTCCACACCGGGGCGCGGGCCTCGGCCTGGAAAGCCGGCTGCGGCGCGCGCTCGAGCGCGACGAACTCCTGCTGCACTTCCAGCCCAAAGTCGACGTCGCGAGCGGCGCCATCATCGGGGCGGAAGCGCTGGTGCGCTGGCGCAATCCCGAACTCGGGCTGGTGTCGCCGGCCGACTTCATCCCGCTCGCCGAGGAAACCGGATTGATCGTGCCGATCGGCGAGTGGGTGCTGCACAGCGCATGCATGCAGGCAGCCGCGTGGCGCTCCCAGGGTCACCCGCTCGCGGTCGCGGTCAACCTGTCGGCGCGCCAGTTCCGCCAGAAGAACCTGTGCGAATTGATAGAGGCGACGCTCGCCGACAGCGGGCTCGATGCCGGCTGCCTCGAACTCGAGATCACCGAAAGCATGATCATGCACCACGCCGAGCAGACCATCGCCACGTTGCAGCAACTGCACGACATCGGCTTGATGCTTTCGGTGGACGATTTCGGCACCGGCTACTCGAGTCTCTCGTACCTGAAGCGCTTTCCGGTGCACAAGCTGAAGATCGACCAGTCGTTCGTGCGCGAACTGCACCAGAACGCCGACGACTCCGCGATCGTGCGCGCGGTGATCGCGCTCGCCAGGAGCCTGAATTTAAGAACCGTCGCCGAAGGGGTCGAAACGGAACAGCAGCTCATCTATCTCGCCGGGTTGCAATGCGACGAGTACCAGGGCTATTACTTCAGCAAGCCGCTGCCCGCCGGGGAATTCGCGCGCTTGCTGCAGGATCCCCCGCAGCGGCTCGTCCCGGCCGTGCCGCAGGGCCTGCTCCACGAGCAACGTACCGCGGCGGGCTAACGTGGTGAGTCATTATTTCGATGCGGAGACATCCTCCCCCTTTGAAAAAGGGGGAACCGTAAATCCCCCCCGCTCGCGACGCGCGCGGGGGGATTCTCCAAAGGGCGTCGCGCGGTCGATCAAGCGCCAACAGCGCACGAATCTCCCTTCTCCTCCGGGAAGAAGGGACGGGGATGAGGGTTGGCGCGGGGAGATTTTCTCGGGGCGCCGAAGACCGCGCCTCCCAAAGACAACGGCGTGTGGGACGCACCCTACACATCGACACTTAGCGCGCATTCACACGGCTGGCTCACGCGCCACCGATTAACGCAGATATGCCGCTACAATTTTCTCCGTTGCGAATCTTCATCAGCCTTCTCGCGCTGGTCTTCTGCGTCGAGACAGCGATGATGTTCTTCCTGCATCATGTGTTTCCGCATGGTTCGTCGATCTGGGTGGAAGCGACGGTGGACGCGAGCCTGCTGACCGCCATTCTCTCGGTGTTTATCTGGCGGCTGATCGTGAGACCGCTCAGATTCGCCCTGGCGAGCGAGACCGCGCAGGCGCAGGAGCGACAGGCGCGAGCGGACGAACTCCTGCAAACCAACCAGGCGCTCCAGACGGAAATCGCCGAACGCGAGCGGGTGCAGGACGAAGTGAGTCGGCTTAACGCGGAACTCGAACAGCGTGTGGCGCAGCGCACCACCCAGATTGAGGCTGCGAATCAGAGCTTGAGCGACCGCAACCGGGAGATCATGCTCCTGAGCGAGATGAGCCAGGTCCTGCAGTCGTGCGTAACCGAGGAGGAGGCTTTCCAAGCGGCGCGGCGCTTCTGCGAGCGCCTGCATCCGGGGGCGGCCGGCGCGCTTTATCTGACACGCGCCTCGCGCGATCAGGTCGAGATGGTCGCCGCGTGGGGTGAGCCGAGGGAGCGCGCGCCATTGTTCCGCCCGCCCGATTGCTGGGCGCTGCGCCGCGGGCATGCGCATGAAGTGCGCGAGGGCGGCACCGGCCTCGTCTGCCCGCACGTGCAGGAAACCGCGACCCCTCAGGCGCCCTACCTGTGCATACCGCTCATGGCGCAAGGCGAGACCCTGGGGCTGTTCCATATCGAGTTTCCCGGCAGGCCTCACGCGGGCGCCGGCCACGAAATCGCGCCATCCGAACGCGCGCTTGCCGTGACCCTTGCCGAGCAATTGGCCTCGGCGTTCGCGAATCTGAAGCTGCGCGAGAGCCTGCGCCAGCAGTCCATCCGCGACGCGCTGACCGGCCTATTCAACCGCCGTTTTCTCGAGGAGTCGCTGCAGCGCGAACTCGCCCGGGTCCAGCGCAGCGGACGATCGCTGGCCGCGATCATGATCGACGTCGATCACTTCAAACGCTTCAACGATACCTTCGGGCACGATGCCGGCGATCTCATCCTGCGCGAGGTGGGCGCATTGCTGCGCCGGCAGGTCCGGGGAAGCGACATTGCCTGCCGGTTCGGGGGCGAGGAATTCCTGGTGCTGCTGCCGGAGACCACCCTTGAGACTGCAAGCGCGCGCGCCGAGCACTTGCGCGAGGCAGTGCACGAACTGCAACCGATGCAGAACGGCCGGGCGCTCGGAACGATCACGATATCTCTCGGGGTCGCGCTCTTCCCCGATCACGGCGCTACGCCGGAGTCACTGGTGCAGGCGGCCGATGCAGCGCTCTATCAGGCGAAGAAGGCGGGGCGCGATCGGGTCGTGGTAAGCGAGGGATAAATCCCCCCTCCCCCCCTTTGGAAAAGGGGGGTAGAGTTGGCGTAGGGTGCGACGAGTCTTCCCTCTTTTCAAAGGGGGATTGAGGAGGATTAGAGTGTGACTGAACGCTGAACGCTCAACGGTGTTCCTATATCACCCGCGAGTAGCGCCGTACTTCCTGGTCGTGCCGCAGGTACTTGTCGAAGATCATGCACACGTTGCGGATCAGGAACCGCCCCCTGGGAGTCACGTTGATCCAGC
>Ga0326597_10002463_pt1 | contig 27622 bp, 26 predicted proteins | sample RVTome_12_FD_203789 | JGI IMG/M metagenome (GOLD analysis project Ga0326597, IMG submission 203789) | Soil microbial communities from uranium-contaminated site in the Upper Colorado River Basin, Wyoming, United States - RVT100D185 | ecosystem: Environmental > Terrestrial > Soil > Contaminated >... | reverse complement strand
CTTTTCCCGTAGTTGACGGCTTTCTGGCGCACGGCCTCCGCGGACTCGGAAAAACGTGCTTGACCACAACATATTGGGGTCCTATAGTGCCTTCCACCCAATATCCGGTACGGTCCCCAGGGGCTTTTCCACAGCAGCATCCACGGCGGGAGCCGGCTCCCGCCGTTTTTCGACTCCATATCCAGCGTTTTCCACGCCGGTTTTCCACGCACCACCCCCATGAGGAGCGCCGTTCATCATGCCCCGACTCCACACCCCGCGCCCGCCCCGGGAGCCCGTGATCTTCGACGATGTCCTTCCCGAAGACCTTCCGCCGGCGGAGCTGACCGAAAACGCCCGGATCGTCCTTGCGAAGCGGTATCTGAAGAAGGATCCCGAGGGCACTCCGACGGAGGAGCCGGAGGTGATGTTCTGGCGGGTGGCGCGGACCATCGCGGACGTGGACGCGCAGTACGGAGCCTCGGAGGCCGGCGTGGACGAGGTCGCGCGGCAGTTCTACGACCTCATGATCAACGGCAAGTTCGAGCCGAACTCGCCCACGCTCATGAACGCGGGCCGGCCGCTGGGCCAGCTTTCTGCGTGCTTCGTGCTCCCAGTCGACGACGCCCTGTCGAACGGCAAGAGTGGCATCTACGACACGCTCCGCTCGATGGCGCTGGTGCACCAGTCCGGAGGCGGAACCGGCTTCTCGTTCTCGCGCCTCCGGCCCGAAGGCGAGAATGTCCGGTCGACCATGGGCGTAGCGTCCGGGCCTGTCTCGTTCATGAAGCTCTATGACGCAAGCACCGACGTGGTGAAGCAGGGCGGCACGCGGCGTGGCGCGAACATGGGCATTCTGCGGGTCGATCATCCGGACATCCGGCGCTTCATCGCGTGCAAGAACGACACGACGCAGATCACCAACTTCAACATCTCCGTCGCGATCACCGACGCGTTCATGGACGCCGTGGCGAACGACGAGACGTACGACCTGATCAACCCGAAGACGGGCGCGGTGGCCGGGCAGGACAATGCGCGTGAGATCTTCGACCTGATCGTGCACGGGGCCTGGCTCACGGGCGAGCCCGGCACGTTCTTCATCGACCGGGCCAACGAGTACAACCCTGTACCGGCGCTGGGGAGCTACGAGGCGACGAATCCCTGCGTGGTGGGGAGCACCCGCCTCGCGACCGACCGCGGCCTGCTCACGATGGAGGAATTGGAGCGGAACGTGATGGAGATCCAGGTCGCGACCGACGATCGGGTCCCGCACGCCCGCGCCGCGCAGATGGCTGCGGAGCACGGTGTCGCGGTGAAACCGCGCCTTAAGCCGGGTGTCACGATGTTCCCGGCCGTGCCGGTCTTCAAGACGCGCGAGAACTGGCCCGTCTTCCGGCTCGTCACGGAGCACGGCCACGAGGTCACCGCGACCGACAACCACAAGTTCTTCACGCCGACCGGACCGATCGAGCTCAAGGACCTGAGGGCCGGCGACATGATCCTCCTCCAGTCGGGCGAAGGCGCCTGGAGCAAGGAGACGGCGCTCCCGAAGTTCGCGCCGGAAGACAAGCTGGCCGCTCGGGTGGACCGGGGCGAGGCCGAGCTGCCGACCGAGTGGAGCAGGGAGCTGGGTCAGCTTCTGGGTTGGGTGGTCGCCGACGGGTGGGTGACGGAAGACCTCCCCGAGGGGCGTCATGTGCCGAACTACTCGGTCGGGCTGCTGTTCGGTGGTGACGAGCGTGAGCTCGAGGGCGAGTTCCGCGAGCGCATCGAGCGCTGGACCGGGATGCGCGGCAACCGCACCGAGCGTGCGGGGCGCACGCAACTCATCTATCGCTCCGGACTCTACTACTTCCTGCGCTCGTTGGGCCTCGTGACCGAGGACGGCAAGAGCAACCGTGTGCCCACGGCACTCTGGAAGGCGCCGCGCGAGGCCGTGGTGGGCTTCCTCGAGGCGGTCTTCACGGCGGATGGGACGGTGAACATCTCGAGCAACAACAAGCGGAGCTGCTCCGTGCGGCTGGCGAGCAGCGAGCCCGAGTTCCTCAAGGAGGTGCAGGTCCTCCTGCAGAACTTCGGGATCACGGGAAAGGTCTATCTCCGCCGGGAGGCGGGACGGAAGGCGATGCCCGACGGTCATGGCGGTCTCAAGGAGTACGCGTACAAGGCCCAGTACGAGCTGCTGCTCGACAAGATCAACCGCGACCGGTTCATCCGGAGGATCGGGTTCCTGAGCACGGCCAAGCAGCAGAAGGCCGAGGCCTGGATCGGCTCCAAGGCGAAGCGCACGGAGCGCGAGCGGTTCGTGACGCGCATCGCGTCCATCGAGCCCGCGGGCCGCGAGGACGTGTACTGCACGACCGAGCATCACACGCACTCGATCGTTTGTAACGGAATTGTAACAGCCCAGTGCGGTGAGCAGCCGCTCCTGCCGTACGACGTCTGCAACCTCGGCAGCGTCAATCTGGGCCTCTTCGTGAAGCCCGACGCGCGTGCGGGCACCGATCCCGACGAGGGCATCGACTGGGAGGCGCTCAGGCAGGTCGTGCACCTCGCGACGCACTTTCTCGACAACGTCATCGACGCCAACCAGTACCCGCTCGAGGAGATCCACGATCTCGCGCAGCGCATCCGCCGCATCGGGCTCGGCGTCATGGGATGGGCGGACCTGCTCGTGCGCCTCGGTATCCCGTACGACTCGCCCGAGGGCGTCGACCTCGGTCGCAAGGTCATGGGCTTCCTGAACGAGGAGTCGCGGGGCGCGTCCGAGAAACTCGCCGAGACGCGGGGCGTGTTCCCCGAGTGGAAAAAGTCCATCTGGGGACCCGGCAAGACCGCTGCCCGCAAGGCGGACGGGAGCCGTGTCCGCCCCGAGCGGCCGCTCCGCAACTGCAACCTGACCACGGTGGCGCCCACCGGCACCATCTCGATCTTCGCCGGGTGCTCGGGCGGCATCGAGCCCCTGTTCGCGGTCGCGTTCATGCGCAACCAGGCCGGCTCGCTCATGCCCGACGTCAACCCGGACTTCGTGCGGGTGGCGAAGGAAGGGGGCTGGTACTCCGAAGACCTCATGGAGCGGATCGCCGAAGAGGGCCACATCCACTTCGACGAGGTCCCCGAGGACGTGCAGCGGGCGTTCCGGACCGCCCACGACATCTCGCCCGAGTGGCACGTGCGCATGCAGGCGGCCTTCCAGGAGCACTGCGACTCGGCCATCTCGAAGACCACGAACTTCCCGCGCGAGGCGACAGAGCAGCAGGTCCGCGAGATCTACGAGCTCGCGTTCAGCCTCGGGTGCAAGGGCGTGACGGTGTACCGCGACGGCTCGCGCGAGGGACAGGTGCTCTCCACGGGCAAGACGGGGAAGACCGGAGTGCCGGCCGCGGTCACGGCGAACATCTCCGAGCTCGAGCACGAGCTCGCCGACGCCCGCGAGGAGGCGCACAACCTGCGCTTCGAGAACGAGCGGCTGCGCGGGGATCTGCGCGAGCAGGACCTGAGCGCCGGGGCGGCCCGTCATAAGCGGCAGCGTCCGCAGGCGCTCCGCGGCTACACGATGAAGATGATCTCGCCGCTCGGCGATCTGTACGTCACGATCAACGAGGACCAGAGTGGCCGGCCCTTCGAGGTGTTCTGCACCCTCGGGAAGGCCGGCGGGCCCGCCATGGCGGACGCCGAGGCGATCGGGCGGCTCATCTCGCTCGGGCTCCGCTCCGGCATCCCGATCCGGCAGGTGAAGGATCAGCTGCGCGGCATCTCCTGCGACCGGGCCGTCGGCTTGGGGCCGAACAAGGTGCTGTCGGCCCCGGACGCGATCGGCCAGGCGATCGAGCGGTACCTCGAGGAGAAGGAGGGCGTGCAGGAGGCGCTCCCCTTGAACGCCCCGGTCACGGGTCTGACCGGCGGCGCGCAGCCCGAAGTGTCGGCGTCGAGCTATCACGGCCCGGAGCTGTTCGACATGGGCGCATGTCCCGACTGTGGCTCCGGTCAGCTCGCGTTCGAGGAAGGGTGCAAGAAGTGCCACGTGTGCGGGTACAGCGAGTGCGGATGATATCCGCGTCGTAGAACGCCGCCCGGGAGCGGCGGACAGTGCAGGAACGAGCGGGCGGTGCTCCCGAGCATGGGGGTGCCGCCCTTCCTCTTGCGTAAGGGAGGAGCCTCGCGCGCGGACCCTCGACGTAGCGCTGGCGGAACCGGGGAACCTTCGTGGATCAGCGGCGCGGCTCGATGCGGCTAACGGACCAGAACGACGAACGCACCCGAGCCTTCTCGACAAGCAAGGGTGATCAGGGAGTTCAGCGTCCGCCGCCCCCTCCACCCCCTCCGCCCCCCCCCACGGACCCGCCCCCTCCCGAACCGGAGCTGCTGCCGGGCGGGGTGGAGGCGGAAGCGATCTGGGAGCTCAGGCTGGAACCGAGTGACCGGCTGAACGAGCCGAGGTCGGTGATCGGGCCGCGGCCGGCGTACCAGGCCATGCCGGCCGTCGCCGCTGCGGCGGCCGCCGCCCCGACCGCCATCGTGAACTTGCGGGTCCATGCTTCCTCGACGTCGAGCGCCACGGCGAAGGGGAGCAGTGCTTCATACCGTGCCGCGTCGAGCTGCAACGGCTCGTCGGGCCCTTGCATGCCCGCGAGCTCGTCGCGCTCCGCGACACCGAGGTACAGCCGGAGCCCCTCGATCTCGTCGAGCAGCCGGCGTCCTTCGGGCGTGGGAGCGCGGAACAGGCGAGCGAAGAGGATCGAGATGCCGACCATCAGGACCAGGACGGCCATGATGAACGGCACCCCGTTGCCGCCCGACACGACGAACGCGAGCACCCCGGTCGCGGCGGTGATGAGGAACGCCTGGAACGTGCTCATGCCGTTGCGCCGGCAAAAGCGGCCGTGCAGCTCGTGGTCGAGCGCCTGCTGGTGGGCCGACCGCGCGGCGCGGAGCGTCTCCCCGTTGGACTGGTCGAGCGTCAAGATCGGCGACCCGTCTTCGAAGAGGTGCTCGAAGAGCGCGTGCTGCGAGGGAGGCGCGTCGGCATCCGCGGACAACCGCTCGAGCTGCCATTCGGCCTTCTTCGCCTCTTCGTCCTGATGGATGCGCAGATGTCCCCCGACCGCCAGGGCCAGGGCGTCGCTGCTGAAGCAACGATCGTCGTACCCCATGCGCCGGAGGTACCGCGCGGCGGCCGGGGTGCGGTCGGGCGGCGGGGTATACCGTGGGATGATCACCCCCGGGGCCGGATCGCGGCCCACCTCCCGCCATCGGCGCATGGAGAAGACGAGTAATCCGGCCAGACCGGCCAACGCCACCAGCACCCCGAGATTGTCCGTCAGCAGCCACCGGAATCGGTCCATGCCGGTCGGCTCGGCCACGATGCCCTTCGGGAAGGTCAGCACGGTGGTGAAGCCCTGGCCGGGGGCCAGGGACTCGGTGAGCTCGTACCTCGCGACGCCCGGCTCCGGCACCTCCGTCACGTACGCTCCGCCACGCGCGCCCTCCGAGCCCGTGTAGGCCTCCACACCCATCTGCTCGGCCGGGACGGGCTCGGGTAGCCGAACCACCACGCTGCCCCGCGCTATCGGGAACACCCATCCGGTCCCGATCGCGTTCCAGTAGAGCTCGTCGTGCGCTTCGAAAAAGCCGAGTTGCCGCGTCGTGCGGTACCGGATGGTGAACGTGTGCTGGGCGGGCACGTCCAGGAACGAGTCGTCGCCCGTGTTGATGCGCACGCCGTTGGCGACCCGTTCCGTGAACCAAGGCTCCGGCTGCCCGTTCCGCTCCACCGAGAGGACGTCCAACGACACCCGGACCCGGTTTCCGAGCCGGTCCCGGTACCGGGTCGGGAAGTCGCGGTAGATGCCCCGCCGGATGTTCTGGCCTTCCGCCACGACCGTGATGTGTTCCGCGATCTCGAGTGCCCCGTCCGCCAGCACGTCGATCTCGCTGTCGTAGGAAACGATGCGCTCCTGGGCGTGGACGGGTTCCGCGACCGCCATGCCCACCACGAGCGAGGACGCCACCAGAAGCGTCCGGACGAGCCGCCGCGCCCCGCTCATGGAGACAACTCCACGCGGGAGGCGCGCCGCTCCTCGTCACTCGCCTGGAAGAACTCGGCGGGCGTGAACCCCGCCGTGCGCCCGACGAGCATGTCGGGAAAGCGTTGGAGCGCCGTTCGGTAGTCACGAACCGCACCGTTGTAGAACCGGCGGGCGTATTGGAGCGCGTCCTCGATCTCCACGAGGTTCTGCTGGAGACGGCCGAACGTCTCGTTCGACTTCAGCTCCGGATAAGCCTCCTTGAGAGCCAAGAGCCGTCCCAGAGCCCGCTCGAGTTCGGTCTCGACCGCGCCGAGCGTGGCCGCGCTGTCCAGCGTGAGCGGGCTCTGGAGCGACGCCGCGCGGGCACGCAGCTCGGTCACGGTCTCGAACGTGGCTCGCTCGTGGCCCGCGTAGGCCTTCACGGCGGCCACGAGCTGCGGCACGAGGTCGTGGCGGCGGGTGAGCTGGACGTCGATGTCCGCCCAGCCCGCGCGCACCTGGTTCCGGAGACGCACGAGCCGGTTGAACGCGTAGATCGCCCAGGCGAGGAGCAGCAGTCCGGTCAATACCAGCAGAGTTCTCAAGATGGCTTCCTTAGTAGGTCGGCCATACGCCCGGGGATGCGAGCTCCACCGAGTGGCCGTCCGGATCCCTGAAGTAAAGGCTGACGCCGCCTCTCTCCCAGCGGACCTCGCTCTCGATCTCGACCGCTTCGGCCTCCAGGCGTGTGCGCCAGGCGTCCACGGAGTCGGACTCGATGGCGAACGCGAAGTGCGTGCGGCCACTGCCGTCGTGGGGCGGAATCCAGCCGCCTTTGAAGCGCGTCCCGGTGTCGGTGACGCCCCTGTGGAACAGGAGGAGCACGCTGCCGCTTCCGGCATCCATCGGGATGAGGCGCGCTCCGCTGGACATGCGCCGGAGGCCGAGCACCCGCTCGTAGAATCGCGCCGAACGCTCCGTATCCTCTACGTACAGCGGCGTTTCGAGAATGCGGCCTATCCGGGGTGTCATCGTGCCGACCTCACCCTGCCGGGACGTCGAACCGGACGAGCATCCCCTTCGCGGCCGCGCCGGGCACTTCGGCGATCCACGCGTAGGACCCCGGCTCGAGCGACACGTCGAAGTAGGAGGTCGAGCCGGACGGCATCTCGTTCGTCCCGCCCACGAACGTCGCCGGGGCGGGGGTTTGAAGTCCCTCCGGCAGGGTCCAGTCCATCCATTGCTCCAGTGTCTCCAGATCCGTGCTCTCGTCCAGCCGTACGAGGTGTACGTCATGTCCGACGAAGTTCTCGTGCACGGTCTGGTCTTCGAAGTCCACCGCGACGGTGTGGGCACCCGGTTCGGGCGTCCCGTCGACCCGGATGCCGCCCTCGGACGAGATCGCGAGCCGCAACGTCGGCTCGGGCTCGGGCGCGTCCGTGGGCTCCCCCGCCACCGTGAGCTCGCGGACCATGCCGTACATCCCGGGCTCCGGGTTGTAGGAATGGAAGACTCCGTCGGTCTTCACATAGCACTCGAGGAGGTAGGTGCCGGGCTCGAGGTAGACCGTCGCCTCGCTCGTGAGCCCCGGGGAGGTGAGGCCCGGCCCGCCCATGAACACGACGTCGGCGAACCAGGCCGGCAGCGCCCCGAACTCGGCGAGGGCCGCGTCCGTATCCCCGGCGACGAGCAACTCGAACCCGCTCTGGAAGATCGGGGCGACTTGCTCCTGCTGCGCGACGAGCCCGTAGCCATCCGGCATCCTCTCGACCGCGACGAAGTGGATCATCGGCGACGTGTTCGTGAAGCGGAACGTCGTCCACCCCGGCGCGACCGTATCGGGAGCGGCGAGGGTGAGATCCCGGGCGATCACCTCCACCACCTCCGGCCGGATCGCCGAGGCGTCCGCCCCCGGAGCTTCCCCCGACGGCTCGGGGCCGCATCCGGCGAAGATGGCAGCCAGCGCGGTGGCAGTGAGCGTACATGCGCGCATGTCGTCTCCTGTGCGGGGATGCATTTCGATCTCTGCAATAGGGGGCTTTCGCCTCGCATCCGGCAAGCCGGTCCCCGGTCCCGAGTCTGGAAGAACCTCCCCCGGTTCGTATATACTTCGCTTCTCGGCCCGCCCACCCGCGCCGCCGGACCCCCGTTCCCATGCAGAGCCTTGACCGACTCGCCCACCCGACTCCTTGTCGTCGTCATCAACGATCCGGACCGCCTGGACGGAATCCTCACCGGATTCCTGGATCTGGGGATCACGGGTGCGACGGTCATCAACAGTGAGGGCATGGGTCGCTTGCTCCCCGAGGACATCCCCATCTTCGCGGGCCTGCGCGCCGTGGTCGGCGACGATCGTCCGAAGAACACCACCATTTTCAGCGTGGTCGCCTCGGATCTGGTGCAGCCCGCGATCGACGTGGTGAAGGCGGTGTGTGGGGATCTCGACACGCCCTCCACGGGGATCGCCTTCGTGCTCCCCATCGAACAGGTCACGGGTCTCGCGCCCGGTCTCGAGCGCTCGAGCGGAAGCGGGGAGGCAGGCACGGGCGAGAGCGGTTGATGAGGGAACGGAGGGGGGCGCGCGGCACGAGCGGCGGCCCGGATCGATCCGACGGGGCCCGAACGTGATCCGGCGACCCGCGGCCGAGATGACGCGGTGACCACCGGACTTCTCCTCCTCGGGATCGTCGCGGGCGCCTATCTGGCCGCCCGCTCGGCTTCCGAATGGCTGGCCACGCGCTTCCTCATCGTATCGGGCGCGGAGTATCTGCTGCTCGGCGTGCTGCTGGGACCGGAAGTCTCGGGCGTCATCCAGGCTTCGACCGTCGATGGCTTCGCTCCCTTCCTCACGCTCGCGTTCGGATGGGTCGGGGCGCTCGTGGGGGCCCAGTTCCATTTCCGGGACCTCGTGCGCATTCCGGGTGAGCATTTCCGCATCGCCTGGACGGAGTCGGCGCTCGTGTTCGGGATCGCGACCGGCCTCACCTCCGCGCTCGGCGTATGGTGGCTCGGAGTCACGTGGCAGGAGATGGCGGTGCCGGCCGTGGCCGTGGGGGCCATCACCGTGTCGTCGGCCCCGACCGGGATCGCGGTGGTATCGAGGCAGCTCAGTGCCCGCGGGTTTCTGGTTCGGCAGCTTCAGATTACCCCGGCCGTCGACGCACTGGTCGCCATCGTGGCGTTCGGTCTGGTGTTGGCGCTGGCCCACGAAGCCCCCGACATGGCGCACCGGCCGCCCACGCCCACGGAATGGGCGGTCATCACCCTCGCGATCGGGCTCGTGAGCGGCGTGCTGTTCCATCTCTTCGTGGTGGGCGAGCGCAAGATCGATCGGCTCTTCATCGCCCTTTCCGGGGCATTGATCCTCAGCAGCGGTGCGGCCGCCTTCCTCAGGCTGTCACCCCTGTTGCCGGCTCTACTCGTCGGCTTCGTCCTCGTGAACACGTCGCCCGCGCGGGACGAGTTGCGAGAAGTGCTCACCCGTGTGGAGCGTCCCCTCTATTTCGTGCTGCTCATCTTCGCCGGGGCCGCCCTGCAGGTCGAAGAGAGCGGGTGGCTCCTGGTGGCCTCCGCCTTCGTGCTGATCCGCATCGTGGTGAAGGTCGGCTCGGCCGCCGCCGCTGGACGGGCGCACCACGCGCTTCCCTCCCTCGGGGTCCGGTGGGGCTGGGGCCTCGTCGGCCACGGGGGGCTGGCCGTGGGGCGATCGCTTTGAACTATCGCCTCAACGACTCGGGAGAGCTCGCGGGCCTCGTATTCGCCGCAGCGATCCTGTCGGTCCTCGTGACGGACGTCCTGTCGGGCTGGGTGGTGCGCGGACTCGTGATCTCGGCTCCGGAGCCAGCGGCGATCACCGACGCTCCCGAGAAGAAGACTCCCCGCGGCAAGGGCCGCACAGTAGCGGTGGCGACCCGCAAGAGAGGGAAGGAGAAATGAGGCGGCTCGCCATTCTCATCGTGCTCTTCGGGGGCATGCAACTGGTGCTCCCGCTCGGCACGCAGGGTCAGGGTTCCCAGGCGCTCCTCTCCTTCGGATTCCTGATTCTGGGCGCCTACACGGTCGGCGAGATCGCGGCCGGAGTGGGGCTCCCGAAGATCGTGGGATATCTGCTCTCGGGCGTCCTGTTCGGCCCCCACGTGCTCGGCGCCGTGACGGAGGCGGGGGCGACCCGGCTGGCGCCCATCAGCGAGCTGGCCGTGGCCATCATCGCCTTTCTCGCCGGCGCGGAACTGCGGTGGGCCGAGGTGCGGGATCGGGGGACCGTCCTCGGCAAGATCATGACGGTGGAACTCGTCCTTTCGTTCGTCGCCATCGCGGGGTTCGTGTACCTGACCCGCGGGTGGATCCCACCGGCCGCGGACCTTCCTGCCATCGAGGCGCTCGCCTTCGCGATGTTGTTCGCGGCAGTCGCCATCGTGCACTCCCCGGCCGTGACGATGGCGCTCCTGACCGAGACGGGCGCGAAGGGGCCCGTGGCGCGAACGACGCTCGGCGTGGTCCTGCTGGCCGACGTGGCGGTCGTGCTGCTGTTCAGCGGAGTGCTCACCTTCGCCCGGGTGCTGGCGCCGCCCGCGGGACCTGTCGCGGGACCCTCGCTTCTTCTCGTCTTGTGGGAGATCGGTGGCGCGCTCATCATCGGCTCGGCGATGGGGGCGGCCGTCGCGGCGTACCTCCGTTTCGTGGGCAAGGACCTGGTGCTCTTCGGTGTGCTCGCAGCGTTCTTCGGGCTCGAGGTGGCCCAGCTCGCGCACGTCGAGTTGTTGCTGACCATGCTGATGGCGGGTTTCGTCGCGGAAAACTTCTCCGAGCACGGTGAGAAGCTGCGGCACGCCATGGAGCGCTCCGCCGCGCCCATTTTCGTGGTGTTCTTCGCGCTGTCCGGCGCGAAGATCGAGCTCGCGCAGGTGGGTCCGCTGCTGCCCCTCGTCGTGCCGATCGCCATCGTTCGCGGCCTCGCGATCTGGAGCGGCGTCAAAATAGGCGCCCGCTGGGCACGCACGAAAGACGACGAATCGCGGTACGTGTGGATGGGGCTCGTCTCTCAGGCCGGCGTCGCCATCGGTCTTGCCGCGATCTTGGCCGAGGCTTATCCGGAACGCGGACCCCACCTGGCCGGCATGTTGCTCGCCCTGATCGCCGTCAACGAGTCCGTCGGACCGATCCTCTTCCGCCGCGCGCTCGACAAGAGCGGCGAGACCGGGGAGTCCTCCTCGACTGGGACGGCATCCCCCGCGTCCGCCTCGGCCGGGAAGGCGGTTCCGGACGGCGAGCCCCGACAGGCGCCCTCGTGAGCGGCGGGACCGTTCAGGCGTCAGTCCGGTATCACGGTCCGTCATGAACCGATCTCCATCCAAACTGATCGTCACCCAACTGCTGTGCGTCACGGCTCTAGCGGTGCCGGCGGGCCCGCTCCGCGCCCAGACGGTCGCTCGTTACGCGCCACTCGGTCCCTCGGGAATCGATCTCCGCGTTCCCGTGGGCGTGGTGAGCCCCGTCGAACAGGCTGACGAGCTCTACTTCGAGGGAGATGCACAGGCTTCGTTCGAGCTCCTCGATGCCCACCTCGCCGTCGTCTCGGACGACTACGAGGTCCTGTGGCGGGCCGCGCGTGCCGCCGTGATCCTCGGCGTCGCGGCCGAGGGGTCGAGGCCCCAGAACCTGTGGCTGGACCCGGCCATGGAGCTCGGTCACCGCGCGGTCGCCGCGCGGCCGGACGGGGTCGACGGGCTCTACTGGCGCGGCGCGGCGCATGGCAGGCGTGCAATGAACGCCTCTCCCGGGTATGCCAGCGAGCTCGCGCAGCAGGTATGGGACGACGCGCACGCGATTCTCGAGCAGGACGCCGGCCACGGCGGGGCGCATAATCTGCTCGGCAAGCTCAACTACGAGGTCATGAGCCTGTCCCGCTTCGAGCGCGCCATGGGACGCATCTTCATGGGGAACGAAGCGCTCTCGAGGGCCAACTGGGAGCTCGCCGAGATCCACCTCGAGGAAGCTGTTGCGTCCTGGCCCGATCTCGTGCTGTTCCAGTTCGACCTGGGCCAGCTCTATCGCAAGCGGGGGCGGAAGGAGGATGCGCTCGCGGCGTACCGGAGGGTGCTCGAGCTGCCGGCGGTGCACCCACCGGACCTCCAGCTGCAGGAGCAGGCGCGTGAGCATGTCGAGGAGCTCGGATCTCGGTGATCCGCCCGCTGGTGCTCGCGAGCGTCGCGCTGCTCGGAGCCTGCGCCGACGACCTGGAAGGGCCGACTCCGGGTCGTCCCTCGTTCGACGGAGCACCGGCCATGGAGCTCGTGCGGGAGCAGGTGGCGTTCGGTCCGCGGGTGCCGGGCGCCATGGGCCATGCCCGTCAGCTCGCGTGGATGATCGAGCGCCTCGACGCGTTGGCTCCAGAGACCGTGGCGGACACGTTCACGCACGTGACCACTTCCGGGGACACGTTGACGCTCACGAACGTCCTGGCGCGCTTCCGTCCCGAGGAGGATCGCCGCATCCTGCTCCTTGCGCACTGGGATACCCGGCCGCGGTCGGACGAGGCGGCGGATTCGTCCCTGCATGAGGTGCCAGTCCCCGGTGCCAACGATGGAGCGTCCGGCACCGCCGTGCTGCTCCACCTGGCTTCCCTCCTCGCCGAGCATGCCCCACCGATGGGCGTCGACATCCTGCTCGTCGACGGGGAGGACTTCGGGCCCGGGCAGGAGGACATGCTCCTCGGAGCCCGCCATTACGCCGAGATGCTGCCGAACGTCGGCCGCCCCGTCTACGGGGTGCTTCTCGACATGGTCGGGGACGCGGACCCGCTCTTCGAGGTGGAAGGGTACTCCGCCCGATTCGCGCCGGTCGTCGTGCGCAAGATACGCCGCGCCGCGGAGCGTCTCGGGTACACGGACATCTTCCCCAACCGGGTCGGCCTGGACGTGGTGGACGACCACGTCCCGCTCATCGAGGCGGGCCTTCCCACCGCGAACGTCATCGATCTCGAGTACGGCCCGGACAACGCATACTGGCATACACCGGACGACGTCCCGGAGCGCATGAGCGCCCGCACGCTCGGCATCGTGGGAGAGGTCGTGACCGAGTTGATCTATTCGGGGGGATGACGCCGCCCCACTCCTTCAACACCCTTCTCGGAGTCGCTCCAGTGTCCGTACCGAAGCATGTGAAGGTCGCCGTCGCCCAGCCCGCCGGCGCGCCGTTCGACCCGGCGACCGCCGTCGAGCGGATCGCCACGCTCACCCAGGCCGCCGCCGCGGACGGTGCGGAGCTCGTGGTCTTCCCCGAAGCGTTCGTAGGGGGATATCCGTGGGGACTCCGGTTCGGCACGGCCGTGGGAGGGCGATCGGAGGTCGGAAGGGGCATGTTCGCCCGGTACTGGGCCGCAGCCGTGGATGTCCCGGGCCCGGAGGTCGCGCGGCTCGGGGAGATCGCGCAGGAGGCCGGAGTGTACCTTTGCGTCGGCGTCATCGAGCGCGACAGCACGTTCAGCCGCGGCACGCTCTTCTGCACCCTCCTCTACATCGGGCCCGACGGAGCGCTGCTCGGTAAGCACCGGAAGCTCAAACCCACCGGCGCCGAGCGCCTCATCTGGGGCGAAGGCGACGGCAGCACGCTCACCACGGTCGAGACGCCCTTCGGCACCCTCGGAGGGCTCATCTGCTGGGAGAACTACATGCCCCTCGCCCGGATGGCGATGTACGGTAAGGGCGTCGACATCTACGTCGCGCCGACGGCGGACGCACGCGAGCGGTGGCTCTCGACCCTGCAGCACATCTCGCTCGAAGGCCGCTGCTTCGTGCTCGGCTGCAACCAGTACGTGACACGGGACATGTTTCCGGACGACGTGGAGGGAGTCGCCGACGAGTTGGGCGACCGCGAGGATCCGCTCTGCCGTGGCGGCTCCGTGATCTACGGACCTCAGGGAGAGCTCCTGGCGGGTCCGCTGTGGGACCGAGAAGGCGTTCTGGTGGCCGAGCTCGACCTCGAAGCCATCCCCAGGGCGAAGTTCGACTTCGACGTGACGGGACATTACGCGCGTCCCGATGTCTTCACGCTGATCGTGGACCGGGAGCCGAAGCATCCGGTTGTATGATCTCTCGGCTGGCATTATCATGCACACGCCGTGCATAAATATGCTCACTTGTTGGAGGGATCATGGGGCTTTCGACGCTATCCGCCACCGAAGCGATCCTCGATGAAGTCGATCGGTACGGAGCGCACAACTATCATCCGCTACCGGTAGTCATCGAGCGAGGTGAGGGCTCCTGGGTGTGGGACGTCGAGGGCAAGCGCTACCTCGACATGCTCAGCGCCTACTCGGCGGTCAATCAGGGCCATCGCCACCCGGCCGTCATCGCCGCCGCGCGCGACCAGCTCGACGCGCTCACGCTGACCTCACGGGCGTTCCACAACGACCAGCTCGGTCCGTTCCTGATGGAGCTCTGCGAAGCGACGGGCTTCGCTCGGGCGCTCCCGATGAACACGGGCGCCGAGGCCGTCGAGACGGCCATCAAGATGGTGCGCAAGTGGGGGTACACGGTGCGCGGCGTGCCCGAGGGGCGGGCCGAGATCATCGTGTGCGACAACAACTTCCACGGGCGCACCACCACCCTGGTCGGCTTCTCGACCGAGGTGCAGTACCGCTCCGGATTCGGTCCGTTCACGCCGGGCTTCACGTTGGTGCCTTATGGTGACGCGGAGGCGCTGGCGGAGGCCATCGGGCCGAACACGGTGGGCTTCCTCTTCGAGCCGCTACAGGGAGAGGGGGGCGTGGTCGTGCCGCCCGACGGATATCTCAGGGCCGTGCGGGACATCTGCACGCGGCATGGCGTGGCCATGATGGCGGACGAGATCCAGACCGGGCTAGGGCGCACCGGACGCTTGTTTTGCTGTGATTGGGAAGAGGTCCGGCCCGACGTACTCATCGTCGGCAAGGCGCTGGGCGGCGGCGTGTATCCGGTATCGGGCGTTCTGGCCGATGACGAGCTCATGGGCGTGTTCGAGCCGGGGGATCACGGATCCACGTTCGGTGGCAACCCGCTCGGCGCCGCCATCGGGCGGGCGTCCCTGCGGGTGGTGCTGGAAGAGGGTCTGCCCGAGCGCTCGGACCGCTTGGGGCGCGGGTTCATGGCGGACCTGCGCTCCATCGACTCACCGCACGTCGAGGAGGTGCGCGGCAGGGGACTCATGATCGGCGTGGTCATCCGGGCTTCGAGCGGCACCGCCCGGCCGTTCTGTGAGGCGCTGCAGGAGCGGGGCGTTCTGGCCAAGGAGACCCATCATCAGGTCATCCGCTTCGCACCGCCGCTCACCATCCCGGAGGATGCCCTGGAGTTCGCCCTCGAACAGGCCCGGGAAGTGTTGAGCGGGTAGGCTCCGGGGCCGCGTGCGGCGTGTCCGGAGGTCTCAGGCGCGGTTCGGAGCGACCGCGCTCACCATTCGATCTCGCCCTGTTTGCTCGTATCGATGTCCCTGCCTTCGCCTCCCTGCAACAGGACCTGCTCGATCTGCTCATAGAGGAACGCGCGGGACTTCGGATCGCGCGGATCCAGCCCGTAATGATTGATGAGCAGCGTCTGATGCTGCAGCCACTCCTGCCAGCACGACGCGCAGATCTCGGAGACGATGCGCGCCCCGAGTCCGCTGCGGAAGGGCGGCTTCTCGAGCGCGGGAGCGTCCTGGTTGCAGCGCCGGCAACGGATCAGGGTGGGGGTCATCTTTCGTGCGTCCTGGGGACTGCGAGAGGGAATCGGCGCCGGGAATACCCGATCGATGGCGCTAGGGTCCATCGACATCGACCCACTTCGATGCGTGGACGGCCACGGGCCTCGCCGTTATTTTCTATGGCTGATTTTCCAGCCGACCGAGGGAAGGACATGGCCCTGAACAAGAAACAGTTGGCACATATCGAAAAGCGGCTGCTGGACGAGCGCGCCCGCGCCCTGAAGGCACTCGGCCTTTTCGACCAGATGGCGAAGGCCGATCGGGAATCGGGTGATTCCGACCTGGCGGCTTACACGGATCACATGGCCGACCAGGGTACGGAGGCCATGGAGCGGGAGAAGGCCGCAGCGTTCGCCACCAAGGAAGGGCGATACCTCTACCGCCTCGAGGAAGCCCTGCGCCGCATGTACAACGATCCGAAGAAGTTCGGGACGTGCCACACGTGCGGGTCCGATGTCGGCTTCGAGAGGCTGGATGCGCTCCCGCACGCCCGTTACTGCATCGATTGCAAGCGCAAGGAGGAGGAGGCGGCCTGAGGTCGCCCCGCCTTCGGTGGCTCCGGCCGGTCGGTCAGCCGGACTGCTCCAGAACCTCCAGAAGGTCGCGCCCGAGGACCTTGAGCCGCCACGGCCTCATCCCGTCGATCGCTCCGAGCTCCGCCATGTTTTTCGGCGCCTCGGTCGCGATCGCGAGCAGGACCGCGTTCGACAGGACGGTGCCGCGGGGTAGTCCCAACTCACCGGCCTTGCGGTTGCGCGCGTCCTTGAGCCGGTTCGCCAGCTCCTCCACCTCGGGCGTCGGGCGGCCGGGACCGCGCGTGCTGGCACGCGGGTAGGGCCGGAGCTCCGCTTCGTCCGCCCCGATCACGGCGCGAAGCCGCTCCAGCAAGGTCTCTCCGTCGGATCGCGCCAGGCTTCCGGGGAAGCCTTTGACGTCGGCCAGCTGATCGACGCTGCGCGGGTGCCGCGCGACCGCGTCCAGAAGCGGTCCGTCGCCCACGACCCGGAACGGAGCGCGGTCTTTCGCACGCGCGATCTCATCACGCCAGTTCAAGGCCTCTCGCAGGGCCGCAACCTGATGGACGGACAGGTCCCGCGCGCCCTTCACGCGCACCACCGGGTCTTCGCGCGTGTCGTCCGCCTCGTCGGCTTCGACGGCCACCGTCTCGAGCGCCCGGCACTCCTGCTCGGCCCATTCCGTGCGCCCGGCGGCCTCGAGCTCGGCGGCCAGCTCGTCACCTAGGCGGAAGAGATAGCGGGTGTCGCTGGCGGCGTACTCGAGCATGTCGTCGCTGAGGGGCCGCTCCGCCCAGTCGGCGCGCTGATACTTCTTGGACAGCTTGACGCCGAACCGCGTCTCGAGGAGCGCGGCGAGGCCCAGGCCGTCCAAACCGAGGAGGGACGCGGCGATCTGCGTGTCGAACAGGCCGTGGATGCGGAGCCCGTACTGCCCGCCGAGGAGCCGGAGGTCGAAGTCCGAGCCGTGCATGACGACGGGGACGTCCTCGCGCGCCAGGACATCTCCGAACAGGGCCGTGATGTCGACCGCGAGCGGATCGACGACGTACGTGTCGTCGCCGACGGTGACCTGTACCAGGCAGAGTCGGTTGTCGTAGCGATGGAAGCCCGCGGCTTCGCAGTCGAGCGCGATACGTGTGGCGGAGGAAAGGACGTGCTTGAGATCTCCGGCCGCGCCGGGTGTGTCGACGTGAGTGTACGTCATGGTCCGAAGGTGGAGTGAATGGTCTCGCAGCCGCGGAAGAGACAGCGATCTCGCCTCGTGCGCCACCCCCGCCGGGTGTTGCCCCCTCATTGGGGCTACGCCACAATTCGGTTCGGCCCGGTCGCCGAACCATCCCCTCCACCGCCGTGTTCTCCATGCTTCGAACGAAGGTCGTCTGTACTCTTGGTCCTTCCAGCTCCTCCCCGGAGATGGTGCGCGCCTTCGTGTCGGCGGGCATGGACCTCGCGCGCATCAACATGTCGCACGGCGCGCGCGCCGACTACGCACGGGCCATCGCCGAGGTCCGGAAGGCCTCGGAGGAGGCGGGCCGTCCGGTCGCCGTCCTGGTGGACCTCGCCGGCCCGAAGATCCGGGTGGGGGATCTCGGGGACGGCCGCACGCTCGAAGTGGGTGAGATGGTCGTCATGGCCCCCGAAGAGTCCGCCGAGCCAGACGAGATCCCCACGACCTATCCGACCCTCTCGGACGAGATCACGCCCGGCGACCAGGTGCTGCTCGACGACGGAATGCTCGAGCTTCGCTGCGTGGACACCGATGGAGACCGCACGCGGCTCGAGGTGGTGCGAGGCGGCCTGCTCAAGAGCCGCAAGGGGATCAACCTCCCGGATGTCGCGCTCCAGACGCCGTCCCTCAGCGACAGGGACCTGTCCGACCTGGCCTTCGCGCTGGAGACGGGGGTCGAGTACATCGGGCTGTCGTTCGTCCGCAGGCCGGAGGACGTGACCGACCTCAAGGAGCGGGTCGCGGGCCGGGCGCTGGTCGTTGCGAAGATCGAGAAGGTGCAGGCGCTTCGCGCCATCGAGGAAATCCTCGCCGAGACGGACGCGGTCATGGTGGCTCGTGGGGATCTCGGCGTCGAGCTCCCGTTCGAGCGGGTGCCGTTGGCCCAGAAGCGCATCATCCAGCTGGCGAACTACTATGGGCGGCCGGTCATCACGGCGACGCAGATGCTCGAATCGATGATCGAGAACGCGCGGCCGACCCGGGCCGAGGCCTCCGACGTCGCCAACGCGATCCTGGACGGCACGGACGCCGTCATGCTCTCGGGCGAGACCGCCGTCGGCAAGTATCCCCTCGAGGCGCTCCGCGCGATCGTGAGCATCGGACGGGAGATCGAGCGGAGTGGCTTCCTCGAGCGCGGCCCACGCTATCTGACCAAGCAGGGGCTCATGTCCCGCGGCGGCGCCTCGCCCCGGGAGCACGCGGTCGCCGCGGCCGCCATGGAGTCGGTGAGGCAGGTCGGCGGGCCCGCCATCGTGGTGATCACCCGGTCGGGGTTCTCGGCCCGACTCATGACGTCCTATCGGCCCTCGGTCCCGGTCTTCGCGGTCACCACCGAGCCCGCCACGTACCGGCAGCTGGCGGCCGTGTGGGGTGTGCGCCCGGTGCTCGCCGATACGTTGGAGGTTTCGTACACGGCCCTGGCCGAATACGGATGCGAGCAGGTGCGGCGCAGCGGCGTGGGTGAGCCCGGCTCCACCGTCGTCATCACGGCTGGGTTCCCCTTCCACCAGTCCGGCTCGACGAATACCATGCGCCTCGAGCGGCTGTAGCCGGTGTCGATGAAGCTGACGTTCCTCGGCACAGGCACCTCGTTCGGGGTCCCCGTCATCGGCTGCGACTGCGAGACGTGTACGTCGAGCGATCCGAGGGACAAGCGTACCCGTCACGGGGCGCTCCTGGAGCTGCCCGGCGGGCGGCTCCTGGTGGACACGCCGCCGGAGCTGCGGCTCCAGCTCATCGCCGCTCGCGTCGACGCCATCGACGCCGTGTGGTTCACGCACGTGCACGCCGACCATGTCCACGGCATCGACGACGTGCGGATCTTCACGGTCCGCAGGGGCGACATGGACGCCTACGTCGCCTCGGAGTACCGGCCGACCATCGAGCGTCATTTCCAGTACATCTTCGACGACGCGTTCCAACCCTCCGAAGGCAGCTCCAAACCGTGCATACGGCTCCACGACTTCGACGTCGGGCGCGGGGTGGAGCTGCTCGGCGAGACCTTCGATCCCGTTCGCGTGCCGCACGGTGGGTGCTCCACGTACGGATTCCGGGTGGGTAACCTGGGATACGTGACCGACGCCAAGTCGCTTCCGGATCAGGCACGGGAAGTGCTCCAGGGGGTTGATGTGCTCGTGCTGAACGCCCTCTGGTTCGGGAAGCCGCACGCCTCCCACTTCAACGTGGAGGAAGCGATCGAGGCGGCCGGGTCGCTCGGGGCCGGCCGTACGTACCTGACCCATCTCACACACAGGGTGCGTCAGGCGGAGCTCGATGCCCGGCTGCCTCGGGGCGTCTTCGGTGCCTACGACGGACTCACGGTGGAGATCGACTGATGGACCAAGTGCGCTTCGACTACGGAAATCTCATGGCCCCCCGAGTGGAGGGCGGTACGGACCCCGACGCCCTCGAAGGGCCCCTCGCGGCGGCGTTCGAGCGCGCGCACGCACGGTTCGAGCGCAGGCGAGACGATGGTGAGCTCGGCTTCCTGGACCTCCCCTACGCTTCCGAGACCGTCGCGCAGGTGGCCGAGCTCGCGGACGGCTTCGGCCAGTGGTTCGAGGACGTCGTCGTGCTCGGCATCGGTGGATCGGGCCTGGGCGGGATCGCGCTCAGGGATGCGCTCTTGGGACCGTTCTGGAACCAGCTCGGCGACGAGGAGCGGGACCATTTCCCCCGCCTGCACGTGGTCGACAACCCGGATCCCTTCACGTTCCGGGGGCTCCTGGAACGGGTGGATCCGGCCCGGACTCTATTCAACGTCATCAGTAAGTCCGGGACGACCGCCGAGACGATGGCACAGTATCTCGTGGCCCGTGAGCGGGTCGAGGCGGCGGTCGGCGCGGACAAGGCGCGCGGGCACTTCCTGTTCACCACGGATCCCGCGTCCGGAGTGCTCCGACAGATCAGCGAAGCGGAGGGGATCCCCGCGCTTCCGGTACCGGAGAACGTGGGCGGGCGATTCTCCGTTCTCTCGCCCGTCGGCCTCCTGCCGGCCGCGGTGTGCGGCGTCGACCCCGAGCGCCTCCTGGCAGGCGCGGCGCGCATGGAGGAGCGCTGCCGCACGTCGACGCTGCGCGACAACCCGGCCGGTCTCCTCGCCGTGTTGCTGCATCACGCGGACGACGCCAAGGGCCGCCACATCCACGTGCTCATGCCGTACGCGGACCGGCTCCGGTCGCTCGCGGCCTGGTTCCAGCAGCTTTGGGCCGAGAGCCTGGGCAAGGCACGGAGGGAGGACGGAACGGAGCGTGCGACCGGCCCGACACCCCTTGCCGCGCTGGGCGCCACGGACCAGCACTCGCTTCTCCAGCTGCTCATGGAAGGCCCGCACGACAAGGTCGTGCTGTTCGTCGACGTGGTCGATCCGGGCGAGGACGTGGCGATTCCTGCGCGCCACCCGGAGATCGACGCGCTCGCGTATCTCGGGGGCCACACCCTCGGCGGGCTGCTCGCGACCGAGCGCAAGGCCACCGCGGAGGCGCTTCGCCGCGAGGGTCGTCCCAACGCGACGTTCGTCGTGTCGGCCGTCACGCCCGAGGTGCTGGGAGAGCTCGTCATGCTGTTCCAGATCGCTACCGTGTACGCGGGCGCGCTGTATGGCGTGGATCCCCTGGACCAGCCCGGCGTCGAGCTCTCGAAGCGGCTCACGTACGGGCTCATGGGTCGGGAGGGCGCCGCCGTGCCGGAAATCGAGCCCTCCGATACCCGTTGGGTGATATGACTTTCACGGTGAACTGTTAGTTTACGAGAGTACCGGTCGAGCGAGTATTCAGGCCATGCGGAGGTAGATCAATGCGGGATCAACACGACGTGCCCTACATCGTCATCGAGCGAGACGGAGGCGGCCAGATAGGCGGCTTCCTGGTCGGCGCCCTGCTCGGCGCCGGGCTGGCATTGCTTTTCGCGCCGAAGTCGGGCGAGGAGACCCAGGCCGAGTTGCGCGAGCGCGCGCTGAAGCTCCGTGACGCGGCCGAGGACCGGATGAGGGAAGCTCAGCGGAACCTCGAGGGTCGCCTCGATCATGCCCGCGAAGGCGTCCAGAGCCGTGTCAACGAGGTCCGGGAGGCTGTGGACGCCGGTCGCAATGCCGCGCATGAGGCGCGGGGAGACCTGGAGCGCAGACTCGAGCAATCGAAGGCCGCCTACCGCGCCGGTGTCCAGGCGGCACGGGACGCCGCGGCGGCTGAATCGGCGGACGAGGACGGAGCGAAGGACTGACGGCTCCCGAGCGCCCCAGGCACCAGCGCCCGCGATACCGCGCCCTCGAGTTTGCTCGTAGGCTGCGGGACAAGTCCGAGGATGACGATGTCTTCTTCATGGCCAGCGCGATCGCATTCAATGTGCTGATCGCGCTCTTCCCTCTGGTCGTCCTCGGTATAGGCCTCACGGGCATCCTGCTCAGCACCCGATTCGACAATCCGGCGGCCGCCGTCGTCGCGCTGGTCGTGGAGGCGCTTCCGGACGGCGGCGTCGACCTGTCCGGCGCGGTGCAGGAGCTGGTGGAGGGGCTCCTGGAGAACAGGGCAGGCTTCACGGTGTTCGGATCCGTGCTGTTCGTGCTGCTCGCGACGCGCCTGGTGGGCACGATCCGGGTCTCGCTGCGGGAGATCTTCGATGTCGGCGTGCGGAGAGGGATCCTCGAGGCGAAAGCCTTCGACGTCATGGTGGTGCTCATCGGCTTGGTCCTCCTCACGTTGAACATCGGCGTCACGGTGGTTCTGTCCGCGATCATGAGCTACTCCGTGGACTTCCTCGGGCTCGAAGGCCCGACCCTGACGCTGGCCCAGCGGGCGTTCGGCCTCGTGATAGCGTTCGCTTCCATCTGGGTGCTGTTCCTGATCATCTACCGGTATCTGCCCGCCGGGCAGATCGGATGGAGGACGGCGAGCATCGCCGCGACGTTCACCGCGCTGGCCCACGAGGTCCTCAAGTCCGGCTTCTCCTGGTACGCGACGGAGGTCGCCGACTACGGGAGTGCGTTCGGAAACCTGGCGACCGCGGCGGTCCTCTTCTTCTGGATCTATTACGAGTCCTTAGTGTTTATCCTCGGTGGCGAATTCGCCCAGGTGTCCACCATGCGGAAGGCGAGCAGGGTCGGGGTCGTGAGATTTCGGGAAGAGTCGTGAGCGAGAATGGTCGAAAGGTCGTAGCCCGGAATCGGAAAGCGCGGCACGAGTACGACATCCTGGAAACGGTCGAGGCCGGTATCGAGCTTCGCGGTCCCGAGGTGAAGTCCCTGCGTGCGGGTCAGGTCTCGTTCCAGGATGCGTTCGCAAGGGTCGAATCGGGCCAGGTCTGGCTGTACAGCCTGCACATCAACCCGTACGAGCAGGCGAATCGGGCCAATGTCGATCCGCTGCGCACACGGCGCCTGCTCCTGAACAAGCAGGAGATCCGCAAGCTCGTCGGGCAGGTGGAGGAGAAGGGGAACACGCTGATTCCGCTCGACATCTATTTCGTGCGTGGATACGCGAAGCTCACCCTCGCCACGGCCCGGGGTCGGAAGCTCCATGACAAGCGAGAGGCCTTGAAGCAGAAGCAGCAAGACCGGGAAGCCCGGCGCGCGATCGAGGCTCATTGATGATGGGCCCCGTGCGCCTCGTCCAGCGGATCCGCCTTGCGGCGGTCGCGGTGCTGGTCGCCGCGCTCGCGGCGCCTGCCGTCGCCGTCGCCCAGGCCCGGCCGCCGGAGCTGCGCGTCGAGCGCGAGGACCGCAGTGTCGAGCGGATGCGCGTCTCAATGGCCCTCGGCTACGCGGCGCTGCCGCTGTCGGCCTTCCGGGATCTGGGATGGTCGGTGGAGGAAACGGATGGTCGCATCTCCCTGTCCGCGGGTCGCCGCGCGGACGTTTCGTTCCAGATCGGCTCTCCGTTCTTCAGGTGGGGCGGGATGGCCCTCCAGCTCGCGGATCCGCCGTTCCGGGAAGGCGCCGAGGGCTACCTGCCACTACAGCTCGTGACGGACTTCTTCCCGGAGCGTCTGCCCGAGCTGTACGAGTACGACCGACAGGAATCGACGTTGCGCGCCGGAGATCCCCGCCAGGCATCGGGGAACGCCTCCCGGACGCGTGAGGACGCTGCATCCGGAGGAGCGCCGGGTCGGCGCGGGGCCGAGGTAGCGGTCCCGGAGCCCGGTCCGCCTCCGGCCGAAGCGCGGCCAAGGCCTGCTGCGGACACCACGGTCGAGGCTCCCGTCCTCGAGCGCCCTTCACCGCGCCAAGGCGCGCGCGTGATCTGGATCGACGCCGGACACGGCGGGGCGGACCCCGGCGCGATCGGTCCCAGCGGCGTGCGAGAGAAGGACGTCGCGCTCGCCATCGCGAGAAAGCTCGCTGGGAGGCTGGAGCACGAGGCGGGCATCGAGATCCGCATGACCCGGGACGACGACGGCTTCGTCGAGCTCTGGGAGCGGGGACTCCTGGCCACGGACGCCAAAGGCGAGCGCCCCGGCGTCTTCGTTTCCATCCATGCCAACTCGTATCCCGTTCGGCGCACGACCCGCGGCTTCGAGACGTATTTCCTCTCCGAGGCGCGTACCGAGGACGAGCGGCGAGTGTCGGCGAACGAGAACGCGCCGCTCACCATCCGCGGTCGCGGGGTGGACCCCGCGCGCCAGTCGGACCTCGACTTCATCCTCCGCGAGCTGCGGAACTTCGACCATCAGCACTGGTCGGCGTTGCTCGCGCAGATGGTGCAGAGCGAGTTGGCGAAGTTCCACCCCGGTCCGAACCGGGGCGTGAAGCAAGGACCGTTGGCGGTGCTCACGAACGCCATCATGCCGGCCGTCCTCGTGGAGGTCGGCTTTGTCACCAATGACGAGGAAGCGGGGCTCATGGCCCAGGATCAGTTCCAGGACCGGGCGGCCGACGCGATCGCCACGGCCGTTCTCGGCTTCCTCGAACGGTATCCTCCGGGGAGCAGTCTCGGAGGCTCGCGCTGATGCGGGCCCCTGTGAGAAGAGCCGGCGCGGCGCTCACGGGGATACTCGTCTTCGGCGCGGCCTGCACGTACTACAACGCCCTCTACAACGCGGAGCACCTCTTCGAGGATGCCGAACGGCACCGTCGAGCGGGTCGTGATTCGCTGGCCGCGCCCCTGTACCGGGACGTCGTGCGGAAAGCCGCGAACGGGTTCCGGGGCGACCCCACCGGCGGGTGGGCGTACGACGCGGCGTTCCTCCTGGGCCGTGCGCACCTGCGTAGCGGCGACTACGGTGCCGCGCGTGCGGCGTTCCGGCACAGCAGCCGGTTGGCCGAGACGGCCGACGAGCGTCTCGCCGCAATGGTCTATACGGGAATCCTCGAGGCGGCATCGGGCGACCGCGCGACGGCCATCTCTTTGTTCAACGAGGCGCTCGCCGGAACGACGGTGCCGTCCGTGCGCGGTGAAGGCCATATGCACAGAGGCATGCTACTGCTCGCCGCCGGCAATCCCGACGCCGGGTGGTGGGACCTCGACCGGGCGGCCTCGCAGCACCCGCCGCTGAGGGTGGAGGCCACCCTGGCGCGCCTGCGATGGGCGGTCGAGCTCGACGATCGTCGAAGGACGGACGAGTCCGTACAGCGGCTTCTCTCGTATCCCGAAGCGGCGTTGCGTGCCGACGCGTTCCTCGGAGCCGTGCACGCCGCTGAGGTCCGCTGGGGGCCCGCATCCGCCGCGGAGCTGCTCGCCGCGGCGGACGAGGCCGCCTGGGAGCGTGACGTGCGTGACCATCTGGCCCTCGAGCACGCGCGGCTTCTCCGACGCGCTGGCCGAACGGCCGAGGCCGAGCGTCGTGCACTGGAGGTCGCGGACGGACGGGGGCGGACCGCCGCCGAGGCGCGCCTCACGTTGGCGGAGTGGAGCCTCGCCCAGGCCGACGATGTCGGAGACGCATACGCCCTGCGCGGGCTCCTCCTCCCCTCGCTCGACGACACGGGCGTGGCCGGCCTGCTGGACGCCATCGACGACTTCGAAACGCTGGCGTTCGCGGGCGTCGACACGCCGTTGGCCTGGTTTCTGGCCGGCGAGGTCGCCCGCGATCGGCTCGGAGCGCCCCGCGTGGCCCGTGAGCTGTTCCTCGCATACGCCAACGCCGCCCCCGAAGAGCCCTGGGCGCCGAAGGCCCTGCTCGCAGCACTCCAGCTCAGCGAGCACGAGCCCGCCCGCGAGAGGTTGCGCGCGCGTCTGGAGCGCCATCCCCGAAGCCCTTACGTTCTGGCCGCACGCGGCCGTCCGGCCGTGGGATTCGAGGCGCTCGAGGAGGAGCTGTTGGCACGCTTGACCGAGATTCGACCCCGGTGAAGCTCGAAAGCGACGTCTTCGGCGTCACGTTCCAGAACCCCGTCCTGCTCGCTGCCGGAACGTGCGGCTTCGGGATGGAGCTCACGGACGTGCTCGACCTCGAGGCACTCGGCGGCTTCGTGACCAAGTCCGTGACCGTCGAGCCGCGCTTCGGGAACCCGGCGCCCCGGGTGTCGGAGTTCGATGGCGGGATGATCAACTCGGTCGGGCTGGCCAATCCCGGCCTCGAGGCGACGCGCCGGGACAAGCTTCCCTGGCTGGCTCGCAACGTCCGGCGTGCCCGCGTGTTCGTGAGCGTGGCGGGTCACACGGTGGAGGAGTTCTTCACGCTCGTCGAAGGGATGGACGGGGCGGACGGGTTCCTGGGCTTCGAGCTCAACCTTTCCTGTCCGAACGACCGCGACCGCGCCGGGCTTCCCTTCGCGCTCGATCCCGCTCAGGTCGACGAGATCGTCGCCGGATGCCGCGCGCGGACCGCCCGCCCGCTGCTCGCCAAGCTCGCCCCCAATGATGTGCGCCTCGCCGTCACGGTACGCACCGCGACGGACGCGGGCGCGGACGGCCTCACACTCGTGAACACGATGCCCGGCCTGCTGCTCAAACCCGAGGACGGCACGTCCGTCATCGGCGCGGGGCAGGGCGGGGTGAGCGGTCCGGCGCTTCGGCCCTCGGGCCTCCGCGCGGTCCGTGAGGCACGAGCCCACACGCACCTGCCGCTCCTGGGCGTGGGCGGCGTTGCGTGCGCCGAGGACGCGGTGGCCTACGCGCGAGCAGGAGCGCGACTCGTGCAGATCGGGACGGCGTCGTTCGCGCTGCCCACGACCGGCCCTCGCGTCGTGCGTGACTTGGCTCGTTGGGGCCGCAAGCACGGCATCCCGTCATGGAAAGACCTGCAGCTCGTGGAGGCATGACTGTGGCCGAAGTGATCATCGCGCTCGACGTCCCCTCCGCCGACGAGGCGCGCGCTCTGGTCGACCGCATCGGCAATCGCGGCGACTTCTACAAGGTCGGGCTCGAGCTGTACACGCGTGCCGGCCCGTCCTTCGTGCGGGAGCTTACGGGCGCGGGCAAGCGCGTGTTTCTGGACCTCAAGCTGCACGACATCCCCAACACCGTGGCCTCCGCTGTGCGGGCCGCGGCCGACCTGCACGTCGACCTGTTCACGATCCACGCCACGGGTGGCCGCTCGATGCTCGAGGCCGCGGTCGAGGCGGTGGGCGGCGGCCCGGGTCGGGGGGCAATGCCCGGCACGTCGCGCCCGTCCCTTCGACTGCTCGCCATCACCGTTCTGACGTCGCTCGACGCGGCCGAGCTCGGCGCCGCGTGGGGTAGATCCGATCCGGTGATCTCGGACGAGGTCGCCCGTCTCACGGATCTCGCCGTCGCAACCGGCATGCATGGGGTGGTATGCTCGGCCGCCGAAGCGGACCGGGTGCGCGTGCGCACTTCCGGGGGCTTCCTGATCGTGACCCCGGGGATCCGGCCCGCCGGGACCGACGTCGGGGACCAGAAGCGCGTGGCTACACCGGCCGACGCCGTGGCGGCCGGCGCCGACTACCTGGTGCTGGGGCGCGCGGTGACCCGGGCGCCCGATCCGGGCGCAGCGCTCGCCGACGTGCTCGACGAGGTGGCCCGCGCCACGTCCGCGTATCGTTCCTAGACATCCCCAGATCTCGTTCCGCCCTAGACCTCGTTCCGCATCCAGGCATCCCATGCCCCTGACGCTTTTCAATACCGCCGCTCGGATGTTGCAGCCCTTCGAGCCGCTCGAGCCGGGCGCCGCCCGTGTTTACGCGTGCGGCCCGACCATCTACGACCACGCGCACATCGGCAACTTCCGCACGTTCCTGTTCTTCGACCTGGTCCATCGGTATCTGGAATGGT
>Ga0326597_10002462_pt1 | contig 27629 bp, 26 predicted proteins | sample RVTome_12_FD_203789 | JGI IMG/M metagenome (GOLD analysis project Ga0326597, IMG submission 203789) | Soil microbial communities from uranium-contaminated site in the Upper Colorado River Basin, Wyoming, United States - RVT100D185 | ecosystem: Environmental > Terrestrial > Soil > Contaminated >... | reverse complement strand
CAGGGTAGCATCATACCGGGCACCGTCGCGCCGCGGGAGCCGCCGGCGCTATGCGCCACCGACGCCGAGCAGGCGGCGGTGCCGGGCGATCACGGCCTATTCGTCCGTCGGAAGGATGCCCACCGTGACGGGGCTCCGGGACTTGCCGATGATGCGATCGTGACGGCTGTTGGCATCGCGGTCGAGCTCGAGCCCGAGCCATCGCGCGCGCAGATCATCGAGCGTATCGGTCCCGCGTGCACTCCGGAACCGGCGGTAATAACGAGGGCGTCCAGTGTCGTGAAACCCATGGCGGTGGCGACGCTCACGCAGTTCTTCAGCAAGCACATGCTTGCGCCGCTGCCGAGGTGGGCCACGACCACGCGGCCTTCGGTGCGCTTGCCGAGCTGCTGTGGCAGGAAGCTGGCGACGTGCGCGTACCACAGACGTGAACAGCGCAAACTTGATGCTGGATGAGCCGGAATTGAGGACTGGTATCTGATCGGGCGTTCGGCGTTTCCTTGAGACGCGCCCCGGCACAATCGGCCGCGCTGCGGTTGCGAACCCGTCGGACCGATTATGGGCGATCGGTGTAGTTGCTGAAAGCCTGCAGCACCATTGCACCGACACCGACGACGAGTGCCAGCAGCAACACCAGCGTGCCGACGTACGGCAGCGGAATATTGCGCGCCAGCCACAGCAGCAGGAGCGCCGCAAGCAGCGAGCTGATGCGCCAGCCCGTGCTCAGGGTGCGCCCACGCAGCGCGAGGCGCGCAAGATGGTCACCGATGAAGAACGCCGCGATCAGATAACCCGTGAGCAGCGCGATCGCGTACAGCACCGCGAGCGCGACCGCGACCGGAATGCCGACGATGGTGAGGACGAGCAGCACGACGACGGGCGGCAGACTGAAGAGAATGGCCGTGCCGAGGCCGAGGCTCTTCACCGGCGCCGCCCTGATCGTGTTGAGCGAGGCAAGCGTGAACTTGGGAAGCACCAGGAGCAGCAGCACGCCAGCCGCGAACAGTCCGAACGTCAGCAGCGGCGCCAGCGGCGGCAACCCAGGCATTTCCAGGCCACGGTGTGGAAATTCGAACGAGAGCGGTTCGCGCGTGATCCTGCCGTCGATGCGGGCACCGGGATGGATCCGGATCTCATCCGGACTGCGGTAGAGGATGTCGCCCGTGATGTGCGCTGACGGCAAGACCTCAATTCTCTCGCTGGTGAGCCGCAACGGCCCGCGGATATCGCCCAGCAGCAGCACGTTCCGGCCGTAGACATTCAGGCCGCCAGCGAGCCGGCCAGCGACCGCGATGTCGCGGCCCGCAAGCCGGACTTGGCCGTGGATCTCGGTTGCCGGCCCGAAGGCGATGCTGCCTGCGGCGATCAGCGCTGCCCCGCCTACCCGGCCGGCGACCGTGACGATGCCGCCTGCCGCGCGCAGATCGTCGCCGATGCTCCCTCTCACGTCGATCGATCCGGCTCCCAGCACTGCGTCGCCAGCAACCGGCGCATCGACGCTTACGCGCCCGGCGGCGGCGAAAAGGTCGCCGACGACCGGCGCGACGATCCGGACGTCCACCCCGGTCATGTAGATATTGGCACCATCGTCGGCCCCGGCCGCCGGCATGGCGGTCATCAGGGCGAGGACCAAGGCGGCGGCCCCCGCCCGGGCCCGGTGGACGATCGGCGATCTTGGTGCCATGGCGTTTCCGGCAAGCTATCAAGGCCCTGATTTTGCCGATTCCTCCGCCGGGATGCTATTGTCGCGCCGGCTGGGGCGGCGGCCCTTGATAATCCTCCTGGCGTCCCCAAATTAGGTTAGCGCGATCTGTAACCTTTTCAGGTATAATCGTTTTCTTCGTTTTGGGGGTGGTCATGCCGATTTACGAATATCGCTGTTCCCAGTGCGGACACCAGAAGGAGCTGCTGCAACGCATGAGTGATGCGCCGCTCACCGATTGCCCGAAATGCGGTAAACCGGCCCTGACCAAGCTGGTCTCGGCGGCCGGCTTTCAGTTGAAGGGCAGCGGCTGGTACGCCACCGACTTCCGGAACAATGGCTCCCCGCTGAAGAATAAGCAGGGCGAAACCGTGGACAGCGTCAAGAAGGACGAAGTCAAGCCCGATGCTGCCAAGCCCGACGCGTCATGCGGTACGGGCGCTTGCCCGGCCTGTACGTAGGGCGGTGCTGCTGCGGCGCGTGGCGCAGGTGGAGCAGGCAGAAGCGAAACTATCCTGTTGTTGTTGAATGGTCTTCGTGCCGCCCGTCATTCGGCGCGAGACAGCACCTCTTGGTCAAAGTTTCTTTCCAGCCCGATCCTGACCGGGCATCCCTTGTGCCCGGCGCGGGCGCTGCGGGTATTCCGCAGCCGGTGACTGCTGACTCGGTCTCGACCCAGGTTGGTGCATTCGTTTCGGCGTGCGGGGTAGCGCACCAGCGTGCGCCCTGATCGACCGAGCGGAACCGGCTCCCGACATCCATGGCGAAACGGCCTCTTTTCAAGCGTTATCTCATTACCGGTCTCCTGATCTGGGTGCCGCTGGTGATCACCTTGTGGGTGCTAAACCTGCTGGTGAGTACCATGGACCAGACATTGCTCTTGCTGCCGGAGCAGTGGCGCACGGAGAAGTGGCTCGGGCTGCATATTCCAGGCCAGGGCGCGGTGCTCACGGTGCTCGTCGTATTCATGACCGGTGTACTGGCGGCCAATTTTATCGGACAGCGCCTGGTCGCGTTCTGGGAGGGCGTGCTGGCGCGCATCCCGGTGGTGAACTCGATCTACCGGGGCGTCAAGCAGGTGAGCGACACGCTGTTCTCGCCCACCGGTCAGGCCTTCCGCAAGGCGCTGCTGGTGCAATGGCCGCGCGAGGGCATGTGGACGATAGCGTTTCTCACAGGGACCCCGGGCGGCGATGTCGTTACCCATCTTGAGGGCGACTACCTCAGCATCTACGTTCCGACGACCCCCAACCCGACCGGTGGCTACTTCGTCATGATGCGGCGCGCCGACGTGATCGAGCTCGACATGAGCGTCGACGATGCGCTGAAGTACGTCATCTCGATGGGCGTGGTGGCGCCCGGGATCAACGGCAAGAACGAGGTGCTGCCGGGGGCCGGCGAGGTCGCATTGCGTGAGCCGCGGTCCGTCAATTAGCAGGCTTCCCCGGGCTGAAACTGGATCTGGTTCAACTATGCGTAGCGAATATTGCGGCCGGGTGAGCCGCCAACACCTAGGCCAGGCCGTGACGTTGTGCGGCTGGGTTCACCGCCGCCGCGATCACGGCGGGGTGATCTTCGTCGATCTCAGGGACCGTGAAGGCCTGGTCCAGGTGGTGTGCGATCCTGACACGCCGGCGACGTTCGACGTCGCGGACAGCCTGCGCAACGAGTTCGTCATTCGCATCTTGGGCAAGGTCCGCAAGCGGCCGGCGGGCACGGTCAATCCCAATCTGGTGAGCGGCGAAGTCGAGGTGCTGGCGCAGGAGATCGAGGTGCTCAATCCGTCGCTCACGCCGCCGTTCATGATGGATGACGACGCGCTGTCGGAGAACGTGCGGCTCGAGTACCGCTTTCTCGATCTGAGGCGGCCCGAGATGCAGCAGAACCTGCGCCTGCGCTACCGGACCGCGATGGCGGTTCGCCAGTTCCTCGATCGTCATGGCTTCATCGATATCGAGACGCCAATGCTGACGCGTTCCACACCCGAGGGCGCGCGCGACTACCTGGTGCCATCGCGCGTGCACGCCGGACATTTCTACGCGCTGCCGCAGTCGCCGCAGTTATTCAAGCAGCTGCTGATGATCGCGGGGTTCGATCGCTACTACCAGATCGTGAAGTGCTTCCGCGACGAGGACTTGCGCGCCGACCGCCAGCCCGAGTTTACCCAGATTGACGTCGAAACATCGTTTCTCGACCAGACCGCGATCACCGGTCTGATGGAGGAGCTGATCCGTCACGTCTTCAAGGAAGTGCTCGATATCGCTCTGCCCGATCCGTTTCCGCGCATGGGCTACGACGAGGTGATGGCACGCTACGGCTCGGACAAGCCCGATCTGCGCGTGCCGCTTGAGCTCACGGAGCTGACTGACGCGGTGCGCGAGGTCGAGTTCAAGGTGTTCCGCGACGCGGCCGAGATGAACGGCGGGCGCGTGGCGGCGCTCAGGATCCCAGGTGGCGCAGACCTCTCGCGCAAGGAAATCGACGTCTACACCGATTTCGTGAAGATCTATGGCGCGAAGGGGCTTGCCCATATCAAGGTCAGCGATGTTGCGAAAGGGGCCGAAGGGCTGCAATCGCCGATCACCAAGTTTCTGAGTGACGCAGCGGTGACGGCGATCATCGAGCGCTGCGGGGTGCAGAATGGCGACCTAGTCTTCTTCGGCGCCGACAAGGCGAAGGTCGTGAACGAGGCGCTGGGTGCGTTGCGCGCCAAGGTCGGCCACGAGCGCGGCTTCGCCCAGGCTGTTTGGCGCCCGCTGTGGGTGCTGGATTTCCCGATGTTCGAGTGGGACGAGGAGGAGAAGCGCTGGGTGGCGATGCATCATCCGTTCACCTCGCCCGCGGCGGGCCATGAGGACCTGCTGGATTCCGACCCCGGCGCCGCTCGCGCCATCGCGCACGACCTCGTGCTTAACGGCTGGGAGATCGGCGGGGGCTCGGTCAGGATCCACCGCCAGGAGGTGCAATCGAAGGTGTTTCGCGCGCTCAACATCGACGCCGAGGAGGCGGAGATGAAGTTCGGCTTTCTGCTGCAGGCGCTGCAATACGGCGCGCCGCCACACGGCGGCATTGCTTTCGGACTCGACCGCATCGTGACGCTGATGGCTGGAGCCAATTCGATACGCGATTCGATCGCCTTTCCCAAGACCCAGCGTGCGCAGTGCCTGCTTACCCACGCGCCGAATGCTGTGGACGAGCAGCAGCTGCGGGAACTGCATATCCGCTTGCGGCAGACCGAGCAGAAGAACAGCTAAGAGTCCGTAACGTAATGAAACAAGTGTGCGTTGCAAGCCAGAATTGGGGATGACGCGAAGGACGCGAAGACAGAGAGATAGATGCTTTTCCTCGTCCGCTGGATCGCTGTTTTCGCGCTCGCGGTGGCGATCCTGGCCGCGCCGCAACTGCTCGCCCCGGGCGAGGCGCCGCCGTCCCGGGGCATACCGGCCATCCCCGAGATCGCGGCGAATGATCTGCCGCCGGAGGTGCGTGCGACCCTGGCATTGATCGATCGCGGCGGGCCGTTCCCGTACGAGCGTGATGGCACCGTCTTCCGCAACTTCGAGAACCGCTTGCCGCTGCACGAGCGCGGCTTCTACCGCGAATACACCGTGAGAACGCCGGGGGTGGGCCACCGCGGCGCGCGGCGCATCGTGGCCGGCGGCGGCACGCTGTACTACACCGACGACCACTATCAGAGTTTCAAACGGATCAGGCGATGACCGTGGCACTGCCACCAACGCTAGCTGCCGAGCGCTCCGGCGTCTACGCCACACCGACCGCCCCCGCCGCGATTCGGCAGGCCGCTCAACGCGCCGGGATAACGTGGCTCGCGGTGGATCTCGCGCCGGTCGCCGAGAAAGTGCGTTTTCTGGCGGAGTGCGCGCGCGACCTGGGTTTCCCGGAGACATTCGGCGCCAACTGGGATGCGCTTTCCGACTACCTCGAGGATTTTTCGTGGCGGCCCGCGCCGGGATTCGTCATCCGCTTCGTCAATGCGCAGGTATTCGCCGCCGCCTCGCCGCGCGATTTCGCTACGGCGGTTGAGATCCTGCGGGATGCCGCCAGGTACTGGAAGCAGCTCGGCAGGCCGTTCATCGTGCTGATAGACGGCGCGTCGGCATTGCCCGCGTTTGACGCAACGTGAACGAGCAGCGCTACAAGCTCCCGGTCTCGGTGCTGGTGGTCGTCCACACGCCAGACTTGCAGGTATTGCTGCTTGAACGGGCGGACCGGCCGGGATTCTGGCAGTCGGTCACCGGCAGCCAGAACGAAGGCGAATCGCTCGCCGGCACCGCAGTGCGCGAGCTCAAGGAGGAAACCGGGCTCGACGCGGCGCAGTTCGTGCTGACCGACTGGCAGGTGAAAAACCAGTTCGAGATCTACCCGCACTGGCGCCACCGTTACGCGCAGGGTGTCACGCAGAACACCGAGCACGTTTTCGGGCTACAGGTGCACCAGCCGTCGCAGGTCACGCTGGCGTCCGCGGAGCACGTGCGTTACGAGTGGCTGCCGTGGCGCGCGGCGGCGGACAGAGTGTTCTCGTGGAGCAACGCCGAGGCGATTCGCGAGCTGCCCCGGCGCTGCGCGCCCGGGCCTTGATGTCCCCGCGAGTCCACGATGCGAGCAGCACGGCGCGAGAGATAACTTCCCATGATGCCCAGGTAATAACCACGGCAGTGCTGCGGACATTGCGCAGTGCGGGAACGCCTGCTGGATTTTCTGTCCTAATATGGTAATGTTTCACCCTTCTATTTTCGAACAGTGACGCGAGTTTGCGATGGGGGTAGGCACAATTGCGTTTGACCGTTTCAAGCCGCTCGCCGACGAGGCGTGCCAGGAGCGCATTGCCGCGGCCAGGGCACGGCTCGGCAAGCGCGCGGTGATCCTCGGCCATCATTACCAGCGTGCGGACGTCTACCGCCATGCCGATCTGACGGGCGACTCGCTGCGACTGTCGAAGCTCGCGGCGCAGACCGACGCGCAATACATCGTTTTCTGCGGTGTGCACTTCATGGCGGAAGTGGCCGACATCCTGTCGCGGCCAGAGCAGAGTGCCATCCTGCCGGATCTCAATGCGGGCTGCTCAATGGCCGACATGGCGAACCTGGCGAAGGTCGAGCGCGCCTGGCGCGAGCTAAAGCGGGTGCTCGATCCCGACCAGCAGGTAACGCCGGTCACTTACATCAATTCCGCAGCCGATCTGAAGGCGTTTTGCGGTGAGCACGGCGGCATTGTGTGCACCTCGACCAACGCCCGTGAAATCCTCGAATGGTCGTTCAAACGGCGCGAGAAGGCCTTGTTCTTTCCCGACCAGCACCTCGGGCGCTGGACCGGCTACCTGATGGATATTCCGCTCTCCGAGATGCTGGTATGGGATCCGGACGAAGAGCTGGGTGGGCTCACCCCGCAGCAGATCAAGATGGCGAAAGTCCTGTTGTGGAAGGGGCACTGCTCGGTGCACCAGATGTTCCAGGCCCAGCACGTGCTGCGCTGGCGCCAGCAGTATTCGGGCGGCATGGTGATCAGCCATCCGGAATGCAACTTCGAGGTGTGCAAGCTCTCGGACTACGTGGGCTCCACCGACTTCATCATCAAGACCGTTGCCGCAAGTGCGCCCGGGACGCGCTGGCTGGTGGGTACCGAGTTGAATCTCGTGAACCGCATCGCCGAGGAGTTCAAGCCCCAGGGCAAGATGGTGCAGTTCATGGCGCCGACGGTGTGCATGTGCTCGACGATGCAGCGCATCGATCCCCAGCATCTCGCCTGGTCATTGGACAATCTGGTCGACGGACGGGTGGTGAACCGGATCCAGGTGCCCGTGGAAGAGGCCAAGCTCGCGCGCATCGCGCTCGACCGCATGCTTGCGGTGTCCTGAGCCCGGGGCGGCACACCGGCGCCGCCCGGGTGGCGCACATCCCCTCTCTTGGCCTGACGCGGCACACTCGTGCTTCCTGCATCGCATCGATGCCGTGGTCGCTGAAGCGGGCGTAGGCGACGGGATGGCGGCGCGGGTACCGGGCTTTCCGCATCTTCGCGCTACCCGTTTTCTCGCGAGCTACGCGGGCGAGATACTGGTCGGCGCGCAGTCTGCGGAATGGGTGCGGCGCCTTGCTGAGCTTGGCCGAGGGGGCTACGACGTCGAGATCGCCAACCGCCCCGCGGCAGCGCGAGCCCGGATAGAGGCCGAGCGCGCGCAACGGTTCACCGGAAACCAGCTCGACATCCCCGACCCCCGGGGCGCGGATCGCGAGGCGCTGTTCAGGGCGTTCGCACCCGAGTCCATGGTCGATGTCGTGAGCGACGCGCATCGTCCCGGCGTGCCAGGCCGGCACGCTGAGGCGGTTCCCACGCTCGACGGAATGCGGCCGGTGGTCTACCGACGCGTGTCGCACACGCGATACCACCGCCGCGCGCTGCTACAGTTGAGCTACGCCATCTGGTTTCCTGAGCGCCCGCTTCCCGGTGAATGGGACCTGCTGGGCGGCCACCTGGACAGCGTCGTCTGGCGCGTCACGCTGACCCCGGAGGGTGAGCCGTGGGTCTATGATTCGATGCACCATTGCGGGTGTTATCATGAGTTTTTCCGCGGGTGTGCGAGCGGCGTTGGGGCCGCAACCTGACACGCTGGATGAGACAGCCTTCGTGCCGCAGCGGCTGCCGGCGCTTGCTGCCGGCGAGCACACATTATCTGCAGCGCGTTGCGGTCGGCGCGGCCGCAAGCGCTTCGGGCACCGCCCGCTACGCCTTCGCGGAGGACGACGAGTTGCGCTCGCTCCCGGCCGGCGTGGGCCGTCGCAGCCTGTTCCGCCCGGACGGCATTGTGCCGGGCACGGCGTACGGCGAGCGTTTCTGGTTCTGGCCGATGGGCGTGCTGGCTCCGGGCGCGATGCGGCAGTGGGGGCGGCACGCCACCGCTTTCGTCGGGCACCGCCACTTTGACGATGCCGACCTGTTCGAGAAATATTTCGAGATGCGGGCCCCGTGAACAAGACGCTGCGGGTTGCGACCTACAATATCCACAAGGGCTTTTCGTTCTTCAACCGCCGCATGGTCATACACGATCTGCGCGAGCGGCTGCGCCTGCTTGGCGCCGACCTCGTGTTCCTGCAGGAGGTGCTCGGAAATCACGAAGGGCACGCGGTGCGCCATGTTAACTGGCCGCGGGCGCCGCAGTACGAGTTTCTCGCTGATCAGATGTGGGTCGACTTCGCCTACGGCCGCAACGCGGCATACGACGGCGGCCATCACGGCAATGCAATCCTGTCGCGGTTTCCGATTGCGCGCTGGAACAACCAGGACGTATCGGCGCACCGCTTCGAGCGCCGCGGCCTGTTGCACTGCGAGATCGAGGTACCCCGGTGGCCGCAGCCGCTGCACGGCATCTGCGTGCATCTGGGCCTGCTCGCGCGCGGGCGCGGCCGCCAGCTCGAGCGCCTGCGTCAGCGTATAGAAAAACTGGTGCCGGCCGACGCTCCGCTCATCGTGGCCGGCGACTTTAACGACTGGCACTGGCGCCACAAGGCGACCCACGAACTCGCGCATCCGCTCGGCATGCACGAGGTGTTCGAGCTCGTCTCCGGGGCACCTGCCCGCAGCTTTCCCTCGATGCTGCCGCTGCTGCGGCTCGACCGGATCTACGTGCGCGGATTCAAGGTGGAGCAGGCGCACGTGCATCACGGTCCGGGGTGGCGCCGGATTTCCGACCACGCCGCGCTCACCACGACACTCGTTCGCCTGTGACTGAATTCGTTGGCGGCAATCACATTACTCTGCTCAAGAGCGGGCGCGAGTATTTTCCGGCGCTCGAGGCCGCTTGCGACGGGGCGCGCCGCGAGATTCGCCTCGAGACCTACATCTTCGAGGACGACGTGGCGGGGCGGAGAATCGCGCAGGCGCTGGCGCGCGCGGCGCGGCGCGGCGTGGCCGCGCACCTGCTCATCGACGGATTCGGCTCTAAGCGCCTCAACCCCGAACTCGTGGCCGGGCTGCAGCAGGCCGGCGTGCGCTTCCTCGTGTACCGCCCTGATATCGCGCCATGGCGTTATCCACGCCAGCGACTGCGGCGCATGCACAGGAAACTCGCGGTAGTGGATGCGCAGGTGGCGTTCGTGGGCGGCATCAACGTAATCGACGACATGCACACGCCGCGCCACACTCCGCCGCGCTTTGACTATGCAGTGCAGATCGAAGGCCCGCTCGTCCAGAACATCTACCCGGTTGTGCGCCGGTTGTGGGCGCTGGTCGAGTTCACGCGGTTCCACGAGGAACCGGCGCCGCGGCTACGGCTTGAGCCGCCGGCCGCGCCGCGCGGGACCCAGCGGGCGGCGTTCCTGGTGCGCGACAATCTGCGCCACCGCAGCGACATCGAGGAGGCGTACCTCGCGGCGATCTCGGCCGCGCGCTCGGAGATACTGATCGCGTGCGCCTACTTCTTTCCCGGCCTGCGCTTCCGCCGGGCGCTGATGGACGCAGCGGCGCGCGGCGTGCGCGTGGTGCTGCTGTTGCAGGGGCGTGTGGAGTACACGCTGCTGCATTTTGCCGCACGCGCGCTTTATGGCACGTTTCTCGATGCGGGCATCGTAATCCACGAGTACCACAAGAGCTTCATGCATGCCAAGGTGGCAGTGATCGACCGGCGCTGGTCTACCGTAGGATCGTCGAACATCGATCCGTTCAGCCTGCTGATGGCACGCGAGGCCAACGTGGTGATCGATGACCGGGGATTTGCCGGTGAGCTGCGGCAGGATCTTGTGGAGGCGATGGTGGCTGGGGCACGCGAACTCAAGCGCGAGGGCTGGAAGACGCGGCCGCTCGTGATGCGCGCGGCGATATGGCTGTGCTACGGAGTCGCGCGCTTGCTGACCGGGGTGTTCGCCTACGGGCGCGAGCGGGAAGTTACGTGAATGGCGTGTCCGGTGAATCGGCTCCGGTCACCGATCACACATTTCGCTAAAAGCGATAGCCGTAATCCCCGGCCGGCTGCGTGCCGATCCGCGTCACGGCAGCGGGCGCGCGCGGGGGCACGTCGCTCACATTGCTGCCGAGCATGCCGCCGCCGGTTGCCGCGGGGCGCTGCTCGTCGATCACGCCAACCGCCACGCGCACGGTGCGGCCCGGGTCGTAGGGCAGCGTAGTGGTGACGTCCCGCTCGTTGTAGCGGTAGACGACGGTGTAGCCCTTGATCACTTCGCGCGTTGTCTCGACCGTGCGGCAGCGCTGAACGGGCTGCGCCTGCGCAGTCTGCGCGTTATCAATCCGGTCGCCGATCATAGCGCCGGCGATAGCGCCTGCGGCGGTCGCCGCGGCATTGCCGCGGCCTTTCCCGACCTGGCGGCCGATGATGGCGCCGGCTACACCGCCGACGACCGCTCCGGTATAGGAGCGATTCGAATCGGGGTTGGCCACGCGGTCGCCGGCGACGGTACCAATGACGGCGCCTGCACCGGTCGCGACATCGCGCCCGCTGCCGCCGCCCACCTGACGGCCGATCACCGCGCCGGTGACGCCGCCGAGGATCGGGGCCGCGACGCTCCGGTCCCCGGGCTGTGCGGCGGGCGCGTTCACCGTGGTGCATTCCTGGCGCGGTTCGATGACCCGTTCGACAATGGGTGTGCTGGAAATGACTTGTGCGGTATCGGTGAAGTCGGCGGCGCCGACGCCTGCGCTTGCCACGGCGAGCGCTACGCAAGCGGTCAGTCGAATATTCACGTTGAGTCTCCTTTTTGCGGCGCCGCAGCCGCGGGCCGCGTGACACCAATCATATTAACGCTGATAAAAATTAGACTCCGGATCGGGCGCCGAGGCTGCCGTTCTTACAGACACTTACATTTCGCAGCAGTCCGTTGCACTTGCGGCCTCGGGCGGCAAACTCTGAAAATGCTATTAGGCATTGGTTTTATGGCGTTTTTGCGTTCAATCCCGGGTGCCGCTGGTCGAGCGACCATGGCCCATTGCAGTCCGATGCGGAGCAGATCTGCCCGTCGTGCGCAGCGCCGCCCGCGCGCCGCTACCGTTGAAATCGAAAATCAAAACACCATGTTACGATTGAACGATGAAACTTTTTCAGGCCTCAACCGTCTCCGACACGCCGTGGCGGGGCAAGAACGCGGCCCCCACGCGCATCCCATGATCGCACACACCGAATCGATCCCGGCGACCCGCAGCGAAGTACGCGCGACGCCGCGGCGTCCGGAATGGCGCGTCGTCCCGCTGCTGTTGCCCTACCTGTGGGAATACCGGTGGCGGGTGATTATCGCCTTGATTTTTCTCGCTGCAGCCAAGCTCGCCAACGTCGGCGTGCCGCTCGTACTGAAGGAGGTGATCGACTCGCTCGATGCGACCCGGGCGGCGCTCGCCCTGCCGCTGGCGCTGCTGGTCGCATATGGCCTTCTGCGGCTGTCGACCACGCTCTTCGCCGAGCTGCGCGACGTCGTGTTCGTGCGCGTCACCCAGCGCGCGATTCGGCGCATCGCGCTCGGCGTGTTCCGACACCTGCACAGCCTGTCGCTCCGGTTTCACCTGGAGCGCCAGACCGGCGGAATGACGCGCGACATCGAGCGCGGATCGCGCGGTATCTCCACGCTGCTGTCCTTCATGCTGTTCTCCATCTTGCCGGTGGTGCTCGAGTTCGCGCTGGTCGCGGCCGTGCTTTACGCCAAGTTTGACTGGCGCTTCATGGCGGTGACGCTGGCGGCGATCGCGCTCTACATCGTGTTCACGGTGGCAGTGACCGAGTGGCGGATGGAGATCCGCCGGCGCGCCAACGAGCTCGACTCCAATGCCAATACGCGCGCGATCGACAGCCTGCTCAACTATGAAACGGTGAAGTACTTCAACAACGAGGAATTCGAGGCCCGGCGCTACGACGAGAACCTGCAGAAGTACGAGTCGGCGGCAGTCAGGACCGAGTCTTCGCTCGGTCTGCTCAATATCGGCCAGAGCGTGATCATCGCGCTGGCGGTGACGGTGCTGATGGTCCTCGCCGCGCGGGGCGTGGTCGACAGGAGCCTTTCGCTGGGCGACCTGGTGCTGATCAACGCGCTGCTGATCCAGCTCTACATTCCGCTCAACTTCCTCGGCAGCGCCTACCGCCAGATCAAGCAGTCGCTGATCGACATGGACCGCATGTTCGCCCTGCTGGAGGAGAACCGCGAGATTGAGGACAGGCCGGGCGCAGTCGAGGTACCGCCGGGGCCGGCCACCGTGCGCTTCGAGCACGTTGATTTCGCCTACGACCCCAAACGGCAGATTCTGCACGACGTCACGTTTGAAGTCCCGGCGGGCAGCAAGGTGGCGGTGGTGGGCGCGAGCGGCTCGGGCAAATCAACGCTGGCGCGGCTTCTGTTCCGCTTCTACGAGGTCACGGGCGGGCGCATTACGCTCAACGGCGTCGACCTTTGCGAGGCGAGGCAGTCGAGCCTGCGCGCGGCAATCGGCATCGTGCCCCAGGACACCGTGCTGTTCAACGACACGATCTACTACAACATCCAGTACGGCCGCCCGGACGCGAGTCGCGAGGAAGTGATTGCGGCGGCGCGGGCAGCGCATATTCACGATTTCATCGCCAGCCTGCCGGAAGGCTACGACGCGCGCGTCGGCGAGCGCGGGCTGAAGCTGTCGGGCGGGGAGAAGCAGCGTGTGGCCATCGCGCGAGCGATACTCAAGCATCCGCACGTGCTCATTTTCGACGAGGCCACCTCCGCGCTCGACTCGCGTTCCGAGAAAGCGATACAGGCCGAGCTCGAGCGAATCGCGCGCGGACATACGACCTTGATGATCGCGCACCGACTGTCCACGGTGATGAACGCCGACCAAATCCTGGTGCTGGATCGCGGCCGCATCATCGAGCGCGGTACGCATCCGGAGCTGCTAGCGCGCGGTGCAGCTTATGCGCAGATGTGGGCCCTGCAACAGCGGGAAGAGGCGACGCGCGCAACCCGCGAAGCCGACGGCGCGGAGGCGGCACTGGCTGAAGACGTGACCACCGGCGGCGGCCCCGCCTGAGGCAAGCGCCCAAGGAGTTTGTCGGACTTGGCCCCGACAGACTCCGGATCATGCCGCGCTCCGGACCGCGGCAGGGGGGAACACGATCCATACAACGGTCCCGGCGCCAGCCGGACCGGGGCGCAGCTTGACCTCGGCGCCATGGCTCTGCGCAATTTCGCGCACGATCGCCAGGCCCAACCCGCACCCCTCCACGCCGCTTCCCAGCACGCGGTAAAAGCGCTCGAACACCCGCTCGCGCTCGCTCTCTGCAATGCCCGGTCCGTTATCCTCGACCGAGAGCACCACACGTCCTTCCCGCGCTGTAACGCAAACTGTCACCTGGCCCCCGGGCTGTGTGTAGCGGATCGCGTTGTCCAGCAGGTTGTTCAGCATCTCCCGCAGCAGGAAGTCGTTACCCGATATGCAAACCGGCGAATCGGATCGGTCGTATCCGAGGTCGATTTGTCGCGCGAGCGCGCGGGGCACCCATTCGGTCGTGGCCTCGCGCACCAACCTGTCGAGCTCGAGCGGTTCCATCGCGAAGCTGCGCTGGGCGCCGGGCTCGGCCCGCGCCAGCGACAATAGCTGGTTCACGAGCCGGGTGGTCTGCTCGGTGGCGATGCGCAGCTGCTGCAGTGATTCGTCTACGCCGCCGTTCTGAGACTGGCGCAACGCGAGCTCGGTCTGGGTCTGCAGGCCCGCGAGCGGCGTTCTCAGCTGGTGCGCGGCGTCGGCGATGAAGCGCTGCTGAGCCGCAATCGCTGCGCCCAGGCGCTGCAGCAGGTCGTTCATCGCACGAATCAGCGGCCGCACTTCCTGCGGCGCCTGCTCCTCGGGGAGGGCCGATAGGTCGCGGTGCGAACGCTGCTCGATCTCGCGGCGCAGGTGGGCGAGCGGCGCAAGCCCGCGTGCGATGCCGTACCAGACCGCGAGCGCGGCAGCGAAAATGAGCACCGCCTGCGGCAGGACCATGCGCAGGATGATCTGCCCCGCGAAGTCCCGGCGTACGGTCACGCGTTCCGCGACGAGTATCTGCACCGTACCCTTGCCCGTGCCCGGCTGCACCGGCACGCGCAGCGCGACCATCCGCATCTGCCGCCCCCGGAATTCGTCGTCGTAGTAGCGGATGCGGTCGGTGCTGTCGTCGGCGGGCCGGGGCAAGTCGGGCTCGCCCGTGATGAACTCGCCGTTCGGGCCGGTCACGAGGTAGGCGATGCGCCCCGACTCGCGCGTCTGCAGCATCTGCACGGCGAAATCGGGCAGGTCGACGTAAATGCGGTTGTTGAGCACCTTCACCTGGCGGCCGATGTCGAGCGCGGCCTCGAGCAGCGCGCGGTCGTAGGCGAGATTCACGAAACGCTTGGCAATGTCGTAGTCGATGATGGTGCTGATCGACCACAGCACGACGAGCGGTATCGCGAGCCAGCTGATGAGCTGGGTGCGTAGCGTCTTGCGGAACTTCTGCATTCGTTTTCGCTCTTGGCGGAGCAACAGACGAGTTCTGCGGCCGTGTCCGAAGTCTTATCGCCTGGGCCGCCGGCGATGACGTTACGCCGTGCGATTACCCGCGCGCTCAGCCCGGCGTATTGCCCGGCTTCTCCAGCAGATAGCCGAGGCCGCGGATCGTGCGGATCGTCACGCCGGCCGTTTCGAGCTTCTTGCGGAGCCGGTGCACGTAGACTTCGATCGCGTTGGCACCGACCTCCTCGTCCCAGCCGTAGAGCTGCTCCGCGAGCTGTTCCTTGTTAACGACGCGGCCGCTGCGCAGCATCAGAACCTCGAGCACGCCGAGCTCGCGTGCCGAGAGTTCGAGGGGCACCCCGTCGAGCGTGGCGCGCCGGCCCGCGGTATCCAGCTTGAGCGCGCCGTGGGCGAGCAGCGACCCGCCGCCCGACTGTCCGCGGCGAATCAGGGATCGCACGCGCGCTTCCAGTTCCGGCAGGTCGAACGGCTTGGTCAGATAATCGTCGGCGCCGAGGTCGAGCCCCTTGACGCGCTCATCCAGGGCGTCGCGTGCGGTGAGCACCAGTACCGGCACCGTTGACCCGCGGTGGCGCAGCCGACGCAGCACCTCGAATCCGTCGAGCTTGGGCAGCCCGAGGTCGAGAATCACCAGATCGTAATTGTGGTTGAGCAGGACGTGGTCGGCCTGGTCGCCGGCGCCGACGCAGTCCACGGCGTAAACAGATTGGCGCAGGGAACGGGTGAGCCCGTCCGCGATGACTGGATCGTCTTCGACAATGAGAACGCGCATGTTCGGGAAACAGTTGGCAGCAGGAACAGTCTACCCCAGCCCGCTAGCAGCCTGTCGGACTTAGCAGCTCGACAGGCTGCCAAGAAAGGAAGACCGGCTGACGATTCGGACGGGACCTCGCCCGCAGCGTTCGAATGCGAAACAAAGCAAGCGGGAATTCACATATTCGTCAGACTTCTTATGCATTCTTTCCGGCGCCGGTTTTGCATTGGGAGTTTGTCGGGGCTCAGTCCGACAAACTCCTAGACGAATCGGCAGTGGGGTCTTGCGCGCCGGGGACGGCCGGCTGCCGTAAGTCTCGTGAAAGTCGTGGCTGCTATGGTTCGATTACTGCTTGTGGGGACTCGGCAACGCCTCATGAGATTCTGGATTACGGTCTTTCCTCCTCGGAGGCCTGGCAGTTCACGGTTGCCTGTGCTGAGCGGGCAGCTGTAAGGCCTCTTTCGCCTCCGCCGGGGCATCCCACACCGCCCCGAGCGGGGTTTTTTTGCCCCGCGCTCTTTCCCAAGATTTGGCACTAGCGACCGGGCGAAAGTGCGATATTGAGCGATAGCTGCCGGGCAAATCCTTGGCGAATATGAAAAAAGTGGTTGATATTCGCCCACTAAGCCGGTATTTTTAGGGTCTAATAAACCGCAAACGGCGAATCTGCCGGTTCAACCAGTGGGGAGGGCCTTCTGATACGTGTCGTGCTCGCAGTGCTCGGCAGCCTGATCGTGGCGGGCGGCGCCCACGCCGCGGATACCGGCAAGCATGCGCAGCTGCGAGACGCTGCCACGGTCGGCCGGTTGAGCTACCATCCCGATTTCCAGGCCAGGGCGACCGCCCTCAACCTCAAGTCCTCGTCGGCGCTGGTGATCGAGCTGGGCGAGGGCGAGGAGATCTACGCCAAGAACACCGACGCGGTCGTGCCGATTGCCTCGATCACCAAGCTGATGACCGCGATGGTCGTGCTCGATGAGCGGCTCCCGCTCGACGAGCACGTGAAGGTCACGAGCGACGACATCGATGACATCAAGGGCACGCAGTCACGGCTGCGCGTGGGCAGCCTGGTTACGCGCGGCGACCTGTTGCGGCTGGCGCTGATGTCCTCGGAGAACCGCGCTGCGGCCGCGTTGACGCGCGCCTACCCTGGCGGGCGGCCAGTGTTTGTCGCCGCAATGAACCAGAAAGCGGTCGAGCTCGCCATGTGGCACAGCCGCTTCGTCGACGGGACGGGACTGTCTCGGGACAATGTTTCCACCGCGAGGGATCTCGCCAGGATGGTGCGTGCCGCCTATACCTATCCGGAAATCCGCGAGTACACGACCGAAACGGCGCACACTGTCCGGCTTAGGGACGGCCGTGCGCTGCAGTACGCGAATTCCAACCGGCTGGTGCAGAGCCCGAACTGGCGTATTGGGCTGTCCAAGACCGGCTATATCAGCGAGGCGGGCCGCTGCCTCGTGATGCAGGCCGTCATTGCGACGCAACCGGTGATCATCGTCCTGCTCGACTCGTGGGGTAAGCTGACGCGGATCGGCGACGCGAACCGCATCAAGAAGTGGATGGAAGGCGGCGGCGAGCGGCCACGTCCCGCCCGTCCCGAGAGTTGAGCGAGTCCTGACTCGACGCTTTTCGCCCGCCCCCGCGCAGGCGATGCGGGACCGGTGCCCCCGGCCGCGACCTGCACCGGCTTTGCGCATACTGTCCTTCCCCAAGAAAAATCCCGGTGATGCAGCAGCGTTCGCGTTTCTCGTTCCATGATCTGAAGCCGGCTGCCGGCTGCTTCCTGCACGAGGTGATCGCCGGCCTGTCGCGGCCCCAGAAGGAGATCAATCCCAAGTACTTCTACGACGCGCGCGGCTCGGCGCTGTTCGAAGCGATTTGTACGCTGCCCGAGTATTACCCGACCCGCATCGAGATCGAGTTGATGCGCGAGCATGGCCGCGAAATGGTGCACTGCCTAGCGCCCGGCTGCACCATCATCGAGTACGGCAGCGGCTCGGGGCGCAAGACACGGATGCTGATCGAGGGCGCGCGTCCGGCGGCGTACCTGGCGATCGACATCGCCGAAGCTCAGCTCAAAGCTGCCGCAGCGACGCTCGCGGACGCGTTTCCCGACGTCGCTATCGCTGCGGTGTGCGCAGACTATACGAGCGCTTTCGCAATGCCGCAGTTCGCGTCCGGCACTTCAAGCCGGCGGGCCATCTTCTTTCCGGGTTCGACCATCGGCAACTTCACGGTCGCCGAGGCGAAGAGTTTCCTGCGGCTGGCCCGCACGCAGGCCGGCGCGGGCGGCGCGATGCTGGTGGGTGTGGACCTGAAGAAAGACGTTGCAATACTCGATGCAGCCTACAACGATTCGCAGGGAATCACGGCGGAGTTCAATCTCAACCTCCTCGCGCGCATCAACCGCGAGCTCGACGCCGATTTCGATGTCTCGGCCTTTCGGCACCACGCGTTCTACGACGCGGATCTCGGCCGTATCGAAATGCATCTCGTGAGCTCCCGCGAGCAGAAGGTCGCCGTGGGCGGGCGGGTGTTCAGTTTCAGGGCCGGAGAGACGATCCACACCGAAAATTCCCACAAGTACTCGGTCGCCGAGTTCCAGGCGCTTGCGCGCGATGCGGGCTTTGCCCCGGAACGCTGCTGGGTGGATCCGGCCAACCTGTTCTCGGTGCACTATCTTTCGGTGCCGGACTGAGTACCGGCCGTGCCCTTGGCTGCTGCGCGGCCGAACAGCATGTGGAATCCGCGGGCCCGTCTCCCGCGTGGCGGTATAGAATCAAATCGATAAATGAACGCCACGCGCTCCACACCCCCGCCCTCAGCCATCTACATCATTGTCGTGGTATGCGCGCTGACCCATATGGGTTTCGGGGGCAGCCGCATTGCCGTTTCACTCTTCGCGCTCGAGCTGGGCGCCGACCAGTTTGCGATCGGCGGGATCATGGCGCTGTACGCGCTCTGTCCGATGCTGCTGGCGGTATTCGCTGGAAAGCTGGTCGACCGCCTCGGCCCGCGGTTTCCGATGCTCGGCGGGGCTGCCGGCGTCGCGCTGGGCCTGCTGCTGCCGTACTGGTTCCCGAGTCTCGTGACGCTCTACGTCACTGGATTCCTGCTCGGTGCGGCATTCCAGTTCTTTTTCATCGCGATCCAGGGCACGACCGGCGCCATCGGCGGTCCGGAGAACCGCGCCCGCAACTACGCACTGCTGAGCATGGGATTTTCAGCTGCGTCTTTTCTCGGCCCGCTAACCGCTGGTCTGGCGATCGACCATCTCGGATACCTGCGCGCCTATCTGGTGCTCGCCGCCTGCACCGTGGTGCCGATCCTGCTGCTGTGGCTCAAGCCGGAAATTCTGCCGCCGGCGGCGCCGGCAGCGGCGGATGGAACGACGAAGAGCGCATTCGACCTGTTGCGCATACCGAAATTGCGCAGTACCTTCATCGCAAGCGGCATCATCTCGGCCGGCTGGGATCTCTACCAGTTCTATTTTCCGATCTACGGGCACGCGATCGGGCTCTCGGCCTCGGCAATTGGCAGCATTCTCGGCATTTTTGGCATCGCGACTTTCGTTGTTCGCGTGTTTCTGTCGCGCCTGACCAGGCGGTGGAGCGAGTCGGAGATCCTCGTCTACGCAATTTTCGTCGGCGCCTTCGCCTTTCTGCTGTTCCCGCTGTTTCACAACCCGTTTCTGCTCGCAGCAATTTCCTTCCTGTTCGGGCTCGGCATGGGATGCGGACAGCCGGTGTCGATGATGCTGATTTACAACCTCGCACCGGCGGGCCGGGCAGCGGAAGGCGCCGGCATCCGCGTCATGTTCAACAACGTGATGCACTTGACCGTGCCGCTGATTTTCGGTGGCATCGGTTCGGCCTTCGGTTTCGCGCCGGTTTTCGTCTCGACCTCGGCACTGCTGTTCTTGGGCGGGTATTACGGTCACCGGGCAAACCAGCTGCACAGCCAACCGCCCGGCAATTGAGCGTGGTGCGCACCGGTCCAAAAAAATGCTGCGGTGAATGCGACAGGATGTCAATGAGCCGCAGGACACGACACGCGGTCATGTCCTGCGGGGATATGCTGAGCTTCGTCACATGGGGCCGCGCGGGAGCGCCGACGCGCAGCGCGGGCGAGGCCGCAAACACGGCGGGATTCCCGCTGCGCGTTGAGGCCCGAAAGCCGAATCGCGCGATCAGGCGCCGCCGGCGACGCGGCTCAGGAAGCCGATGAGCGCCTCGTTGAACACCCCGGGCTGTTCGATGTTTGAGAGGTGCGCGGCGGACGGGATAATCTTCAGCTGCGATCCGGGCAGATTCTCGTGGATCGCGCGGGCCATGGCGGGCGGCGTGCCGTGGTCGTGCTCGCCGACCATGACCAGCACCGGGCACTTGATCTCCTTGAGGCTGTCGAGCAGGTCGATCTTGGAGATCGCGTGGCAGCAGCCGGCGAAGCCCGCGACCGGGGTGGCGCGGATGTCCTGCGCGATGCGCGCCATCACGTCTTTGCGCGCGATCCGGTAGGGCTCGGTGAACCAGCGCCCGAGCGTCGCCTCGACCAGCGCATCCATGCCCTGGTCCTGCGCGAGCCGGATGCGCTCGCCCCACATCTTGTCGGCACCGGGCGGACGGCGGCCGCTCGTGTCGGCGAGAACCATGCTCTGAAATACCCCGGGATGCCTGAGGGCGAAGGCCTCGCCGATCATCCCGCCCATGGACAGCCCGACCCAATGCGTGCGCTCGATCCCGAGCGCGTCAAAGAGAGCCTTGACATCCTCGGCGAGCTCGTCGAGCGTGTAGTTGCCGGCCGGGGCGCTGGACTTGCCGTGGCCGCGCGTGTCGAACCGGAGCACCTTGAATTCCTTCGCGAGCAGGGCGGCCTGCCCGTCCCACATGTGCAGGTTGCAGGCGAGCGAGTGGCTCATAGTAAGCCACGGGCCAGTGCCTTCGATCTCGTAATTGATGGTGATGCCGCGCGCGTCGATTTTCACTGGCAGCTCCGCATTTCCGCTCGCTGGAAGCTCCAAAGTATACCCGCACCGTGATTGTGCCCGTGGTCTGAACTTTTGCCTGTCTCAGGCGGCTCAATTTCGACCGCGACGGGCGGCTCATGGAAGACGAGGCCCGGGCCGACCTTAATATTTTTCCGCGGTTTCGCGACATCGACATTAACCGCGGCGGCGTGATTACCCCGCAGGAGATGCACCGCTACATCGAGCGGACCTACGGGATACAGACGGCCGTTTGACGCTCGCGCCCGGCTGCGGGGCGGCCAACCCCCTCTTGGCATCGGGTCAAGCGGCCCTTTCTCAATTCGCGTGGCGGCGCTCGCCGCCACTAGAAAGCAGCATGTTGTCAATATGTTACTGAGGAGTCCCCCATGAAGATTCGTCCGCTGCACGACCGCATTATCGTGACGCGGCTGGAAGAAGAACGTAAGACCGCGTCCGGGATCGTGATCCCCGATACCGCTGCCGAGAAACCCGATCAGGGCGAGGTGAAGGCGATGGACAAGGTCGGCAAGGAAGGCGTGATCACGGTGGAGGACGGCTCGGGGCTGGAAAACGAGCTCGAAGTGGTCGAGGGCATGCAGTTTGACCGTGGTTACCTCTCGCCGTACTTCATCAACAACGCCGAGAAGCAGATTGCGATTCTGGAAGAGCCCTACATCCTGCTGCACGACAAGAAGATCTCGAACATCCGGGATCTGCTGCCGGTGCTCGAGCTGGTGGCGAAGGCGGGCAAGCCGCTGCTGATTGTCGCCGAGGAAGTCGAAGGCGAAGCCCTCGCAACGCTGGTGGTGAACAATCTGCGCGGCATCCTCAAGACCTGCGCGGTGAAGGCGCCGGGCTTCGGCGACCGCCGCAAGGCCATGCTGGAGGACATCGCCATTCTCACTGGCGGCACGGTGATTGCTGAGGAAGTGGGTCTTTCGCTCGAGAAAGCGACGCTGAAGGACCTGGGCCGCGCCAAGCGCGTCGAAATCGAGAAGGAGAACACCACGCTGATCGACGGCGCCGGCGACCAGAAGGCGATCGAGGGGCGGTGTAAGAACATCCGCACCCAGATCGAGGAGGCCACCAGCGACTACGACAAGGAGAAGTTGCAGGAGCGCGTCGCCAAGCTCGCCGGCGGTGTGGCGCTGGTCAAGGTTGGCGCTGCGACCGAGATGGAAATGAAGGAGAAGAAGGCGCGCGTCGAAGACGCGCTGCACGCGACCCGCGCGGCGGTGGAAGAAGGCATTGTTGCGGGCGGCGGCGTGGCGTACATCCGCGCCCGTGCTGCACTCGGCAAGCTCATCAAGGGCGACAACCACGACCAGGACGCTGGCATCAAGATCGTGCTGCGCGCACTGGAAGAGCCGCTGCGCCAGATCGCGGCCAACGGCGGCGACGAGCCCTCGGTGGTTCTCAACAAGGTGGCGGAAGGCAAGGGCAACTTCGGCTTCAACGCCCAGACCGGCGAGTACGGCGACCTGGTGGAAATGGGCGTGGTCGACCCGACCAAGGTGGCGCGCACCGCGCTGCAGAACGCCGCTTCGGTGGCGGGCCTCATTCTCACCACCGACGCGATGGTGGCCGAGTTGCCGAAGGAAGAGTCGGCGGGCGGCGGCCATGGCCATGGCGGAATGGGCGGTATGGGTGGGATGGATATGTAACGTGCGCTGCACGTTACATGTCGCGGGATAAGGAGGAACAGGGGAAACCCATGGTTTCCCCCGCACCCCCGTCCTTAAAAGCTCGCAGTAATGTACGGAATGAAAAGCCCCGCGGAAGCGGGGCTTTTTGTTTGCGCGCATGTCATCGCACGCAACGCGGCGAGAACAAGACTTTCCTTGACGGATTAGCGATTTGACGCTTAAATAGCGCCCTTTCACGCATGTCAAATCCGAGCCGGAACTCGTTTTCTTCCGGCTGCCTCGCCGTAGATTCGGCACGGGGCCAGGTGGCTCAGTTGGTAGAGCGGAGGACTGAATACGAGCAGCGCTGTCGCTCGTTTCAGCGACGGCCAGCTTTCGGTTCGCCCCGACGCGAAAGTTAAGGGCCGAAAGGCCCGGCCGGAGCTAAAATCCGTGTCAGGCGGTCAACGAATCTGTAGTACCGGGGCCAGGTAGCTCAGTTGGTAGAGCAGAGGACTGAAAATCCTTGTGTCGGCGGTTCAATTCCGTCCCTGGCCACCATTCCTTCTTCCAGAGTAGTCCAAAGAAATCCGGCAGCAGACCTAACTCTCCAAATTCCGCACTTGGGCGCGCGTCCGATTTCCAAAATCAAGGCCCCGGAGCTGCTTGCGACAGTTCGCCGAATCGAGAACCGCGACGTTCTGGAGACCGCACACCGCGCGTTGGCCACCTGCGGCCAGGTGCTCCGCTACGCGATCGCTACTGGCCGCGCTGAGCGGGATCTTTCACGGGACCTGCGAGGGGCTCTGCCGCCAGTCAAAGGAGAGCACTTCGCGGCGGTCACCGATCCCAAGAGTGTCGGGGAGCTGCTGCGGGCACTCAATGGCTACCATGGCTCTCTCTGACTGTGAGCTGCGCCCTGCGGCTCGCCCCGCTGGTTTTCGCGCGTCCCGGCGAGCTCCGGACTGCCGAGTGGGCGCAAATCGACTTCGACGCGGCAGAGTGGCGCTATACCGTCAGCAAGACTGGAACGGAACATATCGTCCCGCTCTCGAGGCAAGCCGTCGCGATCCTGAGGGAGATCCAGTCTCTCACCAGTAAGGGACAATACGTGTTTCCCAGCGCGCGCAGGCCACGGCGGCCGATGAGTGATAACGCCATATTGGCCGCGATGCGTCGCATGGGCATCGCCAAGGACGAAATGAGCGGCCACGGTTTTCGGGCGACGGCGCGGACTATCCTGGACGAAGTACTCGGGTTTCGCCCTGACTTGATCGAGCACCAGTTGGCCCATGCCGTGCGCGACCCAAACGGGCGCGCATACAACCGCACGGCACACCTCCCGGAGCGCCATAAGATGATGCAGGCGTGGGCGGATTATCTGGACAAGCTCGCCCGCGGCGGGAAAGTGCTGCACGGCGAATTCAGCAAAGCTGCTGGCTGATAGACTGAGTTCGGCCCGCGCCGCCGCAGGGAGTGACGAATAGGGAGTGCAAATACCTCTTCTACTCTTTGACGCATGGATTCAGGGAGCATCAGCTTGCCGCTGATCATCTTGATTATCAGTTTCAACCAACGAACATCGGTAGATCTCTCCGATTGGTGGTCCAAAGACCGCACGATCGCGTCTGCGAGCGTGTACCAATCTCGCTCCGTGGGCTCAACAGCCAGCACGGCGCGCCACCGCGCTACGCCTGGCAGCGAGTCGACCAATAGCAGCGGCCGCATCGCGCCGTATGCGAGTGGGTGTTTTAGCAAGATGCTGGAAAATGTTGTCTGTGAACACTAGCGGCGCAACCTGGGTCAGCAGCCGCGCGGTATCGAGATAGACTTGATTCACGGCTTCAGTACCAGCAGTCCGTCCTTGGATTTCGATATCCATGGGCGGCGGCTGCCCTTGGGGAGCACCGCAGCGTCGAGCTTGCTGGTCCAAGGCAGCGACAGCTCGCGCCCAAGCGTTAGGCACAGGCGCACGGTCTTGACGCTCGTGCAGCGCTTGAGGAGATCCATCAGCACTTCGGCGCGGAGGCTGTAAGTGCTCTCGGCGATTTCCCTCGCCTCTTGCAGCGGTTGCCGTACGCCGACCTCGTCCAGCAACTCGAGCAGCGCCCGTTCCGGCGTCGAGACCAGCGGTGCGTTGTCGCGGTTTTCGAAGCGAGTCACGCCGAGCATCTGCTCTGGCTTTTCATCGAAGAGACGTTTGCGGTGGTACTCGGCGGGGAAGTGCTGAACGAACCATTTCGGCAGGCGCGCCGCCGCCCAGCCGTATAGATGCAGCACCGTCTGCTGCGAAACGTATTGGCGCACGCCGTACCACTCCAACGCCGTCTTACCGCCGACGTGGAGCCCGGCGATTTGCTTTTCGAGTGCTACCAGGCTCGGGTGAAGCAACAGCTCCTCACCGGGTCGGCAATAAACACCCCTTGCGAGCCGCTTGAGCCAACCGGAGCGGGCATAATGGACCGCCAAGTCGGCTGAGATCCCCATTTCGGCGAGCTGCGCGGAGGTGACTGGGGTCCCCCCAGGCAAATGGGTGTAGAGAGCGTTCAATTTGCTTTGAGTAGTCGTAGCCATACTACGATTATACGTATTATTCTAATATAAGGTGAGACTACCGTATTTGCTAGATGAGAATTATCGTAGCCTAACTACGATAATGTATCTATTTCAAATACAAACGGCCATGGCTGATCGCCCCTGCAGGACAGCCAACGCCGGGCACCCTAGCATTTTCCCGCACCCGCGGCGTGGCGAAAAATGACGGTGGCACAGCGCTTCGACGCGTCGATAGAAAATAAACTCCTGGTTCCGTCACGCTACTTAGCATTTTCCGGAAAACGTCATGCTCGGCGCGATCATCGGTGACATCGTCGGCTCGATCTACGAGTTCAATAATCACCGCTCGAAGGACTTCGAGTTCTTCGGGCGGGGCGTGGACTTCACTGACGATACTGTGTGCACGATTGCTGTGGCGGACGCGCTATTGCATGGCATCCACCCAGCCGAGGCGCTGCACGACTGGTGCGGCCGTTACCCGGGACGCGGTTACGGCGGGATGTTCCGGCGCTGGCTCGACACGGGCGACCGACGGCCCTACGGCAGCTTCGGCAACGGCGCGGCGATGCGTGTTTCGCCGGCGGGGTTTCTCGGCCGGACGCTGGACGAGGCGCTCGTGATGTCGCGCAAGGTGACGGAAGTGACTCACAGCCACCCAGAAGGCCTCAAGGGTGCAGCCGCCACGACGCACGCTATCTTCCTCGCGCGCGGCGGCGCGATGGCTGATCAGATCCGTAATGCGATCCAATCAGAACACGGATACGACCTCTCGTGGACCGTGGACGACATTCGACCGCACTATCGTTTCAACGAAACGTGCCGACAGACGGTGCCGGAGGCACTGGTGTGCGCCCTCGAAGCTGTCGATTTCGAGGACGCCATCCGCAACGCGATCTCGATTGGTGGCGATTCGGACACGGTGGCCGCGATTGCGGGCGGCGTGGCTGAAGCGCTTTTCGGCATTTCAGATGAACTAGTCCAGGATGTGCTCGCCCGGCTACCGCAGGACATCAACCAAGTGATCGGCGAGATGTACCAAGTGGCTCGAAAGGCCGGCACAGCAGGACTGTTTCTGTCGGCAGGCCCGTCACCGTCTCCGAACTGAAAGGCCAACGCTCGGTGGGGCAATTTTGGGGGCAACCAGGCAAAAGCCAATTCTCGTTGCGTCATCCAATCAAAAGGTTGGACGAGTTATTCGTTAGTGTCCCTGCCACCATTCCTTCTTCCAGAGTAGTCCAAAGAAATCCGGCAGCAGACCTAACCCTCCAAATTTAAAAGGGAAAATCGTCCGGATAGCGCTCGGCGGTAAGTGGTGGCGCTTCAAGTACCGTTGCAACGGCAAGGCGAAGCAGCTATCGCTCGGCGTCTACCCGGACGTGGGGCTGAAAGCGGCCCGCAAGCGACGGGACGAGGCGCGCGAGCGAGTCGCTGCGGGTATTGATCCGAGCGAACACCGGACGGCAGTGAAATCGGCGCATTTCGACAGGTGCGCGTTTGCGCGCGGTGGTTGAATATCTTGGAAACACGTAAGGCGGTAAGGCACGGCGAGCAGCTATCGGACGCCGGTCCAAGCCATTGAGAACCTGCGCGAAGTCGGCATGGTTAACCTTCGAGGACAGACCACTAAGGATGCTCGTCTAGTTTTTCAGTATTGCCGCCGCCATATCCGCTACCCCCGCCCCTGTAAGGTAGGAAAAAGTTTCATCCAAATCGGGAATCGGGGGAACGAAGATCACCGTAGCATCTCGACCCCTCGTAAGCAGCACTCGATACGCGTTCTTGCGCAACTGCATCGGATCTCTAACCGAACCAGCGCGAAGATAGCGTTTCGCGAGGCGGTTCGACCACAACCCGCCTGCAACGACGAGGTCGGATCCCCACGCCAATAGCGTCGCATCGAGTTCAAGGCCCTGCGCCTGGAACTCGGTTATCGCCTCCCGCAGCCGTCGGCAGGAGTTCGGTGAATTTTCATCGTCGGCGTACCACGGTCCCGATTGGAAAAAACGGGACGGCTGGGTGATGCCCCAATCCTCCAACGCCTTGTCGCGGGCGCTGCGCACGATGCCAAACCGCGCAGCGGGGTCTTCACTGTATCGCGTGCGCAGGTAGCGCGTCGCAACTTCCAGGTCGCGAGTTGCGCGCAGGTGTAGGCCTTGCTCCTCCATCGTTTGAGCGAGCACCCGCAACTCTGAGGGATTCCGCATGTCCAGCACGCCGGCCACCCACTCGTGAAGCAGTTCCGCCGCGTGAAAACGCAGCGACTTGTCCAAGTTAAGTTCCGGCGAGACTACGAATGGCACGCCTTCCCCCGAGAAGGTATCGCGCGCCTGGGAGGGGCCGTGCACATGCCATTCAGCGCGCCTGGCAGCCTTAACGATTGCATCGTGCCACTGGCGGAGACCGGCTTCTTCCCCGAGGTGAATCTCCTGCCCTCCTCCAATTAGGCCGACCACCACGCACCATTCCGGAATCCGTTCGGCGAATTCGATAAAAGCCTCCGGCTCGCTCACGTGATCCGGATTCTTATGCTTG